>SXGQ01687655.1_pt1 | contig 28823 bp, 32 predicted proteins | sample 3178371 | NCBI WGS metagenome assembly SXGQ01 (sample SAMN11356859, study PRJNA531348) | freshwater metagenome | isolation source: freshwater sample F1-20 | place: China: Fuxian Lake, Yuxi | collected 2017-12-25 | reverse complement strand
TGCTCAAATAATCTTCTTTTTTGTAGGCAGGGCCCTTGAACACTTTGCCCATGCCGCCCAAGGCGCCCTTGAAAATGTCCATGCTGTTGCCAATGAGCATGACGCCAATACCAGCGCCCAAAATAATGAAGGTCTCAACCGGCGCTGCTTTGATAATTGGCTTCATGCTTCCGCCGGCCATGATAAAGCCGCCGAACACACAAACCATCAAAACAACGATACCAATAATCGCATTCATATTTCTCTCCAAAAACGACCAAACGGGCGGCTGGCTTCCCAGCTGCGCCCGTCATTGTTCCCTCAAAACCTTGCCCTTAGAGGCAAAAGCTCAATGCATTGCAGACATTGCAACACCTGAAGCAGGCGCAGTTTTGGGTAACAAGTTAGGAACATCACGCCAAGCTTGGCGAATTTCATTCAACAGCGTGTGAACTTCTTGCAATGCATCGAGGTCATTGCGGGCGTTCACATGCACCAAGCGGCGAGTCACGTAGCTGTACAACTCATACAAGTTGCGAGCCAAATCACCACCCTTGTCCAAATCCAACGAGCCTTGCAAGCCCAAAACAATGCGGCCAGCGCGCATCAAGCTTTTGTTCTTGTCTTCAATAGAGCCACGCTGAATGTGACCTTTGGCAGTGACCAGGCTGTCAATCAAGCCGTCAAACAACATTTGAATGAGCTCAACTTTATCGGCCACCAGTGCTTGTGATGCATGGTTACCTTCGCCGTAGCTCTCCATCGCCTTGAAATGTACTCGCATGATGTCTTGTTCCTTTTGATCCTGACACAGCAGGAATCGGAGGGACACCGGAAAACTTGAGTCTTCTTCTAGAAAAGAAGCAGGAAGGGGCCCATTGGAAAACCAAGGGCTTGAAAGAGTGGCATGGGCAAGCATCATGGGCCCTTTCCAGTCTTGGGTTTGGCCACGTGAGCGGGCTCGACTTTTAAAGTGCCCCGCAACTCTTTGACCACGGCCGTGAGCAATTGGCTCACCCGTGACTCGGTCACACCCAAAACTTCCCCAATTTCTTTGAGGTTGAGCTCTTCAACGTAATACAAATTCATTAACAATTGGTCGCGTTCAGGTAAATCACCAATGGCATCGGTGAGCGCGCCCATGAACTGCTCATGCTCCACAATGGCCTCGGGCTGCTGTGAAGAATCGGTGGCAATGTTCATGACCTCTTCAGTAACCACTTCCATGGAATAGGTCTCAAATCGGCGGGCCTGCGTGCGCTCCTTGTGAAAGAGCTCAATGTCTTTGCCCATGTGATCGGCCAACTCAGCTTGAGTGGGGGTGCGCCCCAACTCGGCGGCCAACTCATGGGTAGCCTCGCTGTGCGACTTATTAATGGCTACAGCCGAGCGCGGCAAAAACGACAGCCGGCGAACTTCGTCCAAAATGGCGCCCCGCACACGGCTGTGGGCAAAGTTCTCAAACTCCATGCCTTTGACGGGGTCGAAGGCGCGGGCTGCTTCCAGAAGGCCAATCATGCCCACTTGAATGAGTTCGTCCAGCTCCATGAAGGGCGGCAGCCTTACTTTAAGGTGCAAAGCCACGCGCTTGACCATGCCCAAATGGGCCATGACCAGCGCTTCGCTGTTGTTTTGAACCTGTTCGTAAAGGCGTGTGGAGTTGGCCATGTTGTTTATGCGCTGGTTTTCACCAAACGCTCCACAAAAAATTGCAGGCCACCCGAAGCCTCGTCGATGGGCTCGAGTTGGCGCACGGCTTCTGCCAAACGCCTAAAGTCTCTGGCACCGGCGCTGCCAGGGGCAAATTCTGAAACAGGCTGGTATTTTTTCAAGGCCGCCAAAATGAGTTCATCGTTTTCAATCGAGCCCAAATATCGAACGGTTCGGTTTAAAAAACGAGCGCAAACTTGGTTAATTCGCTCAAACAGTTGGTAGCCCTCTTGGGCACTGCCCACGCCATTGGGCACCAAGTAAATCTCGTCCAAGCCATGATCTTGAATGAGCACTTTGATGGTGGCATAGGCATCGGCAATGGAAGACGGATCGTCTCGCACCACCACAAAGCGCCTAGAGCAAGCCGCCATAAAGGCCAAAACCTCTGGCGAAATGCCAGCAGCCATGTCGACAATGAGGAAATCGATGTCATCGTCGAGGGCACTGAATGCGCGCACGATGTTGGCCGCCTGAATTTCGCCCAAGGCGGCCATTTCTTGAATGCCAGAGGCACCGGGAACCAATTTAACGCCCTGACGGGTGGTCACAATGATTTCGGCAAGGGTTTTTTCGCCACTTAAAAAATGACTCAGGTTGTAGGGACAACGGCAGCCCAATGCAATTTGAGCATTGGCCAAACTCATGTCGGCATCAAACAACATGACGCGGTGACCCATGGCTTGCAGTGCTACAGCCAAGTTCACGGAGACAGTGGTCTTGCCCACTCCTCCTTTGCCACTGGCGATGCCAATGACCTGCGTCGTTCTTGCTTTATCCATGAAGCTCACTTTGAGGAATTTCAAGCGACCAATTGGGACGGCTCAAACCCATGTCATGGGTGAGCGGCTCATTGGCAGCTTCCACTTCGCTAACCTGAGTGTCTAGTGTCGCAGGTTTTGCGGCCTCTTCAAGCGCGTCATCTTCAAATGCGTCTGAAATTGGTTGCAAATTGTCTATGGCAATGTTGATCAGTTTTTGCAATCCGGAAGATTTCAAACCATCGGAAATCTTGTCGGAACCACCGCCTGCAGAAACCACGCACTGCGCACCGTCTGCTATTAAAAACTGGATCAAAGGCCAGGGTGAATTGGACTCATCTAGCTTGCTGATCATGAGTGACTGCCATGGCAGCTTGGATTTCGACATGATTCGGGACAAACTGACCCCCGAAGAATCGGCAGGAACCACGGCATGCAAGCCCGCCTGTGGGCAAATTTGCACAATTTCAGACAAACGCTCGGTCATTTGAACGCCGGGCGTGTCAATCAAAATAAGCCTTCTGGGCGACAACTCATTGAGCAACAACTGCAAGGTTTCAGGGCTGCTGGCACGGAAGCAATCGACGCCCAACTGGGCGCACAACATTTGGGTTTGACTCCAAGCGCCGGCACGCATGTCGTGGTAGCTCACCACGGCCACGTACTCGGCGCCGTAATGCATGGCCGCCTGCTGAGCGGCTTTGGCCACCATCAAAGTTTTGCCAGAGCCCGACAAACCCGCCATCACATGGATGCCGCGATTTGGAAAACCTTCTTGAGGACGCTCCAAATTGTGGGCCAATTGGGCGCGAATACTGTCCAAGGCACGGTCTAAAGTGGGCTGTTCGCGCAAGCCTTCTTGCAACAAGGCACGCAAAGCAGTGGGAACACCCGCTTCGGTCATGGTTTGAATCAAAGGCTGAATGTGCGCTGGCCAATATTGGTTCATTTGCCAGCTGGCAGTTTGCTGGCTCAATCGAAATTCTTGGCGCAATGCGGCCAACTCTTCGCGCACCAATGACACAATTTCTTGACTGCGCACTTGATCGCGGCCTTCGGTCAAAATTTGCTCAGTGCTAACCATTGCAACCGGCTCGGTTTCTGTTTGCAAGGTTCTTGAACCTGGCTGCAACAGCTGATGCAAATGATCACTGAAGGGGCTATTCAAAGAAGAGGGTGTGCTGGAAATGCGTCTCGCAGCTTCAATGGCAGCCACGGAAACGGTCACTGACTCTTTGGCATTCAAGCTCGATTCATTTTCATCCAAAAACTCCTCTGGAGAAGCTTCTGCGACATCCATGGCAACGATCAACTCGGTTTGACCTTCCACACGATTGTTGGAAATGATCAACACATCGGGGCCAAACATAGCCATTGCCTTTTCAGTGGCACTGCGCGTGTCGCGGGCAAGTATGCGTTTAAGTTCCATGGTGTTATCTCTTCTTCAATCTAAATCTTTGAATGTGTTTTATCGAGTTTCAGCGTGAACCGTATGGACCACCTTCACGGTCTGGTCATCTGGAATTTCGCTGTATGACAACAAGGTCAAATCGTTCACGCGGTAGCGCACAGCCTTGGACAACCAGGGGCGAATCAAGGGTGACACCACCAACACAGCGGGGTGACCCATTTCTTCTACGGCGCGAGCGCCATCGCGCAAAGCACCAAACAAACGCTCAGCCAAACCTGGCTCCATGGCAATGCTCTGGCCGGGGGCGGTTTGCTGCAAAATGTTGTGAATGAGCTGCTCAAGGCTAGGGTCCAAAGTCATGACCGACAAGCCATTGGTGTCATCCACCAAGCTCTGAACAATCATGCGGCCCAACTTGGGGCGAACCAGCGAAGTGAGCTGCTCAGGCTCTTGAGTGCGGCTTGCCACTTCAGACAAAGTCTCGGCAATGGTACGCATGTCGCGAATCGAAACCGATTCGTTCAGCAAGTTTTGCAAGGTGCGTGTGACCACCCCCAAAGACAACTTGCCAGGCACCAAATCTTCCACCAACTTAGGCGACTTGGCTGCCAACTTATCGAGCAACTGCTGAACTTCGTCATGGCTGAGCAAATCGGAAGCGTTGTCGCGCAAAACTTTGTTCAAGTGTGTGGCCACAGCGGTGCTGGCATCCACCACGGTGTAACCCAAGGTGCGCGCCAAGTCGCGCTGAGAAGGATCGATCCACACAGCGTCCAAACCAAAGGCGGGCTCTTGCGTGGCCTGACCTTCCAGGGGGCCATACACTTGTCCCGGATTGATGGCCAATTCTTTGCCCACTCTGATTTGTCCCTTGCCGCGAACCACCCCCTTCAACACAATGTGATACGCATCAGGATCGATGGTCAAGGCGTCGCGAATGCGCACGGGTTGAACCAAAAAGCCCAACTCAGCAGACAATTTTTTGCGCACACCCTTCACACGGTTCATCAATTGACCGCCTGTTTCGGGGTTCACCAAGGGAATCAAGCCGTAGCCAATTTCAAGGCCAATCAAGTCCACTTGATCGACATCGTCCCAATCCAATTCTTTGGGCTCGTCCAAAGCCGCTTGAGCCGCTTGCTCTGCTGGCGTGGCAATGGGGTTGTCTTGTTTCTGTGTAATGCGATAAGCCAAGCCTGCTGTCCCAAAAGCCAAGGTAATGAACACCAAGTGAGGCATGCCAGGCACCAAACCCAGAATGGCCAAAATGGCAGCAGACATGTACAAAGCCGTGGGGTTGGACAACTGTGACGTTGCTTGTTCCGTCATGGACTCTGCCGTGGTCACGCGGGTCACAATGATGGCGGTTGCCAAAGACAAGAACAAAGCTGGAATCTGAGCCACCAAGCCATCGCCAATGGTCAGCAAGGTGTAAATGCGGCCAGCGTCCGACAAAGACAAGCCGTGTTGGGCCACACCAATGGTGAGGCCTCCCACCAAGTTGATGACCAAAATCAGCAAGCCCGCCACCGCGTCGCCAGACACAAACTTAGAAGCACCGTCCATGGAGCCGAAAAAGTCAGATTCTTGCGACAGTTCTTCGCGGCGCTTCTTGGCAGTTTCTTGGTCAATCACACCCGAGTTCAAGTCGGCGTCGATGGACATTTGTTTGCCAGGCATAGCATCTAACGTAAATCGGGCGTTCACTTCAGACACACGGCCCGCACCCTTGGTCACCACAATGAAGTTGATGATCATCAAGATGGCGAAAATAATGAAACCCACCACGTAGTTGCCGCCAATCACAAACTCCCCGAAGGCCGCAACCACTTTGCCAGCTGCCTCATGGCCTTCGTGGCCATTGACCAAAATGACACGGGTAGAGGCCACATTCAAGCCCAAGCGGAGCATGGTGGCAAACAACAAGACAGAAGGGAAAGAAGAAAACTCGAGCGGTTTGCGGGTGCCAATGGCAATCATGATGATCAACAAGCTGATCGCGATGTTGAAGGTGAACAAAATGTCCAACATCAAGGGTGGCAGGGGCACCACCAACATGGCCATGATCAACAACACCATGGCGGGCAAGCCCAAGCCGGTGTAATCGAATTTGGACAGGTTCTGTCGAACCGCTGACAGGGTCAAGGTGCTCATGGTTGGCCTAAGGGGCTGTTTAGAGGGGTCAAGCAATCAAACTGCATGGTTTTCTTCCATAGTTCAGCTTGTCGAGCAAAGACCATGCCAAGTGGAATCCCGACACCAAGCCCCATTTTCCAGATTCAGCCAAAGCGGCAAGCCCTGACCTGTCACGGTTTTTGCTAATACAAGGCGTGCCCGGCCTAAAAACCGGGGTGAATAGATCCAACTGAAGATGGAAATAACATGGACGCTAACCTCAATTTTGCGACGACCCCAAGCTCAAACCCCACGCCAGTAGGGGCTTCCAGCGGTGCCAAGGGTTTAGACCCGAGCCTTGACAAGCCCATGAATGGGCAGGAATTTGCGGGTGTGATGCGAGACTTGATGGCCAAGGGTCAGCGGCAAGAGCTTGCCGGAACCGAGCCCAAGGAAGCCACTGATGCCACAACGGCAGCCCTCCAAACTCTGAATTTAGGCAGCCAGTTCTCTGTGATCACAGCGGCTTCGCCCTTGCCCGACCCCAACAGCCTGGCCCAATTTGCCCGGGCTCAAGGTTTGAGCGAGTCGGCGGTCCAAGCCTTGTTTGGAGACTTGACCACCAAACCCACAGACATCTACCAGGCCCAGACCGCAGAAATATCCTCGTTTGGCGGCCTCATGGGGTTGCCCGTTGCAACCGTTGCAGGCTCAGCAGACATCAGCACACTGACCATTTTGCCAAGCGCAACGCCCATTGGATGGATTCAATCACAAGCCAACAGCTTGGCCCATTCAGATCAGGTCGGCAGCTCTGGATTGACTCTATCGCCCCAACTGGCCACTCTGGGCACTCCTAAGGCCTCCGATGTATCAGCCTTGTTGGCAACAGCGGGCGCCACTGGCATTCTCAAAACAGTGAGCGATATGGGCCAAGCACCTACCCAAGCACTGGGCAGCGCAGAAACTGTGGCCGAAATGTCGCCAGAACTTGGCCCTCTGGACGCCATGCGCATGCGCATGGTGCCAGCATGGGAAAACATGACTCGCCAGTTGGCCAAATTGAATGGCACCGATCAAGCTGCTGCTTGGGGACAAATGACCTCCAACATATTAAGTAGCAAAGTACTCGGCGCTGATGTGCCGGAGGTTTTGCTGGACTTGGGCGTCAATGACCCCGCACTCTTGTCAACATTTGACGCGCTTCAAGACCCCAGCAGTGTGAGCACCATCAGCCTAGATTCAGCACGCAACACGGCCAGCACGGGCAGTCTAGGCGCAGCCGCTACCAGTGCAGCCTTGGCCAACCCCGAGCTAACCGACAGAGCGGCTCAAATTCAAGACTTGGCTGACAAACTGGGCAAAGCCATGGGCGAGCGACTCCAAGAGCAATTGGAACGCGGGGAATGGAAACTGCAATTGAAGCTGAACCCCGCTCATTTGGGCAAAATTGACGTTGAGCTTGACATGAGTGCGAAGGGTTTGGACGCTATTTTCAAGACAGACAACCAACTCACACGTGAATTGATTGCACAAGGCATGAACAAACTCAAGGATAGCTTGGCACAATCAGGCATGACAGTTGCTAATGTCTGGGTGAACAGTGAAAACCAGCGTGGATCTGGCGGAAACTCGACACCTCGTCAAAACTCGGAATCTGACAACCATGTCAGTGCCCCTGTGTCGGATGTCAAAGCCGCTGAATCTCGCATCAAAGAACTTAGATCTTCAGATGCCTGGGACACACTGGCTTGAGATTTAATTGAAACGCCCGGTTAAACCGGTGACAATTTGTTTTTATAGAGGTGCCCTATGGCAACAGCAGCCCCAGAAGCAGCAGAAGTCGTTGAAGAAGAGCCGAAAAAGAAAAAGCCCATCGTCCTGATCATTGGGGGCGTTGTCGGTTTGATCGTCCTCATTGTGGGTATTGTGCTGGGTACGCTCTTTTTCACGGGTTACTTCAACCCCAAGCCCGTGGTCGACCCAGAGCTTGCTGAAGAAGCGGCAGGCGGGAAAAAAGTTGACAACAAGCCTGGCAAGAAAACCAAAGATTCACCAGAGCTCACCCGCTTTGAGTACACCTATTTGCAAATTGAACGCGAGTTCTTGGTCAATGTGAGTGGCTCCAAAAAAGTCATGTCGGTTCAAATTGCCGTCATGACCCATTACGATGAGCGCGTCTTTGAGAATGTGAAGAAGCACGACTTTGCCATTCGCTCTGCCGTTTTGGATGTGATGCGACAGACCACCGATGCTGACTTGGTTAAACCTGAGTTCCGCAAAGAAATGGCTGTCAAAATTCGCGACAGCATCAACACCTTGCTTGAAAAGTACGAAGACTTTGGTGGCATCGAAGAAGTTCATTTCACGAGCTTCATCGTGCAGTGATAGCGCCCATCGTTCAAAGTATTTGCTTTATTTCATTTTGATTGTTTGAGTTTCATGGCCACTTCTTTGCTCACACCCGACGAACTCTCTGCCTTGGCAGAAGGCGTGATGGATGGATCGATCCCAGTTGACACTGGTTTCAACACCACCGCACGGGTGAAGAAACACGACCTGGCTTCTGAGGACAGCAGCTTGGGGGTGAACATCACCTCCATCGACATGATCAACGAGCGCTTCATTCGCACCTTCCGTTTGGGTTTGGTCGAAATGCTGCGCACCAGTCCCAAGGTCAATCCCAACCAAGTTGAAATTGTTCGGTTTGGTGATTACCTCAAAAGCTTGAAAGCCCCCTTGTCTGTCAATGTGGTTCGCATGAACCCCTTGCGCGGCAATTCCATTGTGGTCATTGACCCCACGGTGGTGTTCAGTTCACTCGACAGTTTCTTTGGCGGGTTTGGCAAAGGCGTTGGCAATTTACCCCCTGGCCGCTTGTTCACGCCCACCGAATCGCGCATCATCAACATGATTTTGGAAGTCTTTTTCAAGTCATTGACAGAAGCTTGGTCTGCAGTCTTGCCGGTTGAGTTTGAATTGATCAGCTCTGAAATCAATCCTCAATTCGCTCAAATTGCCGACGAAAACGACTTGGTCATCTTGACGCGCTTCGAAGCCGAAGGCAACATGAATTCGCAAGGCTTCATCGATCTGGTCTACCCCTATGCATCACTCAAACCCATTCGTGAACTGCTGCGCAGCCGAGTTCAGTCTGGCGATGGCAACGATGAATCTGACAAGCAATGGCGCATTGAGCTTGAAGAAGCCGTCGATAGCGCCGGTTTGGAAGTCCGGGTTCTGCTCGGCAGCGTGGAGTCTTCATTTGGTGAAATTGAAACCATGAAAGAAGGCGACGTGCTGTTCTTCAAGAAACCCGAATTGGCCCGATTGCTTGTGAATGGATTGCCGGCTTTTGATGTTCAAGTAGGTACCATAGGCGCACAAACCGCTGTGCAAATTGAACGGGCTTGTATACCCGGTATGCAATAAATTTTCAGGAAAACGACATGACCGATACCAACACAGAAGCCGCCATCGAAAACGAAGCCGCACATCGCCAGATCAATCCTGAGGTGTTGCAAAACATCAGCGTCACACTGTCCATTGAAGTGGGCCGCGCCATGATCAAAATTCGCGACCTCATGCGCCTCACGCAAGGCAGCGTGGTCGAACTCGATCGCATCGCGGGCGAACCGCTCGATCTCTTGGTCAACAACACCGTGGTGGCCCAAGGCGAAATTGTGTTGGTCAACGATCGCTATGGCGTTCGCCTTACCCGCGTAGCGCCCGCATCAGAACGCATGAAGAACCTTTAAACTTCAGGCTTCTGAACCACAAGAAAAGAGCACCGCATGGCACCCGGTTTTGACAGCGCCGACCTGTTTCGGATGATCGGTAGCTTTGCCTTGGTGCTGGCCATCATGGCCGGGCTCTTGTGGACTTTGCGCAAGCTGCAATCTCGCCTGAACAGCCAGAATGCTGGCAAACGCATGCAGGTTCTTGAAACACTCAGTGTGGGTCCGCGCCAAAAATTTGCTCTCCTCAAGGTGGGGGACAGTGAAGTTTTGGTCGGCATCACGCCCACCCAAATGACCTCCTTGGGACAATGGCCCGCATCGGCCGCCATGCCAATCGACACCCTCACTCACGCAACCCCTTCCAACAATGGAGCACCTCATGTTGCGTAAATTGATCCAACAACCCTGGTTCTTGGCCACCGGCATCATTGCCTTGGCCATGTTGGCTTTCCCATTGGCCGCTGCCGCTCAGGGCATCCCCATGGTCAACGTCACAGGCGGCCCCAAAGGCCAACAACAGTACAGCTTGTCGCTCCAACTGTTGGCCTTGATGACATCGCTGACCCTGTTGCCATCTTTTTTGCTCATGATGACCGCCTTTGTGCGCATCATCATTGTGTTGTCTATTTTGCGCCAAGCATTGGGCACAGGCCAAACGCCCCCCAACACCGTGTTGGTGGGTTTGGCTTTGTTCCTCACCCTGTTTATTATGTCGCCCATCTTGAACGACATTTACACCAACGCCTTGGTGCCCTACATGCAAAAAGGCATGGCCTTTGACAAAGCCTTGGCCGCCGCAGAAGAGCCTCTGCGCAATTTCATGATGAAACAAACCCGCGAAGACGACATTGGTTTGTTCATGCAAATGGCCAACAAAGGCGAGCCCGTCAATGCGGCGGCTGTGCCCTTCTCCACCTTGGTGCCCGCCTTCATTACTTCTGAATTAAAAAGCGCTTTCACCATCGGCTTTTTGATTTACATCCCCTTCGTGGTCATTGACCTCATTGTGGCCAGCGTGCTCATGTCCATGGGCATGATGATGTTGTCGCCCATGATGATTTCCATGCCCTTCAAGCTCATGTTGTTTGTTTTGGTAGACGGTTGGAGCTTGATCTTGGGATCGCTTGCAGCCAGCTTTGCCACCTAATTTGGAGCCCTCACATGGACACCGCCACCGTTGTTGATTTGGGTCGCCAAGCGCTTTGGATCACTGTTTTAATTTCTGCACCTTTGCTCGGTGTGGCTTTGTTTGTGGGCTTGATCATCGGTATTTTGCAAGCGGCCACTTCCATCAATGAAGCCACGCTCAGCTTTATTCCCAAGTTGGCCGCTTTGGCCATTACCTTGGCGGTGGTGGGTGGTTGGCAGTTAACCACCATGGTCGATTACACGCGCGGTCTTTTCCAGCGTATCCCTGGTCTCTTTACCTGATATGGACATTGCAGTCACCGAACTGATGGAGCGCTTTTATGGGCTCCTTTGGCCGATGCTGCGAATCTCGGCCCTGTTGATGGCTGCGCCTATTTTTTCATTGCGCGCACTCAACTTGCGCATTCGCATTGTGCTTGCCATGGCCATCACCTGGTTGGTCTACCCCTTGCACGAATGGCCCGTTATTGACCCTCTCACACCTGGCGGCCTCCTAGAAATTTGCAACCAACTCATGATTGGCTTGCTCATGGGGCTCATGCTCCAAGTGGTTACCGCGGCCATTGTGCTGGCCGGTCAATCGATTGCCAACGCCATTGGTTTGTCAATGGCCACCATGATTGACCCCAACATGGGCAACGTACCCGTCATTTCACAATTTCTGTTGGTCATGGCCACCCTCATTTTTGTGGGACTGGGCGGTCATGCCTTGCTTTTGAATTTGGTGGTGGAAAGTTTCAACACCTTGCCCATTGGCAGCAATCTCATGAGCACTGAGGCCATGAAGCACGTCATTGCCTGGAGCTCCATGCTGTTTTTGGGCGCCTTGCTCACAGCCTTGCCGGTCATGGTGGCCTTGCTCTTCATCAACATTGGCTTGGGTGTGGCCACGCGTGCTGCGCCCAGCTTGAATATTTTTTCCGTCGGCTTTCCAGCCATGATTTTTGCTGGTTTTGGCGTGCTCATTCTGGCCTTGCCCAGCATTGGCGCACGCATTCAGTGGCTTTGGATGCAAGGCTTTTTTCAAGTCCGCGCCTTGGTTGGCATCACTTAAGGGAGCGCAAACATGGCAGATGAATCTAGCGCTGAAAAAACCGAAGACCCGACGGCCCGAAAACTACGCAATGCCCGCGAAGAAGGTCAAGTTGCGCGCTCAATCGAGCTGCCTGCCGCCGCGGTCACCATAGGCGCCATCTTGGCTTTGTTCATGATGGGTGGCTACTGGCTCACCAAGGTGGCCGAGCTTTTTGCATCCGGCTTTAAATTCGACCGCAAATCTTTAGACAACCCCGACTTGATGGTCACCACCTTTGCGCATCATTTAGGTGAGAGCTTCTTGCTTATCGTGCCTGTGCTGTTGGTCACTGCTGTGTTGGCCATCTTATCTAGTGGCGCCACGGGTGGCTATCTCTTTTCTTTGAAAAGCCTTGCGCCCAAGTTCAGCAAACTGAGTTTGCTGTCAGGCTTTAAGCGCATGTTTGGCACACACGCCGCTGTGGAATTGTTGAAGGCCATTTTGAAATTCACATTGGTGGCTTCTGTTCTTTGGGCGTTGGTGAGTCGGCAAATGGACCAAATGTTGCAGCTCGGTCAAATGGCCGTCGAACCCGCTCTGGCTGCAGCCGCCTGGATGATTGGCGAATCGGCCTTGTGGTTGTCTTTGAGCTTGCTGGTCATTGCCCTCATTGATGCGCCCTACCAAAAATATTCTTTCATCAAGCGCATGCGCATGACCAAGCAAGAGGTCAAAGATGAAATGAAAGACATGGAAGGTAACCCTGAAATCAAGCAGCAAATTCGCAGACGCCAACGCGAAATGGCCAACAACCGAATGCTTGAAAAAGTCAAAGATGCCGACGTGGTCATCACCAACCCCGAGCACTTTGCCGTGGCCCTGTCTTACGATCCCACCGGCGATGGCGCTCCTATTTTGCTGGCCAAAGGCACCGACCACATGGCTGCCCGCATTCGCGAAGAAGCTCAAAAGCATGGCGTTGAAATGTTTGCAGCTCCGCCACTGGCGCGTGCGCTTTATTTCAAAACCGAACTAGACCAACCTGTGCCCGAGGCCTTGTATTTGGCCGTTGCGCAAGTCATTGCCTACGTCTTTAGCCTGGCTGACGTCAGGCCAGGCGTACCACCCATGGCTAAACCCACCCCCAAAGTCCCTGCCTCCATGCAATTTAATGCGGACGGTAGATTGATGACATCTTAATGCAATTAAGTCAGGAAACACCATGAGCGACAAGCCCCAATCCAACGAGCCTCTGATCATCAAGAGTGATCGCCCGCACGAGGTCACCATGCCCGAAGGCACCAATGTGGCTGTGGGCAAAAAGGGGGAAGAAGGTACACCAGCTGTGCGCAAAGTACTGGCCGACCCCGACCAGCATGCGGTAGAGCATATTGTGATGGATGGTGGCGTGAGTCAAAAGGCCGATCAGTCCATCAGTGTGAATGCGCAAGACCCCAATTACAAGGGCTATCAAAGTGCCGCCGAGGCGCCAGATCGTTTTGTTGCAAACGAAAAAAGCGCTGCTGTACCGCCGCCTGTTCGCAAACAGATCGATGTCGCCAAACTGGACAGCATCTTGAAGCCTCAAGAGAAAGCGCTTGGTGTCGATGCTATAGAAAGTCAAGCTGTTGGCGAAGAAGTGGCGGCAACGGCTTCAAAGCCTGTTTATGAAGTTGAACCCATCATGGACTTCCCAGCTCGCGTTATCAATATCAAAATCGAGAATGACCAGTTGCGTGCGCGCCTGGACAAGCTTGAGTAAAGGAACTCGCAATGAGCACTCAACCCACAACAGGCGGACACGATCATGGCCACTCAGACCATGCGGCCCCCCAAGCTCAGGTAGACAATGATGAATTAGAGGGCATCAAAATGGTGGCGCTCGAGTCGGCTGAGCTGGCCACGCGCTCGGCCAACTTGGCTGTGGGCGCAGGCGAAAACATGAAAAAAGCCACGCACAATCTTGAAGAGCTCATGAAGGTCAACAAGAAGCAGCACCAAATCATGTTGGGCATTGCAGGCGGCTTGATGTTTGTCACGGCCATCATTTTTGGCACATCCATTTTCACGCTCAAGTCACGTATCAATCAAATGGACGCCATGCTGGCCTCATTGAGCAAACGCGTGGTGGAATTAAACGACTCCATGGAAATGGTCGGCTCCGTCAACGAAGGCCTGCAAGCCATGGTGGCCAAACAAGACGACATCACCAAAATGCAAGGCAATTTGGAGTCCCGTCTGAACGAAGCCATTAAACAATCGGAAAGCGTGCCTGAAAAAACCGCCCAGCAAGTGGGTGAAAAAGGCCAGGCCTTGGCCGCGCAAGTGAAGTCTTTAGAGGGCCGCTTTGTGCAGCAGTCGAAAGCTTTGAACGCCTTGGCCAACCAGGTGGGTGGCCTGCAAGGTGCGGTGGGTGAAACCGGTACTTTCAAGAAAGAAATGGAAGCACTGGTGCGCTTGCAAAAGGAACGTCAGGCTGCTGAAAATGCAGTCACGATCAAATCGAACACCAACGCCAATGCTGCCAACCAAGCCGCACTGGCGGCTGCCAAACAACGCGAGCGCATGGTTCAATATCCACGCGCTCAGCAAGAAACAACACCTGCAGGTGCCAGTGGCGTCTTGAGTTCCAAACCCTGAGCTCGCGTGGCTTAGCCCACGTCTTTTTCAAGGTCGTTGTTGGCAACAGGCAGAGTGCCCTGGCGCAAATCGTACTTGTTGAGCTTTTCAATCAAGGTGGTTCGCTGCAAATTGAGCAGCCTCGCCGTTTGCGAAACATTGCCGTCTGTGCGGTTTAAAGCTTGCACAATGAGGTCTCTCTCAATGTCGGCCAAGCGGTCTTTCAAAGACAGGCCCTCTGGCGGCAAGCTGGGCAAACCTTGCGCCAACATGATGATGTCCTCCACTTCATTGTGCAGGTCCATTGTCAAGGGTGGCGCAGGATTGGCAAAGGGGTTCATCACCTCGGCGTTGGCACTTTGCAGCATGTCTTTGGCACTCAGGGGCGACACAATTTCAAGCGCATCCGCAATGGGTGTGCTCACACGTTGGGCCTGAAGCGTACGCAAACCCTTGGGCAACAAGGATGAGGGCACCGTTGCCAAACTCAAAAGTTGGCCACTGAACAGGGTGTTAAAGCGATCGACCAAGTTGGACAATTCCCGCACATTGCCGGGCCAAGCATAGTCTTTCAGTGCTTCTATAAAGTCTGCCGTGAACGAAATAGGCGTCTGACCATTGACTGCAAAATGCTCTGCAAAATGGGCCAGCAAGGCGGGCACATCTTGTGTTCTTTGGCGCAGTGCGGGTGTGTTCAAAGGCAGCACGTTGAGGCGGTAATACAAGTCCTCTCTAAACCGACCGGCCTCTATTTCCGCCTCCAACTCTCGGTGCGTGGCAGCCACCACGCGCACATCCACCTCCACCGATTTCAAGCCGCCCACAGGATCGACGGTTCGCTCTTGCAACACACGCAAAAGCTTCACCTGCATGTCGAGCGACAAGTCACCAATTTCGTCCAAGAAGATGGTGCCACCATGGGCCAACTCAAAGCGGCCAATGCGATCGGCCATGGCCCCCGTGAAGGCGCCCTTGCGATGGCCAAACAGCTCGCTCTCCAACAAGTCTTTGGGGATGGCCGCACAATTGATGGGGACAAAATTTCCGCCACTTCGGTCGGATTGATCGTGCAAAGCCCTAGCCACCAACTCCTTGCCCGTGCCACTTTCACCCGTAATTAAAACCGTGGCGGTGGATGACGCCACACGTTCTATGAGGTGGCGAATGGCTTCGGCGCCAGCACTGGCGCCAATAAAGGCTTTAGAAGGGCTCTTTTTAGCCATGGGCGGTGTTTGCAATGGTCATGAAATGTCTCAAGACAGCACTGTATTGCAATTTTGGGGAAAAATGTCTTAAATGTCGGAAAACCGTCAAGGCACTTCGCCTTTTCACAACAAGCGACTTTGAAAGCTCTCAAGCTTCTCCAGTTGAAGCCGAATCAGAGGGTGAAGGACTTCAAGTCCTCCTCTAACAAGGAACAGAACATGAAACGCATGACCTCACTCTGCTTGGCAATTGGCTTGGTAGCCCTGACAGGCTGTAAATCTGTGGATTTGGCAATGTTGTCGCCCAACACCAAAGACCAAAACGCCATGGTTTCACCGTTGATTGAAAAACGGGAAACCATTACCGCCACAGGCTATGCGGTGGTGGCTGTGCAAAACCACAGAAACCCCGCGCAGCAGCGTTTGATGGCCATTCGGGCCTCCAAACTCGATGCCTACCGCAACTTGACCGAGCAGGTCTATGGTCAGCAACTGGACTCCAGCACAACCGTGGCCGACATGGTGGTCACCAACGACACCTTTCGCACCAAAGTCGAAGGTGTGATTTATGGCGCTCGTTTGGTCAGCATTACCCCCGTGGGCGAAGACACTTACGAAACCACTTTGTCGCTCGACAAAGACGTGGTGCAAGACTTGCGCATTTTGTTCATGGGTCAGATGGTTTCCAAAGGTCGCTGATCATGCGCTTGGGCCACAAACTCCTTCACGTGAATGCCTTGTGCTTGGCGCTGAGTGCCGGCATGAGCGTGCAGGTTGCGGCCCAAAGCACGGCACCAGCGCCCAGCAAAAAGGTGCCAAGTGGCTCTATTGCACCGCAGGCACCTCTCACCCCTCAAGAGCGCTTGGATGCCATTCGACAAAGTTTGGTCGAAACCTCATTGCAAACCCCCACCCGAGTCTCCACCACAAGCTGGATCGACTCGCAGGGCAGTTTGCGTGAAAACAGCAGCTTCAAAAATGGCTTGGAAGTTCGGGGCGTCAAAGTCTTGAGATTTGAGCGCGATGAAAACGGCCAAGCCAAAGCCACATTGCAATACCCCAGCCATCCAGACGATCCGCCTGCAACACCCAAGCCAAGTGCATCTGATACTTCTGAGAACAGCGTTCAAGTTGCTGCTCAAAAGTTGCGCTCGATGGTGTCCCAGCTTTGGAGCCCAAGCCCAAGCTCAAGCACAAATTCAAAGTCCGAAGAAACATCGGCTCTCAAGGTGACGGCCTGCACACCTCAGGTGGGCGCGCGCATGAACCATGTCATTGGCTTAGAGGTTCAAATGGACTCCCTCGCACCCCAGTCTTTGTTGCAAATATTGTTGCCGCAAATTCAGGCGCAGTGGGTTCAATCGACTCCCCAAAACGGCAAAACCAACGCATGGCGGGCAGTCAACACTTTGACCGCTGCATCCATGGCCAACAACATGACGGCCTATGAGCGGGCTTTGGTGGGCAATCGCCCAGAAACACTGCCTTGGCGCGCCATATTGAATGTGCAGACAGAATCTTTGCCGGCCACCAATGTAGAGGCTTATTTAGGCGCTCCCCACCCCTACTTCCTCATGAAACTGGCTTTTCAATTGGTCAACACCGAAGGTCAGCCTGCACAGATGGAGGAAGAAGTCACCCTTCAGTTAGAGATTGAGCGCCCATCGTGGGCCGCGCCCAAATTGACAGCGGCCAGCGAGTTGAGCATCCAAAAACAACTTCAAAATTGGCGCAACACCGCCCATGATTGGCTCAACTGCCAGCCCCTGAACCCGATGGTCACAGCCGTCAATGGTCAACAAATAGAAATCAATGTGGGGGCTTTGTCTGGCGTGCGCAAAGGCGATGAATGGCTGATTGCCAATCCCGCGCTGTTTCCAGCCCAGTTGATGAGCCGAGACGGCGCACCCCAAACCTTGCTTGCCATGGTGCAATCTGTCTCCCCACATGCGTCCAAACTCATGGTGGTGGCAGGCCCCGCGCAAGCTGCGCAACCCAACTGGCGCGCCTGGCCCACAGACACCTTGGTGAAAGAGCCCTCTGTGTTGCCCACCAAGCCGCCTGCCAATGCAAGCAAACAACCTGTCAAAGTTGACGCTAGGCCTAACCCTAATGCCTCTTTGACACCTTAATGATTGAATTGAGTTTGACATGAACATTTCATCACACCTTGAATTTAGAAACAGCACAACAGCCTTCTCTTGGCTGTTCTTGGCTGCCATCTCATGCTTCATGTTGACACCCAGCCGCGCAGCCGACAAATCTGCAGAGGCAGCAGAACCCGTGGCCATGGCTCAGGTGACTCTGGACCAAAGCATGGCCGTGGACAAGCTGGTGCAAAAGTTTTATCCCAATAGTCCCATTGCAACCAGCGTGCTGCGCAAAGCCCTGCAAGATGCCAATCCCAAGATCATTTCTGGCAACCCTCAACAGCGTGTCAAAGCAGGGAGCACACTGGCTGTGCCAGACCATAGCCACATTGCCGTCGCGGTTTTGACCCCCTTTGCCGCAGCCCATGCTGCTAAAAATTCAGACCCCGGCCCCTCAGCTCGCGACGCTGCCGTTCGCAAGCCTTGGGTCCGATTCCCATGATTTCGGTGGCCGACGCACTTGCTGCGCCCGGCCGAATCACCACCATTTTCCTGGAAGGCAAGTTGCTGCCTTTGCAGGCAAGCACGGCCGCAGAGTTGGGCTTGAAAGACGGGCAAGTGGTTCAGGCTTCCGTGAGGCTGCAACAAGACCAACCCATGCTCATGTTGCAAGGCAGAGCATTGCCTGCACCGGGCCTATTGGCCTCACAAGTTGGAGAGTCCATTTGGTTGCGCGCCCAAGGTGGCAACTTGGTGCCCATCAACGCACCGCCCCTTGTGTCACGCATTGCCAACTTGCTTTACAGGCCCAATGTCAATTCAGTGTTGCCGCAACTTTTTCAGCCTGGCACCTTGGACGAGTTGTTAAGCCAAGTTCAGCGCCCCGACTTGCAAGCGCAATGGCGAGGCATGCAGCTGTCTTTGTCGCAACTCACCCCTGGCACTTTGCAGCAAGCCATGATGAGCGCCATGGGCGCCGAGGTTTGGTTGGCCAGAGGATTGCAGCCACCCCAAGACGTCAAGCAATTGATGCGCAAACTCATTGCTGAGTTGAGTTTGGCGCGCACCGATGAAGAGCCAGACACAGGTCTTATTGAAAAGCTCACCCGCGCTGTCGACGACATTGAAGCCCGTCAAGTCCAAGCGGTTCAAGCGCAAGCACAACAAGAAGTTTTGTTCAGCATGACCTTGCCCTTTAAGGATGCCAACCCCATCGAACTCACCGTTCGACGTGGCCCGCGCCAAGATGGCGAACAAGCGGTGCTCACGGTCAATGTGCATTCCAAAACAGCAGACTTGGGTCCTGTTTGGTTGAAGACCCAACTCATGAATGCCCAGCAACTTGAACTCACCATGTGGGCTGAGAACGAGTTTGTGGTTGGGCAAGCCCGTTCTCGCTCTTACCTGCTTGGCGATGAACTGCGCGCTGCAGGCCTCAACATGCGCGCCTTCAACGTTGTGCATGGCGCGCGGCCTCCAGAAGCCAGTGACTGGACGCCCTCGGGTCGGGGCTTGGTGGTGGATGTTTCAGCATGAGCCGCTACATGCGTCAAGCCGTTGCGCTTGCCTATGGCAAGAACCCCGTGCCCGTGGTCACCGCCAAGGGCGACGACGATTTGGCCATGCGCATGATTGAGGAAGCACGCCAACAAGGCGTGTTCATTTCAGAAGACCCGCAGTTGCTGGCATTGCTCAGTCGCTTGAATGTCGATGAAGAAATTCCGCAAGAGCTTTACACCGCAGTGGCAGTGGTCTTGTCTTGGGTGTATTGGCTTAAGGGCATGCGCCCAGGTGATGAAAAAGCAAACTCGGAGCCGACCGATACAAACCCCTCACCCGAAAATTCGGTGACCGGCTGACTCTCAAACTTCTTCGTATCCCCGGCCTTTGCTGAAACGAGCCACTTTGCCTAAGCGGTCGTAAACTTCAACGGGGCTGCCAGAGTCGCCCACTTGCAAACTGTGCAAGGCACCGCGAATGGTGTCGAGTTTGCGCTCAATCAGCACGGCGTTGCGTCTGTGCATATCGCGGCATTGGATAAGCGATTCACGCAGGGCATCCCACTCGGGGAGGTTTTGGAGGTCTTCAGGTGAAGGGCAAAGCGCCGACAGCTCGCTCAAAAGATCATTTTTACCAGGCTGCAAAGACTCAAACCGGTCCAGATCTTGGCTCTTGAGAGATTCAAACTCTAAAGCCAACAGCTGGACCAGCTGGTCGGACACGGTAAGTGCACGCTCACTCACGAATCATTTGCTCAATGGCATGGAAGCTTTCAGCAATTTTGCGAGGGTTCAATGGATATTGACCATCTTGAATTGCTTGCTTAATAGACTCCACCTTCACGCGATCAAAGTCGGGCTCGGCCATGGCACGTGCGGCCACATTGCTCAAATGCAATTGATCAGCGCCGGGCGCTTTGGCAGTGGTAGCAGCAGGCGCTGACGAATCGAGGGCCACACTGTCTTTCGAGCTGCTTTTGCGGTTGGCTTTGTCCAATGCGCTGCGCAACGACGCGTCCGATTGGGCGCGCTGTCCATAGTTTGAAATTGCATCGGTCATACCTAGCTCTCTTTCTAATTTCTTCTCACATCAACCCACAAAAGGGGGTTGGACATGCTCAGTATCGGCGGTAGATTCTAGAACTTGAATCATTTTTCTAGAAATTTTGACTTAAAAGGCCAAAAAATGTGCATTTTTAGCATTTCAAAGCCCTTTTGCCGCATTGGGACCCGTCACCACACCCGAAACTTGGCGGCCAGACTCCGGATTTTTCAACTTCACCTGCTCGCCCAGTCGGCCATCCTGCATGGCTTCCATTCGAATGGAAATCTCAAAATCTGACTTATTCCCAATCGACAACATCACCGTTTGGCCCTGCCTCACCAGCACGGCACGGCGAATATCTGACACCCTCAAGGGCTGACCTGCAGGAATATCTCGGGTGAGTTCGGCCAATTGGGCGTCTTTCACCGTATTCAGTAACTGAGTATCGGCATTTCCGGAGGAAGCTTGAACTTCTTCTAGCATTTCGGGCTGCAAAATGACGCCTCGTTGCAACAAGCGCTTGGCAACCACGATGGTTCTTGGAGGATTGGCCAAGTTTGGCGAAGTGGCTGCGCTTGGCGATGCCCCTGAATTGGGAGTACCCGCTGGCATGCCTGCCGCTGGGGCAGTGCTGCGCGCAGTGGGCATTGTGACTTGTAAATACAGTTGCCATACAGGCTCGGCGCAGCGAACACGCACCGTTTCTTTGGAGGCAAAGGGGTGGTCAACGTTCAAGGGTTTTTGACAGCCTTGAACTTTCAATCGATCGTCCAGGGGCGCAATGACCACATCTTTGGAATTCACACCATGGGTTTGGGACATCCACTGACGCACTTGCAAACTCATGGCATCGGCAGCTGGGTTGGCTTTCGCAATGCTTGATGAATTGGCTGGTGCATTGTTGGTTGCATTGACCGAAAAAGGCAAAAACACGGCAAACAGCCAAAAAACCGTCAGGCACAGGATTTGCATCAGTGCTTGAGCAGGTGTAGATGTTTTGACACTTGGTTTGAACATACCGGAGTTCATGCAATAAAGATGCCACATCATCATGAGAATTGAAGCCAATTTACCTAATAACCTTGCCAACAACACGTCCAATGGTTCGGCGGCGTTGTCGCGGCCTGGCTTTGCCAAAGCTTTGGAGCAAGTGCAGCCGGCCCATGTCAAAGTCATTCAAGCGGGTGACACCCTCACCAGCATTGTGAAAGAACAAGCCCAATTGCAAGGCGTGAAACTCACGCCCTCAGAAGAATTTCGTTGGGCGCAAAACTTAGCGACTGACAGTGGCATTCAAAACCCCAATGCCATTTTCCCCGGCCAAAAAATTCAATTGCAAAAGATGTTAAGCCAGTGGCAGACGGGGCAAACTCAGCCGCAAACCTTGGCACAAACAAGCCCCAAAGTCACACCAGCCATCACCCAGAACAAAATTGAAACTGTGACCGTCACAGCCAGTAGATCTGTACCCATTCTGCCCAAAGGCAATTACATCAACGCTGTAGCTCACCCAGTGCTGAGCCAAACCCTTGATCGTGCGGTCAATCGGGGCTTTATTCCCAAGGTGGAAAAACAAGATGTTTACAACAAAGTCTTGCAAGTGGCCAACAAGCACAACTTTTCGCCTGACGATTTTGCGCGTCTGACCCTGATGGAAAGCGATGGCATGAACCCTCAGGCCACCAACACGCGTTGCCACGGCATCATTCAGTTTTGCGATGGCCCGGCGCGCGGTGCGGCTGAAGTGGGCTTTGGCCAATCGCCCAAATCTATTTTGGGCCTAAGCGTTTATCAACAATTGCATTTGGTCGACACCTACTTCGAGAAAGTGGGCCTGAAAAAAGAAGGCGCTGTGCCTCTAGACGAACTGTATTTGGCAGTGTTGCAACCGGCTGCACGTGGCGAGAAACGCCCTCAAGAGCCCTTGGGTATTCCTGGCAAACAGGCCAAGTACTTGTATGAAGGCCGAGATCCACAAGCACCCATGACGCGCTCGTCCATCACGCAAGGCTTGATGCAAAACGCCGCAGACCGTTTGGGATTTAAAAATTTCCGAACCCCTACCAACAGCATACCCGTCAGTTCGACGGTGAACACCTCTGCAGCCCCAACGAGTCACAACGCCTTTAACACTGCAATGAACTCTGCAATGAACCCTGCATTGAATCCAGCTTCCGATTCGCACCCCAATTCGACCGCGCGAATTCGATTGCAAGTTCAAAAAGCTGCTGACTACGACGTATTGGAAGCTCCCAAAACTTGGTTGCGCTAAGCCCACTTGGCTTTGCAATCGTTCGTCTCAGATATCAATTTTTAGCAAAGCGGCAAGGGTTTGCCGCTTTGCTTTGCATTCGCAGTTTGAATCGCTGGGCACTCGCAAACCCGCATTTCCCCTCGTAAAACGACCAGGGCGACCGTCAAAAACCCATCGACAAACGGCAAGAAAAGCATGGCACGGCTCTTGCAATCGAACACTTTGCAAAGAACTTTAATTCTTTGGGCTGTCGGATATCTGGCATTGAAAGTTTCGCAAAGGAGAGCACATCATGGAGATGATTGACAAAGCACTGGGCGTCCACGCACAGGCTCTGGGATTGCGCAGCAAGCGCATGGAAGTGCTTGCGCGCAACATTGCCAATGCCGACACCCCCCACTTCAAAGCCAAAGACATCGACTTCCGGTCTGTCTTGAAACAAACCAAAGAGTCCGCTTTAAACACCACCAGCAATTTGCACATGGCCATGCCCATGGAAGAACAGCCTGGTGGCGAAAAGTTTCGCATTCCTTTCAATGCGTCATTCGACGGCAACACCGTGGAAATGAACGTTGAACAAGCCAAGTTTGGTCAAGTGGCAGCCGATTACCAAGCCACATTGAACATTCTTGAAAGCCGCGTGAGTGGTATTCGACGTGCGTTGCGTGGAGATTAATCAACATGGCACTTGATCGTATTTTCAATATCGCGGGTTCTGCGCTCAATGCGCAGACCACCCGCATGAACACCACAGCCTCTAACTTGGCCAACTCGGGCACCGTCACCGGCAAAGAAAACGAAGCATTTCGAGCCAAACGCACGGTGTTCAAAACCATTTTGGAACAACAACAAAAACCCCACGAACAAGGTTTTGCGGGCGGTGTTCGGATTGAAAAAATCACGGACGATCCGTCTCCCATTCGCAAAATGTCAGAGCCCAACAACCCCATGGCCGACAAAGATGGCTATGTCTACTTGGCCAATGTAAACGAGATGACCGAGATGGTGGAAATGATGGCGGCTTCACGCTCCTATCAAAACAACGTCGAAGTGGTGAACACCACACGTCAGATGTTGATGCGCACCATCGACATCATCAAAACTTGATTTGTAAAAAATACAAATCAACGATCAGGAAACTTCCATCATGTTCTTATCAGCCAACAACACTGGATTGAATGCTGCGGCCAACGCCGTCAATTCAAGCAAAACAATCAACGCGCCTGCTGGTGTCAAAACAACGTCACAAGCAGCCAGCGAAGCCTTGATGGCCAAGTCGGGCACCACCGGCGGCATGGGTCAAAAAGATTTCCTGACCCTGTTTACCACACAGCTCAAGTGCCAAGACCCCTTAGACCCCGTCAAGAACGAAGCCTTCGTGGCGCAGCTTGCGCAGTTCTCGCAGCTTGAAGCCACCACCACCATGTCGGACACCCTGAAGGCCTATGTCGACAGCATGGCCGGCGAACGCATGATGAGCAGCACCAGCATGATTGGCAAAACGGTGGCTGCGCCAGGCGCACCCGCCATCATCACGCAGGGCGGCAAACCAGTTCAAGGTTTTATCAATTTGCCTACGGGCGCAGAAGGCGTGAAGCTGGAAGTGTTCAATGACAAAGGCCAATTGGTGACCAGCAATACCTTGGGTGCACAAAACATTGGCGACATGCCTTTCACGTGGGATGGCACCAGCGATGCTGGCGGCAAAGTACCTGATGGCAGCTACACCTTCAAAGCCACTGTTATTAGCCAAGGCAAGACCACAAACCCTGTGGTCAATGTGTTGTCCACCGTGACTGGCGTGAATCAACAAGCCGACAAAACCATTTTGTTGGAAGTTACCGGCGGCAAGTCAGTGAAGCTCACTGATGTTCAACGCATCGGCACTTAAGTATTTCTGAATCAATTTACCAAAACCAAGTCAACCCTAGGAGTTAACCACCATGTCTTTCTATACCTCGCTGACCGGATTGAATGCTGCCACCGCCATGTTGGGCGTGACCAGTAACAACATCTCCAACGTGGGCACCACCGGTTTCAAGCGTTCACGCGCCGACTTCGGTGACATTTTTGCAACCTCACCTTTGCAAAAAGCTTCTTCCACAGTGGGTCAGGGTGTGTCTCTGAAACAAGTGTCGCAGGAGTTCTCCCAAGGTAACATTTCTTTCTCGTCCAACGCGCTTGACCTGGCCGTAACCGGTGACGGTTTCTTCCCGATGCGCTCGGCCGACGGTTTGCAAGAACTTTTTACACGAAACGGTTCGTTCTTGTTGAACGAACAATTTAACGTGGTCAACTCTTCAGGCCAGCGTTTGATGGCAGCAACCGTTGACTCGACCGGTTCTGCGAACATCAACGAGCGCGTGGTGCTTACCATTCCCCAAAAAACATCGGGCGATGCCAAACAAACCTCCTTGGTGTCGTTGGGCCTCAACTTCCCAGCCGATGCGGAAGTGATTACCGAGCCCTTCAACCGCTCGAATCCTGCCACCTACAACAAGTCAACCGCCTTCACCGTTTACGACAACGGTGGTAACGGTTATTTGGCCACCATTTATTACACCAAAACATCGAACGCCAACCAAAACGTGCCATTCAACAAGTGGCAAACCAACGTTTTTGTGGGTGAAGACCAAGTGGCAGCGTCATTGGTGCAAGCCACCGATGCCAACAACGAAAAAATCTATGTGAACCAATACGGTCAAACCAAGCCTTACAGTGAAGTGAAGGACGAGTTGACCACTGCCAAAACACAATTGTTTTCTTTGGATGAATTGACCAACAAGAAAATATCCACCGCAGCCACAGCCACTGGCAATATCGTGCCAGAAACCGGCGTCAACAGCTACGACTGGGTGGCAGGTTTGCCCAACGGCGACGCTAAACTGGCAGGTCTTTTGACAGACAACGCCTTCACAGTAGACGTCGACAACAGCGGATCACCCGTGACTGTGAGTTTGGCCAAGTTGGCGGCATTGCCAGCCGGCACTCGCATTACAGGCGACCTCATTGCCCAAGAAGCCACCAACCAATTGATCAGCAAGTTTGGTTCTTCTCGAGGCACTACCACTACCAGCACAACAGCAACAGCCACTAGCGCAACAACTGCAAGTTCTGTGACAACCACTGTCGGCAGCGTTACAACCACGGTGGTAACCACCGAAGGAACGATTGCAACGCCTGGCACGATCACAACCACCGTGACGAAGCCAGCAGTCAATGAACGTTTTGGCATGAAGGTTGGCTTTGACGCAGTGAACAAACAGTTCTTTTTGGAATCGGGCACCACCGGCGACACCTCCAGCGTTGCACTTTCAGCAGTGAGCACTGCTGCAGCCACGGCCCTGGGCCTTAAGCCTCAAATCGTCGCGCCAGAGGCCGTTGCAACACGTGGTATCCCTTCTAAACCTGCAGTCACTTTTGGTATTACACCCACTGTGAATACAGCCACCAACTTCAGCGTAGACGCTACCAACAACAAATTCATTGTGACCGTCGATGGCATTAAGTCGACAGTTACCTTGGCAGTTCGTGAATACTCTTTGGCTGAGTTCACGCAAGCTTTGGAAAATGAAATCAATTCCATGAAAGAAGTGCGAACCGATGGTCTCACACCCAAAGAAATCAGTGGTGTGAAGGTTGAATTTGACAACACCAAAAGGGCTTTCAAATTTACCAGCGGTACATCGGGTGCTGATTCTTTCATCAAAATTTCTGGTGAGCCTATTTGGGGTTTGTCCACAGTTGAAGCAGGTCGTGGCGAAACATCCACATGGATTCTGCCCACTCAGCGCGTTGACGTAGTGAACGGCACACCGCAGCCCAAGTACATCGATGCGCAAGGCAATGAAACCACCAGCACTGATGGCTATGTGGGCTTGCCAGCTTGGTCACCTGTGTACTTAGACAAAGGCGAACTGACCTTTGACACCGGCGGAAACTTGGTGTCACCGATCGAAGGTACTCAGTTGGAAACTGTGTACTTGGCGGGTGGTAAAGGTGCTTTGAGAATTAACATCGATTACTCAGCCTCTACACAATTCTCATCTGCGTTTGCCGTGTTGTCACAGTCACAAGATGGCGCCCCAGAAGGCGACTTGGTGGGTGTGACCATCGGTAACGACGGCTTGGTGAGTGCTTCATTCTCCAACGGTTCACAAAAATCTTTGGCCAAAATTTTGCTGGCCAACTTCTCAAGCCCAGTGGGTTTGCGTCAGATTGGTGACTCCAGTTTCTTGGCTTCTGCAGCCTCTGGCAGACCTATTTTGGGCACGCCAGGCTCTGCCGGTTTCGGTACCTTGCGAGCCGGTGCCACAGAACGAGCCAACGTGGACTTGACACAAGAATTGGTGGACTTGATTACTGCACAACGTAACTTCCAGGCCAATGCCAAAGCCATTGAGACGTCGAGCACCATGACGTCGGCCATCATTAACTTGCGCTCTTAATCCGCCCAAGCTCTAAGCCTCTAACCGGACTTCACCATGGATCGTTTAGCCTTTAACGCCGCTGCCGCCATCAACGAGATGCGAACTGCTCGCCAGATGACGACCAACGAATTGGCCAACGTGGCAACGCCAGGCTTCAAGCGAAGCTTTGAGTCAGCCATGTTAACCATCAAGGTTCAAGGTGCAGGCTTTGAATCGCGTTTGCAGCCGCAGGCTTTTGCCAGCGACAACATCAACATGAAGCCCGGCGTGATTATGAAAACAGGCCGCGATTTGGATGTTGCCATGGACGAGCAAACTGTGATGGGCGTCACAGCAACCAACGGCGAACTGGCATTCACCCGTCGTGGCGATTTGAAACTCAATGGCTCAGGCGTCTTGGAAATGGGCACTGGTGCATTGGTGCGCGGACAAGCCGGCGGCCCTATCACCATCCCTCCAGGCTTCTTTGTGAAGATCAGCAAAGACGGCTCCATTTATGCCACCAATCCTGCACAAGCTGGTGCTGCAGTACCCGTTCTGATTGACAGAATCATGTTGCGCGATGCCAGCAAGGTGTCCTTGGAGCGCCGTGAAGATGGTCTTTACAAAGTGGTGGGGCAGCCTCCCAGTGCAGACATCCCTGTGACTGGCAAATTGGCCACGCTCACACCCGAAACCTTAGAAGGATCCAACGTGAATGCCATGGAAGTCATGGTGAAGCTCATGGATCAAAGTCGTTCCTTTGAAATGCAAGTGAACGTGATCAAACAAAGCAAAGAGATTGGCGAGTCGGGCGGCACCATGATGCGCTCCTCTGGTTAATGGTCTTCATTTTTTAACGAACAACTGAACAATTAAAAGGAGCTCGCCATGGACGCAAGTATGTGGGTCGCCAAAACAGGTTTGGATGCGCAGCAAACGCGCATGAACGTCATTTCCAATAACTTGGCCAACGTCAATACGACGGGCTTTAAGCGCGATCGCGCTGTGTTTGAAGATTTGTTGTATCAAAACATTCGCCAAGCGGGCGGACAAACAGGTGCCAACACCCAATCACCTACGGGCCTCATGTTGGGTACGGGTGTGCGCATTGTGGCAACTGAAAAGCAGCACTCACAAGGCAACATGGTGAACACCCAAAACCCCTTGGATTTGGCCATCACAGGTGAAGGCTTTTTCCAAATTGCCCAGCCAGATGGCACCATTGCCTACACACGCGATGGCAATTTCAAGCGCTCCAACACCGGCCAAATTGTGACCGCCTCGGGTGCTTTGTTGCAGCCTGCCATCACCATTCCCAACACCGCTTCATCGGTCACATTTGGCCGTGACGGCACAGTGTCGATTGAATTGGCAGCTGGCGGTTCACAGGTCATTGGTCAAATTCAGTTGGCGCGTTTTGTCAATCCAAGTGGCCTCGAAGCCAAAGGTCAAAACCTGCTCAAAGAAACGCCCGCTTCAGGCCCGCCTCAAGTTTTGCAACCTGGCGTTACAGGTGCTGGCAATTTGATGCAAGGCACTTTAGAGGCATCCAATGTGAACGTGGTGGAAGAGATGGTCAACATGATCGAAACCCAACGCGCTTACGAAATCAACTCCAAAGCCATCTCTGCGGTTGACGGCATGCTGAAGTTCATTAACAACAACCTCTAAGGCAAAGCACCATGAAATTCTTCACAAGTATTGCCTGGATTTTATTGGCTGCTTGCTTGACTGCTTGCAATGTCATACCGCCACAAGCCATGACTCACTCGCCTCAATTTGAGCCTGTTTACCCAATCCAAAAAGTTCAAACTCCCAT
>SXGQ01656114.1_pt1 | contig 28834 bp, 20 predicted proteins | sample 3178371 | NCBI WGS metagenome assembly SXGQ01 (sample SAMN11356859, study PRJNA531348) | freshwater metagenome | isolation source: freshwater sample F1-20 | place: China: Fuxian Lake, Yuxi | collected 2017-12-25 | reverse complement strand
TCTGTCGTTTCTTGCCGGCGTATTCAGCTTGGGCGAAAGTGCGTTGCTTCATGTTTGACGAAGAGTGACGGTCATGCAGCAATTTTATCAATATGATGACTGGCCGGGTTTGTCAGGCAAGATCATTTTTGCAGTGTTTCCATAAGTGAATTTAGGTAAATTATTGTTTACCCAAAGGTGATGAAATTATGGTGGAGATTCGTGTCTGCAAAGTCGTTGATGGACGCAGACCAGTGCATTGGCTTCACTGTTTCAGGCAATCCGCCCGTCCACCTCATCGCGCGCCTGCATGCTCAGGTGGGCGGTATCAGCCCAACTCACAATCTGCCAACGGTCTTCCGTGGCCTTTGTCGTGTGGTCACCCGCGCGGTCACTCCCGTGACGGCTTGCGTGGTTTGCAACAGAGTCCGACGCCGGCGCGCCCGTCCGGGCAACGCCATGATCGACGATGTTGATGCTGGCATTGGCCAGCAGCCAAGCCCGCGGTTGGGGCAGGGCGATGCCCAGCGCTTGCCGGTAGATGCAATCCAGCACGCCGCCGTGCACCACCACGCAGATCGTCTCTCCCTGGTGTCGGGCCACCAGTTCCCGGGCGGACGCGATGATGCGCTCATAAAACTGACGCAGGCTCTCGCCGCCCGGCAGTTCCGCATCCGGTTGGCGTTCTGAGAGCCCTTTGTAGACGGATGGAAACTGTGCCGCCATTTCGTCGCCCGTCAGCCCGGCAAGGTCGCCGTAGTTGCGTTCGCGCAGGCCGGGCAGGGTGTTGAGCCGAAGATCGAGCGCCGTGCCGATATGGCCGGCCGTCTGCGCGGCGCGCGACAGGTCGCTGGAATACAAATGGCTGACGTGTGCCCGCACCGCTGGTCTGGCGGCGTGGCCGCTTGCGTACTCTGTCGCCAAACGGGCGGCCAGCAGCGATGCCTGCCGATGGCCGGTATCGTTCAGGGGAATGTCCAGATGCCCCTGAAAGCGCTTTTCTGTGTTCCAGGCGGTTTCACCGTGGCGTATCCACAGGACGCGGCAGTTATCGGGGTTTGTCGGGATTTTCACTCTGACGACGCAACTCTTCCGCGCTGATACGGACAATTTTGCCATCCTGTAACACAACAATTGCAGTGTCGGTTTGAATGGCGGTTTTTCTGGCTAACTCTGCTGCACGCGCCATTGCAGCAACTGATGCACGGAGATCCGGATTTTTTGCCTTTGAAATATCTGCGGGCTTCATTCGTTTTCTCCCCAGTTCAAAAGTTGCGGCGTTTTGTGGGAATTATCAAAAAAAGCCCAGTCATCCACTGCATTCGAATATTTGGTTTCAAAATTCGTCAGGCTTGCGGAATACCGACGGCGAATGACATCTACAGGGATGTCGTGGCCACCTTGACGCACCCTTTCAGCCACTCTCGAAATTGCAAGATCTACGCTCGGCAAGCTTAGGTAGAACAGGCTGACATGGTACTCCAGATGACGCCATTTTCGTATGTGCTGAAGATACGTCATGCCAGAGAGCGTCGTTTCAAACGCAAAACTCTGCGCACTCTCCGTCAATTCCTCCAGTGTTTTCAACATGAGACGAGCCGCTTTTACAGCTACGGTTTCTGGTGAAAAAGGAGAAAGACCTGCAGCAATCAGATCCGCATTAACAAATTGCTTGCAGGCGGCCGCGGTCGGCAAAAAAGAGCGAGCGAAGGTGGTTTTTCCTGCGCCGTTGGGACCGGCGATGATGATGATCTTTTTTTTCAAGCGATTCCGGGAAGGGCCGCGTTGGCGGGATGTTCAACCCCAACATTATAGCGCCGTCTTGACCCCTTCCAGTATGCATCTGAGGCGGGACAGGGTGACGTTTTGTACACTGTAAAAGAGATCGTCCTACGTGCGATTTCGATCCAGCAGTTACTGATTTGCAACTCGGCCACTCCTGACTCGTCTCTGTGCCCGCCAGGGCTTCACCCCGTCTTCAACCAACTCGCTTTCATGTGCTTGCCCGGACCAACGGCGTAGACCGTACCCGCAGAAGCCGCAATTGAAATATCGCTTCCGCCCACCGGCACTACCGACACCACACCCCCGCTAACGAAGACCGACGCAGTTGCATGGCTGCCATCGGCAGCCGACACCTGCACCAGATAATGCCCGTCCTGCACTGCCGAGAACAGCATCAACCCGCCGCCCATGCCAAATCCCTCGGTACTGCCGCTGTTAAGGGTGTCGGCCTGCAACTGTTTACTACGGCTTTTGTCGGTGACGAACTGCTGCGCATCCAGCTTTTCAAAGCGGGCGGTTTTGGCAGTGATCTCATCTGCTTCCAGTTTCTCAAACCGGGCATTTACACCTTCAATACGTGTCACGGCAAAGGTGGGGAGAGACGCTTCAACGGTGGTTGCGTTTTTCATGCGCAGCCCCAGCGCGTCGAGTTTGCGGTTCAGTTCGCCCACACCGGCGGCAGCCACTGCGCCCAGCACACCGTAATTCACAGCGAAAAAGCCGGCATCAGCCCCGTCTTTTTGCACCGTTACCAACTCGGGAAAAAGCGGTTGCAGTTCCTGCGCAATCACACCGAGTTGGCGCTTCTGTTCGGGGTCGTTGTTGAATTGATAACCGTATAGCAGGGTTTGCGACAGGCGCTGCAGCAGGCTGTTGCCGTCAACGCGCGAGATGTTGTGTTTGAGGCGGATGTCTGAAGAGCTTTCCAGATTTCTCGCCTTGAAAATGACGGCATCCGGTGCGAGTTTGTTGGTGGTCACCGCTTCATTCTTGATCTTGTCGGTAATGACGGCGTCTATGCCGAGTTTGTCTGCTGTTACAGCGCCATCGAAAATCTTGTCGGTTTTGACAGCACCCGTTGCGAGTTGAGCCGTGTCGACCGACAGACCAGTCAGCTTGCTGCCGTGCAATTCTTTAATCATGTCGTTCGTGATGGCACCCGGACCAATCGAGGTGTTGATGGTGTAGTTAAATCCGTTGGAGGTGCTGGTGGTGCCTGAGATGACGCCTTGAAAGTTGAAGGCCAGATCCTGCGCAAGGCGCGTGGCTTTGTCAGCCGTGCCGATGAAGCGCGTCGCCGTCACGGAGTTGTCGGAACCATTGAGGGTGATAAAGCCGATGTTCGCGCTGTTTGTTTCTCCATCCAGGCGTATGTTTGTACTGCCCCCGCTGTTGACGACCGACAGAGAGCGTACTGTTGCGGGTCCCTGAACCTGTATCGAGTTCGCACTGATATCTCCATTGATCCTTGCCTGCGCTGCCGTCAGTAGATTGAATGTGACCGTGCTGTCGGTTTTGACATCCTGGTTCATGTTCTTGGCATGGTTCAGCCCTTTGGAGGACAGTGTCAAATCGACCACACCGCCAGACTGAAAACTGACCGACGCGTCGTTTATAAAATCGCCCTTCACCCTAAGATTGACAGGACTTGCGAGCTGGTTGGCCGTACCTGCTGTTGTTGCATAGTTGGAAGATGAGGATGTACCTGTGACCTGATTGGTGACGTTGTAGATCGACTGTGGCGCGCTGACGGAAGGGCTGTAATTGTAAGTGTTCGGCGGAATCAGTCCTTGGTCGAGATTCGGATCTTTCGTCACGGTCACTTGGGCTTCAAGGTTTCGGTCAAGGCTGCAAGTGCCAGAGGTCTTTGTGCCATTGGTGAACGTGTTGTTGCATGTGACCGTAATGTTGCTGAAGTTGGGTGAACCAATCGAAATTTGACCGTATGAGCGATTGTCAGTTGAAAATCCCTGATCAGGCGGTGGCATGTAAAGTGTTGCGTGGAGGGGTATCTCCCGGACAATCAATTGACTGTCGTCTGCCAGATTGATGTCAACTTCCCTATAAAGATCCGCGTGCGGATTCGTGAATATAAATCTCAGTGTTTTGTTCAACTTGTTGGCGTCGCGTGCGGTTCCATCCAGGTAGCCCTGAAAGCTACTGCTTGTGCTGATCACGCCTGAAGAGGACAGCCCCCCCGAGTTAAGTCTCATGCCGTTGAAAGTGGGCGTATTGCCGCTGGAGAGGTTCTGGTCGATGCTGTAGAGATTCGGATTGGCTTGCGCAAGAAAGATCTGCACGGCGCCGGTATTGATATCCAGGGTTGCATTGCCGATTGGTGCAGGATTTGAATTGTTGGGGCCGCTGTATCCGAAAAATTGCATGGCCACAGTGTTCAACCCCGCAATCTTTCCATTAACTGTCAGCGTTCCATTGAATGTGCTGTTTCCGGTGACGTTCAAGCCGCCGTTCAGATTCGCAAGACCTGCGACCGACAGATTTCCGCCGATAGTCATATTGCCGTCTGTGTTCAGGCTTTGTTTGAAAGAACCGGTATTTGCAAGCAGGTTTGTGAATGTAGCTTCGCTTCCGGTCAATCCACCGTCTGCTCTCAGAAGCTGACTGAAGGTGCCTGAGGTGGCCCCCAAGCCCCCATTGGCAGCCAGAACGTCGCTGAAAGTGCCGGTGGTCGTGCTCAAACCACCGCTGGCTGTCAGACGGCCTCCAACACCCAGCGTTCCGCTGATGTTCGCATTGCCCACAACATCAAGCGCACGGTCATTGGCTGGTAGCGTGCCGATGCCCAGGGCGTTTGTAATTCTGGTTTTGCCATTGACATCGAGCGCAAGACCTTCGCCGACAGTGGTGGTTCCAATGCCAACCGCCGTCGAGAAAAAACCGGTGGTGGAATTCAGCCCCGCGTTTGCATTCAACACTTCGTTGTTCACATTCAAGCCGTTGTTGGCTGTCAGCAATCCGCTGAACGTTCCTGTGGTGGCAGTCAGCCCGCTGTTGGCATTCAGTACTGCGTTGTTCACATTCAAGCCGTTGTTAGCTGTCAGCAATCCGCTGAACGCTCCTGTGGTGGCAGCCAGCCCGCCGTTGGCATTCAATGCTGCGTTGTTTACGTTCAGGCCGTTGTTGGCTGTCAAAAGCCCCAGCACTTTCAATCGGGACGATATTTCAAGTTCTGGTGTACCTGTGTCCCGATAAACAATGGACGCAGGTCCGGTGCCGCCATCCGGATCCTTGAAGTAAATGCCGATCCCTTCATTAAGGCCCATGGAGGCGGGGCTCAACACAAGGTCGTGCAGCAAGGTGGCGCCCTGCGCTGTAACCGCACCGCTGAACTCTGCAGCGCGTCCGGACAGATTGCCATTCGCATCCACTTTGAAAAGCGGTACCGACGATGTTGCCGAATTCAGTTGGAACAGATCTGCAGTCTGCCCCGACATTGCAGTGGCGCGCAGCAGGGGAAGGTTGGACTGCGTGCCCACAATATCGAGGCGTGCGGCTGGAGTCGCTGTTCCCAGCCCCATATTACCCACTGCGTTGACGCGCATCATTTCGCTGTATCCCGGCGCATTGGAAAGGTATCCACCGCGACCGACGGTAAAGGCAAAATCCGATCCGGTATTGTTGTTGTTATTGTCCAGAACAACATGCAGGCCGAATTCGGAAGTCACGTGCATGGATCCCGCATTACCCTGTATCACGTTATTGCTGAAAGCATCCGCCAACGATGCCGTGAGGCGGACTCCCCTTGAAAAATTGGCAAAGTCACTGACATTCAGACCCGCATTGGCGTTCAGTACGGTGTTGTTTACGTTCAGGCCGTTGTTGGCGGTGATGTTGCCGACGCTGTCAATCCTTGCAATCAGGGCACCTGCGCCAGACAGAACATTCATCAGGTCTGCGGTTTGACCATTTGCTCCCCGTATCCGGAAAGTCGGGGTTGTCAGTCTGTCCTGAACCCCCACGATTTCCATCCGCGCCTGCGGAATATTGGTTCCAATACCGATATCTCCCAGCTTATTGATGGACAGACGATCGGCATTGTTCACGTTGATGTAAAAGTTCCGCTGCCGCTCTCCTTCTTCAAAGCCGTTACCCATGCCGATCGTAGCGATCTGGGTAGAGTCTGAGATCGTCGAATCAATCACGATTTCGTTGCCGAAGTTGAACCTGTCTGTCGATTTCAGGGTCATCGGCTTGATATCTTTTGATTCGAGCAGCAGTCCATTGCGAACCCTGACCGACCCGTTCACATCCAGTGTGGCCGCTGGAATCTGCTCCAATGAAAGTCCATCAAATCCGATACCCACATTGCCCGTCGTATTGAACAAAATATGCCCTGATCCCAATCCGCCAGTGACTGCATTCTGCATACCAAGCATCAGTACTGGCACCAGTCCTGAACTGCTGTTTGATTCCATGGCACGCATGAACGCATTCTGTCCCGCCATGGTGTCGCCGATGTAGAGCACCCGTCCAATTCTGCCGCCATTGATGATACTGGCAATGCCGCTTCCCAGCTGCATATCGCCGGACAATATGCTGTAAACGGTGCTCGCCGCACCGCTGGGCAAGCTCGGCATTTCACTCAATGGCACATCACCCAGCCACAATCGACCATCACTGCTGATGCGAAAGCGTTCATTTACAGCGCCTTGCGTGTTGATATGCCGGATCGAAAATGCAGTTTGTTCAGTACCGGAGAGACCCACATAAGTTCGCAGGATTGATCTGTCATCCAGCAGCGAGATGCCCACGGCGCGGTTGTCGGGAATTGCCGATCCCGCCGCGTTGCTGCTGACGTTTCCGAGGGTTAGCGTACTGCGGCTTGATGCGTCAACAGTGCCTGCCACGGTTGCGGGCCTTCCGCTGATCGAATTGGCACCAATGCCGATGGCACCCGACATCCAGCGAAAGTCTGCACGGTTTTCAGAGCCGTTTGATAAAAGCGCCGTCGGTGTTAGTGGAGACCAATTGACGTTACCGTTTGCATCAGTTGAGGCAATGAAAAACTGGTTGAGATCTCTGACCATGCGAACCTGACCTTCCGACACGCCCATCGCTGTGGTTCTCAGTTGCGAGAGACTGGCGTAGGTGTTCACTGGCGAACCCATGTGGCTGAGTTGCTGGCCGTTATAGGCAAGTTCGCGATTGATAACCCGAACCGATACGTCGTCGGAGTTGGGAAGATTCTGGTTTCTGAACAGATCGTCGCATGTATATTCAAACCGACCGTTGGCCCCCGCGGATATCACGGCAAAAGCCAGTGAATCAAGGCTGGCGCTTCCCGCGTAACGTCCGGTAGAAGCAACTTGTTGCGGGTCGTAGGCACAATACGCGATCGGTATGTTGTTACCATCATTGGATCTGCCGATGATCCTGTCGGGCAAGGCGCCGAAACTGCCTGCAGTACCAGACTTTTCGCGTAAAGGCTCGCCATATGAGCCGCCGGCAGCAGGGGGCAATTTAAGCCCTGAAAGATAGGCTATGCTCTGCCGGTTTTCAATGGGCTGTGCGTTTGCAGTCAGCATGGCGGCGATCGACTGCAGGTTTGCTTCAGTGTTCAAGCGGCGTGCATTTATAACCGCGCTTAGTACCGATTCATTCAGCGTCAAGGGGTTCAAATCGCCTTGAAATTGTGCAGTTGAGTTGTCCATCCATAACACGCCGGCGGATGTCAGCGCCATCATGAACACTGATCGGCGGGCTATCCTGCTTGAAGGAATGTGGCGTAAACGCATGGTGGGAACCTCAAGTTGAATCGCCTATTGACCATTGGACAGATTCCGGCTTTGCAGCCGTGGAACAATCTCGCCTGTTGACCGGGTGATCAGTTCGAGATTGAAATCGTCCTTCAATTTCCAGTTTTTATTCAGGGACTGGACGATGCCGGCACTGACCCTGTCAGCCGCGCTGTTGGGTTCCAGATAGATATAAAGTTGCGGTGTACCCCCAACCAGCTTGTTGACGTATTTCCAGTCCTGCATCCCTATTCTGCGCGGTGGGGCTGCGGAAACAACACTCCCTGAGCGGGTTAAGCTGGTCCACATCGTTATCTTGCCCGCAAGCGGATCAGCCGGTGCGCCGGGGCAGACCAGGTTGCTTACCCCGCCATCGCTGGCCTGCTCCGGGAACTGCGGGTAGGCCGCTTGTGCATCGGTGTTCCAACCGTTGGGATAACTGTGGGCGCAGTTAATGAGTGCGTTGCGTATGGTAATTGCGTCGTCAATGATTTGCTGCCGTCGCTGTGCAATCAATTGCTGGTCGCCGTTGTTCTTGTTCATGGAGATGATTGCGCCAGTCACCAGCGACACGAGGGCAAGGCCAAACAGCACGTATCCAACGATGAATCCGAATTGTGTCCGTGCGTTCCCGCAGCTCAAAACCCTTTGTAAACTCATTTTTTTGACCCCAGTACAATAATCAAGGTCGCAGCAGTATCGGTTTTTTGCAGACGTATAGACGTATCCGAACCGAGGTTCCTGACTTGCTTGTCATAGAGGGACTGGAGACTTTTTTCAGCCAGTCCGCCCTTTGCGCCGACTGATAGTTGAATCGACACCTCGCTGACCCCTGTAGTGCCAGGACGATTGACATACTGCCAAGGCAGGAAGCTGTCAGGCATCGTCAGGTCGCCACTTTTGAATAGTCGCTCAACGTCTGACGGATTGGCACTGAGGGGGCATCTGGTGTCTGCCAGATTCATGCTTGTCTGGTCTTTTGGTATCTGCGGATACCACGGCAGCGCGGTTTGGGTTGTTCCGGTTTGCTGCAGCAAACTTGTGAGATCTGGCGGGGCTTGCGCCTGCAACTTGGCTTTTTTAACGGCGCGGTCCGCGCAATCATTCAAGCGGTTGGTAATGATGTTGATCTGGCTTTCCAGATGCAGCCGAATTTCGCTGGACGCATTACGCTGCAATTGATCAGCTTGCCGACTGCGTTCAAGTGCAATGAGTGTTGATGTGACAAAGAGCATCATCAGGCACCACGGGACAAAAAAGCCCCGCGTGCCTTTTCCCGTCGAGCAAAGCGGGTAGCGGTTCATGGCTGAAGTGCGCTACCACAGACTTGCAGCACATACAGAAGTCCTGCGCAAACGCAACCGACAGCCATGATGCCCCATCCTCAGTTGTTGCCCGACGTAAAGTCGGTGTCCAGAATTTTGAAGAAGTAGTAGCCACCGCCTGCGGCTTGAACGCAGCCCTCTGACAGATTGGTGATATTCGTAAACGCTGGGATGGCGATCGCATCTGGTGTAGTGCTGGTCATCTGTTTTGTAGCTGAGGTCGGTGCGGTTGTAGTACCCGTTGTGGGTGCAAAGGCGGCATCCGCCCCGGTTGTGGCAGCGGGTGGCTCGCCAGCGAACAGGCTGCCATGCAGCGTGAGGTTAAGTCGCTGGCAAGTTGCCTTTTGAAGTGGTCCGGTTGTTGCGATGCGGGCAGGAACACCGGCTACGGTTCCCTTGACATAGTAGTAGGGTCCATTTTTGGTGGTGGTCACCGTGTTGTTGGGCGCGGTTGTGTAGGCTTTTGGTTGCACGGTCAAGGGCGCGATGAAATTGTCCGTGGTGTTGAACAGTGCATTGCCGTTTGTATCAGCGCTCAGAAAGTGCATGTAGACCAGATCTCCTCGGTCGGCCTTGAAGCGTTGAACGGCATCTTTGAGGGCGGCACCGTGCGAAATGATGGTTGAGGCGTAAACCTTTGCCTCTTCGGTGGCTGTGCTGTTTGAACTGCCGCGATTGCTGAACGAAAACGCCGCAATCACCACAGCCAGCAGCGCAATGCCAAACAGCAGAACACCCTGAATGAAGCCTGCCTGCCCGCGCTGCGGGTGCAAGCGCATCGCTGCAGACATTGCTGTGGTACGGGAGGGCAAACCGCGTTTCAGCGGTGAGTTGATGAGGTTCAAGAACGCTTTCATGATGATCTCCTTTGACGGTGGGGATATGCGCAAACCGGGTCCGGCTTACTTCAATTCAATCCGGCTTTTCTGCCGGATGGCTGCGATGTCTTTTACCAAGGCTTCGGACACCAGAATGTTGCGTATTTCGGTTTTCACGCTTTCAAGCGCAGGTGGCGGCTGGTCTCGCACCTGGGTCAGCACCAGCACAAACCAGCCATTGCGAAGCGCAATGGGTTTGCTCACATCGCCTGCTTTCATTCGGCTGGCTATTTGTCCCAAGCCGTAAGGAAAGTCGCGTGCGCGCAGCCATTGCCCCGGCTGGTCTGTGATCGGCTTGAAGCGGGCCATTGCTTTCTTTTCCCCCCGCCTGGCATCGCCGGCCAGTTCCTCTGCTGCCTGCTGGTCTGCCACCAGCACATACTCAGCCTTGTATTCGCGGTAATCGTCAGCCTTGACGCGGCGGTCGTAGAATTCCTGTATGTCTTTGTCGGAAACCGCTGCACTCAGGCGTTGCGTGGCTTTCTGTATGTAGAGCTGGCTGAGCAGTTCTCGGCTGGCTGACTCCAGCAGGCGTTCTGCCTCTGCTGCATGTTCCTGTCGCACCGCGCGCGATGTCACCGCCCGATTGATGGCACGGTCCAGTGCAATGGCACGGTCGACGCCCGACTGTACGGCGGGGGCAATCTCGTCTTCGGTGATGTTCTGGCCGTCAACAATGGCAATGATCACCGGTGTTTTTGCCGCGCCTGCCTTTTGTACCCCGGATGCAAGACCCGCAGTGCCTTTTGCAGCATCTGCAGATTTGGTCGGTGCTGCGTTTGCAACGCTGGATGCGATGGGCTCTGTGCTGCCGTCAGATGGTTTGCCGCAGGCTGACAAGCCACTGATGGCAAGACTTGCCCACAGCAAGTGGGGCAGACGGGGCAGGCAGCGCAGGGAAATCAGGGTGGAGACTGCAGGACGCACGTTTTTCATTTGACCTCGATGCTTTGTCTGAAACCGGAAATGACGGCTTTGGCGGCAGCGCCTTCGCATTTGCCAAAGCACAGTTCGTGAACCGTCCAGATGGTTCCCTCGCTGCTGCTGATGGCGACGTTCAATACCTCGCGGAAGGCATCCAGATCGCCCGCCTTGGCAATGGTGATCTCCAGCGCAGGTCCCTCAGCCCGTGGCTTGATGGCGATCTCTGCACGGCCTCCCAGACGTTTGAGTCGTTCCAGCAGCGCACGGTTCTGGCTGTCTTCCAGTTTGGGTTTCTGTAGATCAATCTGGCGCTGCTGGGTGCGCTGCGCCTCGATGGTGGTCAGCGTTTCAAAATTTTTCTGCCAGGCTTGTTCTGCCACCCACAGGCTGATGATCAGCAAGAGATACAGTTGCGGCGTGATCAGGCCGATGTATCGTCCGATCACAGACAGCAGGCTGCTGCTGTCAATCGGGTTGAGTCCCGGAGCGAATCGTTTTTTCATGGCTTGGCGACCTCACTTTTTTTGCTACCCTTGACTGCCTGTATCAGGCCGTCGCCGGCCAGGTCGGTCACGACCTGAGGCCCCAGCGCTTCGATGTAGTCGCGGCTGACCCACTCGGGCAGCATGATGTGGAAGGACTCCTGTCCGGCCGCATTGACGCTGTAGTGTTCTATCCATCCGCCCGCCCGTATGGCGACCGCAGAAACCGTATCGAAGCGCGACAGGTACGAGACCATCGGTTGAGTGGTTTTGACTTCCTGGGCCAACACTTCGGCGCGTTTGAGTGCAGGGGTGACATAATCCGGAATCTCGATTCGTGTGGCCTCATACAGCTTGGCCGCGCCGGTGAGCAGTGTGCCGAGCACGATGCCTGCGATCGCGACCCATTGCATGGGACGGTTGAATTTATCGATGGCCTGACGGTACAACTCGGGTAAGCGGTACAAACGGTCGGGTACCACTCCATTGAGTATGTAGACGGGCAGATTCTGAAGACCGATGAAGTCGTCAATGACTTCGTCGTAATTGGACATGATGCGGAACTGGTTGCCGGTTTTGACGGCGATGTGGCTGCGTCCGAGGTGGCTCAGGCGGTAGATTCCGTCGCCTTTGTGTTGCGGGTGTGACGGTAGTGCATACAGCAGCGGTGTGGCCGGTTCGACGCCCGGTTCGATGTGCCTGCTGGGCATGGCGATGAAGTACACGCGGAATTGATCGATGCAGAAGCTCAGGTGGACATCGCGTGTTCCGAGAATGTTCTCGCAATGCCGTCCGATGATCTCTTCCGGACTTCCGTCAACGCAGGGTGCGCAGCCCCCGATCAGATAGGTGTTGATATCGATGTTCTGCATGTTGTTCTGGCTCACGGTCACCCCCCCAGCAGGCTGCTGTTCTGTATGTAGACTACCCACAGGCTGAACCCCACCGAAATGCCGGAATAGCCCAGTGATGTCACCAGTGCCAGCATGGCGAAACGCTTGGCAAGCTTGCGTCCAATGTCTTCGCGCGACTGCGCAATATTGCTCAGGGAGTGGCTGAACTGTGCGCTGTCGTTACTGGACTGGATGACGATTTTCTCGGCCATGGAAAGCGGTTCGATGGCGAAGGCCTGGCGTGGCGGAACGCCGCGGTCCAGACTTTTGGTCGCGGTGCGCAGATACTGCAAGGTGCCCTCATGTCGTGTGGCACGCAGCGTGATGTCCATCGAGTTGCGCATGCGGACACCGCTTTTCACCAACTCGGCCAGGATGGTTAGCGCATTGGAAAGCGCAACGCTTTCAAGCAGGGGGCCCACGGTGGGAATGCGGTTGAGTATGGATGCCCCGCGCTTTCGCATGTCGGGGTTCTTCGAGAAGATGCAGTACACAATAAAGCCGATGGCCATGATAATGAGCAGGGTGCCCACCAACAAGCCGTCGTTGACGTTGGTTGCAAGCTCGAGCGATTTTTCAAAGGCTTCCTTGACCTCGGGTTTTTCGGTCTGTATGCCTTGCTCCTTGACCGACGGAATGAGTCCGAAGCGGGTTCCCACAATCGAGCTGACCGCCATGAACAGGTCAAATGATGTGAATACCACGGTGCCGATGATGATCTTGATAAGGTCGGAGCTGCGACTGAAATGAGCGACCGCCGAGTGCAGGGCCTGTGCCAGTTGTCCGGTGTTTTCGCCAGTGCGTAAAACTGCGATGGTGCTCTCGTCATACCATTCCATCAGTTCGATAGAGTCTGCAAACGGCTTGCCCAGCGACATGCTGCGCAAGGCGTCATTCAGTATGGTTTTTTCCGGTCCTGTCACGCTGCTGGTCACTTGCTGGAATGCGCGCGCTGGTGAAAGACCTGCACGACAGTTGAAGGAAATGCTCTGCAGTATCTGCAGTTTCATGCTGCGGCTGGTTGTTCCGCCGAGCCAGCGGTGTCGCACCAATGGTTTGATCGTGAGCACGCTGCCGCCGATGCCCTCGAAGTAATTCCATGCCTCCTGTTCGGTGTAGCCTGTGTAGATGGCGGTGTGCAGGTATTGTCCGCCCAGTTCGGGCATGGGGCGGGCATTGATGTCGCGTTGCTGTGTGTGCGAATACGCGACTTCAAACTGTTTCAGGCGGGGTGTGCTTTTCATTGTCCCACCTCCAGATTGCGCAGTATGCCAACAGCGGCCAGTGCTGTTTCTGCATCCACCACACCACTTTGCAGCAGGGTTTGTGCAGTATCGGTTCGGCGCAGAAAATTGACGCCACCCATGTTCAGCAGCGGGCTTGCAGAGCCGAAGTCGCCTGCCAGCATCCAGCGGTTGAAGGGCTCGCGCAGTTGGTCGTTCTCCTCGATCATCAAGGTTTCATGCACGGCCACGCGTCCGCGGTAGCCGCTGTCGCCGCAGATTTTGCAGCCGCGGCGCATGCGGCTCGCCGGGCCTGGTCGCAGCAGGCCTTCGCTGACCGTCTCCACGCGGTGGGTGAAGGCATCCAGATCGTCGCGTGCGATGGTGGTGGCACACTTGCACAGCGACTTGGCCAGTTTCTGGTGCACGATCATTTTCAGGTGATGGGCCAGCACGAACATGGCATCGTGCTTGTTGTGTTCACCCAGCATCGAGATGAAACGCTCGATGGTTTGCAGGGCATTGTTGGCATGGATGGTGCACAGTACCAGGTGGCCCGATTCGGCAAAGGCCAGCGCAGTGGATGCAGAATCGGTGTCGCGTATCTCGCCCAGTATGAGCACGTCGGGGTCTTGCCGAAGGATGGAGCGTTCCATGTCGCGCGACTGCTGTCGCACCAGTGCCTGCAGTTGTATCTGCCGGGCAAATGGCAGGATGTATTCCACTGGATCTTCCACGGTGATGATGTTGATGCGGTCTCGGGAAAATCCGCTGGCCAGACTGTAGAGCGTGGTTGATTTGCCACTGCCGGTTGCGCCACTGATGACGATGATGCCCCCGCTTTTGTTGCGGATGCGGGACATGGCGCGGATGCGCTCGGTGATGATGCTCTGTCCGGGGAAAATATCTTCCAGCGCGGGCAGGTTGCCGCCATCCAGAATACGAAGTGTCAGTGTTTCGCCGTCGACCAGGGGCTGCGAGGCCACACGGAAATCGATGTTGCGGTCGCGATAGCGGATGGACAGTCGGCCGTCCTGCGCAGTGCGCTGATTGGCCGAGTCCATGCCGCAGTCGTTCTTGATGACCGTGAAAATGGCGGCCATGATGTATTCGGGAATGAGGTGGACCTGCTTGATTTCTGAATCGATGCGGTAGCTGATCCACGAGTCCGGGTCGGGCTTGCGGTCCATGTGGATGTCGCTGGTGCGACGTACCAATGCTTCGGTGAGGATGAGATCAATGGCTGCGCGCAGCATGGGCGCGCTGATGTCTTCTCGCCGCATGGTATCGATGATCTCGTCCATGCTTTTTTGTTCGTCAAACGCGCGCAGCCGTTTCTGTATTTCGGCTGCATCGGTGGCCGTGACCAGCAGTTCGTTGGCGTTTTGTGAGCATTCGCGCAACAGTCGTTTCTGTTGTCCGGGGCTCAAGGGCGCCGCGGCCAGAACGCGCAGCGTGCCACCGCTTATGCCCGCCGGAAACACGCGGTACTGTCTGCACAGATGGGCAGGCAACAGGTGTTCGGTGTTCAGTACGACCGAGTCGGAGGAAACGCCGATACCCTCACGCAACTGGTTGGCATTGAGGAAGCGGGTGCGAGCCACCAGTTCTGCAATCGGGGTCGGCTTGCCATGCAGTTGCATGTAGTCGTACTGCACCCGTATGGCATCCCATTGGGCCAGCGTCAGACCGGCTTGCAGCCAGTTGTCCTGATTGTTGTCCGGGTTTTGCATTCAGCGTGCCCCGCCGCCAGTGGCTGCGCCGCCCCCAGAGCCTGCGCCACCGCCAGCAGAGGATGAACCCGTGGTTGCCTGCACACGTCCGAAATAGGCGGAGTCCGGGCGTTCAAGTGTGGTCGGCGGGGGCACGTAGGCAGGCAGACTGGGTGATTCAATTCCACTTTGGAAAACGATGGTCGACTTTTCTTCGCTGTTTTTCCACAGCAGCGTGACCTCCTGCTCGCGGATGCGCACAGTGAGGTCAAAACCTTGGAGCGAGAAAGGCTCACCGTCGCGCACGCGGATTGAGGTGGGCCGGGGAGGCGGCACTGCAAACGGATTGAAAAGGCCTGTACCGGCTGACAGGGGAGCCCCTGCTGTGCCGCCGGGAAGTGCGCCGGGAAGGGCGCCGGGGACTGTGCCAGCAATTCCGCCCGCGGACAGTCCGGGTACGGCACCGATGCCGGCAGTGGCCCCCGGAATAATGCCGAGCGCGGCTGCCGTACCGGGGAGCCCCGACCCTTGACCAGCGAGGATGGCTTGCTGCGCCGGAGGTAGCGGTTGTCTGAGCACGGCTGTCTTGTTGTGAATTGCCGAGACATAGACGGTGGACAGGAGCGTTCGCAGCGGTTGTGGAACGCGGTCTGAGTTGAGGCGCTGTTGATTGGCTGAGACTTCTTCCTGAAGGCTTTTGGCCTGTACCGGGCCATCCCCCCGACCTGCCGCTTGGGGGCTTGCCGGAGAGCCTTGCGGTGGCGCTGGCAAAACAGGTTCACGCGACGGCGTAGTGGGCCGCATGAGCGGGTTGTTCAGTGTGGTTTGGGCCCGGACCGGATTTGTTGCCAGTTGCGCTGCCCCCGCCATGAGAAGGCTGGCTGCTGCCGCAATACGCAGGACACAAACAGATGAATGGCTTCGCATGTTATGGCCTCTCTTTGCTGATCCGCACGGACGCCGGTGTGGTGAATGACATGTTGGGGAAGCGCACAGCGGCGGGCTTGATCCACAGGGTGTCAGGAAGCGCTGCCGGGAGGCGTGTGGGCGTCGGGTCTGTTGTTGTCTCCGGCAAGGGAACGGGTACCGCCGTGGGCATAGATACAGCCGTGGGCGTGGGTAGCGGCATGGGCATGGGTACCGCCGCGGGCATGGATACAGCCGTGGACGTGGGTAGCGGCATGGGCATGGATTGCGGCATGGGCATGGAGACCGGGTAGGCCGATGCAGCTGCATCAGTGATGCCTTGAGTAGCGTCCGTGGGTAGTTGAACTGCGGGAGGCGCCAGCAAGATGGGCGACGAGAGTGTCGGACTGGCGGTATCGGCTTCAGGTTCTTTCCCAGTCGATACAGGCGTCTTGGCCATCAGGCTCGCGGGCCTGAACAGAACAAGTCTGGGTTTCAGAACCACGACAAGTTCAGACACATTATTTTCGTTGTTGCGGCTGTTGATGGCCACACCGACGGCCGATTCATTGGCTGCCCGGTTGATGGTGATGCCGCCCAGGATGATGGTGTCGCCGGGGCGTGTACGGATTTGCGTGCGCATTTCACGGTCCGCTATTTTGGGCAGGCTCAGCTTGGTGCCCAGTGCTTCAAACGTGGTGAGCTCCAGCAGTTCCGTGATGGAAAGGGATATGCGTGTGTAGACCGTACGGTCGTGTTCTTCGCCAAACAGGTTCAGTTCAAGGCCGGTTTTGACGTCCTTGGTTTCAACCGTGGTCTGGCTGACGGCATTGGTGAGGTCGCGACCGACTTTGGAGACGATGGTGGTGTTGTTGCCCACGCGCAATGAGCCGCGCGTGCCCGACATGATGCCGATGCGCGGCTTGCTCAGGTTCTTCACGGTACCTTGCGTACGCAGGAACTCAATGAGGACATTGCCGCGGAAGCTGTTGCCCACCAGCGTGATGTCAAAGCCTGCGTTACCCGTGGTGGGAATAACGCTGCTGCCCGTGCCTGATCCGGTGCTGGATGTTGTGCCTGCGCCTGTGCCCGAGCTGCCGGCTGCACCAGCGGCTTCGCTTGCGTTCTTGACGTAGCGTCCCCACTGTATGCCCATTTTCTGCGCGTCACGAAGATCCACCTGCAAGATCTGTACGTCATAGATGATCATGGAGCGCGATTCACGCAAGCGCGCCATGTATCCTTCAACCGACGACAGCACTTTACGGTTGCAGCGGAACACGAGCCTGCGTTCGTTGCGGTCCAGATAGCTGTCGCGCACACCGAGGTATTGCAGGGTGTTGGTGATGCCAGCCAGATTGTCGTCATTGAGCACGGGTGGCAGATCGACAACAAATTGCTGCTCTGCCTCGATCGTGACGGTTTTGTTGTTGAGGCTCCAAAAAAAGCCCACGGCCTGTCCGAGATTGGCCATCACCTCGCTGAGCGTGCCATTCAGGTTGTATGCGGTTACAGGCCCATAGCGGCGGATATTGTCGGTACCGCCTTCAAACGTCACAGCCAGATCGGTGCCCTCAAACAGCAATTGGATCACGTCATAGAGTCCGGCTTCTGTGACCGAGAGTTTTTCAACGCGGCGATGAGGCAACACACCTTCGCTTTTCATGGGGCGGATTCGAAAGACATGTTCGCTCCAGTTGGCGGTCTCGACCGTGAGTTCCGGCTGTGGGTCATTTTCTTCTGCCGCAGAGATTTTTGTGCTGTCCCGTAACTGTTCCTCGGCATTGATGAAAGGACGGACAAAGCCGCATCCCCCCAACATCAGGACGAGCAAGCTGGCGCTGAGCCTGATCAGGGGGTGTGGCGCATGCTGTACGGGAATAGGCAGTTCAGCCACGGAGACCTCACGGGGTGGGGATTGGACTGAACAAGTATCTGCAAAGCCGTTTTCGCTGGCATGCCCATGGTGGGTGAGTTGTCGTATGTTTTCGGATACGGGTGATATCCGATGCTTGTTTGACATTTTTTGACAGTGTGTCAAAAATTTCTTGACGTTTTGTCAGAAATTGACTGAAATGTGCGCTGTTGAAGTCACTGACGGAATTGACGCATGGTCGCAGTCAAACAGCGTCCGCCGGCCCGCAAGCCCCGGCAGGAACTCAGGCAGGAGCAAATTCTGGACGCCGCTGAGCAGGTGGTTGCCGATTTGGGTCTGACCGGTTGCACGATGGACCGGGTGGCCAAGGCAGCGGGTACATCACGGCCCCTGGTGTATGTCTATTACCGCGACATGCATGCCCTGATGCAGGCCGTGGCAGAGCGCGCCCTTCTTGAGTTGGAGGGGCGGTTCGAACAGGCGGCGGCCAGCGAGAAAATCGGCTTGCGGAAGGTGCTGGCGATAGGGCAGGCCTATGTGACGTTTGCCAATGAGCAGCCCCGGCGTTTTGCGGTGCTGTCCATGTTCGAGGCGCAACCGCCGTCGGCCGATCAGGACCCGCAGCAGTGGCAGGCGCTCATGGATGTCGGTTGTCGCGTACACGCACACACGGAGCGGGCCCTGCGCGCCGGCGTGGATGACGGATCCATCCGGCCTGACCTGGTAAATATTGACGTTTTGTCAAAAACGCTGTGGGCATTTGTGCATGGCGTGTTGCAATTGACCCGTACCAAGCGTGCGGTCATCGAATATGACGGCCACACGTTGGACAACTTCTTGCAGGTGAGCATGGACTTTGCCATGCAGGCACTGGTCAAGCGAGGATGAAGATGAGACAGATTTTTGATACCCCGGCAACGGCTGGGGTGTTCGCAAGGACGGCGATAGCGACCTTTGCAGCAATGAGTTTCTCCGGGACGGCGGGTGCGCAGGCATTGACGTTTACCACGCCCGTCAAACGTGCAGTTGCAAAGCCTGAGGCATCCGCAAGCGCACTGCCAAGTGACTTTGCCGCGCGCATAAAACAGGCTCAGGAGGATCTGACGGGTACGAGAAAGCCTGTTGCCATCGCCTTGCAGGGTAGGCAGGCTGATGCGGGTGCACTGGATGCGCTGGTCAAGCTCGCGTTGGAACGCAATCCGACATTGTCAGGGCAACAGCAGGCCCTGCAGGCCGGCGTGGAACAGTTCCGCGAGGCGGTGGCCAACGGGTCGCCGACGGTGGGTTTGAATGCGCGTGTGTCCGTTGCCGAGGGGGGGCGGACATTTGAGATTCCGACCGGTGATGCACTCAACCCGGTGTACCGCAACCTGGAGGCACTCAACCAGCGCAATGGCATTCAGGCCCCGCCGTATCCCACGCTGCAGAACCAGACCTTGAGCCTTCTGCGTCCGCGAGAACAGGACACGCGCTTGGTGATGACAGCGCCTTTGTATGCACCCACGCTGGAGCCGCGCATTCGCGCTGCCGGTGCTGCGGCTGTGGCCACATCAGCGGCCATGGAGTCTAATGCGCGGCATCTGGTGCGCGATGTGAAAGTGGCGTGGCATGGTGCACAGCAGGCGCTGGCGCAAAAGCAGGTGTTTGAAGCCAGTGCCCGCCTGTTGCAGGAAAACCTGCGCGTACATGAAGTGCTGTTGCAGCAGGGAAAGATCACGCGCGATGCAGTACTGCGCGCGCAGGCCGAGTTGCTGGCTGTGCAGCAGGCCGTCGATGAGGTGCAGTTTCAGGCAGACAATGCAGCGCGCCGTCTGAATGTGCTCACAGCACGTCCGCTGGAAACAGAAGTGCGCGTACCGGTTGAAGCCTTGGCTAACAGCGACACGTCTGCCACCACGGCGGTCAACGAGGCCATGTCGATGAACAACTTTCAATTGCCGCCTGAGTTGCGGCAATTGGGCGCTGGGGTGCAGGCGCGCAAGTCTCTGGAAGAAGCCGCCCGCAAGAATTTCCGCCCTACCGTTGGCGTGGCGGTAGAGGCGGGTTATCAAGGCCCCAATTATGCAACCGGCCCCGGTACGGGTGTAGCGATTGCATCGGTGGTGTTGAACTGGAAGTTTTCTGATGGTGGCGTGCGTGATGCGCAACTGGGTGCCGCTGCAGCCGCACGAAAACAGATCGAACTGCAGCAGGAAGATGCAAAAGCACAGCTGGAAGGTGTCTTGCGCAGCAGCGGCGAGCGCCTGCTGCTGAGCACGCGACAGTTGAAGAGCGCACAGGCTCGACAGTTGGCAGCCGAAGAAAGTTTCCGCATTGCCCAATTAAAGCGCGACTCGGGAAACCTGTCGCAGATTGAATATTTCGATGCGCAGCGTGTGCTGACCGACGCACGTTCTGCTGCGGTCACAGCGCAGGCACAAATGAATGTGGCAGTAGCGGAATTTGAATTGGCCAAATCGTCTTACCCCCTGCCGCTCAAGTGGCAGCAGATTGCAGAGGACTCCCTGAAAAAATGAAAACGAATACAGACACGATGCACGTGAGTGTACACACTGCAAAGCCTGTGGGCTTCAGGGCTCTGATGGTCTCCAGCCTGGTGATGTCGGTGCTGATGACAGCTTGCAGCAAGGGCCCAGCCCCCGATGCAGCCACCGCGGGCAAGCCTGCGGCAAGCGCACCCGCTTTGCGCGTGGTGGACGCTGTAGAGGCCAAACCCTTGGCGCAGGCTGATGCGATTGCCATGAATGGCGTACTGGCTTTCCGCGAGGAAACACGGGCCGCATTCAAGACCGGTGGCGTCGTTGGGCGCATTGCCGTGCGTGAGGGCGATGTGGTCAAGCCCGGCGAGTTGTTGGCTTCACTGGATGCATCCGAGATTGATGCAGGCGTGTCGCAGGCGCTGCATGACAAGGCCGTCCGGGATTTGCAGCGGGGTGAAAACCTGCGGGCGCAGGAAGTGATTGCACAGGAAGTACTCGACAATTTGCGTACAGCCGAACAGGCGGCTCGTGCCAGCCTGCAGGCTGCGAAGTTCAATCGCGGCACGGCAGAGTTGCGCGCCACCGAGGCGCTGGTGGTGATCAAACGCGTCAGTGAGCCTGGTGAAGTGGTGGGTGCAGGTCAGCCAGTGCTGCTGTTGGGCTCGCTGAAATCCGGTCTGGTTTTTCGGGGGGGGTTGAGTGATGCACAGCGTGTCCGTCTGAATGCATCAGGGCAGGCCAGCGTGATGCTGGATGCGTGGCCCGGTGAGGTGTTTGATGCGCGGGTGCTGGAGATGGGGCAGGCAGCAGATGCACGCACGGGTGGCTATCGGGTGGAGTTGTCGATCAAGCCGCTTTCCGGGAAAACACTGCTGGCCGGCATGGTGGGGCGTGCGCAATTGCCGTCACAGATGCTGATTCAGGCGGGTGCCGGCATGCAAACGAACGCGGGTGCGAACGTTACAGCCAGCGCGGATGCAGGCAGGCAACAAACGCTTGCAAAAGCGGCTTGGGTGCTGCCCTTGAGCGCGGTGGTTGAAACCAGTGGCGATACGGTCAGCGTCTATGCCTTGCAGGCCAATGATGTGGTGAAACTCGTGCAGTATCCGCTCGTGCAATTGCGGCGCGACACATTGGTGGTGGCTGGCGACATACAGGCAGGCCAGCGGTTTGTAAGTTCTGGAACCTCCTATCTGAGTGATGGCGATACTGTTCGTGTCAATGCAGTGGCGCAAGGTGCGGCAGGTGGTGCACCATGAGACTGACCGAGTTTTCCATACGCAACCATCAATTCACGATGGTGGTGTTCGCACTGCTGGTGATGATAGGGCTGAGCTCTTTCATCTCCATCCCGCGGACTGAGGACCCCTACTTTCCCATCAGCGCATTTCGCGTGATTGCCATCTATCCGGGAGCAGACCCAGCTGAAATCGAGCAGCAGGTGGCCAAGCCGATTGAAGATGCGCTCAATGAACTGGATGACATGAAAGATTTGTTCTCCATTTCATTGGACAGCGTGGCTTTCATCCCCATGGAATTTCAGGCGCATGTGGATGTGGATGCCAAGTATGACGAGATCGTGCGTCAGATGACGGCGCTGCGTCCCAAGCTGCCGGCAGGTTTGAAATCGCTGGAGGTGTTTCGCGTCAACCCCGGTTTGGTCAACATCGTGCAGTTTGCACTGGTGTCAGAAACAGCCTCTTACGGACAGTTGGCGGATGCAGCTGAAGATTTGCAGGACCGTCTGGAAAAAGTCTCTGGTGTGCGCACGGTTAAAACGTGGGCTTACCCCAAGCGTGAAGTACGCGTCACGCTGGACCTGAACCGTGTGGCGCAATATGGGCTGAAGATAGGCGACATTCTGAATGTGCTGGGAAGCGAAAATACCAATATTCCCGGTGGTGCGGTAGAAGAGGGCAACAAGCGCTTCAACATCAAGACCAGCGGTGCATACAAGTCGCTGGATGAAATCCGCAACACCGTCATCGGTGGTGCGGGCCTGCGCGGATCGCTGGCCGGTCAGACCATCCGCATCAGCGATATTGCCGATGTTGCATGGGACTACGAGTCTGAAGACTATACCGCCCGTCTGGATGGCAAACGCGCTGTGTTTGTATCAGCCAACCAGAAAGATGCCCGCAATATTTTCAAGACGCGTGATGGCATTGATGAGGTACAGGCTGAGTTTGCAAAAACACTGCCGCCCGAGATTGAACTGGTATGGCCATTTGACCAGTCGCGCAATGTGGAAAAGCGTCTGAGTCGCCTGAATGCAGACTTTTTGATTGCAGTTGTTCTGGTGCTGGTAACCCTGATTCCGCTGGGCTTGCGTGCGGCCGGTATCGTGATGGTATCCATTCCACTGTCATTGGTCAGTGGGTTGGCAGCATTGCACTTTGCAGGTTTCTCACTCAATCAGTTATCAATAGCAGGATTTGTGGTGGCGTTGGGCTTGCTGGTGGACGACTCGATCGTGGTGATTGAAAACATTGCCCGTGTGCTGCGTCAGGGCTTTGACAGAACCACAGCCGCCTTGATGGCCACCCGCCAGATTACGCTGGCAGTATTGGGTTGTACTGCAACCTTGCTGTTTGCGTTTTTACCCTTGCTGATGCTGCCAGGCAATTCAGGAAAGTTCATCCGTTCGCTGCCGTTGTCGGTGGTATTCACAGTGCTGGCTTCTCTGTTTGTGGCGTTGACCATCATTCCGTTTTTGGCCAGCCGTTTCTTGCCGCGCACCGAGAGTGAACATGGCAATGCCGCATTGCAAAAGCTGATGGGCGGTATTGACCGTGTGTACGGTCCGCTGTTGCGCAAGTCGTTGGCCAACCCGGGCAAGACGGTGCTGTTTTCCATGCTGCTGTTTTTGGCATCGTTGGCACTGGTACCGCTGATCGGTTTCTCGCTGTTCCCGAAAGCCGATACACCGCAGTTTCTGGTGCAGGTGAATCTGCCTGATGGCAGCAGTTTGTCTGCCACCGATAAAGCGGTTCGTCAGGCGGAGAAAATCTTGTCGCAGCATGAGGAAGTGAAGCACATTGTCAGCAACGTGGGTCGTGGCAATCCGCAGATTTTCTATAACGTGTTTCAAAAAGAACAGGCTGCCAATTACGGTGAGATCTTTGTTCAACTGCATGAGTACCATGGCCGCAAAACGCCGATACTGATAGACCGTCTGCGCACGGAGTTAAGTCAGGTCAGTGGTGCCAATGTATTGATTCGCGAATTTGAAAACGGACCTCCGCAAGAAGCCCCCATCGGCATCCGCGTGCTGGGGCCTGATCTGGACACGCTGCGCAAACTGTCTCTGCAGATTGAAGATGTGATGGAAAAGAATCCCGGCGCGCAGGCGGTGGTCAATCCGCAGCGGGCCACACGCGTAGATTTGCAGCTGGTGATCAACCGCGAGAAAGCAGGTCTTCTGGGTGTACCGTCAGCCGAACTGGATCAGTTGGTACGTTTGGCGGTGGCCGGTCGCAGTGTGGGTGAATTTACCGACAATCGCGGCGAAAATTATCCGATTGTGGTGCGTGGACCGATGCAGGGGCGTTCAACGCTCGATGCGCTCAATGGATTTCACGTCACGTCCTTGCAAGGCGCTCAGATTCCGCTGTCGCAATTGGCTGAGCTGAAACTGTCTTCATCCCCCAACGTCATCTCTCATTATCAACGTGAGCGTTCTGTGTTGCTCACCGCAGTGACGCGAACGGGTTACAACACGGCAGCGGTCAGTCAATCGATCATGAAAGAACTGGCCGCACTCGCATTGCCGCCGGGATATCGCATTGAAGAGGCCGGTGAGGCCGAAACCCGCAAGAAAAGCTTTGAGGGTTTCGGTGCTGCGATCCTGATCACGGTATTCGGTATCCTGGCTATTCTGGTGCTCGAGTTTGGCAGCCTGAAGAGCAGTCTGATCGTGTTGATGGTGATTCCGCTGGGTGTGATGGGTGGCTTGCTGATGCTGTTTCTCAGTGGCTACACATTATCGTTTACTGCGATGGTGGGCTTTATCGCGCTGATCGGTATCGAGATCAAAAACTCGATTCTGTTGGTAGACTTTACCAACCAGTTGCGCAATGAAGGCAAGGGTATCGATGAGGCGGTTGAGGAAGCGGGTCAGGTGCGTTTTTTGCCCATCCTGCTCACCTCTGCAACCGCCATCGGTGGTCTGATGCCATTGGCCGTACAACAGTCTGGGCTGTATTCACCGATGGCGTGGGTGATCATCGGCGGGTTGGTTTCTTCCACACTGGTGGGGCGCTTTGTCACGCCGGTGATGTACAAGTTATTGCCACCTGATTTGCATGCGCAATCGCATCTGCCCACCGATGAACCAGCGGCGGTGAAGTAAGGACGCAGCGCACTCGGCAAGCGGCGGTGCGGTGACAGGGCCCGCCAGGACAGGCGCTTGCGTGCGGGTGCCTGTCACTCCTTGTCGAAACGGTTGGCAATGCGGATGGGGTCAGGGGCCAGTGTCAGCAACTCCATTACGCCTCCGGCAGCAGCCGTGTTGATGCTGCTCAGGCGCTCGGTGCAATACGGCCGCAGGCTGTGCGGTCCACCGGCCTTCGGGCCGGTACCTGAGAGGCCGCATCCTCCGAAGGGCTGCACGCCCACCACAGCGCCGATCATGGGCCGATTGATGTAAGCAGTTCCGACGGGCAGGTCTGCAATCTGCGCAATGCGACTGTCGATGCGGCTTTGCAGGCCGACGGTCAAACCCCATCCCCATTGTGCAATACCGTCGAGCACCTGTCTGAAATTGTTGGCAGGGAAGGTGCACACCTGCAGGATGGGTCCGAAAAGCTCTTCATGTACATGCGGAGTCTGCATCAGAACCACGCCGGGGCTGCACAGATGCAGTACGTCCGTGTTGCTGCGCAAGGTATGGAATCGGGATTCCACCAGAACCTGACCTGCTGCAGCCAGCGCATGCCATTGGCCTTGCAGACGCTGGTGGGCGGCGGCGTCGATGATCGGCGGTACATCGCAGTGCAGTTTTGCAGGGGTGGTGTTGTCCAGTTCGCGTATGCGACCTTGCAGGCGTTTGATCAGGTCTTGTGCAATATCGTCCTGCACGTAGAGCACGCGCAGCGCGCTGCAGCGCTGACCGGCCATATTGAACGCGCTGGTAACGATGTGGTCGACGGCCTGTTCCGGTAACGCGGTGCTGTCGACGATCATGGCATTCATGCCGCCTGTTTCGGCGATCAGTGGAATCTGCGGACCGTCGCGCTGGGCGAGCAACACGCGCAGATGCTTGGCGGTTTGATTGGACCCGGTAAAGCTGACCCCCGCAATGGCCGGATGCGTGAGCCACGTTGCAGCCTGTTCGCGTGCTGCCGGCATCAGGTGCAGGGCACTGGCCGGTATGCCGCTGGTATGTGCGAGATCCACAGCCCACGCTGCGATGGCGCATGATTGTTCCGCAGGTTTTGCGATCACGGTATTGCCGCTGACAAGTGCCGCAGCGATTTGTCCGACAAAAATGGCCAGCGGAAAATTCCATGGACTGATGCAGATCCAGACACCTCGGCCATGCAAAGTAAGAAGATTTTTTTCGCCGGCGGGGGATGAGAGGTTCACTGGATGAGCCAGTTCCAATCGGGCAAGTTGCGCATAGTAGCGCAGGAAATCAACCGATTCGCGAATCTCGGCCAGCGCATCAGGCGCCGTCTTGTGGCTTTCGGTACTCAAGAGCGTCAGCGCTTGATCCGCATGCAGTTCAATGCCATCTGCCCATTGTTCCAACGCGTCTGCACGGTGTCCGGCAGACAGCCGGCTCCAGTGATGGAAGCCCGTTTGCGCTGCGCTGCAGGTGCTGTCCGGTACGCCGATAGTCAGTTCGCCAAAGCGTTGCCCGTAGTGCGTTTTCAGGTTTTTACCTGTCGACATGCAACCGATGACCCAGCGTTGAACATCGCGACTGGCCAGTAGGTAGCCGGCTGAGTTGCGGCGGCCTTGATGCAGGCGGTGCGGATCAGGCAAATTCTCGGCTGGCGAGAACATGCGCTGTGTGCAGACTTCCAGCGGATTTTGCAACAGCTGCGCGTTTGTTGTGTCCGGGTTGTTGAGTTGGTGAATGAATGACGTGTTAGCACCGTTTTCCAGCAGGCGTCGGATGAGGTAGGACAGCGCGGCAGCCTGCGTTCCGACGGGGGTGTAGATGCGGCAGGGCAGGGTACTGAAAGCGGGGAACTGCCTGACGGCGTTCCAGAGCGTTTCACCCATGCCGTACAGACGCTGGCATTCGAAGTTCCAGACGTGACTGTCATCCGGTGCCTGCTGGGCATCACGCACCGCCATGGCCAGCACGGCAGCCAGCGTCAGTGCGTTGTGGGTGCCGAACATCGGATAGACTCGCTTGCGGTTGCGCATCAGCAGTCGCGCACAGGCCAGATAATTCATATCGGTTGCTGCGCGGCTGGTCAGCACTGGATAGCTTTTGAGACCCGCCTGCTGGGCTCGCATGATTTCGGTGTCCCAGTAGGCACCCTTGACTAGCCTGATTTGCCAGCGTCGTCCGGTGTCGTCTGCATGCTGCAGCAGCAGTTCAATGACTTTCAGCGCACGCTTTTGGTAGGCTTGCACGGCGAGTCCCAAACCCTGCCATTGCTGTACCGCCGGGTCTGCATCCGATACCAGTTTTTCGTGAACGGCATGCGCAATGTCCAGCGTGAGCATCAGCCGGTCGGACTCTTCTGCATCAATGGTCAGGGGGATGTTGCGTTGTGCTGCAAGACGGGCGATCTGAAAGACCCGGTCCGGCAGTTTTTGCATGACATCGGCGCGGTGCAGTTCATCAAACTGCGGATGCAGGGCCGACAGCTTGAGCGACATGCCGTGAGCCGGATGTTTGCCAACGGTCGGCATCGACTGCGCTGTCTGTGAATACAGACCGAGATAGTGGTCGACATCCTCCTGTGTCTGCGCTGATTCGCCCAGGCTGTCGAAAGACAGGCAGTCGGCTGCATGCAACTGCTGCATGAGCGATGCCGATATGTCACTGCTGCAGACGCCGGCGACAAACTGTTGACCGATCTGGCGCAGCATCCAGGCCGCGGTGCGGTCGATGCCCTGCGCCATCAGGTGAGTCCACCACCCTGGTTCTTCGTGGGCCTGATGCCCCGCTTCGATTTTGCCGGCCCATGCCAGAGCAGCGTCCTGCCAGCCCAGCAGACCCCGATGCCGGTGTTTAAGGGTGTCCCAATGCCCCTGCGACAGCTTGTCTGCGATCAGGGCCGCGCGGGTTGCAGCGTCAGGCGTGCGCACGAGTGCTTCGGCAAGTCGCATGAGGGCCAGACCTTCGGGCGTGGCCAGTGGATAGTCCTGCAGCAGTCTTTCGATCGACAGGAGGGGGGGCTTGTGTGAGCGCATACCCTGCACCCACTGATCTGCCCAACCGCGGGCGCGCTGCAGGGTCACCTCTGTGCTCCGCAGGATGCCTGCAGCCTGCCGCAGACAGGCGTTTTCGTCAGGCGTGGCGTTGTTGAGCGCCTGATCGTAGCCCCCCGGGGTCATCCAGCTCCAGGCCTGCACCGGTTCACTGTCGCGACCCTCGTCTGTGTCGCCCGCAATGCCCCCCTGATGTCCCATGTTGCCGTTATCACTCATGCCGGCTTTTTCCTCCCTGTCAGGATTGTGCGGGAAAATGCGTCAGTGAGTGCGTCAAATTGATCCATGTTTCTACCGCCACTTCTTCGGCTCGGGCGGTGGGGGCGATGCCGGCCGCTTCCAGTGCACCGGCCGGCAGCAGGGGGCCGAGCGTTCCGCGCAGCATCTTGCGACGCTGGGAGAACGCCTGTGTGACCAGCGCTGAAAACATGCCCTGGTGTGATGCGCGTACACGCTGTTGTGCAAGCGGCACCATGCGGACGATGGCCGACATGACCCGCGGGGGCGGGTCGAAGGCTTCTGGCGGTACATCAAACAGATGTTCGATGTCGTAGCGGGCCTGCAGCATCACCGACAGCCTGCCATAGTCCTTGCTGCCCGGTGTGGCGGCCATGCGATCAATCACTTCTTTTTGCAGCATGAACACCTGTTCGGTGATGTGTCCCGCAAACTCAGCCAGATGAAACAGCAGGGGCGAGGAAATGTTGTAGGGCAGGTTGCCCACCACGCGCAGCGGTCCGGGCAGGCTGGCATAGTCGAATGTGAGTGCATCAGCCTCATGGATGATGAGGTGTTTGGCCAGAGGGCCGGCATGCAGGCGACCGACCAGATCACGGTCGATTTCGATGACATGCATCGGATTGACCACCGGGGCCAGACGGCGGGTCAGGGCGGTGAGACCCGGACCGATCTCCACCATGTGCTCGCCCGACAAAGGCCGGATGGCGTGAGTGATGGCGTCCAGCACCGATTCGTCGGTCAGGAAATGCTGACCGAAGCGCTTGCGCGCCACGTGTTGTCTGTTCATGAAATTGTGCTTGTCAGTGTAGGGGTATCAGCCGTCTGTCGGCGCGGCCGTTCGCTGTTGTATCTGCTGGTGACGAACCATGAAACAGGCATGGTCCCATGCAGCCAGCAGGCTGTCGCAGGAGGCTTCTCCCGTTCCGGCCAGATCCAGCGCGGTGCCATGATCGACGGATGTGCGAATGATGGGCAGCCCC
>SXGQ01211623.1_pt1 | contig 28835 bp, 30 predicted proteins | sample 3178371 | NCBI WGS metagenome assembly SXGQ01 (sample SAMN11356859, study PRJNA531348) | freshwater metagenome | isolation source: freshwater sample F1-20 | place: China: Fuxian Lake, Yuxi | collected 2017-12-25 | reverse complement strand
GATTGCCTCACCAACTCATATAGAAGCCAGACTTTAAAAAAAGAAATCCTTGTGTTGACGTCGAGGTTATAGGAGCCGAGACATAGGTTTTGTTAGATAGCTTGACGCCCTTGGCCGCGCCTCCGTATTTTTTGAGGTGAAAGACGGCGCCGTTACCCAGGCCCAAGCCATCCACACCTAGAGCCTCACCACCGCGCGTCTCTACATCGTCGGTGATGTGACCTCCGTCTTCCGCTACGATTGCCTCACCAACTCAAGTCTTCTCGTCTCATCGGGAAGGTTCCAGCGAAAATCGGATGTCTGGATACGGGCGCAGAGATGGATCAGCGGAAAGGCGGAGTTATGTTGCGAGGATCACCTCTTTGACAATATGCAACCGGACGATTTCCGGTCCTTTGCCATCTTCAAAGTGGCAAGTCACCGCGTCGCGGATTTGCTGGTGGAGTTCCTCCATGGTATCCGCTTCGGTGAAGATGGATTCTCCGAGGGCACGGGCTGTGAAGCCTCCTTCCGGGGCTTCTTCGACGAGAAAGATCATTTCATTGATTGGTGGAGCCTTTTCTGGAGCCAGTGCACAAGATGGCAGATTAGTTTTTTCTTCTCAAGGACGCTTACCGGAACTTCCAACAGGCTGGTTGGGCGGGTCAGTTGGCTGCGGGGGTGGCTTGGATGAGGTTGAGTTCGTGGATGCTCCAGTATTTGCCGGGTTTGGTGGCGGTTTGGGTGATGCGGAGGTGGGTGTGTTGGGTTTTGGGGTCGAGGGGGATGGTGGTGAGGCCGGGGGTGCCGTTGCCTTGGGTGAGGGGTTTCCAGGATTTGCCGTCGGGGCTGGTTTCGATTTTGAATTGCTGTGGGGAGTCGTTGGCGGAGCCGGCGGTGTCGAGTTCGATGGCGGAGAGGGCGGTTGGGTTCGGGAGTTGGATCTGGAGCCACATGCCGGGGATTTGTTGGGTTGCGGTGTCCCAGCGGGTGGCGGGGTTTCCGTCGAGGGCGAGGCTGAGTTTGCCGGGGTTGTGGCTGGCGGTGAGTTTCCAATCCTTGCGGTTTTCGAGGGGTTGGGGGCTGAGGGCGCGGAGTTCCTCGATGGTCCAGGGCTGGGTGCGGGAGGCGAGTTGTTTGCGGAGGGCGGTGACTTGTTTGGCGTCGACGATTTCACCGATGTTGCCGAAGGCGTTGCGGGTGTAGCTGGTGATGTCGGCGAGCCATTGGTCGCTGTTGGTGTTTTGGGGAATCATCTGGGATTCGTAGGTTTTGCCGTCGATGGGTCCGGCGAGGCCGTGGAGGAGGACGCGGAGCATGGCGTCTCCCTGGCGGACGGTTTTGGAGCCTCCGAGGGGTGGGGCGAGGGTGAGGCCTTTGGAGCCGGGGATGGGTGTGCCTTTGCCATCGGGGCCGTGGCAGGCGAAGCAGACTTCCTGATAGATTTTCATGCCGCGTTCGAGTTGTTTGCGCTGTGGGGCGGTGAAGTGGTTGGCGATGGAGGGTCCGGATTCGAGGAGGGCGCTGCCGATTTCGCGCATGCCGGCTGCCGGAGTGGTGATGATGAGTTGGCTGGCGAGTTGTTCCCAATCGGGGAAGCGGTGGAGTTTGGCGGAGAGGAGGGATTGGATTTTGACGTGGATGTTTTGATCGTTAGAGGCGGACTGGATGTCCGCGATGAAGGATTTGTCGCCGGCCTTGAGGAGGGATTCGCTGGCGCGGATGGCTTGGACGCGGAGTTGTGGGTCCGGGTCCTTGATGGTGGCGCGGGCGAGTTCCGGTGTCAGGGCGGAGAGGCCTTCGAGGGTCCAGAGGGCGTGGATGCGTGCGAGCTGCGAGGGGTGGGAGCGCAGCATGGATGTTAGAGCGGGGACGACGCTGCGGTCGGCCTTGAGGATGAGAAGGCGTTGGGCGGTATCGCGCCACCAGCCGTTGGGGTGGGCGAGGTGATTGACCCATTGGGCCGGGGTTTCCTCGAGCATGCGTGGCTGGGGGCCGGGCTTGAAGTCCTTGTGGACGAGGCGCCAGACGCGGCCGCGGCCGATGTTGTTCTGGAAGCCGTATTGTTCGACGACTTTGCGGAGGTAGGAGCCTTGGTTGACCCAGTTGCCCTGCTGGATGATGCCGCGGTACATGTCGACAATGTAGAGGCAGCCATCGGGGCCGGTGGCCATGTTGAGCGGGCGGAAGCAGAGGTCGGAGGAGCGGAGGAACTCGGATTGGGGGTGGGGATTGGAGAGGACGGTGACGCCTTCGTGATCGGAAACGACGGCGCGGCGGATGAGGCGGCCGACGGGTTCGGGGAGGAAGGCGTTCCCTAACAGTTCCTCTGGGAGGCGGTCGCCACGGTAGATGGTTTGTCCGGCGCAACCGGTGAAGTGGTTGAGTGTGCCGTCCGGGCGAGATTTGGCGGGGCCGCCCTGATAGTCGCGCACGCCGACGAGTGGCCAGGTGACATCGAAGTCCTTTTCCTTCTGCGAGGGTGCGTTGATGGCTCCGTAGACGATGGGGACCTGATAGTTCCAGAGTCCTTTTTCGCCGCCGGCGTTGCTCCACCACATTTTGCCGTAGTTGTCCTGTGCGAGTCCCCACTGGCCGCCGTTGCCGGGGGTGGGTTCCTTGAGTGGGGCGTTGTTTTCGCCGTTCCAGCGGAGGCGGAAGCCGTTGTAGGTGGTGTAGATCCAGTTGTCCAAGCCCCAGACGAGGCCGCTGGGTTGGTGTTCCATGTTTCCGCCGCGCGGGCCGCCGTTGAACCAGGGTTTGCTTTCGTCGGCGATGCCGTCGCCATCGGCATCGCGGTGGGTGGTGAGGTCGAGGGTGTTGGTGATGCCTAACAGGATCCGGTCGTCGAGCGGCAGGATCATGCGGGGGAGGAGGATGTTGTCGAGATAGATGGAGCTTTTGTCGAAGACGCCATCGCCTTTGGTGCTGACGTGTTTGCTGACGACGCTGCGCGGGGTGTTTTCACCGGTGGCATCGATGTCCTGCATGTAGGTGCGCATTTCCGCTAGATACATCGCACCGTTGGGATCGAAGGCGATGGCGACGGGTTCCTTGATCTGCGGTTCGCTGAGGACGAGTTCGAGCGAGTAGCCCTCGGGGAGTTGGACGGTTTTGAGGAACTCCTCGGGTGTTAGAAACGGGACCTGAGGCTGGGGTGTGAAATCGTTGGGTGGCGGGACCTCGGCGCGGGCGATGCTGGCGGTGAGGCCGAGGGTGAGGGCGATGGGTTTCAGCGGAGACATGGGAGTTTTTGTTAGATATCAATGGGCGGGCTTGAACCAGATGTTGCGGAAGCGCATGGGATTCCCGTGGTCCTGGAAGCTGAGGAATCGTTCGGCCCGTTTGCAGGTGAGTTCCACCTTGTCGTGGACGAGGATGCCGTTGTGGGTGACGGAGAGGAGGATTTTGTCGGATGCGGGATCCGGGCGGGAGAAGACGATGTCATAGGCCTGCCATTCGCCGGGTGGGCGGGAGGCGTTGGCATCGGGCGGGCGCTGGCCGTAAAGTGCGGCGGCTTGGCCATCGGGATAGGTGTCGTTTTTCCAAGAGTCGAGGACCTGGACTTCGGGGAAGCCATCGAGGAAGACGCCGCTGTTGCCGCGGCCCTGGCTGTTTCCTTTGACTTCGGCTGGGGTTGCCCATTCGAGGTGGAGGTGGCCGTCGCCTTTGAGGGGGATGTTGCAGCGGAGGGTGCCGGTGCCGGGGATGACCAAGATGGCGGGTGGGGCTTCATCGTTGATTTTCCACTTGGCGGCGTCGTTTCCGGATTTCCACGCATCAAGGGAAGTTCCGTCGAAGAGGGTGGTGGCACCGGCGGGTGCGGGGACGGGTTTGCCGTCGTATTTCGGCTCCACGACGGGCGGGCGAGGGCGTTCCATGCTGTGGCGCGGCCAGGTTTTCGCGTCTTCGGGAGACTGGGCGGTGAGGGGGAGGCTCGCAGCGAGGATGAACAGGGTGATGACGGGTTTTCTGGCCATCTGATCTAGACGCGTCGAGTGGGGTGGGATTTGTCATGAAATTTGGAGATTGGGGAGGGATGGTGGCATGGGTGCGGGTGTGTGGGGTGAAGATTCGCTGATTGGAAATCGGGCTCGGGTTTCCAATTGGCGTTTGGGGAATGCTCGGGAGATTCGCTTAGTCCGGAAATCCGGCATTAACCAACAAAGGCATAACAAGACCTAACCCAAACCGTAACAAACATGAAAACTACCTTGTTCACACTCACCCTTGCGGGCCTCGCAGCAGCCAATCTGTCGGCGGGAACGGCACCGATCGAATATTCCGCACCATCATCGGGTGGCAGTGGAGATTGGATCCAGGATCTGCGGCGTCCGATGACGAATCCGACGTTGTTTGATCTTGCGGTGCCCTCGACCAACATCCGGCCGATTTTTGTTCATCACTTGTTGCCGGGAACGGTGAACACGACTGCGGGCGATCTCCCGGTGGACGGTGATGTGCAGGTGTATGCCTTGCAGTTCGAGTATGCCCTATCGGATCGTCTATCCATCGTTGCGACGAAGGATGGATATGTGGATTTCAATCCGGACGCGACGTTGAGTTCGGAGAGCGGGTTTGCGAATCTCGGGGGTGGATTGAAGTATGCATTCCATCTGGATCCGGCGGCCGGGACGGCATTGAGCGGGAGCATGACGTTTGAGTTTCCGACGGGGAATTCGGATGTTTTCCAAGGTGAAGGGGATGGATCGGTGAATCTGATCCTGTCCGGCCTGAAGGTGATGGACGAGTGGCAATTTGCGGCGGGTGCCGGGGTTTCCATTCCATTTTCGAACGATCAATCGACGAATGGTTTCCTGAGTTTGCATGCGAGCCGGGAGATCACGCCTTGGTTCATTCCGCTGGTGGAATTGAACTGGTATCAGGTGTTGGATGCGGGGAACGGGCGTAACAATTTCGCGGCCCAGGCGGGTGGTGCGGTTCCTGCGATCGTCGAGTTCGAGGGGCATGACTTCTTCAATCTCGGAGCGGCGAATGCGGAAAATCATCGCAGCATGGTAACGGCTGCGGTGGGTTTCCGTTCGCGGATCACGGACTCCATCCAGACGGGGATCGCGTATGAGATTCCGCTGACGGATGAGGAGAACAGCGTGATTGACGGCCGTCTAACCGTCGATTTGGTCTGGCGGTTCTGAGGTGTGTTCCGACCGTTCGGCCCGGTGGGTCCGGATACCCGTTTGCGCATGGGTTTGCTGCCCGGATCGCCGGGCCGACGGAAGGACATTCTTGAGATACGATGTTTGAATGAGGTTTGCCGGCCATCATTTGTTAGAGTGGTCGGCAGTTTTTGATATGTCCGAGACGGAGGTTTTCTGATCGGATAGGTGGGGATTTTTCAGGAAATATGGGCGGTTTTGGATTTCGGCGAGGTCGCGTTCGTAGCGTTCGTGGGTGGTGTTCATCCAGATGTCCCACCAGCGGAAATAGATGCCGTAGTTTCCGCGGAAGTATTTGTGGTGGAGGTTGTGGTTGGTAGAGGTGTTGAGCCAGCGGCCGAAGCGGTTGCGGGTGAACCATTTTGGAAACATCTCGTACCCGAGGTGGCCGGAGACGTTGAAAACGGTCATCCAAAGGAGGAAGGCGAGGAGGGCGATCGGGTGGACGGGAAGGGTGAAGGCGAAGAGCATGAGGATGCCGGCTTCGACGATGGCTTCGAGGGGGTGGAATGAGAAGGCGGCCCAGGGGCTGGGGTTGGTGGAGTCGTGGTGGACGCGGTGGAAGATGCGGTAGACGGGTGGCCAGTGCATGAAGCGGTGGGTCCAGTAGAAGTAGGCATCGTGGACGACGATCATGATGAGGATGGAGATGATGAAGTAGGGTGTGCCGAAATCGGAGATATGGAAATACCAGTGGGTGAAGGGTCGCAATTCCGGGCAGAATGCGAGCCAGCCGATGGCGGTGAAGATGAGCAAGGTGAGAAGCGACCAGGAGAATTCGCGCCAGTAGTCTTGGTGCTTTGGAAAGGATGGTTGGATTTTCCGGCCGAAGAGATGGCGGCGCCAGATGACATAGAAGATAAGCATTCCGAGTCCCGCGAAGAAGAGATAGCGGAAGAGGAGCGATGCGTAGACGGCGATGGTGAACCGTTTGAAGTCGCTGGTGGCCTCGATAAGGAAGTCCTCGATCATTTGATTTTTCAGATTAGAGGAGACGGGCTGGTAACCAAGGAGAAATCACCGGTATCATCGGAGGTGATTTTGTGAGGTGGGGCGCAGGTTTTTTAAGGTGGGAGGGGTTGGGTGAAAAGTGGTGGTGGTGGGCTGAGTATGGAAAGGGTTTTCAACCTCATTTGGATTTAGATGAAACTCGCAAAATTGGGATTGTTTTGTTTTTTGGTGTTTTCGCCTTGGTTTTCCTGGGTTTTGCGGGGTGCTGAGGAGTTGAGATTGAACCAGTTGCAGGCGATTGGGAGCCACAATTCGTATCATTTGGCGCCACCGGCGGCGGTGTTGGGGGTGATCGGGAAATTCCGGGAGGATGCGGTGGATGCGTGGAATTACAGTCATCCGCGGCTTGTCGAGCAGTTGTCTGGGGGCGGGTTGCGGCAGTTGGAGCTTGATGTGTTTGCGGATACGCGGGGTGGATTGTTTTCCAATCCGCTGGGGCCGAGGCTTGCGGGGATCGCTGGGGCGAAGTTGCCGGCGTTTGATGCTGCCGGGCATTTGGCGAAGCCGGGTTTCAAGATTCTGCATGTTCAGGACATCGATTGTTGGAGTCATACGCCGACGCTTGATTTGGCGTTGGGTGAGTTGTCGGCGTGGTCGTTGAACAATCCGGGTCATTTGCCGGTGATGGTTTTGATCGAGTGCAAGGATGAGGAGCATCCGCCGCTGCCGACGCGGCCGGAGGTATTCAGTGTGGATCGGTTGTTGGAGTTGGAGCAGGCGATTTTGAAGGGGATTCCGCGTGGGCGGTTGTTTTTGCCGGATGATTTGCGCGGGGATGAGCCGACGATGCGGGAGGCGATCCGGAAAGATGGGTGGCCAAGGATTGCGGAGGTGCGTGGGAAGTTTCTGTTTGCCTTGGATAATGGCGGGAAGATCCGGGATCGATATTTGCAGGGGAATGCGGAGCTGCGGGGGCGGGTGATGTTTGTGAGTGCGCCTGAGGTGGATCATCCGGCGGCGGCTTGGTTCAAGCGGAACGATCCGGTGAGGGAGTTTGAGGAGATCCAGCGGTTGGTGAAGGCGGGGTTTCTAGTTCGGACGAGGGCGGACAGCGGCGGGCCGGATAGGGTGCAGCGGGAGAGGGCATTTGCGAGTGGTGCGCACTGGGTGAGCACGGATCATTTTGCGGCCGAAGTGGCGGAGGATGTGCGGGTGGTTTTTCCGGGTGGGGCGATGGTCCGGCCGAATCCGTTGACGGCGGAGGGGGCAGGGTTGCTGAAGCCCTAGGTGGAGATGCCGTTGGAGCGGCGGATTATGGGTGTGGGGGAAATTTGAACACTGATGCCGGATTTTTGGGGTAGGGTTGTTCTACAAGGGTTGATTTATTGGATGGAGAGAGTGGCGATTTTTCCGGCGGTTAGGGTGAAGGAGAAGTTGAGATCGACAGGGCTGCCGGGGAAGTTTCCGGAGACGGTTGCGGTGGCGACAAGGGTGCCGTTGTTTTCGATGGCGCGGAGGAGGGTGGTCTTGGGTTGGAATTCCCGGGTGGTGTCCGCCACCCATTTGCGGATGGCGGGGTGCTCGATGTGGTCGTCGTTCTCGTCGTGAACGTGTGCGTTTTCAGCGAAGCAGAGGGTCGCGTTTTCGATGCGTCCGTCATTGGCGGCTGCAAAGTAGTCGAGGATGACTGCGGGAAGTTCGGTGACGGGATCGCATTGGTTTGGTTGGAAAAGCCTGTCGGTAATCAGAGCCATCAGTTGGTGGCGGATCCTTTTCCGCATTCACGTCGGGGCCATCAAAGCTCCCCAGGTGGTTGACTTTCTCAAAGTGCTACATCGCCACATTCGCCAGCCCAAGATGATCATCTCGGACGGTGCGCCGATTCATCGCTCCAAGCTGGTCACGCAATACGTGGCTTGCATTGGAGGCCGTATCGCCATCGAACGATTGCCCACATACGCCCCGGAACTCAATCCGGCGGAATACATCTGGGCGCACTTGAAGCAATACGAGATTGGCAACCTGCTGGTCCGCGAGGCTTGGCAACTCTCCCATCATGCGACCGCCGCATTGAGGAAAATGCGGCGCAGGCCAAGGATCATCCGCGCATGTTTCGCTCAAGCTGAACTCTGGCCCGAATCGTCACTTGATTATGCGAGTCATAAGAGGTCGCAAAAGTTTTCAAAATGTAAGGTTGACGTGACACGAAAGCGAGTCAGGCTGGCCTTACATTCAGACAAGAAAACCCGCCATGATTGCCCAAACCGAAAACAACAAGAAGTATTTCATCCGCTCGTTTCTATTCCTAGGCGCATACGTCGCGGTAAACGCTGCGGCCATTTCCGGTGCCTTCGATGTAATGAAGGCTCCCGGGACTTGGGCGTTTTCCCTTGTCGTCGCCGCACCGATTTTCGGGCACCTTTGGGCGGTGCTCGCGTGGATGAATGATAGTGATGAATTTCTGAGGGCCCTTGCGGCCAAACGCTTCATTGTTGCCGCGGGTGTCGCGATCGCGATTGCGTCCATGTGGGGTTTCATGGAGATCTATGCCTCGGCAGCCCATGTTTCGGCGGCGATGATCTATCCGCTTTTTTGGATCGCATTCGGTGCGGTTTCACCCTTCATCCGGACCTCGAACTGATGAAGAACCGCCTCAAAGTGCTCCGTGCGGAGCGGAACTGGACGCAAGAAGAACTAGGCAAACGCGTCGGCGTATCCCGGCAGGCGATCAACGCACTGGAGACGGAGAAACACGATCCTTCGCTCGATCTTGCCTACCGCATTGCTCATTCCTTCCAGGTAACGGTGGAGCAAATTTTCGAAAATCCCCATCGAAAGGGTGACTGACGGCGCGTTTCTTTGCCTTCATGTGCAAGTCGCGATCCGGAGGGAGGGCTTTTGAGTGAACGGGCATGGAAAGATCGAGGGCCTTTTCTTGGACGATTTCTCGGCGAGTTGCCATCGCTTCAATGTGGCATCAGGACTTGCACACTTCCGAAGTCCTTGTGCTTCTCATGAAGTGGAGAAGACAAACGAGCCCGGCGAACAGAATGAAGCCGCCCAAGCCAATCAGGATTTGGAAGGGAAGCGTTTCGAAGCGAACGATTCGGCTGATATTTGGATCATCTGGCCAGTAGTGAACGGTGACCTTCCGGGTTTCCAGAGCGGTCTGATAGGTTGATTGATTCACATCGAAATTCCGGGTGATCGGCTGATTTCCCGGAGGCGAGTATTTCACAACAATCGTCGGCCACTCGCCACCTCTCGACCCTGTGTGAACCCAGCTATCGACAACCCTGCCTTCAATCGTATCAGAATTTTTGTCCAAAATACGATCCGTCCGCACCCTGTTCCATCCGAAGATGACCAGCCCGATTCCCATCCCGACGAGCGTGACGATGATGAGGACAGCTTTGAACGTTTTCGATTCCACCGACGGGTGTCTATAGCATCCGCCCGGGTTTTCAATTCCATTCAAAGAGCGATTGGAAGATTGGTCCGCCCGGTCCGGAACAAATTGTTAGATTTTGATCGGTGGTTGGCGGATTTTTAAAGTGTGGAATTGCCGGCCCTGGTTACCAGCCTACCCCAATTCCTCCTCGATGAACGCGAGCACCAGATCCACCAACTCGTCCATGGCGTCGAAGAGTTCTTCCTCGATGGTGGTGAGGTATTCCTCCTCGGTTTCGCTGTATTCGTTGCGATCATCGGGGCGGGTCTCGCACCAGCGGCTGGCGTTGAGCGGATCGACCAGGGTGGTGGCGCCAATGAGTTCGAAGGAATTGATCACCCGTTGGTGATTCACATCGCTCTGCCAGAATCCGTGCAAGCCATCGGTGCTCTCCAGCACGGGGACGGTTTCATAGACATCCATGAACGCGCGCTCCTCCCGGCTGAGAGCCCTCCTGGCCGATTCGCTCTCCAGGCGATCCACCAGCAGCTCCACTTCATCCGGCCATTCAATTGGTTCGTGGGAAAACATTACGCCCGGGCTTAGAACAGCGGAGGCGTCTTTGCCAAGCGAAACGATGGCAACCGTTTCGCGTGGAAGAGCAATGATCAGATGAAATGCCAATCCTTGAGTGGTTTCCCATTCAGTCTTCCAACTCCCTCGCCAGTGCGGCGATGGTCGGTGTCCGGAAAAAATCCGGCCCGAGGAATCCGAGATTGCAGGTCTCCGGCTTGAAGCGGCGGCTCGATCGCGTCAACAGAAGCAACATCTGCAGGGAATCGAATCCCATTTCATGAAGCGGACGATCCTTTGAGATTTGCTGCATGGACACATCCATGATCCCGGCCGCCATCTCCAAAAGCTCCGTCTCCATCGGCGTGTGAGCCACATCGGTTTCGACCACGGGGAACCGCATAACCAGCGCCTTACCGTCCACCTTGCCGCTGGCCGATAGCGGCAGCGCGTCCAATGCATGATAAAAGTCCGGAATCCATGCCCGCGGCAGCTCTCGTCCCAGATGCTCACGTAGCGGGCCGACCTCCTCTTCCCCCTTCCAGACCAGAAATGCGATGAGCTTGTTCTTTTCCGCCCGCACGACGCACTCGGATACCAAGCCCGATTTAAGGATCGCCGCTTCCACCTCCGCTGGCTCGATGCGTTGCCCCCTCACCTTCACCTGATCGTCCCTTCGGCCGTGGCAATGCAGTTTTCCACCCTCCCACGTCACCAAGTCGCCCGTGGAATAGAGTTCTCCGAAAGCGGGCCGTCCTTCGTATCCCTCCGCCAAACAGACACCGCCCACCAGCAACTCGCCGTTTCGCAGCACAGCCCGCGTGTTCAGGATTGGAAGGCCGATAGGAACTGTTGGCTCGAAATCCTTCTTCGGATCATACTGATGAATCACACATCCGACTGTAGCCTCCGTCGGTCCATAAAGATTGATGATTTCCATGTGCTTCTGCTCCAACACCTGCTTCGCCAATGCGGCGGGAAACGACTCGCCTCCCACGATGAGCCGGCGGATGCTGGAATCCTGGAACCCATTCTCAATGAAAAGACGCAGGTGGGAAGGCGTGAGAGTGATGGTATCCACCGGGCTTGTTAGAATTTCCCTCACCGCACCACCCAGTTCCCGATCAAGGGGGATCCACACCGCGCCACCGGTCATCCACGGTACGAAAACGGAGGTCAGCGTGAGATCAAATGCGATCGAACAGAACAACGGTGAAGTCATCCGGCCCTCGAATGCATGTTCGCCCCAAAGCAGGAAGTTCAGGAAACTCTTTCGGCTTACTTTCACTCCCTTCGGTTCTCCAGTGGACCCAGACGTGTACATCAGATAGGCCAAAGGTGTTCGTTCGGGGGGCGGGAAGGTGGATGAACCAGGGAGATCCTCGCGGATCACGAGACGCGCCCGGCTGTCCGCCACCACTTTTTGGATTCTCGCCTCAGGCCAAGCGGGATCCAGCGGCACGAAAGGATTTCCACCCCTGATCAAGCCCAACAGCGCGACCAGCAAACCTGTTGAATGGGGAAGCAAAACCGCCACCCGTTCACCCGCAAGAATGCCCCGCTCCCGGATGGTACCGTGGAAAGCCGCCGCGCGTTGCTCAAGTTCCTGAAAGGAAAGCCGTTCATTTCCATGAATCACCGCCGGTGCATCCGGTTGACGCTCCACGACGCGAAGGAACCGATCATACAAATCCTCTTCAATGGCCATCACCGGACCGGAGATCTCACTCTTCCCACACAACTCCTCGATCCATTCCTCCACCCCTTCATCGACCTGCCCCGGAACCGAAAGAGCGATCTCCAGACCTTCCTGATGGTTCAGTGAGACCAGCGAAAATCCCACCCCGGGAATATCACACGGGATCGGCTTGATCCGCTTCGCCACAAATGGTCCTGCTGAGAAGTCCGCCAATTTCATGTTGCCCAGATGAGAAACCAACCCCGAAGCCGAATGCCGGTTCCGTGAGATTGCAAAACGGTGGAAATTCCGCAGCAACCACCCAACCACCGGCAACATCAACAAACCCATCATCCACTCCCGCCGGTTGCGCAGCAAAGCCCCACCGCTCTCTAACCATTCTAACAGCGATTGGTGAATTTCGTCCCAACTCGTTCCGGCCTCCACTTTCAGGAACAGGACGTTGGACAAGTTGGTGGTTGTACGGATGTTTTCGATCCGTCGTAGATCCACCGGGACCATGAATGTCCCTCCTTTTTCACGGCATGCCCCAGCGATCGCCTTCGCGACAAAGGCATGATCCCCTGAAGGCGCACTCTTCTCAACCCAGCCAAAACCACTGCCACCGGAGAATGGAGACGGATGCTCCAACCGCATCTCGGGCCGACCCAACCTGCCATTCCTCAGAAGATATTCTCTATCAGAAATCAACGTGTCGGTTCCCTGCAACGGCTCGCTTCTCAGCGCCCGGAAAAACTCCTCAACCCAGAAAAGCGCCCCACCGCCATCCATCAGTGCGTGGCTTGAACGAAACAAAAAGCCCCCAGGCAGCACCACCAACTCGCAAGGATGCGTTTCCAAATCAAGCGGGTCCCGTTTCGCGGAGTCCAGGCAGGACGCCTCACGGATCCGCGGGCAATCTCCCTCAACCCACCAGGCTCCCTGGCGTTTCCAGCAAATGGCTGGATTCGCCGCCGCCGCAAGCTTCATCGCATCACCCAATTCCTTGAGAGAAAACCGAGACTCACCCTCAATCCAAAACTGCACCGCGAATGGGGGGGAAGTATCGACCCGCAGCGACATGCACCCTCTCGTTGGGTGAGAGTTTCCGACATCTCATCGGACCACTCCTCCACGGCAGGTTGGAGTACGGAAAACCACCAAAGTGAATGAATGCATCGGGGACGAGGATTCCGGCACAGGTGTCCCATCGCAAGCTTGGAATGCGTGTGCGGTTCCGCATGGACCATCGCCCGCCCAACGATCACGTGAACCTGCTTCCGCGCCCGTGCATAAGGCACGCAAAAGCTGGCTCCGGGTCAATGCGACGTATCTGCGACCCTGGATCTGCGCCTGCGTCCCATGGCCGCCATGGCAACGAGGCAAAGCAGCCCGGTTGAGGGCTCGGGGATGAGCACTCCGATTTGCTCAAGCGAGCTGCCGGCCAAATACATTTCACCGGTGAATGTTTGGGTGGCCTGTGGATTGAAAAGACTTGCCGGGCCGTAAATGATTGTTCCCGCCTTGATGGTCAGAATGTCTCCCGGCATGACCGATGGAGCGGAAGTGAAATAGAAGTAGCCGGAATTCTCGATGACTGGCTCCATGGGATCGCCGCCGTTATCAAAAAAAGATGGCGCTGGCAATTGTCGGGGTAGCGCCATTTTTGGAGATCATAACATCGTTCACGACCGGATTGCTCAAGTTGTTATGCCCGTCAGATATCACGTAATCCTTGAGAATGAGAAAAACGGAAGACGAACTGCTAGTAATGTTGAAATGGATGTCCGCGGGGAAATGGACGCTACCGTTGACTGATGAAGGTGCGACAATCGACACGGTAGCAGCAGAGGCGGGTGCAGCCAAAAGCGTCAAGACGGTGAAAGCGATCAGATATCGGCGGAAAGTTTTCATCGTCATGAAGTGATCAAATGACAACGGAAGGGCTTGGGTCCATAAGGATCGTTTAAAGGTCAATGGTTGTTGGAGTTGATATACCAACTCACTGGCTGGAGGATCAAGCGTAAAGCTGAGAAGAAGTCATTCCACTTCAGTATCCACCAATTGATGGGATCTGTAATCTTATCTTTTCCTTGGTTGATCAGCCGGTTGGCGTGCCACTACGATATCGTTTTTCTGTGGTGTTCCCGGGTAGTGTCCCCTGAGTCGTTAAAATTGGTTGGTGGCTGGTTGGCCTCATGCACCAGCATGAGGGGGTGGATTCATAGAGTAAGTGCAACACCCGCCCCGCGTCTTTGGAAGGGCCTGGGGCGGGTGCATCACTTATGAAGACCTATAATCAACTAAGCGACGAAGAACGTTACCAGATCGGGGCCTTGAGGCGAGCGAAATTGAGCATCCGTGCCATTGGCCGGGAGTTGGGGAGGAGCGCAAGCACGATATCCCGAGAGATCCACGGCAATGCCTATCCGACGGACGGTCGTTACAAGCCCTTGCATGCGTGCGGAATGGCGCGTGGCCGGAGACGGCGAGCCAGGCAAGGCACCCGTTACAGCATGGATGACTGGCTGGTTGTCAGGGAAATGCTTGAGCGGAAACTCAGCCCCAAGCAGATCTCGGGCACCCTTTGCCGTCAGCGGGTACTCTCGATCAGCCACGAGACGATCTACCAGCACATCTGGGAAGATCGCCGTCATGGAGGATCTCTTCACACACATCTTCGTCAGGCTCAAAAAAAGCGCCGGAAGCGTTACGGACATTATGACAGCCGAGGGAGGCTAGCCGGCAAGCGGCCGATCGCCGACCGGCCGTCGGGAGCGGAGAACCGCAGTCGGACCGGCCACTGGGAGATCGACACGGTGCTGGGCCGAGGCAAAGCCTGCGTACTGACCCTTGTGGATCGCAAAACCGGCTTTCTGCAGATCGCCAAGCTCTCGGCGCGCACCAAAGAAGAGGTCAACAAGGCCATGAGTCTTCTGATCGCCCGGCATCCGTCCCGATACAAAACGATCACGGCAGACAACGGCTGTGAGTTCCATGGCTACCGCGACATTGAGCAGGCCCACGATCTGAGATTCTACTTTGCTGCCCCGCATCACTCCTGGGAGCGAGGCACCAATGAGAATACCAACGGCCTCATTCGCCAATATTTGCCCAAAGGAACCTGCATGGATCGCCTTACCCAGAAGCAGTGTGATTGGATTGCAGATGAACTGAACAATCGACCTCGCGAAAGATATGCATTCCGAACGCCTGCAGAGTTATTTCTTCGAAGTTCTAATGTTGCACTTCACTCTTGATGCTGTGGTGTGCCCAAATGTATTCCGCAGGATTGAGCTCCGGATCGTATGCGGCCAATCGCTCGATGGCGATCCGGCCTTCGGTGGATGCCACGTATTGAATCCGCCACAGGCTGATTGCACCGATCACCGAGAGGCTTTTCCAACCGAACGTTTCCCGTAAGACCGGAGTCCGGCTGCGAGGCGCCCACGTGCGCACACGGTGGGGCTTGGTGCTTAACCCCGTCTCGTCGATGAAAACGATCAAACGACCTTCGCGGCGGGCTTTTTTTAATGGCCGGCTACTTGTATCGCTTCCAATGGGGGATCTTCTCCTCATCCCGTTCGACGGCCCGGCGCGAAGGGCGCTGGCAACTGAAGCCCATGGCGGCAAGCACCTTGCTGACGTGGCCCGGATGGTATCCCAAGCCAAACTCGGTGCGGATCACCTTGGCCACACGTGGCAAGGTCCACACTTCGGTTGGCATGCCGGCCGCAACCGCGCCTGCCTTGAGAATCGCAGCAAGCCGGTCTGTCTGCTCGGAGCCAAGCGCACTCTTGCGACCGATCCGGCCCTTGCTCTTGAGTGCTTGGTCTCCACCTGCCAGCCACTCCATGCGCCAACGGCCTGCGGACTGGCGGTGAACACCCAGACGGCGGGCAACTTCGGATGGGCTGATTCCTTTCTCAAACAAGCGGACAGCTTTCAACCGACGCTTCTGGAGGGCTGACTGATCAACTGGTCCCTGCAAGGCCATGCAGGCAACCTTGCACACGGAATGCATTCTGTCACTCTAATTCGCAAGCCTCAATAAAACGGACTCGTAAGGTAGACAGCCACTTAGATTCCAAGTTGAGTTCGCTGCATCAGGCAAATCGCCTAACGGAAGTTCCGTGCCCTGCTCGCCTGCCACACCCCGTGCGCCGTCGCCAGATCTCCCAGCGCCGCCCCAACCGATTTGAAAAGCGTCACCGCCTCCGGTCCGCTGCGCCCCGGAACACGCCCGGCGCATAAATCCGCCAGTTCGCCCCGGATCTCTTCCCGCGAGAAAGCTCCCTCCGCCATCGGAATCAGAATCTCCCCGGCCTCCTTCAGGCAGTTCAGAAACGTATCCACATAAACCTCCGCCCGCGTCACCAGTGCCGTATCGCACTCGCGATGATCCGCATGATGATTGCCTAACAAATCCACATGCGTCCCCGGCCTCACCCAGTCGCCACGCAGCAGGATCTCATGCGATCCCGTCGCTCCCACAATCACATCCGCCTCCCCGCACGCCGCTTCAACCGACTCCGCCGCCTCAAATGAAATCCCGGGCAGCTCGCCTGACATCCTCGCCAACACCGCCGCCACCTTCTCCGCATTGCGACCCCACACCAGCACCCGCTTCAACGGCCGAACCGCCGCATGAGCCCGGATCAGAAACGGTGCCAGTTTCCCCGTCCCTAACAGCAGCAGCGTCTTCGAATCCTCACGCGAAAGCAGGCGCGACGCCAACGCCGAAATCCCCGCCGTCCGCCACCAGGTCACGCTGATCCCGTCCACCAATGCCAGCGGTTGCCCATGCTGCCGGTCAAACATCAGAATCTGCGCATGCAGCGCCGCATGCGGCGGCGGGTTTTCCGGGAAATATGTGAACGCCTTCACCGAGATCACCTCCCCATTCCATGCCGGCAACAACGCGAACGCATCATGATTCCCCGCTTCTTCCGTCAACCGCATCACCTGCCGCTGTGGCATCGTGAAATCCCCTGCATACGCCGCATACAGCCTGTCTAACAAATCGGGCCACTCCAACGCGGCATGCACCTGATCGGCAGTCAAAAGTTCCATCCCGCCAGCCTGCCCCGCCCGCCCCGATTGTCAAACGCCCGTCCCAGCTTGACGCTGCCGAACCGGCCATGCGAATTTCCCGCAATGCCGCGCCGCAAATTTTCACCACTCATCCCGTCACTCGCCGCGCTCGTCCTCGCCTCCTGCGCGGTCTCATCGTTCGACCCCGCCACCGGCGAAGTCCGCGCATCCGCTCCGTCCAGCTCCCTCGTCGCCCAAGGCCTCCAGGAGTTCGAGAAGATGAAACGCCAGAAGCGAGTCTCCACCAACGCCACCTACAACGCCCAGGTCCAGCGCGTCGCCGACCGCCTCAAATCAGTCATCTCCATCCCCAACGCCCGCTGGGAATTCGTCGTCTTCGAAGACTCCACACCCAACGCCTTCGCCCTCCCCGGCGGAAAAGTCGGCGTCCACACCGGCCTTTTCCAAATCACCCGCAACGATGCCGGACTCGCCGCCGTCCTCGGTCACGAAATCGCCCACGTCGTCCTCAACCACTCCCAACAACGCGTCAACCAGGCCACCGGCGTCGCTGTCGGCACCATTTTGCTAGATACCATCCTTGCCTCCCAAGGAGCCGATGGAACCACCCGCGCCGTCGCCGCCACCGGTGCCGCCGCCGCAGGCACCCTTGGCGTCGTCCTCCCCTATTCAAGAAAAGCCGAACTCGAATCGGACAAACTCGGCGCACTCTACATGGCCCGTGCCGGATACGATCCCGAAGAAGCCGTCCGCCTCTGGGAACGCTTCGCCGAGTGGCGCGCCCAACAGGGCCAGGGCAGCTCACCGGAATTCCTACGCACCCACCCGCTCGACCAAACCCGCATCGGCGCCCTCCGCGAGTTCCTCCCCGTCGCCCAACGCGAATACCGCCCGCGGTGAAACTCGACCGCCTCGTCGCCAAACACCAATCGCTCGGCCGCAACAAAGCCCGCGACCGCATTGCCCAAGGTCGCGTCGAAATCGATCATCTAACGGAAATCCGCCCGGATCGAGAAATAGACCGCTTCCACAAAATCACCCTCGACGGCCACATCATCCAGCCCGGAGCCCGCCGCCTCCACCTCATGCTCCACAAACCCGCGGGCATCCTAAGCGCCACCACCGATCCCGTCCACCCCACCGTCATCGACCTCATCGACGACCCGGACGCCCGCACCCTCCATCTCGCCGGCCGCCTCGACCGCGCCACCTCAGGCCTCATCCTCCTCACCAACGATGGCCGCTGGTCAAAAGCCCTCATGCATCCCGACCACAAGGTGCCCAAAACCTACCTCGTCCACACCCGCGATCCCATCCCCGCCTCAGCCATCGAGGCCTTCTCCAACGGATTCCATTTCCACACCGAAGACATCACCACCCTCCCCGCCGCGTTGGAAATCCTAACGGAAAACGCCGCGCGCCTCACCCTCCACGAAGGCCGCTATCACCAGATCAAGCGCATGTTCCACCGCATCGGAAACCAGGTCACCGCCCTCCATCGCGAACGGATCGGAAACCTTCAACTAACAAAAAACCTCCCGCCCGGTGCCTGGCGGCACCTGACGGGAGAGGAAATCACCGCCGCCTATTCACCTTCCCTCGATAGAACTTCCGCCTGAATCAGATTCTTCATCCCGGACATCATCAACTGCATCGAGGAATAGTTCTTCTCTTGCGACTCCAGGTCCATCCAATCACCGCCTTCGGATTCTTCAGCAGACCCACCGATGACGGTCGCGTTGCCGGAGTCATCCATCACACTTTGGATCGATGTGGCATCCTCCGCGCTCTCGGCGGCGGAAGAATACTGCTCATGTTGTCCATCAGTGAGAATGTCTTTCATTTCTCCATCAAATTCCGGGTCGGAGACCCAACCACCCATCATCCCGCTGTCTTCTATCAGATTGGCCACCGACTCGCGGATCGGCTTGCCAAGCTCCTGCAATCTCGGTTCCGCCTCCTCAGGCTTCATCCGTTTCCGCGCGACCGCATCTTCAATCAGAAGCTGCTCCATCACCTCCGCCGGGTTGGCCTTGAGCGCCGACTGTAGCGCCTTGTGCTCCTGCGCCTTCCGCTCGCGCACCTTGAGAAACGCCTCGAAAATCCTCTGTTTCTGATCCTCTTCCAAAGCCATGCCCTCAAAACGGGGATGAGTGAAAAGAACATCCCGGTTCTTCGTGAATCGCCCGGACTCATCAGCCAACATGATATCCTCCATCTCCACCACATGTGCGAGTGTCTTCATGATCTCGTCTCCCACCTTGCGGGAAAGGTTCGTCCGCGAGTCACCGAACTCCTGCTTCAACCTCGCCACCCGTTGCTCCGCGTCGCTGCCCGTTCCCCGGTTGCGGTTTGGCTTTCGTGAGGTGTCACGGGCGGATTCGTCACCGGGATTTCCCGGATTCCCTGGGCGCGCCGCCCCGGTTCGGGTTTCCTCCCTGGAAGAAGACGACTTTTCGTTAGATAACAATGCCACGCTGCTGATCGCGGCGGCGGCAAGAATGGCACAAGCGGTGATGGTTGATTTCTTCATGATAATGGTGCTGAGAACGGTAATTGCGCCGCCGGAAAGCCCGGCCGCCTTCGCCGCCGTAATGACCTTCGCGCTGAGCGCGGCTGTGGAGAAAACGGAAAGCGATGGAATCGTCTCCTTCGCCAGTCCGTAACTGAGAATTGCGCTGAAATTGGCACGACCTTGGTATCCTCGTTTCCCGAGAATGGCGCGAAGCTGTTCCATCGCCCGGCTCAGTCGCTTTTGCGCGGCCTCCGCCGCGATGCCCAGCCGGTCCGCGAGATCCCTCACACTCAGATCGCTGAAATACCGCATCAGGATGATCTCACGGTCCTTGCTTCGCAACCGCGCGAGGGCGTCATCTAACAATGGCCGGAGTTGCCGCCACTCCGCCTGATGGTCATCCTGTTGGTCGGGCATGTACGTTCCGTAGGTTTCGATTTTTCGCGCCTCACGCTCGCGCTTTCGCACCAGATTCCGCGTATGCTTGATCACCGCGACGTGCAGCCACCCAAGAAGCTCGGGATGCCCGGCAAGGGTCCGGGCCTTTCTCGCCAACGAGACCAAGGTCATCTGCGTCGCCTCCTCGGCAATTTGCGGGTCGTTGCAGGAGCGGTAGGCCGTGGCGTAAATCAGGTTTGCCCTGCGCCGCACGATTTCGCCGAAGGAAACCTCACATTGCTCCTTCGCCCATCGGGCGAGCAGTGCTTGGTCGGTTGTCATCTCGGATCCCATGTTCGGTGTTCTGAAATGAAATGTCATCGCCCGGATGATCACGGACAAAAAAATTCAACGGACCCGTAAATCCCCCACAAGCCGCCAACAAAAATGCCACCGGTGAAGGTGGCATCCTTGGTTCAGAACCGATGTGGGTCGCGGAAAACGGCAACTCCTCACGCCGGCAACTCGAATCCCTTGCGGTAGTTCCCCTTCAATAGCGCATTGGCTTTCTCCGCATTCGTTCCGGTGAAACGCTCCGCCTTCGGATCAATCTCCAGCGGCAGCCCCAGCGTCATTGGCGTCTTTGTTAGATCGATGCCGTTCGCATCGAAATGCGCCACCATGCGATCAAAGGCATCCGCAGCGTTAGGATTCTTCGCAAAGGCCGCACGGGCCTCATCCGGCGCGGCGTCCGCACCAAGCTTCCACGAAATGTTTCCGACATGCGCCAGCGCCGAGGAAAGATGTCCGGACTCCACCGCACGCAGCGGTCCGATCGATCCCTGCAGCACCGCATTCACGAAGTTCTGCATGTGCGATTGCCCGCCTTTGAACGACTTCACCTTCTTCCCGTCCTTGTCGAACGCATCACAACCCGCGCCGTGCCCTCCCGCGAGCCATCCGCCCTCGCACTCGATGACGTTGCCCACGCCCTGTCCTTTGAAACTGTCCATGCCGGATTTGAAATCGACACCCTTCTTCGGCAAACCGCGCACCTCGAAAAGAATCGGCACCGGACCATAATTCAACCACACGATCTGCGTGTTCGCCCATTCTCCATCATCATCGTATCCCAGCCGCCCGCCCGCGGAAATCACCGAGTTCGGAAGCTGCTTCGGATCACCGAGAAACCACCGGCACACATCCAACTGGTGCGGCCCCTGATTGCCGAGATCGCCGTTGCCATAATCAAACTGCCAGTGCCAATCGTAGTGAAACTGCTTACGCCGGATCGGCGAGGTCTCACGTGGGCCTGCCCAAAGATCATAATCCACCGTCGAGGGCGGAGCCACCGGTGCCGCGACCTTCCCGATCGACGGACGCGGCTTGTAACAGAACCCGCGCGACAACGTCATTTTGCCCAGATTTCCCTCACGTATCCAAGCCACCGCCTCTTCCCACCCGGTCTCCGACCGACGCTGGAACCCGCTTTGGATCACCACCTTGTGCTTCTCCGCCGCCTTCGCAAGCTCGCGACCCTCCCACACGTTGTGGGACACCGGCTTCTCAACATAAGCATGTTTCCCGTTCGCCGCCGCCGTCGCCGCGATCAACGCGTGCGTGTGGTTAGGCGTGGCGATCACCACCGCATCGATGTCCTTCGCCTCGCAGAGTTTGCGGAAATCGCCGTACTTCGCCACCTTGATTCCGCGCTTCTCCACATCGGCCGCCGTCCGCTCCAACACCGCCGAATCACAATCACAAAGCGCCACAAGCGTCGCGTTCTTGCACTTGATCAGCTCATCCATCAACCCGCGTCCACGGCTGTTGAAACCGATCACCGCCACACGGACGTTGCCATTCGCACCCGCCGCGCGGGCATAGGGTGAAAGCAGCGACCAGGTCCCGGCAAGGGCGGAGGCGGAAAGGAAATGACGGCGTTTCATGATGGGTTGTTAGGTTTCTGTGGATTGTTGTTAGGGTTTGGCGAAATGCTTCCAGTGGCTCTCGATCGCCGCAGAGTCGATCTCGCCCTGCTGGATGAGGAGTTGATAACGGAACGTCAGCGTCTCGCCTTTCTTGAGCGTGTGATTGCCGAGGGTTTTGTCCTTTTTCCCCTCGAAATCATGGATGCCGAACGGATTCGCCGCGAAAAGCCCGTAATCCCGCGCATGCCACCACGTCGGATAACGCAGATTCGACGGATGATCGAACAGCGCCGCGACCACCGGTTTCCCCGTCTCATCCGGCCCGTGATAAGCGATCCACTTCGCCCGCTTGCCCCAGATGTCCAGATCCTTCAGCCCCTCGCTGTTCACCGCGTTCGCCTTCGCCTGCGGACCTTTCAGACGAAGCGTCCGATCCGTCCTCACCGCGAACATCCCCTCCTTCGTATCACCGAAAAGCGCGTCCCCATCCGCCGCCGTCAGCGCACACTCCACCGTCACCAACAGGCTACCGTCCGCCGCCCTCGCCAACGTGTGCGTGCGCTTCTCCGTTAGATGGGTCTTTCCGCCCGCCGTCCACGCCAGATCCGCCGTGAAAGACGCCACCCCTTCCGTCACCCCGTGCCGAACCATCCCCCTGTGCTCGATCTTCGCATCCTTCCCATCATGAAACGCCCAGAAATCATACCCGTTCACCGCCCCATGCGCCATCCAGAACGACCGGTGATGCGGGTGGTCCCGGTCCTCATCCTTGAAATCATCCTTCATCGGCCAATGCCGCGTCAAATTCGCCCCACCCGGCGCCAACAGCGGATACAAATACGGCACCCGATGGTCGCTGCGGTATTCCGTAATCAGCTTCTCATCCTCCATCACCCGGATCCCGCCCTCCGTCGGATCTAGGCTGAAACCGGCGATTAACGGCAGCGCGGAAACAAAAAAAACAGCGGTAAGGGTTTTCATGGGAGCTTGATAACGCCGGAAACTGCATGAAATTGCCCGCAACAGGAAGTTTTTAGGAATAGTCCGTTCGGGTAAGCCCTCTCAACCACGCCAATGAGTGAATTCGCAGACCTCGTCGACGCCCACTACCAAGGGCTTTACCGCTTCGCCCTGTCGCTCACGCGCTGTGCGGACGTCGCGGCCGACCTTGTTCAGGAAACCTTCTGCGTCTGGGCCGCCAAAGGCTCACAACTTCGCGACCGTTCCAAAGCCAAAACCTGGCTTTACACCACCCTCCACCGCGAATTCCTCGGCCACCACCGCCGCGCATCCCGCTATACCGACGAACCCATCGACGAGGAAAAGGAAGCCATCGCCGCCCCCGAAAGCGATGCCGACCGCCAGATGGACGGCCAACGCGCCCTTGAACTGTTAGGTGCGCTCGACGAAACCTATCGCGCTCCCGTCGCCCTCTTCTACCTTCAACAACACAGCTACAAGGAAATCGCCGCCATCCTCGACATCCCCATCGGCACCGTCATGTCACGCCTCTCCCGCGGCAAGGAAATCCTCCGCCGCCAAATGACCGCCGAGCCCTCCAGCGGCCCCAAGAACATCCTTCAACTCTCACCGGAGGCCCTCGGACAACGCCATGGATAAAGACCAGGCCAAATTTCTCCTCAACAGCTTCCGCCCCGATGGCGCGGACGCCGAAGACACCGACTTCGCCGAAGCCCTCCGCCTCGCCGCCGAAGACCGCGACCTCGGAAACTGGCTCGCCCAAGAGCGCACCTTCGATGCCAACTTCTCCATCGCCCTCACCTCCGTCCCCTTGCCCGAGAACCTTCTCGAAAACATCCGCGAGTCCCTTGCCTCCCAACGCGGCGACGTCCCCCAGGCCCAAGACACCCTCGATGCCGCCATGATCGGCGCCATCGCCACCCTCCGCGTCCCGGATAGCCTCCGCACTTCGATCCTCGCCGCCATGGAACGCAGCGGCCCCGCCGAGCGCAAAACCCCCTGGCTCCGCCGCCTCTCCATCCCGCTCGCCGCCGCCGCAGGCATCGCCCTCGCGTTCATCTTCACCCGTCCCGCCTCCGGCCCCGTCATCGCAAACTCCGCACCCCTCAAGGTCGAAGTCGTCGAGGCCGGCTTCATCAACGCCTATCAGTCGCCCCTCTTCATGCTCGACAATCGGCATGAAAACACCGGCGAACTCTTCCAGCTCCTCGACAAGAAGAAACTCCCCTGCCCATCCCTTCTCCCCAAATCCCTCGCCCGCCTCAAAGGCATCGGCTGCCGCGAACTCGTCGTCGATGGAAAACGCGGGTCTCTGGTCTGTTTCGATGAAACCGAGCACGGCACCATCCACCTCGTCATCTTCAAACGCGAGGACGTCAGCGACGACCTCCCCTGCGAGCTCTCCCCATCCTTCACCCAACGCGGAAACTGGGCCACCGCCCGCTGGTGCGATGGCACCCACGTCTTCGTCCTCATCGCCGCCGCGAAAAAGGAAAGCCTCGCCGAACTCTTCTAACTGCTCGCTCTAACGAGCCTCTCTAACCGTCCGTCCCGCCGCGCTCTTCCGCGATCTCCTCCAGCGCCTCCAACAACGCCTCATACGCCGCCGCCTCCGCCGCCGGATTCGCCCGCCCCTTCAGGCAGGCACCGAACCACTCCGCCAGCACCGCCCGTCGATCACTCGGGAAATGACGCGCAAACCCCGTGCCATCCCCCTTCAGCCGCGCCTCGTCCCGCCGCCCGTGCGCCCGCCGCAACACCTGCGCATACCGGCTCAACGCCCCATCCAACAAAACCCACGGGAAATTCGGATTCCTCGGCGGCCCCATCCGCAACTGCCGCCGATCCCCCGTCCCCGCCGTCAACTTCCCGCCCAGATCCATCCGCAAATCCGGCAGCTTCCCCCCCTTGAACCACGCCGCCGCCGCCGTCCCCAGCGCCCCCAGAACCGCCCCCGCCCCATGGCTCAGCCCGCCCGTCGCGGCATCCACCGCCAATCCCGCCGCCCCACCGGCGATCCCCGCCGCCAACGTCAACTGCCCCCGGTCCAACCCCCACTTCGACCACGTCTCCGCACTCTCCAGATCAATCCCCGAAAACGCCGCCGCATCCCCATCCGCCTTCAACAAATGATGCCGGTAAATCTCCAGCCACTTCGAAAAACACCGCCCCTCATGCCCCGCCAGCGACTCGAAATACTGCTTCTCCAGTAATTCCTCCGCCCTCCGCCGCCGCGCCTCCACCCGCAGATCCACCTCCTCCAACGTCAGCGAAACCCGCAACCCCAGCGCATCCCGCAACAAATCCACCAACGCCTCCGCCGCCAGCTCTCGCCGCTGGCCCCACTCCCGCTGCACCAGCTCGATCGTCCGCTCCAACAAATCCCGATGCTCCTCCTCGATCTCTAACAGCGACTTCAGCAGCCGCAGCCGCTCCTCGAACCGCGCCCGGTGCGCGTCAAACGTCCGCGTCAGATTGAACGCCCCGCCCAACTTCTCCCGCCACCGCTCCTCATCCGGCCCCGTCGCCCCACCCCGCCGGTTCAGCAGCGCCAAACGCGGCCGCCCCGTCCACCGCAGAATCTCCATCTCCGCCAGAAAATCATCACGCAACGGCCGCGACGGATCCACCACATACAACACCCCCGCCCCATCCAACAACGGCCCTAACAAACGCTTCTCATCCCCGAACGCCTCACCCCGCCCCTCCACAAACCGCCGCAACGTGTCCAACCCCGGCGTCCCCGCTCCATGCAGTTCCTGGATCGCCCGCATCGCCTCAACCGGCTGCGAAAACCCCGGCGTATCGATGAAACGGATGCACTCACGCCCGTCAAACACCACCGGATGCACCTGGCACCGCGTCGTCTCACCCGGCGTCGCGCTCACCCGCACCAACTCGTTGTCATCAATCTCTAGTAAAGTCGCGATCACCGCCGACTTCCCCATGTTCACCCGTCCCACCACCGCGAACGACGGCACCTCCGCTTCCATACGATCCTTCATGGCACCGCCACGATCGACCGGGTTTCCTCGATCAACAACTGCGGCCTCCGCACCCCGCCCGCCGTCTCCACATGCACCAGCCCGTTCATCCGCACCTTCTTGCCCACCAGCCCCTTGAACGTCTCCGCATCCAGCCCCTCCGGCGCACTCTCCGTCATGAAATACCCCCGCACATCACCACCCGCCGGCTCCTCCGAAAACTCGAAATACAACGTCTTCCCCGAGTCCGACGACCGGATCCGCGCCAAAGTCCCCTGCACCACCACCTCCTCACCCGCCTTCTGCAACAGCAAATCACTGTCCTCCACCTGATAGAACCCGCCCCGTTTCATCACCTCCGCTTTCCGCTGCTCCAAAGCCGCCGCCGCCGCATCCTGCCCCTCCGACAAACCCCTCGCCAACTCCTCCGCCCGCGCACTCGCCGCATCCCCGCTCCGTTGCCCCGCCAACGGCACATCCGCCCCCCCGGCCGTCGTCGCCACCGCCGTCGCCGTCGGATCCTTCGGCACCGCCGCCAGCGGATCCACCGGCTTCGTCCTCGTCAAAAACCAACCCACCGCCGAAATCACCACCACCGCCACCAGCACCATCAACACCACCGGCTTGCGCGACCCCTGCGCCGGAATCCTCACCGGATGCACCATCGGCCGCATCACCACCGGTGCCGGCGGACTCACCACCTGCTGCACAATCACCTGCGCCGGCTCCGGAGCCTTCCTCCCCGTCGCCACCGCCAACATCTCCCGCGCCTCATGAATCGTACACGTCCGCACATTCCCCCGCAGCCACTTGATCCACCCGCCCAGCCCGCCGCCGGCCCCATCCCCCACAACCCGCCCCTGCCACCCCATCGCCGCCTCCGCCAAGCCGATCAACGGCTCCAGACTCCGCTGCGACTCATCCGCCCCCAACCACTTCAACGGAGAAATCCAAAACGTGAAATCCCGCCCGCTCCCCTCCTCGCCGATCACCACCGTCCCCAACTCCGTCTCCACCCAACACGCCTCCTCCGCCAACACCTCCGACAACACCCCCGAAACCTCCAACACCTGCTCCAACAAATAAATCGCCTCCGGTGGCGAAAGCGCACCCTGCCCCAACCGCTCCGACAAAAGCTCGCCCTTCACCCACTGCGTCGCAATGAACGGCATCCCGTCCACCGGATCACACCCACCCCCCACCACCGACCGCAATGCCGGATGCGCCACCCCCCGCAACCTAGCCACCGCCACCGCATACGCCGTCCGCTCCTCCTCCTGCAACCCGCCACCCTCCATCCCGAACGGGAAAAACCGCCGCAACGCCACCTCCTCACCCGTCTCCCCGTCCACCGCACGGAACACCACCCCCCACGCATCCTGCGTGACAAGCTCTTCAATCTGGAACCGACGGATCAACGACGCAGGACATAAGGGTTCACCGCCCGTACGCCAAGCAGCGATATCCGGCCCCCGGCCAAAATTCACCCCACCGGCAGCGGCACCACCCGCACCTGCGGAAACCGCCCCGGCTGGTGGAAATTCGGCTCACCCCCGCCCAAATCCCCCGCCGTCACAAACCGCTGCTCCGGCGTCCCCAAAATAAACGTCACATTCGCCACCGATCCCGCCCCGAAGCTCAACCGCGCCCTCAAAAACTCCAACGGCACCGACATCGCCGCCATCCACGACCCATCCGCCGCCAAATCCGAAAACGTCGCCACCCCCGGCATCTCAATCTCCACCTCCTCCGCCCGCACCCGCGGCCCCGTAAACTCGCAGCACCACCACGCCCCGTTCGGAGCCAGATTGAACTCGAAATACCGCCCGCTCACCGGATCCCCCAAAAACAACTCCGCCACATCATACCGCCACAACTCCGCCTGAAACCGCCCCGGCCTTCCCTGCGGATGCAACACCGCCGGCCTCCCATGCCCCGCCACAAACCACAACCGCTCCCCATCCATCGCCAACGAAAACGAAGCCGGTACCCCCAGCCCCTCCCCATGCCAATCCCTCCCAAGCCCGAACAACGGCAAATCCAACTCCCCCCACACCAACCGCTCCCTGCTCTCAAAAATCGTCATACCCTCACCGTCTCCCCCCACCCATTCCCCTGTCCAGAGAGAAATCCAAACCGCCTGCACACCCATGGAATCCATCTCCCCAATCCACTCGAACCGCCACTCTTTCCAGACCCGACTCGAGACAGGCAGCCCGTTGTTCGCTACCACCTTGGCCCTCATTACCCGTGCAAAATGCGCGACGCGGAGCAGCATGACTATCTCTCCGGTCGAGCTGAACCGCTGGCAGGGACTTCCCCTGCGCGACTTCCTATTCTTCCTCCTCTAACATCGCCGCAAGCGTCTCATCACGCTCGGCCATCCGATCCACCTTCTCGATGAACCCAGCTTCGAGCTCGGAAGGACTCGACACGATGGATCGGGAATACCGTGCGATCCCATGACGCATGGACGGCAAAGCCGCCTCGGCAGAGCCATCGTGATGGTGTGTGAGCACCGTCAAAGCAACTGCTGCCGCCATGGCATCCCGAGTGAGCATCTCGGCTCTCATTTCATCCAGCTCACCCAAGGTCTCGGGCAAAGAAGCGAGCAACTTGGCAATCTCCTCCTCGATCGTCAGGCCAGCCTCGATCGCGGCACTCCAAGCCGCTTCCGACTTCGCAAGTCGCTCAATCGCGACCACGAATTCATCATCCGAAAGCTCAATGCGACCCCGCAACTCCCCCAGCGCTCGAATCGACTCGGAAGGTGCCTTTGCCGGCTCTGCCTCCCGATCCGATTTGCACCCGGCCAGAAATAGCAAAACGCTGCCAAGACAGGTTGTAACGATTCGATGCATGCTTTTCATCAACGACGAGGGTTGGGCTGGGACTTTTGCTTTCTCCAGTGGTTGCCGTGATTTATGTGGAATGGCTCAGGCGGTAGATGAGAACAGATGTGAATGAGAGACGCCGAAGTGGGTGCCTCGTGATCATTCTAACAAAGAAAGGGGTGGGTGCCTTTAGTGATGGCTTGGGGTGAGCGTGGTCAGGATTTTTTGCGGCCGTGGGGTGGGATGCCGAGGGAGACACGTTTTTTGTAGACGGTGGAGTGTGCGAGATTGAGTTTTGCGGCGGCTTGGGCGTCTGTCATGGTTCCGAGGACGGAGATTTCCTTGCGGGTCCAGGAGTTGAGGGGTTTGGGGGGGCGTTTGTTGATGTAGCTTGCGCCGAAGGGGGGGATT
>SXGQ01520858.1_pt1 | contig 28849 bp, 35 predicted proteins | sample 3178371 | NCBI WGS metagenome assembly SXGQ01 (sample SAMN11356859, study PRJNA531348) | freshwater metagenome | isolation source: freshwater sample F1-20 | place: China: Fuxian Lake, Yuxi | collected 2017-12-25 | reverse complement strand
GCCTTTTACAGCCGTATTTTCCTGCGCTCTTCTCATTAAGTAGGGGACAACATCTTCAATGGGACCAAAGGGAAGATATTTACTAACGCTACAACCTGCATGAGCCAGGTTAAAAGTAATATTATCACTCATGCCATACAGTTGACTCCAATGAATATGAGGATGATCAGAAGGCAACCCCTGCTCTTTCAATAAATTAAATGCCAACAGGCAACTATTCTCATTGTGAGAAGCCACCACCATTCCAAAATGACCGATATGATCAATACAAAAACGTAGGGCTTTGTTGTAAAGCTCGTCAGTTGCTTCCTTGGTGGGGTTGATAGGAGAATTGTACATCAACGCTGCGGCACGTTTTCTTTCTTTTTCCATGTAAGCACCCCGAACCAACTTAGCGCCAGATATATAACCACGACTATTCGCCAATTGATACATGGCTTGCAAAAATTCTAAGCGATCTGTACGATATAATTGATAAGTATTGTAGACAAAGGGAGCGCTTTTATTGCAAAGCTCCATCATAATCGCACATAAAGCATCAAGCGGTTCCTGAATCCAGGTTTCCTCTGCATCGAGCGCTACTGCAATTTTTTTTGTAGAAGCATGAAAACATATTTTTTCCATGCGGGAACAGACACGCCCCCACTCATTCAATAATGCAGCAGGAAGTTCGTTCAGTGCCTGTTCATACCTTTCCAATAATGGCTTATTAATTGCAATCATCCTGGCATGCAACTCCTCTAATAATTCAAAACGTGCAAGACCTGTTAATTTGATACTGATGAATGGAATATTGGATTGCGTGGCGGCAAAATCAATCACACGTACAAATTCGTCACGTGCTTGATCAAAAAAATATTCGCCTTGTTTACCTTCTACTCCATAGTCCAGAATAACTTTTACATTGAATGAACCTAATTTTTCAGCAACAGGAATGGTTTGCTCCAAGGTCTCCCCTCCTATGAATTGCGAAAAAAGAGTAGAACGAATCAAACCCTTTACTGGCAGCCCCGCCTGAATGGACCAAGGTGTGAGGCGCGTGCCAATCTGAACGAGCCATGGGTTGGACATCACTTTAAAAAGAAAACGTGCTTTTTTTAGCTCAGAATCTGATTTGTACTGAAATGCAAGGGCCGTATTATCGAAAGAGGGAGACAAATCGTGGATAGGCATGGTGAGAACAGCTGAATTGTATGCCTGCAAAAATAGTGGAACAAGGGGAGAACAATTGCAGCTCCTTTCTAAATTGCTTGATGATTGAAAGGCTGTAATACCATTTCGCTAACAACCCCACTTGCCGGTTGCTGACAAAGAAACCAAATAGAGCGCGCCGCCTCCTCAGGTTGTATCATTTTTTCTCGCTGTACACGGAGATCGATGGTATCCCAAAATCCGGAATTAACACCCCCCATAAAGACATTGGTAATACGAATGTCGGTGCGTTTGATCTCCTCCCTTACACTTTGCATCATTCCCACCAGCCCATATTTTGAAGCACTGTAGGCTGCCGCGCCCGCCATTGGAACTTTTCCTAGTACCCCCGGAATATTAATTATAAGCCCCTTTTTTGCGGTTTTCATAGCAGGCAAAAATCCCTTTAACAAACGAAAAGGCGCCAGTAAGTTGATTTGAAGCGTTTGCATCATTTCCTCCTCAGAAAGTGTTTCAATGGGCTTTATAACTCCTATACCTGATGCATTTATTAAAATATCAATTGTTGGAAAGGCGGAAAAATACCGTTGAGCTAATTCGGCCACAGCAGGAGACTCCTGCAAATCGGCAGCAAAGTACTGCGCGGCTGGTACCCCAATTGATTGGGCAAAGGATTGTAATGCAACCGAATCTCGGCCAGAAAGAAAAAGGGAGGCCCCGCTGCCCTGTAATAACCGGGCTGTATGCATCCCAATATCCCCCGTAGCACCTACAATCAATACATTCTTTCCGCGTAAGCTTTCCATAAATTAAATTTATTCAAGAACAAACACCCAAGATTTTTGTTTAAACTAACATTACTTATCAATGAAAGAATTAACTATTTTATTTCCTCACCAGCTTTATTTCCCCCACCCTGCCCTGGAAATAAACCGCCCGGTATTGCTGATAGAGGAAGCCCTGTTCTTCACTCAATTTCATTTCCACAAGCAGAAACTCATTCTTCATCGCGCATCCCTTCGCGCCTTTCAAGAGCTATTGGAAAAAAAAGGCTTCACAGTTAGTTATATTACTGCTATTGAATCAGCGCATGATCTAACTATTTGTCTGAAAGAGCTTTCTAAAAAAGGATTGGAAAAACTGCATTACATAGACCCCGTAGATGATTGGTTGCATCAAAAAATAAAACGAAGTGCCCAGCAATTAAAAATTAAGTTAACAGATTACCCAAGTCCCGGATTTCTTAATCAACTAAATGAAGTGAAAACTTTCTTCGAAAAAAGAAAAACATACTTCCAAACAGATTTTTATTGCTGGCAACGAAAACAGCGTAATTGGTTGATAGATCAACAAGGAAAACCCGTTGGAGGAAAATGGACATTTGACGACCAAAATCGGGAACGCTTTCCTACAAAAAAGATACCTCCAGCACTTCCAGCAATCAAACCCAATAAGCATGTAAAAGAAGCTATTCAATATGTAGAAATTCATTTTTCAAAGAACCCTGGAGAAACAAAAAACTTTAATTATCCGGTTACACACGAACAAGCCAGAAATTGGTGGAGAAATTTTTTGGAGACACGCTTCAAAGATTTCGGGATTTACGAAGATGCAATGACCATTCAACATACTTGGCTGCACCACGCAGTTATTAGTCCGCTTTTGAATATTGGTCTATTGGAACCAGCCACCCTAATCCAAGAGGCCCTTGAATTTGGGGAAAGCCAAAAAATTCCACTGAATTCATTGGAAGGGTTTATCAGACAAATTTCTGGATGGCGGGAGTTTATTCGTATTGTCTACGAAAGAGAAGGACGTAAACAAAGGACTACCAACTACTGGAAGTTTACCCGAAAAATCCCCTCCAGTTTCTGGACTGGAAAAACGGGTATTCATCCCATTGATCATCTCATTGAGACACTAAAGAAAAATGCATATACACACCACATTGAGCGATTGATGGTGCTGGGGAATTTTATGCTGCTTTGCGAATTTGACCCCGACGATGTTTACCGATGGTTTATGGAATGGTACATTGATAGCTATGATTGGGTAATGGTGCCGAACGTTTACGGCATGACGCAATTTGCAGATGGAGGATTGATGACCACTAAACCCTACATCAGCGGCAGTAACTATTTACTCAAGATGGGGGATTGGGATAAGAAAATAACCACTCAACTGGATAATGGTGAAGTAGTTTCGTGGACAGAGATCTGGGATGGCCTGTTCTGGCGTTTCATGGATAAGCAAAGAGGCTTTTTTCTCAAGAATCCCCGACTGGGAATGCTGGTTAAAACATTGGATAAGATGAACCCAGATCGCAAAAAGCGGCTTTTTATAATAGCTAATTCATTTTTAATGCAACTGGACAGAACTAAATAAGGAATTTATTGTTTAAGGTTCTACAGATGCATTTTCCAACAGACATACAATCCATCAAAAACCGTATCAAAAAAATTGATCCGGTGGGTTACGGTATTACCCGCAACTATTTGGATGGTAAAGTAACTTATTTATCCCCCTACATTTCAAGGGGTGTGATTTCTACTCGTCAGATCGCTGAATATGTAATGCAGCTGGATTATCAGCCTCATCAAATATTACGCCTTATACAAGAGCTGGCCTGGAGAGATTATTTTCAACGCGTATGGCAGCAGTTAGGAGATGATATTTTTGAAGATATACGGATGAACAGGACAGCCATCCGAACACACAAGTTGCCTAAAGCAATTCTGGAAGCTTCCACAGGAATTGCAGCTGTTGACGAGGGTATCCAATCATTAATTCGTACCGGGTACATGCATAACCATATTCGTATGTACACGGCTTCCATTAGCTGTAATATTGGACGAACAGATTGGCGACTTCCCTCTCAGTGGATGTACTACCATTTATTAGACGGAGACCTGGCCAGTAATACGTTGAGTTGGCAATGGGTAGCAGGTACTTTTTCTTCAAAAAAATACTACTGCAACCAGGAAAACATTAATCAATATTGCGGCACTAAACAGAAAGGAACTTTTCTAGATAAACCTTATCTGGATTTACCCTCACTGGATGTTCCTTCAGCATTAGAGCCTGTCGAGAATATTACGCTACAAACACAGTTACCTATAAAAGAAAGTCCAGTATTAGACCCTAGTTTACCTGTGTTTCTGTATCACCCTTATCATCTTGATCCAACCTGGAAAAAAGACATCAAGGCTAATCGCATCCTTGTGCTTGAACCCTCCCATTTTAGGGAGCACCCGGTCAGTGAAGCAGTAATTAAGTTTATAATTGAACTGGGAGAAAATATTGAAGGTCTTCAAATTTTTGCAGGAGAAGTTGGAGAAATTATAAGACTTAGTGACTGCAATTCAATTTATACCCGAGAGCACCCTTCCTTTCAGCATTTTCCAGGAGTACACGAATCAAGAGAATGGTTAGTCCCCGAACTAACCGGCCGATTTACTTCTTTCTTTGATTATTGGAAAAAAGCGGAGAAAGTACTTTTCCCAAAAACAAAAAAAGCAGACCCAGCACTTACTCTTTTCTCCGAATCCCCTGTACTATCTTTGCAGAAACGGTGATATGCAAACTAAATCCCCTGCAGATAGTTTAACTATCATGACGGAGCTAGTGCTCCCCAACGATACAAACTTATTTGGAAACCTTATGGGAGGCCGCTTAATGTATTGGATGGATATTGCAGCTGCCCTAGCTGCTCAAAAACATTGTAGCGTCCCCTGTGTAACCGCATCAGTAGACAACATCTCTTTTGAGAACCCAATAAAACTGGGAAACACCGTTCATATAGAAGCGAAAGTCACCAGAGCATTCAACTCTTCTATGGAAGTCCATCTGCGTGTTTGGGGAGAAGATCTTACGCAACAATATCGATACAAAAGCAATGAGGCTTATTATACATTTGTAGCCCTGGATCCCAACCGAAAACCCCGCGTTGTTCCATCACTTCAACCGACTAATGAGGAGGAAAAAAAATTATTTGATGGGGCGCTTCGAAGAAGACAGCTTCGCTTGATTTTAGGAGGTAAAATGAAGCCCGGAGAAGCCGCTGAATTAAAGGCGCTTTTTGCAGACGCAAAATAAAAGGATTAATTCGCCAACTCCGCACGATGGTGCTTTCCCTTTAACATGTGCGCTTGACTTTGTTCAATTGCATCCATAATCTGATCCATGATCTGTTCAGCCGATGCATCATAATCAATTTTTAATGGCGCTTTAAATTGTACGGACAGATTTGTATTTCTCTTTTTTAGTTTCAATCCTTTCTTATTAAAGGCACGCCAGAAACCACTGATTACGATAGGGATCACAATGGGGCGAACTTCCTTAATAATCAACGCTGTCCCTTTTCTGCCCGGTGCAAAAGGCCGGGTAGTACCCTGCGGAAAAGTAATCACCCAATTTTTTTCAAGCGCCCTTACAATTTTTCGGGTATCTGATGGATCAAGTCCCCTCCTAACATCTTTTCCTTCAGCACGCCATGTTCTCTTAACTGTAATACCTCCCGCCAGTAAAAAGAGTCGGGAAAGCAAGTTGTCCTTCATCGTTTCCACAGCAGCCACGTAGTTAACCCGAGTAAACGGATTCAATAGATAATAGGGGATTCCCAATCTATCCTTCTTTCCCCATTTAATAGCACAGAAAATCTGGAAAAAGGTAATGACATCAGCAAAATATGTTTGATGATTACTCACAAAGAGCACGCGTTCTTTTGGTAGCCCTTTTAGATGCTCAGCGCCGCTAATACGAAGACGATTGAAGAGTGCAAGACCTGGGTAAGAGGCCACGCCTACGACCATGAAAACTACTTTTCTGATCAAATTGGCACGAAAGATTCTTTGCACGAATTTAGACATGCGTTGAGGTTACAGGTATAACAAATATAATAAGCCCTGTTGCATAGTCATAAAAAAAGGCTGCCGTATCGGCAGCCTTGTAAAATAAATTAGACAAAACGAAGATTATTCAGCGCCTTTTTCTTCAGCACCGCCTTCCATCTTCTTCTTAAGATCAGCTAAAACACCCAGATCGCCCAAGGTTGCTTTTTCAACTTTGCTCTGGATATTCTTTACCACTTTCTTTGTCTTATCGGAATCAGCTTTTGCTTCTTTCTTAGCCACTTCAGCTTCCTCTACTTTTCCTTGCTCCCAAATACGTGTATGAGAAAGTACAATTCGCTTTTCATTGCGATCAAACTCTATTACCATGAAGGATGCATTCTCATCCGCTGCGATAGTTTTACCATCTTCCTTCGCCAAATGACGATTAGGGGCAAAGCCTTCTAGACCATAAGGCAACTGAACAACAGCACCTTTATCGTCGCGACGTGTAACCAGTCCTTCATGTAAGCTTCCGATAGCAAAAGTATCCTGTAATGTATTCCAAGGATCTTCCTCCAATTGCTTATGTCCTAATTGCAGCTTACGATTTTCACGATCGATACCTAAGATCATCACATCGATATGCTGTCCAACTTTAGTATACTCTGTGGGATGGTTAAAGCGTTTTAACCAGCTCAAATCACTAATATGAATCATACCCCCAATACCAGGAGCCAGCTCAACAAACACACCGTAATTAGTAATGTTTTTCACTAAACCGGCATGACGACTTCCCTCTGGGAATTTGGCATCAATTTCATTCCAAGGATCAGCAGAAAGTTGCTTGATAGAAAGACTCATCTTGCGACTTTCTTTATCCAGCGTTACAATCTTTGCTTCGTGCTCGTCACCTAATTTGAAATACTCTTTAGCATTAACGGGTGTATTAGCCCATGTAATCTCAGACACGTGAACCAGCCCTTCAACACCAGGTTGGATTTCTAAGAAAGCACCATAGTCTTCAATATTCACAACCTTACCTTTCAATACGTTACCTTCTATAACAGTATCACCCAATACATCCCAAGGATGAGGAGTGAGCTGCTTCAAGCCCAGGCTAATGCGGCGTTTTTCGTCATCGAAGTCAAGCACCACCACATTGATTTTCTGATCAAGCTTAAGCACTTCAGAAGGATGCGCGATACGACCCCAAGAGATATCGGTGATGTATAATAAACCATCTAATCCGCCCAAGTCCATAAAGGCACCAAAGTCAGTGATATTTTTCACAGTTCCTTCCAACACTTGTCCTTTTTCAAGTTTGCTCATGATCTGTGCACGCTGTGCTTCGATATCACTTTCGATTAACGCTTTGTGAGATACTACAGCATTCTTGATAGTTTCATTGATCTTAACAACTTTAAACTCCATTGTCTTACCAACAAACTGATCATAGTCCGTTACAGGCTTAACATCGATCTGTGAACCTGGCAAGAAAGTCTCCATGCCAAATACATCTACGATCAAGCCACCTTTTGTTTTAGAGGTAACAGTACCTGTGATGATCTCGCCCGTTTTGTGTACTTCCACAATACGCTCCCAAGCACGTGTAATACGAGCTTGACGACGGCTTAGATTTAGATGACCATCGCGGTCTTCTTTTTCCACGATCATTACTTCCACTTCATCTCCAACTTTTAGACCGGGGATATCACGGAACTCGTTAAAAGAAATCAATCCATCACTTTTAAAACCGATGTTTAAAACCACATCTGTCTTAGTCAATCCCACTACTAATCCTTTGATTAATTCACCATCGTTCAATTGAACGAAAGTGCTTTCGTAAACTTTGTGATACTTATCTTTCTCGTCATTAGAGTAAGAAGTAACATTACGTTTGTCTACGGTCCAATCGAAATCGTCGTGTGCAGTTTGCACAGCCTCTACAGGTGCTTTTGTTGTCGCTGCAGGTGTGACGGTATCCGCCCCACTCTCCTGTACATCAGCGTTTAATTGTTTGGTGATTAATTGGTGAAACATTCTAATTACCCGAGGGTTTTATTTCGGGGTGGCAAAGATACAGGTATTATCATTATTTTCACTAAAAATCAAGGCTTGCTTTACCAAGGACTTAAACTGGCTTCCAGACTGGCTATCAATCTTTTATTCAGAGATATTCGCATAAATAATCCGGCGATTCTTGAACTGAAAGGTCCAATCCTTTTAGCAGCAAATCACCCTAATTCTTTTCTCGATTCCATTCTTATCGATACACTGTTCAGAGAACCTGTATGGGCACTGGCCCGCGGTGACGCGTTTAATAAAAAATGGCATGCCCGTCTTTTACGTTCCTTGCGCATTTTCCCCGTGTACAGAAATAGTGAGGGGGTAGAGAATCTCCATGTGAATTACCAAACTTTTGATACTTGTGTGGAGCTGTTCAAACAAAACCAGATTGTTACCATTTATAGTGAGGCGCTTTGTGTAAACGAATGGCATTTAAGAAATCTTAAAAAAGGAACTGCCCGCTTAGCTATACAAGCCTGGGAGGCTGGTGTACCGCTAACGGTTTTACCCGTTGGGATCAATTATAGTTCTTTCAGAACAATTGGAAAAAACGTTCATATAAATTTTGGAGAGCCCATCACTGCAGAGAAAATACCCTTGTCAAAAAGTGACGGACACCGACATCAGCACTTTAATCAATGCTTACAAGAGGAGCTAAAAAAACTAGTGTATGAAATTGCTCCCGGTGATACAGCACGCTTAGAGCAAATGCTGGGATCACCTGTTCACAAACTAGAAAAACTGTTACTTTTCCCTTTTGCCGTAGTTGGAAAAATAATTCATTTGCCAATTTATTATCCGCTACAACAATACACCCTTAAAAATTTTGGAGAAACGGGCCACTATGATTCAGTATTAAGCGCCCTACTTCTACTCGCCTACCCTTTTTACTTACTCCTGATCCTGTTAATACTCTTGACAATTGGAGCTTCGTTTTTAACAGCCCTATTGACCATAGCAGGACTCCCGCTATTTGCGTGGTGTCATGTTCGTACTAAAAAGCAATTTGACTTTCAGTGATTCGGTGAGTCAGCTATTCCCATCGCAGCAAGATAACCACTACTCCAAGCATGTTGAAAATTAAAACCGCCCGTAATTCCATCTACATCTAATACCTCTCCGGCAAAAAATAAACCTGGAACTAATTTGCTCTCCAAACGTAGTAAATCAATTTGGCTACAATCAATTCCGCCGGCTGTGACAAACTCCTCCTTAAAAGTTGTTTTACCAGCAATAGCAATCTCCTGGTCCGTGAGAAGTTTTATTAATTTATTTTTTTGCCGAGCCGATAAAGTTGCAAAGCGACAAGTCTCATCAATCTCAGCCTCCGAGAGAAAATGAGCCCATAATCGCTTAGGAAGTTGAAACAACCCACTTGTCAATAATTGCTTTGTGGGCTGTAAGTTTCGTTGTGTATCAAAATGAGCAGAGAGGTTGGCGCTGTTCCATCCTTCACCCTCTAACCAGTTTATATGAATTGTGAATTGATAGTTTTTTTCTTGCAACCAACGGGCACCCCAGGCACTCAAACGCAAAATAGCAGGACCACTGAATCCCCAATGGGTAATTAACAAAGGTCCTGTTTCCTCAAATTTTGAACCCTGTATTCGTACACGCACTTGCGGCACACTAACGCCCATCAATTTTATAAGAGAATTTGAGGGCGCATTGAAAGTAAATAATGATGGAACTGGAGGAACAAGCGTGTGTCCCATCGTCTTGGTCCAATGCAAAGAACGCTCCTGTAACATGCCGCCGCTTGCTACACAACAATAGGTTGCCCGTACGAAATGCCCATTACCTAAACGAATTAAAAATTGATTGTTCTCCTTGCTAACATCTTCTACAGTAGCATGCAATCTAAACTCCACTTGATATCTTGAGGCTTCTTGCAATAAAACATCAATGATAGTCTGCGAAGTATCTGTAACAGGAAACATCCTGCCATCAGGTTCCGTTTTTAGCTCAACACCACGCTCCTGAAACCATTGAATTGTATCGGTTGTAAAAAAATGATGCGCCGTTTTCTTTATCAATGAGGCTCCCCTTGGATAAAACAACGGGAAAAGTTTTTTGTCAAAACAAGCATGCGTAACATTGCAACGCCCTCCGCCACTGACCTTGACTTTGGAAAGTAATTTTCCAGTCTTCTCAATAACCACCACTTTCCATTCAGGTTGTAACCGAGCCACATTAATGGCAGTAAAAATCCCTGCAGCTCCCCCACCAATTACAGCCACTTGGTATTGTAACGGAGTAGCCATGCTTTTAATTAAAAAGTTGAACCGGTGCTGACGGAAACAAGTTTTGATTAAGACGCTCTGCAGCTTCAATTGGCGTATAATCAGATAAGATCTCGGCCTTATCCTTCCGGACACAAACATCATGCTCAAAATGAACAGACACTTTTGCATCCTTAGTACAAACCGTCCAGCCATCCTGATCGGTAAATACCTCTTTTTTACCGAGATTGATCATGGGTTCAATAGCCAAGACTAATCCTTCCTTGAGTTTAGGACCAGCCCCTCTTTTCCCATAATTAGGCACTTGTGGGTCTTCATGTAAATTTTTACCAAGTCCATGTCCTACTAATTCTCGCACCACCCCATAACCATGCTTCTTTTCTGTATGCTCCTGGATTGCGTAAGAAATATCTCCCACACGATTTCCAGCAATTGCTTTTTCAATTCCTTTGTAAAGCGACTCTTTAGTGACGTTGATTAAGTTTGAGATGACAGCTGGTGGTTGACCCAAACAAAAAGTATAAGCATGATCACCGTGCCAACCATTTAATACAACACCTACATCAATAGAAATCACATCCCCCATTTGTAAAGGCTTTTCATTGGGGAATCCATGCACCACTACATCATTCACAGAAATACAGGAACTAAAGGGATACCCATGATAATTCAAAAAAGAAGGAACAGCCTTGTGATCACAGATAAATTGATGAATCAGCTTATCGATCATTAATGTACTTATTCCCGCCCGAAGCTCACCAGCCACCATTGACAGTGTTTTACTTACCAGCAAGGCACTTGCGCGCATCTGGTCTATTTCCTCTTCGGACTTTAAAATCATGTGGCAAATATCTATTAAAAAATAAAAAACCCGGCCGAAGATTCAGCCGGGTTGAAATTTCACAAAAAAAAATTTACATATCAACAGGAGCAGCGGCTTGACGACCTTGTAATCTTCCGCTTTTCATTAATCCATCATATTGACGCATGAGCAGTTGCGTTTCTATTTGTTGTAGCGTATCCAGAATAACTCCTACCATGATCAGCAGGGAAGTACCCCCAAAGAAAGTAGAGAACTGTTGCGTTACACCAAGCTTCTCGGCAATACCAGGCAAGATGCCCACCAAAGCCAGTAACAAAGCCCCCGGCAACGTAATGCGATCCATGATAGCTCCGATATAATCAGCAGTTGGCTGACCTGGTTTTACACCAGGAATAAATCCATTGTTCTGCTTTAGGTTATCAGCAATCTGCTTGGGGTTGAAGATAAGGGCCGTGTATAAAAAAGTAAATCCAATTACTACAACTGAATACAATACCATGTGCCAGATATTGGTCTGATCGGTGATGGCACGAAGAAAATCATTGGCTTGCGTATCGTAGTTGGCAAAAATGGTTGGAATGAAAATGATAGCCTGCGCAAAGATGATTGGCATAACACCAGAACTGTTCACCTTTAGAGGCAAGAACTGACGAGCGCCACCAAATTGACGGTTCCCAACAATCTGTTTGGCATAATTCACAGGCACTTTACGAACACCTTGTACCAGTAAGATACAGCCCATGATAATGGCAATTAATATTGCAATCTCAATGATGAACAACAGGATTTGTCCGTTGCGCACAGATTTGGCACTTAATTCTTGCAAGAAAGATTGAGGAAGACGAGCCAGGATACCGATCATGATAATTAATGAAGTACCATTTCCAAGTCCTTTATCCGTAATCTTCTCTCCCATCCACATTACAAATAGTGTACCTGCCGTAAGTACCACAATAGTAGAAAGCCAGAAATAAGGAGCAAATGCAGGGATGATTCCTCCACTCTGAGAAGTTAACCCTTGCAAATAAGTCACATAGGCAGAAGCCTGTAACAAAGTAACCACCACAGTCAGATAACGGGTATATTGATTGATCTTTTTACGACCACTCTCCCCTTCCTTCTGCATTTTTTGGAACTGAGGTACAAGTACAGTAAGCAACTGAACAAAAATTGAAGCAGAGATATAAGGCATGATACCCAATGCAAAAATGGAAGCCTGATTAAAGGCACCACCTGAGAAGGCATCAATTAATCCTAATATACCTGTACTATTCTCTGCAGAAGCAGCTAATTTAATGGGATCTATACCCGGCAATGCGATATACGCGCCAATCCGGTAAATTGTAATCATCAAGAGCGTAAAAAGAATCTTATCACGAAGCTCTTCGATATTCCAGATGTTGCGAAGGGTTTGAAAAAATTTCTTCACGGTTTGATTGAGGTTTTAATCAACTAAATTAAGCAACGATTTCGACAGTACCACCAGCCGCCTCAATGGCCGCCTTTGCTTTGGCACTGATTGCATTTACTCGGAAGCTGTATTTTTCTTTTACCTCACCATTGCCGAGCACTTTAACACGATCAGTCTGACTAATCAGTCCATTGATGTATAAATTCTCTAGTGAGAACTCAGTGATATTGTATTTGCTGGCCAATTGCTCCAGCTGTCCTAAGTTCAATACTTTGTAAGAGATCCGATGCGGATTCTTAAAACCGCGCTTAGGTACTCGACGCTGAATTGGCATTTGACCACCTTCATGAGCCATTTTATTCTTAAAACCGGTACGGCTCTGCGCACCTTTAGTACCCTTTGTTGAGGTTCCACCATGCCCGGAACCATCTCCACGTCCAATTCTCTTTGTTTTGTGCGTTGCGCCTTTAGCAGGCTTCAGTTGATGCAGTTTCATAGCTTTTATTGTTTACTCATCGCCCCGAAAGCAATTTTGAGCGGGGCTCGCATTATTAAATTGAGCGCAGATACGCTCTTTTGGTTATTTAGATTCTTCGACTTTAAGCAGGTGAGTAACCTTACGCACCATACCCAATACCTGTGGAGTAGCCTCTACTTCACGGGTTGAATTAGTCTTATTCAAACCAAGCGCCTGTAATGTTAGCTTTTGTCGCTCCGGTCTGTCAATTGGACTTTTAACTAATGTTATTTTAATTTTTTTCATGGTCAGTCTTTTATCCGTTAAATACTTTTTTCAACCCCACCGTACGGGTCTTAGCAACCTGAACGGGTTCACGTAATAATGCAAGCGCTTTGAAAGTTGCCTTTACCACGTTATGAGGGTTGGCAGATCCCAAAGATTTTGCAAGAACGTCCGTAACTCCTGCACTTTCCAGCACTGCGCGCATAGAGCCTCCGGCAATTACTCCAGTACCATGTGCGGCTGGCTTAATCAAAACCTTAGCAGCTCCTTCTTTGGCCAACTGATCATGCGGCACAGTACCTTTCATGATAGGCACTTTAATGAGATTTTTCTTAGCATCCTCGATTCCCTTGGTAATTGCTTCTTGTACTTCTTTTGCCTTACCAAGACCATGCCCGACAACACCATTTCCATTTCCTACTACCACCAGAGCAGAGAAACTAAAGGCACGACCACCTTTGGTAGTTTTTACCACACGGTTAATGGCCACGACTTTATCCTTCAACTCAAGGTCTCCGGCTTTTACTCTATTCAAATTGAGTTTTGACATGTATAGTTTTTTTGTTGCGTTTAATTAATTAAAACTGAAGGCCTCCTTCACGAGCACCATCAGCCACTGATTTGACACGTCCATGATAGAGGTAACCTCCACGATCAAAAGTAACCTCCGTGATACCTAGTGCAACAGCTTTACGAGCGATCGCCGCACCAACCAACTTACTCTTTTCGGACTTGGTCACTTTCTGTGCAGCAATATCCTTATCGCGTGAGGAAGCTGCAGCCAAAGTTTGCCCGTTGTTATCATCAATCAATTGAGCATAGATATCAGCGTTACTTCTGTAAATAGACAAACGAGGCCTAGTCGCAATTCCACTGATCTTCCGACGAATACGGTAGCGGATATTTTGCCTTCTTTTAGTTTTAAATTGAGGAGTCATCTCTTATACTGTTTTAAAAAACATTTAATTATTTACCAGCCGCTTTACCAGCTTTCTTACGAACCACTTCACCCACGTAACGAACACCCTTACCCTTGTAAGGCTCTGGCTTACGAAGGCTGCGTAATTTGGCAGCAACCTGTCCGATCAATTGCTTGTCAATTCCTTCAAGCATGATCATGGGATTTTGTCCTTTTTCCTGTGCAGTAGCTACTTTCAGCTCCTTAGGCACTTCAAAAATGATATTGTGAGAATATCCAAGAGACAAATCCAGGACATTACCGGCATTGGTGGCTTTAAAACCTACTCCAATTAGTTCAAGCTTACGCTCATACCCATCCATAACACCTTTGATCAAATTAGCCAGCAAAGCACGATATAAACCATGCAAAGCGCGATGACGAATTTGATTCGTGGGTCTACCCAGCACAATTTGATTGTCTTTAACCTCAACCACAATGTCGCGATCAAGCAATTGCTTCAATTCGCCTTTGGAACCTTTAACGGTTACCACATTGTCTTTCCCAACTGTAACGGTTACTCCATTGGGAACTGAAATCGGTTTTCTTCCTATACGTGACATATTTTTTATTTTTAGTAGATATAACACAACACCTCACCGCCTACGTTCTGCGCTTTGGCATCCTTATCTGTCATTACACCTTTTGAAGTAGAAAGAATTGCAACACCCAGTCCGCTTTTTACACGTCTGAATTCAGCAGGCTTAGCATACTGACGAAGACCTGGACGGCTAACACGCTCCATACTTTGTATGGCAGGCTGCTTAGTTGAAGGATCGTACTTCAATGCAATTTTAATTACACCTTGCTTGTTGTCATCCTCAAATTTGTATTTCAGAATGTATCCCTGATTATAGAGAATTTCCGTCATACGCTTCTTGAGATTAGAAGCAGGAATATCGACTACACGGTGACCCGCCATCTGTGCATTGCGGATACGGGTCAAGAAGTCTGCTATTGGATCTGTTACCATAATTCGTTTATTTAAAGATTACCAGCTTGCTTTTTTAAGTCCGGGAATTTTACCATTGAGGGCCATATCACGCAGGGCAATCCTGGAGATTCCAAAGTAGCGAACATACCCCTTTGGACGACCAGTCAATTGACAACGATTCTTAAGACGAACTTTAGAACCATTGCGGGGTAGTTCATCCAATGCTTTCCAATCACCGGCTTGCTTTAACGCCTCGCGCTTGGCAGCAAAATGATCTACCATTCTTTCACGCTTACGCTGTCTGGCTTTTACGGAAGTTTTTGCCATGAGTCTTTATTAAGGTTATTAGTTATTTTTTGCGTTTTTGAAAGGCATACCCATCTCCTTCAGCAATTCAAAAGCCTCTTCATCGCTGTTAGCAGTGGTTACGAATGTGATATCCATACCGGTGATTTTACTCACTTTGTCAATATCAATTTCTGGGAAAATGATTTGCTCAGTTACACCCAGCGTATAATTACCACGACCGTCAAACGATTTGTCATTGATGCCTTTGAAATCGCGAACACGAGGTAATGCCACAGAGATCAGACGATCCATGAACTCATACATCTTTACACCACGCAAGGTTACTTTTGCGCCAATAGGCATACCCTTACGAAGCTTAAAGTTGGAGATGTCTTTCTTGGACATGGTGGGCACCGCCTTTTGACCAGTAATAGTGGTCAGTTCTTCGACAGCAATTTCTACAGTCTTCTTATCAGAGACTGCACCATTGATACCACGGTTAACACAAATTTTCTCCAAGCGAGGAGCTTGCATTACCGTTTCGTAATTAAACTTTTTGACCAGGTTGGTAACTACCTCGTTCTTATACTTGGTAGCTAATCTTGGCTTGTACGTTTTTGTACTCATAACGTTTCTCCTGATTTTTTAGAAATTCTTACAGTTTTACCATTGGTACGCTCACGCTTCACACGAGCTGCAGCTTTGGCTTTAGCATCCCACAACATCACATTACTGATATGAATAGGAGCTTCTTTTTTTACAATACCACCTTTTGTATTCTGGGCTGTTGGCTTTGTGTGTTTGGTGATAATATTCACACCTTCCACAATCACCTTACCTTCTTCAACCAACACTTCGCGAACAGTACGTGGCTTGGCAAGATCTTTATCATCCCCGGCAATTACCACTACGGTATCTCCCTTGCGGATGTTGTACTTGGCTTTAAATCTTGTTTTCATAGTTTTCTTCTTATGATTTACTCCGAGCTTATAGAACCTCAGGAGCTAATGAGATAATTTTCATATAACCCTTGTCACGAAGTTCACGGGCAACTGGTCCAAAAATGCGGGTGCCACGTGGTTCGTCAGATGGGTTAAGAATTACAACGGCATTGTCATCAAAGCGGATATATGAACCATCTTTACGACGCAACTTGTTAGTGGTGCGCACGATAACTGCTTTGGCAACAGTACCCTTTTTAATTCCTCCGGCTGGAAGGGCGTCCTTTACCGTTACTACAATCTTGTCGCCGATTCGGGCATAGCGCTGACCACTATTACCGAGTACACGAATACAGAGTACCTCTTTGGCACCACTGTTATCGGCCACATTCAATCGGCTTTCTTGCTGTATCATACAAAAGTTATTTTACTATTAATCCTAATCAGAATTTACTTCACTTTTTCTACCACTTCCACCAGTCTCCAACGCTTTGTTTTGCTTAGCGGACGAGTTTCCATGATCTTTACGATGTCTCCGATGCTGCATTCGTTCTTATCGTCATGCGCATGGAACTTAGTCGTTTTCTTTACGAACTTTCCGTAGATCGGGTGTTTTACTTTACGCTCTACAGCTACTGTGATGGTCTTTTCCATCTTGTTGCTGGTCACCACACCGGTCCTGGTCTTTCTTAAATTTCTTGCTTCCATGTTAGGTTATTTATCAGGCTTGCTGTTGCTTAGATTCGAGAGCAGTTTTTAATCGGGCGATATCGCGGCGAAGACTGCGGATTGACATGGGATTCTCCAAGGGAGAAATAGCATGTGCAAACTCCATTTTCTTGAGTCGCTGCTGATCATCAGCCAAACGTACACGCAGGTCTTGCTCGTTCATTCCCTGCATGGTTTTTAAAAATTCAGTTTTCTTGGACATCGTGCTATTGTTTTAAATGTTAGGCAGTGATAAGGTCACGGCGCACAATGAATTTAGTTTTGATAGGAAGCTTACCAGCTGCAAGTGCGAGAGAGGCGCGTGCCACAGACTCACTTACACCATCCACTTCAAAAAGGATACGACCAGGCTTTACAACGGCTGCCCAGAATTCCAGGTTACCTTTACCCTTACCCATCCTCACCTCTGCAGGCTTGCGGGTAATTGGCTTGTCAGGGAATATCCGTATCCACACATTTCCTTCCCTTTTCATTTCACGGGTAAGCGCCTGACGAGCAGCCTCGATTTGACGATCCGTAATCCAATGCTGGTCCAAAGCCTTTAATGCATAAGAACCAAATGAAATAGTCGTGCCTCTTTTGGCATCGCCTTTCATTCTTCCTTTTTGCATTTTCCGGTGCTTGGTTCTTTTTGGTTGTAACATGACTAACTATTTCAAGTTTCGTTAATGATTTTTTTTGAATTACCCACGACGCTCACGACCGCCACCACGACGATCGCCGCCACCGCCTCTACGGTCATCACGACGTTCTCCACCACGACCCTCTTCACGTCCACCGCCACGACGATCGCTCAACTCACTCTTACCACCTACAAAATTTGGATTGAGATCACGCTTTGCCAACACTTCGCCCTTACAAATCCAAACCTTAATACCAATTTTTCCATACACAGTTTGAGCAAATACGTTAGCATAGTCAATATCCATACGGAATGTGTGTAGCGGTACACGTCCTTGTTTGAACTCCTCGCTACGCGCAATTTCTGCACCGGCTAAACGTCCGCTTAATTTGACCTTGATTCCCTCAGCACCCATACGAAGTGCAGAAGCAATAGCCATTTTAGTGGCACGTTTGAAATTGATACGGTTTTCAATTTGACGGGCAATTGTATCACCCACGATCATTGCATCTAATTCAGGACGACGGATCTCCAGAATGTTAATCTGTACATCCTCCTTGTTGGTTAGCTTCTTTAATTCTTCCTTGATACGATCCACTTCACCGCCGCCCTTACCAATGATGATACCAGGTTTTGAGGTGTGAATTGTAACAATCAGCTTTCCCAATGTACGCTCAATAACAATTTTGGAGATGCCTCCTTTGTTAATACGGGCGTTTAGATAGGTTCTGATCTTGTGATCCTCAATCAGTTTACCGGCAAAATCTTTTCTATTGCCATACCAGTTGGACTCCCATCCGCGGATGATGCCTAATCTGTTACCTATCGGATTTGCTTTCTGACCCATGTTTGGTGTAGGTTATTCGTTTAATATTATTTTTTCTCTTTTGTATCTACTATTACAGTTACGTGGTTGCTACGCTTACGTACTCTGTAGCCACGACCCTGAGGAGCCGGACGCATACGCTTGATGGTACGAGCGCCATCCACGAAAATGGTTTTGATGATGAGTTGACTTTCGTCTCCTCCTTCATTTTTCTGCTTCCAATTGCTGATAGCACTTAGTACCAGCTTACGCAGCGGAACCGCGGGATGCTTGGGACTGAATTCAAGTTGTGCTAACACCTGCTCCACCTGCTGACCACGAATCATATCTGCAAGCAAACGCATCTTGCGGGGGGATGTAGGATAATTTCTCAGTTTAGCTACTGCTTCCATGGTTGAGTATTTCTTGGATTAACCTTCTTTTTTAGAGTGTCCTTTAAACTGACGGGTTGGCGCAAACTCTCCGAGCTTATGCCCCACCATAAATTCTGTTACGTACACAGGGATGAACTTATTTCCATTGTGTACAGCAAATGTGTGCCCTACAAAATCAGGAGAGATGGTAGAACGACGACTCCAAGTTTTGATAACTCCTTTCTTGGATTTTCCTTCGTTCATGGTCATCACCTTCTTTTCAAGGTGGGTGGCGATGTAAGGGCCTTTTTTAATCGAACGAGCCATATTAGAATTGTTATGTAATTAGATTATTTGTTACCGATTTTGCTACCGTTCTTACGTTGGATGATCAACTTATCACTTGATTTACCAACAGTACGAGTTTTCAAACCACGAGAGTATTGGCCATTTCTAGAGCGAGGTTGTCCTCCAGAGGCCTTACCCTCACCACCACCCATCGGGTGATCTACAGGGTTCATCGCAACACCTCGGTTACGAGGACGAATACCTTTCCAACGATTTCGTCCAGCTTTACCCATGCTTTGCAAACTGTGGTCGCTGTTACTTACTACACCAACCGTTGCATAACAATCGATAAGCACTTTACGCAACTCACCACTTGGCATTTTCAGAACAGCATATCGATCTTCCTTGTTAGCGAGCTGAGCAGATGATCCGGCACTACGCGCCAATTTACCACCCTGACCAGGCTGCATTTCAATATTGTGAATATTGGTACCTAATGGCATGTTACGCATAGGAAGAGCATTACCAACTTCCGGTGCCACATTAAGACCACTCTCCACCTTTGCACCAACTTCTAACCCCTGAGGAGCAAGAATATATCGCTTTTCACCATCAGCATATACCAACAATGCAATAAAGGCTGTGCGGTTAGGATCGTACTGAATGGATTCCACAGTAGCAGCCCCAGCTTTATTACGTTTGAAATCGACGATACGATACTTCTTCTTGTGTCCACCACCACGATAACGCATAGTCAAATGACCAGACGTATTACGTCCAGCCGTGCGAGGCTTTGCTTCGATTAAGCTTTTCTCGGGAACATTAGTAGTTACCTCAGCGTAGGCGTTACCAATTCTCCAACGCGTACCGGCAGTGATGGGTTTAAATTTTCTTAATGACATATCTTTTTCTTTTTACTCAACATTTGCGGCTGTTGAAGCCATTCACTTTTGTAATTAAATGGTGGAATACAAATCAATTGTTTCACCTTCTGCAACAGTTACCATTGCTTTTTTATAGGCAGGTTTACGGCCTACTATAAAGCCACTCTTTGTAGAACGCGATTTAGTTTTTGCAGGAACTACAGCAGTGTTTACATCCATTACTGTAACACCATAAAAGCTTTCAACAGCTTTTTTGATTTCCAATTTATTGGCTTTACGAGCCACTTTGAAAGCATAGCGACGCAGCTTCTCCTGTTGGCCATTGGCCTTTTCGGTAAGGATGGGCTTGATCAGTACTTCAGAAAGTTTCATTACGCTTGTTTTATGCTGTTAATTAAGCTTCAGTTTTTTCATCGTCGGCGAAAATCTTTGCGGCACTCTCCGTCATCACTAACACCTCAGAGTTCATGATGTCATAGGTATTGATATCGCTCAGTAACACACCCATCACAGAGGGCACGTTACGGATTGACAACTCTACATTATCATTATAGTCCGGAGTAACAAAAAGAGTTTTCTTATCAGATACTTTTAAATTACCCAAGATCTCCAAGAGTTGCTTAGTCTTTGGCTTTTCCATGTTTATATCCTCAACAACCAGAATAGCATTATCCTTCGCTTTGTAACTAAGTGCGGAAATCTTGGCGAGGTCTTTCACCTTACGGTTTACCTTAATGTCATAGCTGTGAGGCTTAGGACCAAAAATGGTACCGCCACCCTTATACAATGGGTTACGGATATTTCCTTTACGGCTTCCGCCTGTTCCTTTTTGCTTATGCAATTTGCGGCTGGCACCCTTTACTTCAGCACGTGTTTTAACCTTGTGTGTACCTTGACGCTGTGCAGCTAAATATTGCTTTACAGCTAAGTAAATCACATGATTGTTCGGTTCAGCGCCAAAGATCTCCTCCGGTAATTCTACGGAGCGACCTGTTGCAGTACCTTTTGTATTTAAGACGTCGAGTTTCATGTTGCGTTCAGTTTATGATTGTGTTGTACGCGATTATTTTTGAATAAGAACGATGGAACCGTTGTGACCCGGAACAGATCCGCTCACAAGGATGTAATTTTTCTCAGTGAAAACTTTCACCACTTTCAGACCTTTCATTTTCACACGATCATTACCCATACGTCCAGCCATGCGCATGCCTTTCATAACACGGCTCGCATCAGAGGAGTTACCCAGTGATCCGGGAGCACGCTGACGGTCATGCTGACCATGCGATTGCTGACCCACACCACTAAAACCATGACGCTTTACAACACCCTGGAATCCTTTACCCTTGGTAGTACCCACAACCTCAACGGTTTCTCCTTCAGAGAAAATGTCTACCGTTACGGTTTCACCCAGATTTTTTTCAATAGAATAATTGCGAAACTCTATAGAGAAACGCTTAGGAGTGGTTTGTGACTTGGAAAAGTGATTAACAGCGGCTTTGGTAGCACGCTTTTCTTTTTTCTCTCCAAAAGATAATTGGAGAGCGCTGTACCCATCAGTCTCTTTGGACTTTACCTGGGTAACTACACAGGGACCCGCCTCGATGATCGTGCAGGGGGTCTGCTTACCGGAGGGATCGAATACACTGGTCATTCCCAGTTTTTTCCCAATAATACCTTTCATGTTCTTTAGGTTTTGTGCCTGCAAGGTTATTGGGACAATCCAAACACGATCGTTTGGACTTCAATCCCCGTTTGCCACCGACCTTTTCCTTTATGGGGAAGTACCGGTAGTAAACAAACCCTGAATGGCTTGTTTTATGTTTAAAAGCCAGCGCTCTTTTATCGGAATTTTACTTCCGGTTGAGAGATAGCAATTGTTTCAAAAATCAATAATAAGAACTAGTGGGAGTTGCGAATTCCCTTACGCATATTGAAAGCGACTACGCTTTAATCTCTACTTCCACACCGCTAGGCAAATCCAATTTGCTAAGCGCATCAACGGTACGGCTAGTGGAGGTGTAAATATCCAATAGACGCTTATGCGTTGCTAATTGAAACTGCTCACGACTTTTCTTGTTAACGTGAGGAGAACGCAATACAGTGAAAATTTTCGTGCGAGTTGGCAGGGGAATAGGACCTGTTACAACTGCGCCAGTACTGCGAACAGTTTTAACGATTTTATCTGCAGACTTGTCCACCAGATTATGATCGTAAGATTGCAATTTGATTCGAATGCGCTGCGACATGTGTACGTACCCCTTTTTCTTTAGGGGATGCAAAGGTATGCGAGAAGTCCGTACCAACCAAATAGTTATACGCTATTTTTTAGGATGCTTCGATAATAATCTCCTTTTGTTGTGTTATTTATTCAACTATTTGATATACAATATTTTATGAAAGTCATTGCAAATCAGGCAGACAAGGAGAATTTAGATGAATTGGACAAAAAAAGACCGCCTCTTTCGAAGCGGTCTCAACTAGTTGAAGTCAATTAAATTTAGGCAGTAGCCTTCCCTTTTACCTTGGCTATCACTTCCTCAGCAATGTTGTTAGGCGCTGGGGAGTAGTGAGAGAATTCCATGGTAGATGAAGCACGTCCGGAAGAAAGTGAACGAAGCTGTGTTACATATCCGAACATTTCACTCAGTGGAACTTTTGCCTTAATCACCTGTGCACCCGCACGACTGTCCATACCTTCCATCATACCGCGACGACGATTCAAGTCCCCGGTAACATCTCCCATGTACTGATCAGGAGTAACAACTTCCACTCTCATGATTGGCTCAAGCAATACTGGCTTAGCTTTTCTAGCTGCTTCACGGAAACCTTGCTTGGCACACAATTCAAAGGACATAGAGTCGGAGTCTACCGCATGGAAGCTTCCATCATACACACGAATTTTCATATTCGCCACAGGATAACTTGCCAGTACGCCAGTTGTCATGGACTGCTCAAAACCTTTTTGGATAGAAGGAACAAATTCACGAGGAATAGATCCTCCAAAAATATCATTTACAAATTGGTAATGTTTGTCAGGATTCTCAGTTTGCCATTCTGCATCAACAGGTCCAATGCTGAAAATAATATCAGCGAACTTACCACGACCACCCGTTTGCTTCTTCAACGTTTCGCGATGTTCAATAGTAGAAGTAAAGGCTTCTTTGTAAGCTACCTGTGGTGCTCCTTGGTTTACTTCCACCTTGAATTCACGACGCATACGGTCAATGATAATTTCCAAGTGCAACTCTCCCATTCCGCGAAGAATAGTTTGACCAGTTTCTTCATCAGTATTCACACGAAGCGTTGGATCCTCTTCCACCAACTTTGCAATAGCCATACCCATTTTATCAACGTCAGCCTGCGTTTTAGGCTCAACTGCAACGGCAATTACCGGTTCAGGGATGAACATGTTCTCCAGTGTGATTGGATGATCCTCATCACAAAGCGTATCCCCTGTTTTGATCTCTTTAAAACCAACTGCTGCACCAATATCACCCGCCTCAATAAAATCAATTGGATTTTGCTTATTGGCAAACATCTTCATGATACGGCTGATACGCTCTTTTTTTCCACTGCGTACGTTAAGCACATAAGAGCCTGCATCCAAACGCCCAGAATAAGCACGGAAGAACGCCAAACGACCTACAAAGGGGTCAGTCATGATCTTGAAAGCAAGGGCCGCAAATGGCTCTTTTGGATCAGCTTTACGAAGCAGTTCTTCGCCAGTATCTGGGTGCGTTCCTTTTGTATCTGGAATATCTATAGGTGAAGGCAAATAACGACAAACAGCATCTAATGCAGTTTGTACGCCTTTGTTCTTAAATGACGAACCGCACATCATAGGAACGATAGAAAGATCGATCGTAGCCTTACGGATTGCTTCATGAATTTCAGCATCGGAGATGCTCTTGGGATCTTCGAAGAATTTTTCCATCAATGTATCATCATATTCGGCAACAGCCTCAACCAAGTTAGCTCTCCACTCCATTGCTTCTTCCATCATATCAGCTGGCACATCAATCTCGTCAAAAGTCATTCCCTCTGTTTCAGCATGCCAAATAATTCCTTTCATCTTGATCAAATCAACCACACCCTTGAAATTATCTTCAGCGCCAATAGGAAGCTGTAGAGGAACAGCCTTGGAGCCCAGCATTTCGCGAACCTGCTTAACCACATTCAGAAAGTCGGCACCCGCACGATCCATTTTATTCACAAATCCAATACGAGGTACTCCGTAACGGTTTGCCTGGCGCCAAACTGTCTCCGATTGAGGCTCAACGCCATCAACTGCAGAGAAGAGAGCAATCAGACCATCCAAAACACGCATGGAACGTTCTACCTCAACGGTAAAGTCCACGTGACCGGGGGTATCGATAATATTGAAATAGTAAGGCTTTGTATCAGCAGTATTCTTTCCCTTATCTGTAGGGAAACTCCATGCACAACTAACGGCCGCTGAGGTGATAGTAATACCACGCTCTTTCTCCTGCTCCATCCAGTCCGTGGTTGCGGCGCCTTCGTGCACCTCCCCGATCCGGTGAATCATACCTGTGTAGCGGAGAATACGCTCCGTAGTAGTTGTTTTACCGGCATCGATGTGAGCAGCAATACCGAAATTTCTTTGAAACTTTAAATCTGCCATGGCAAAGAGGTTGAATTTGAGGCCGCAAAGGTAGGGGAAAAAGCATAAAAAAAGCCCCGTAATATTACGGGGCCCTTCAAAGCTTTTTATCTAGAAATGTGAATTATTTTTTCTTACCAATAGGAGCTGCCACTCCAATCATATGCTGAAAATGATAGCTTGCCGTCTCATTTGTAACAGGTACACGATAATTAGAAGTGATAAAGATATTAGCCTCATTGAAAATATTCAGCTTAAGGCCAAGTCCCGCGGGGATAAAAGCCCCAAAATGAGGTCCATATTTGTGACCGCCTACCCCAAGTGTTAAATAGGGCTGAACATAATACTCATCAGTGGTCATCATAAAATTTAATGCAGCAGAAAACTCAACCAATGAACTGTTTTTGGTAATCACACGCCCAGTCATTGGATAACGCATGCTGCTCAAACCCAATGAAGCAGCAAAAGTCGTATTGGGGCGCATTTGTTTTGAATAATTCACAGCAAGACCTGCACTCATTTCACCAATGAGAGAAAATTTTTTGTTTGCAATCACTGTGTTGAGTGAAGTGGTACGAATACGAGAAGCTGTTGCGAAGTCGTTTAAATAAAAGCTGACACCAAAAGTCTCAGATCCTTTTTGGTTGTCCTGGGCTTGTAAGTACGATACAGTTGAAGCAAAAGCTAAGAAAAGTAGAAACTTCTTCATAAAAGATAGTTTGGTTAGCACGCGGCAAATTTAACGGGTATCTGCCAGATACTAAAATTAAAATATTTTTGAAAAAGCGCCATATCTTTTTGAATTTCAACCCCCGTAATGAATCAACTACGTCCTTTTAGCCTGCTTTTAGTACTTCTAGCCTCAATTTCGACAAAAATTGAGGCACAAAAACCAGACACGACCACCCTTCGGGTACTGGGGATAGAGGCCTATCTAAAAGATGTAGCCAGCCAGCCATCCAAAAGATTGGCAAACGTAAATGCAATAATCCCCAGACTGTCCGTAGAATTGAAATATGCAACCAGGAACAATTTCACAGGTAAAAGAATGTACCCTGCTTCACTAACCACTTGCTATTTGCGCGTAGAAGCAGCAATGGCACTGAAAGCAGTCAGCGATTCGCTTTCTAAAATTGGCTTCCAATTAAAAATATTTGATGCGTACCGGCCCTATGCAGTAACAGTCCGGTTTTGGAGTTTAATTAAAGACGAACGCTACGTTGCAAACCCAAGCAAGGGAAGCGGACATAATCGAGGGATTGCAGTGGATCTGACTTTAGTAGATAAGAATACAGGGCAAGAAATAGACATGGGCACCGAATTTGACAATTTCTCAATTGCCGCGCATCATAGCTATCAAGATCTCAAACCGATTGTGCTGGAAAATAGGAAAATCCTTCAGAGAGTGATGGAACATTTTGGATTCAGATCACTGGAAACTGAGTGGTGGCACTATAGCCTCCCCAACCCACAAGCATATGATGTGCTGGATATTTCTTTTAAAGAATTAGCAGCAATAATTGCAATTAATTAACCCGAGTAATCTTTTGTTCCAATAACAACAAATCAGCAAGCACAATTGCTGTTACAGCCTCCACCACCACGGGAACGCGGAGTGCAATGCATAAATCATGTCGACCCTTCACTAAAAAAACTTCTTGTTCGCCCGTAACTGTATTCAAACTCTTTTGCTGTTGTGGTGTAGAAGAGGTGGGTTTGATTGCAACACGAAATTTGAGTTCGTTCCCATTGGTCAGTCCACCGACCACCCCTCCTGCATGATTGGTAGCCGTGGTGCCATCTGTTGCAATGATACTGTCATTATGCTCACTTCCGAACATTCGCGCAGCGGCAAAGCCCGTACCAAACTCAATGCCACGAATGGAAGGAATAGAAAAAATGGCATGTGCCAACAAAGACTCAACAGAATCAAAAAAAGGTTCTCCTAATCCTATAGGCAGCCCCTTCACAACGCACTCTACAATGCCGCCCACACTATCTTGCTGTGCAATTGCTTTATCAATTCCTTTTTCAATAGAATTCTCTCCTCCCACTTCCATAAGGGTAGCTGTAATTTCAATGGAACCGACTAGTTGTTTTGCAACTACACCGGCTGCAACTAAACAAGCAGTTAATCTTCCACTGAAATGCCCCCCACCTCTGTAATCTTCAAACCCGCCAAACTTTTGATGGGCTACAAAATCTGCATGACCCGGACGTGGAATCTGTCTGATTTTCTCGTAGTCGCTACTACGGGTATTTTTATTTTCAAACAAAATAGCAAGTGGAGCGCCTGTTGTTTTTTCAGCAAATACACCGGTTTTCAATAAAGGTGCATCTTCCTCTACCCGGGGAGTAGTCCCTTTTTGTTGACCTCCTCTTCGACGCGCCAGATCTTCCTGAAATAATGTAGGATTTAATGGAATACCGGCAGGGCATCCGTCAATTAATACGCCCACTAGTTCGCCGTGTGATTCACCAAAAATTTGAACACGAAAAATTCTTCCAAATGAATTCAAAATCTCAGCTTTAGTGTGAGGATAAAGATACGGAGGCGCCGAGACTTTGCAGGTGGGAGAAAAAGGAAGGATACGATTTGCCAACAGCCTCCGCATTTTCAATTACTACAGGATTAACAGCGCGTAGTCCTGCAATGGCTAATGCCATGGCAATTCGATGATCGTGATGAGAAAAAACCTGCCCCCCACTCAATTGATCTTGTCCCCTGATCACCAAATCATCATTTTCAATTTCAAGCGTAGCCCCCAATTTGGAAAACTCCTGTACCAGTACCAAGCCACGATTACTCTCTTTATGTGTTAACCGATTCACTCCTTTAATTCGGCTTGTACCCTCCGCAAATACGGCCAATGCAGTAAGCGGTGGAAACAAATCGGGACAATCAGTTGCATCAACCTCAAAGGGTTTAACAGCAGAACGCTTTATGGAAAGTGATTGATCAAGTTCTTCAATATTCAATTGCGCTTGATGCGCAAATGACAGAATTTGCCGATCAGCCTGTTTTGAGTTTGGATCGACACCTTGAATAATCACCTCTCCTGCTAATGTAGCAGCCACCAACAGAAAAGCAGCTCCACTCCAATCGCCCTCAATGGTATACGTTTGTCGGGAAGGATTGATTACTGGATTACTTTTATTAAAAATAAAAGATTGATAGTTATTGTTGGTAGGGACCACCAACCCAAAGCGCTCCATAATTTCTAAGGTCAAATCGATATAGGGGCGACTCACTAAACCATTTACATGAATGGAGACATCAGATGCACGTGCTCCTGCATAGGCCATTAACAAGCCTGTCAAAAACTGTGAACTGAGTGTGCCATCAATAGTAATCGTTTTTGGAATAAGTGGTCCTGTTAGTCTTACAGGAAGCAGCCCATTATTAGTAGTGACATCTACTCCCAAAAGTGGTAACACTTCCTCAAAAAAATGCTGTGGCCTTTTAAGGAGGCTGCCATGTCCACTCACCACCATTTTAGCTGAAGCCAACGCGGCAATGGGCACAAACATTCGCAAACTCAATCCCGATTCTCCACAATCTAAATTTGAATCACTGCTTTTGCTCACCCTTTGACTTCCAATCAGCATTGACCCGTCCTCCATTTTTTTCACGCTTGCGCCAAGCGCTTGAATCACGGCCAGGGCTGCCTGGTCATCTTCCGCAGTTCCCGGATCGATCAAAAGAGTTTCACCCCCAGCCAATAATGCGGCGGCACAAGCGCGCTGCATTACACTTTTTGAACGAGGGGCTTTTACTGACCCGCGAAGAATCGATGAACTGACGGTAGCAATCAAGACAGCTGATTTAGCAAATTCTTTATAGCTGAAAAAGGTAGCAAATGGGGATGCGCTTTGCCGATTTGTTCTAGTAAAATATACCGAACCTTTTTTCCTATTTTCTTTTTATCCAATTCCATTACTCGCATCACCTTGGGGAGATCATAGGTTGCCTGCGTAGGTAATCCATATTGCGCAAGCAGTTGTTGCAAGCGTGAATTATCCTTAAAGCCATTAATCTTGGACGATAGTTTTGCAGCAGCAATCATTCCCAATGAAATAGCTTCACCATGTGAAACCTCATACACCATTTCAATCGCATGACCGAGTGTATGTC
>SXGQ01192600.1_pt1 | contig 28853 bp, 24 predicted proteins | sample 3178371 | NCBI WGS metagenome assembly SXGQ01 (sample SAMN11356859, study PRJNA531348) | freshwater metagenome | isolation source: freshwater sample F1-20 | place: China: Fuxian Lake, Yuxi | collected 2017-12-25 | reverse complement strand
GAGCCGACGACGGCGCTCGATGTGACGATTCAGGCACAAATTCTCGGACTTATCAAAACCCTGCAACGCGAGCTGGGCTGCGCCGTGCTTTTGATCACGCACGACTTCGGCGTGGTGGCGCAGATGGCGGACGACGTGGCGGTGATGCATCGCGGCATCGTTGTCGAAAGCGGAGACGTGCGCTCGGTGTTGAAAGCGCCGCAACACGCCTACACGCGGTCATTGTTGGACGCCTTGCCGAGCCGGAGGAGACCGGCATGACGGACGGGACGGAAGGGATGGACGGCCGGCCGCTGCTGAGTGTACGCGGCCTGACCAAGCATTTTTCGGTGATGAGCCGCGGATTTCGCCGGTCGGTGCTGGCGACGGTAAAGGCGGTGGACGCGGTGAGTTTCGATCTGGCGGCGGGCGAAACCCTGGGCCTCGTGGGGGAGAGCGGCTCCGGCAAGACGACGACGGCCCGGTGTATCTTGCGGGCGATTGATCCGACCGCGGGATCCGTGATGTTCCATCTGCCCGACGGGCGTACGGTCGATCTGGTGAATTTGACCGCGGGGGAATTGAAACCGATCCGGCGGCACGCGCAGATGGTGTTTCAAGATCCGGTGTCGTCACTGAATCCGCGAATGACAGTCGGGGACATTGTCGGGGAACCGCTGGTGATCCACCGGCTGGCGCGGGGCGAGGAATTGGCGGGACGGGTGGCCGAGGTGCTGGCCCGGGTGGGTTTGCAGCCCGAGCATAGCCGGCGGTATCCCCATGCCTTTTCCGGCGGGCAACGCCAGCGGATCGGGATCGCGCGCGCGTTGATCATGAAACCCTCGTTGATCGTGTGCGATGAGGCGACTTCCGCGTTGGATGTGTCGGTGCAGGCGCAGGTGCTCGACCTGTTGAAGGAACTGCAACGGGAGTTCCGGCTCACCTATTTGTTCGTCGCGCATAATTTGGACGTGGTGCGGAATTTCTGTGACCGCGTGGCGGTGATGCGGAAGGGACGCATCGTCGAGTTGGCCCCGACGGCGCAGATTTTTTCGGACCCGCAACATGCTTACACGAAGATATTGCTATCGGCGGTTCCGTCGCCGGACCCGGACGTGCGGATGAATTTTAATGTCGGGGACGAACTGGCAAAGCTCGACGCGGCCGATCAAAGCTGAACACTTTTTCCCACCATGCTCGTCCACACCGTCTACTTCTGGCTGAAACCTGAACTTACTCCGGCGCAACGCGCGGAGTTTCGCGCCGGCGTCGAGACGCTGGGCGCGATTCCCTCGGTCTCGCAGTTTTTCTGCGGCGTGCCGGCGGGCGTGCCGGACCGGCCGATCATCGACAAGAGTTTCTCGGTTGCGATCACGGTGATCTGCAAAGACCTCGCCGCGCACGACGCTTACCAAGTCGATCCGATCCATTTGGCGTTTATCGCGTCGTGCAAACAATTCTGGGCGCGGGTGCAGATCTACGACGCCGAATAAGCGGGTTCCGGTTATGAACCCAACGGTCATTACCCGCCGGGCGGCGCTCGGGCAGTTGGGCGCGTTGTTGGCGGCGGGACTTTGGCCGGGAGCGTTGCGGGCGCAAAGCAAGCCGACGGGCGCGGGCGCGGTGCGGTTTGCGGTGCTCAACGATTTTCACCACGACAGCGTCGCCTGTGACGCGTGGTTTGAAAAACTTTTCCAATCGGTCGGCGCGCATGGGCGGTTGGCTTTTGTCGCGGGGCTCGGCGACCTCGCGAACGCGGGCAAGCCCGAGAGTCTCGCGGCGATCAAGCGGCTTGCGGCGGCGTTGCCGGGGCCATTTTACACCGTGCCGGGCAATCACGACAACGACGTGGAGGAGACGACGCGGATTTATGCGGAAGTGTTTCCCGGACGGCTCAACTACAGTTGGACCGAGGCGGGCTGGCAGTTTGTCGCGCTCGACACCACGGATGGAAAAAAGTGGGGCGACACGCGGATCGGCGACGCGACGTTCGCTTGGCTGAAGTCGGAATTGCCGAAACTGGATCCGAAGAAACCGACGGTGGTGCTCACCCATTTTCCGCTCGGCGCGGGGGTGAAATACCGGCCGCTCAACGCGGAGGCCGTGCTGGAATGTTTTCTGGATTTCAATCTGCGCGGGGCATTCTCTGGGCACTATCACGCGCAAACCGCGGTCGCGTATCGGGGAATCGAGGTGGTGACGAACGCCTGTTGTGCGCGGGTGCGCGAGAACCACGACGGAACCAAGGCGAAGGGGTATTTCGTGGCAAACGGCACGCCGGAGGGGACCCTCACGCGGGAGTTCGTGCCATTTGCGGGGTGAGGCGCGGGGGCGGTGCGCGCTGCCCGGAGGGCGAGTCGGAGACTTCGGGCTACTTTTGGTTCACGAGATAGGCCTTGAAGAGACCGGCTTGCGCGGGGGCGAAGCGCCCTTGAATGAAGACGCCCTCTTCGCGGGTCTCCTCGAACTGGACATGCCCGGTGGCGTGGAGCTTCGCGATCACATCGTAACGGGTGTGTGGCACGAGCAACTCAACGGCGTCGAGCGCATCGGCGATTTGTTCGAGGCAAGCGGCGACGAGTTGATCGAGATGCTTGCCGCTGCGGGCTGAAATGAAAAGAGCGTCGGGGTCGATGAGGTGGGCGCGGTTGAGTGCGGCTTCATCCGCGGCGTCGATTTTGTTGAAGACGGTGAGGATGGGTTTATCGACGGCTCCGAGTTCCTTGAGCACGGCGAGAGTGGTCTCGTGGTGCTGGGCCGCGTTGGGGTTCGCGACGTCGATGACATGAATCAAAAAATCGGCCAAAATGACCTCTTCAAGCGTGGCTTTGAATGCCTCGACGAGACCATGCGGCAGGCGGCGGATGAAGCCGACGGTGTCTGTGACCAGCAGCTTTTGGTTGCCGCGCAGCTGAAGCTGGCGCGTCGTGGGATCGAGGGTGGCGAACAGCTTGTTTTCGGCGAGAACGGAGGCGCCGGTGAGCGCGTTGAGCAGGGAAGATTTGCCGGCGTTGGTGTAGCCTACGATCGCCGCGGTGGGGACGGGCACGCGTTGACGACGCTGGCGCTGCGTGGAGCGCTGTTTACGGACATCGATCAGCTCGCGTTTGAGGGCGACGATGCGGTCGTTGACGAGGCGGCGATCCTGCTCGAGCTGGGTTTCGCCTTCGCCGCCCATGCCGCCAGAGCCGCGTTGACGGGAGAGATGGCTCCATGCGCGGGTGAGGCGGGGGAGCGAATACTCCATGCGGGCGAGTGCGACTTGAAGCACCGCCTCGCGGGTTTGAGCGCGGTCGGCAAAGACTTGGAGGATGACCTCCTGCCGGTCGATCACGGCGAGCTCGGACAGTTTCTCCCAGTTGCGCTGCTGCGCGGGGGTCAGGGCTTCGTCGAAGACGATGACGTGGCAGCCCTCGGCTTTGGCGAGATCGATCAGTTCTTTGGTTTTGCCGCTGCCCAATAGCGTCGCGGGCGTGGCGACGCGGAGCTGGACCAGTTCGGTTCGGACGACAGTGAGCTTGAGATTCTCGACGAGTTCGGTGAGCTCCTCCAGCAGCTCGGCGCCTTCACCTGCGGCCATCGATTTGGTCTGAACGCCCACCAGAAAGGCGCGTTCGATTTTTTCCGGGCGTTTGTCTTCGAGAAAATTAGCCATCAGTGTTGCCTATCGTTAAAGCGGGTTGCGATCGCCGAGCCTAGACCCAAATTCGCCCTAACCCCGATTGCATGAACCCACGGCTGCACATGAATCGCTGGTATGTCCGCCGGTCTGCAAACAGCGCACTCCGCCAAGGGTTTAACTTAATTCCATGAGTTCATGTTCCATTCTTCTTGTTGATGACGAAGAGTAGCTGTGTGATTTGCTTCGGCATGTTTTGGAACGGGCAGGTCACTTGGTGACGTGCGCCAAGAACGGAATTGATGCGAGTTTGGCCATCACCGGCGGGAGTTTCGACGTGGTCGTGACCGATATGCTGATGCCGGAGCGCGACGGATTCGAATTGATCGCTGAAATCAAATAAAATTATCCGACGGTGAAGATCGTGGCAATTTCGGGTGGCGGGCTGATCGGCCGGGACGAGCATTTGCCGACAGCCAAGGGGGTTGGTGCGGATGTGCTGTTGCGAAAGCCCTTCGCTCATCACGCCTTGTTGTCGGCGGTGGACCGCGCACGGGCGGGGCGGAACTGACGCGCGTATAGCCTCAAACTTTTGATCGAAGGAGTTGGTCGTCGTTCAGGCGAACAGGATGCAGACCGGCTGAGAGACGGTGATCTTCCCTGGGAGCAGAGCGAGGCGACCGCTGGTGGAATCGACCCGGAAAGAGACGACTGAATCCGAGCCCTGATGGGCGCAGACAAGCCACGCGCCGTCAGGCGTGAGTTCAAAATTACGCGGCTGCACGCCGCCGCAGTTCACCGTTTCGACCCAAGTGAGCAGGCCGGTGGACGGAGCGATCGCGTAGACGACGAGACTGTCGTGGCCTCGATTCGATCCGTACAGGAAACGACCGTTGGGATGGATGCGGATCTCGGCGGCGGTGCTTTCGGCCGCAAAGTCTGCAGGCAGGGTGGGCAGAGATTGAACGATTTGAAATGAGCCTGCGACCGCGTCGTAGGCGAGAACCGTGACGGTGTTGGCGAGTTCACCGATGACGTAGAGGAAGCGTCCGTCGGATGAAAATTTTGCGTGGCGGGGGCCGGTGCCGGGAGGCAGGTGCAGAAAAGGAGCGGCAGCCGGAGTGATTGTGGCCGTGGCGGCGTTGAGGTCGTAGCAGTAGACGCGGTCCAGACCCAGATCGGTGACGCAGGCGAGGCGATTGTCGGGCGAAATCGTGACGGAGTGTGGGTGGGGTTTGTCCTGCCGATTCGTTTGCGGGCCGAGTGGGCCTTGATGCGTGAAGAAGCTCCGGCGCGGCCTGAGCCGGCCGTCGGGTTCGAGGGGGAACGTGCTGACTTGGCCGCCACTGTAACTCACGGCGATGAGAACTTTGCCGGTATGATCCACCGCCGTGTGGCACAACGTGGCGTCGGTGGGCTCGACGTTTAGCGGCGCATGGTTGTCGCCAAGCGGAGCGGCGGCGAATGCGGCTACCGCGCCCACGGGTTTTCCGTCGGCCGATTTCAGCTCCTGATTGGCGTAAAAGAATTGTCGGCCCGGATGGAGCGTTAGCCACGTGGGATTTGCCAGAGCCGCAAGGTGTGAGGCGGGAGAGAGCGCACCCGACGACGAATCAATCCGGGCGCCATAAATCCCGAGGCTGGTCGTGCGGGTGTAGGTGCCGATGTAGAAGCTGAAGTGCGGTGGGATTTCCGGACGCATAATTGATTGGAGCGGAGCCGAGCGATTTGCCGAAGCGCTTCCGTAATTCAAAGTGACGAACCGGGTAGCGCCGGCTCGCCGGCGGCGTTTCGTCGGATATTCTCCACGGTGACACGGGCGATCTCGGTGAGAGCCTCCTGCGTGAGAAACGCCTGGTGCGAGGTGATCAACACGTTGGGAAAAGTGAGCAGGCGGGACAGTTCGTCGTCGGCGAGCACCGTGCCGGAGAGGTCTTCGAAAAACACCCCCGCTTCCTCCTCGTAGACATCGAGACCAACGCCGCCCACATGGCCGGTTTTGAGCGCCGCGATGAGAGCGGTCGTGTCGATGAGACGTCCACGGCTGGTATTGAGCAAAACAACGCCGGGCTTCATGCGCGAGAGGGCGGCAGAGTCGACGAGATGGTGGGTCTCGGGCGTGAGGGGCAGGTGAAGGGTAACGATGTCGCTGGCCGGGAGCAAATGATCGAGCGTGACGTAGGCGACGCCGTGGGCTGCCGCCCAATCGGCCGATTGGACCGGATCGAAGGCGAGAACCTTCATCCCGAAGCCACGAAGAATCTGGGCGACCAAACGACCGATTTGCCCGGTGCCGATGATGCCGGCGGTTTTACCGTGCAGATCGAAACCGACGAGACCGGCTAGGGAAAAGTTAAGTTCGCGCACGCGGTTGTGGGCGCGGGGGATTTTTCGGACGAGCGCGAGCAGCAGGGCAACGGTATGCTCGGCCACGGCGTAAGGCGAGTAGGCGGGGACTCGTGTAACGCTCAGGCCGAGTGCCCGAGCCTTGGGTAGATCGACGTGGTTAAACCCCGCGCACCGCAGGGCAAGGTGACGAATACCTAGGCGATGGAGTTTCTCCAGTACCGGGGCATCGGCGCGATCATTGACAAAGATACAGACGGAATCGGCCCCGTGGGCGATGGCCGCCGAATCGGCATCCAACCGAAACTCATGGAAGCGACACGTCAGCCCGGCGACTTTTGCCGCGGCGGAAAGGTAGTCGCGGTCGTAGGGCTTGGTGTCGAAGACGGCGACGGTCGGCATGGGGCAGGTCGCGGGGACTAAGAGGCGGCAAGAGCCGTCTTATGATGGCGGCGACACATGGCGACGTAGCGTTCGTTGCCGCCGATCTCAATTTGGGCGCCCTCGCGGACGGCGCGGCCATCGGCGGCGAGGCGCAGGTTCATCGTGGCTTTCCGGCCGCAGTGGCAGATCGTCTTGAGCTCGACGAGGTCGTCGGCGAGGGCGAGCAGCGCGCCGCTGCCGGGAAAAAGCTGACCCTGGAAATCAGTGCGCAGGCCGTAACAAAGGACCGGGATTTCGAGCACATCGGCGACATCGGAAAGTTGCTCGACTTGGGCGCGAGTGAGGAATTGGGCTTCGTCGATCAGCACGCAGGCGATCGGATCAATCGTGTGCTCATGGCGCACGCGGTTGAGCAGATTGTCGGTGGGCGTGAGCACTTCGGCCGGGGCCTCGAGGCCGATGCGGGAGCGCACCCGTCCGAGACCGGAACGGGTATCAATTGCGGGTACGAACACCAAGGTGCGCATGCCGCGTTCCTGATAGTTATAGCTCGATTGCAGCAGAACCGTCGATTTGCCGGCATTCATCGCCGAGTAGTAAAAGTAGAGCTTGGCCATAGTGGGGGCGGAGCGGTGAAACGTTTAAGCCAATGTTGCGGATCGGTGAGTCAGCACAGGCAAAATGGGTAAAGCAAAAAACGCAAAGGCCCGATCAAACGCGAACGGGTTCTTGGCCCGTTCGATCCGGTAGTTATCCAGGTCGCTGGTGAGGTAGCGCGCCGACAACTCGGCGATTACTTCCGGGATGAGTTTTTGGCGGATTTCTCCTTCTGCTTCCAAGACCGCGTCCATGGCTTTTTGGTAGGCCAGCCGGGATTTTTTTGAGGCGAAAAGCGCAAAGGAGGATTTGGTTTTTTTGACTTGTGCCTTTTCAATTTCAACGCGGGTCAACTCCTGCGTAGGCGACTGCCGGCACAGGTGCACATAAGCCTCGTCACGGAGGCAGGCGATGGTCTCGGGGGAGAGTTGAACAGGTTGTGACACGAGAGAAGCAGCAGCGAACGTCCAATAGGGACCAAAGCGTGCAAAAGTCCCGATGCAAAAGATTTTTATTGGCCCGTTTGCATGCAGCGGGCCCCGGACTATCGGAGCTTGGTGCAAGGAGCGTAGCGGGAGCAGGTGACGAGGTGGTCGTGTACCATGCCGCTCTAGACGCCGACGAAGTGACTCCAGCGAACCGGTTCGAAGAGCCGAATGCATGCGGGCCGAACGCTTCTGGCCCCGCCTTAGCAACGCGCGTTTTGACGGCGCGGCTCGGAAGCAGAGGGCGAAATCGACCGGAAGAACACCGCTGACCAGCGTGTCGGCTTTCATCCGACTGGAAACGATTTCCGTTGGGAGCTAAAAAACGTCTCGGCGATCAACAGGCCGAAAACGAAGTGAGGAAGGATCAGAATGAATAACTGAACCGACCCGAGACGTTGAGCCAGGGAGGCGGCTGGGGTGGCGTGGCGTGGGGCGTCCGCGAGCTGAGCGCGGACGCGAAGTCGCTGATTTGGCAACGGCCGGTTGGGGGGAGCGTGGCGGGTGAATTTGGGTGGGCGCGGCAGGTGAGATAGGTGGCAGGCGCGAGACTGTTACAGCTCAGTAGCCGCGCGCACTGTTTACGGGGCCGTGGAGCATTTCGCCGCGTTCGTAGCGGGCGAGATTAGCGAGGAATACGTCAATTTTTCGGTCGATCTCGCAGGGGAAACGTCCGCCGGTGTGCTGGGTAAGGAGGACTTTCGGGTGCCGCCAAAGCGGGCTCGCAACGGGGAGGGGTTCGATGGCGGTCACATCCAACACGGCGCCGCCGAGGTGGCCGGAGTCGAGGTGCTCCACGAGTGCGTTCTCGTCCAGCGTGGAGCCGCGGCCCACGTTACAAACGACGGCGTCCGGCTTAAGGCGGGCGAGGCGAGCGTGGTTGAGGAAGCCAATCGTCGCAGAAGTATGAGGCAGCGTGTTGATGAGGAGATCGGTGGCGCCGAGGGCAAGGTCCAGATCGGCGGGCGTGGTCAGGGATCCGGCGCCGGCGGTGCGGGCGAAGAACTGAACCTCGGCGTCAAACGCGCGGAGCAGGCGGGCGATCCTTTGGGCAATGCCACCGGCACCAAGCAGGAGAACACGCTGGCCATCGAGCGCGCGAATGCCGGGCTCGACCTCCGCCTTGATCCAAGCTGATTGCGGCTGGGCTAGGAGAAGTCGCGGGAGTTGTCGGTACAGACCGAGGATACCGGCGAGCGCAGCCTCGGCCACGGCGTGATCGAAGAATCCGGTGAGGTGCGTGAGTTGGGTTGGAGTGGCGCGTGGCGTATCATTGATCCCGAGGTAGGCGTCGACGCCGGCGGACTCCAGTTGCACCCAGCGCAGGTTGGCCGAAGCGGCGAGCCAGGAGGCAGGGACGTTGCCGAACACAATGTGCGCGGCGGCTAGCGTAACGCGTTTTTCGGCCTCGGGGAGATCGGCCCAAAACGTGACGTTGTACGAGGAGAGTGCGGTGAGCAGACGCTGGCGTTGGGCGGAGCTTAGCCCGGGGACGGCGATGCAGAGGTTCATAGTGAACCGCCAAGGAAACCCAAAGTGAGTTGGGCACAAGGCCGGAGCGGCCCACGGTTAAGGTAAGAAATTAAGGGCCGAGGGGGGGGGCCTAGGGACTGGTTCTCGCGATGATTTTTTGGCGGATCATGCGGGATTCGAAACAGGGCGGGGCGTCGTCGCTCCAATTGGGCGCGAGATGTTTCCGCATCTCGGGCTTGAGTGACGCCGGCGGCGCTGGCACTCCGTCCCGCATGTCTGCTTATCGTTCTCTCTGCGAAGTCGCGGCCGAAATCGCGCTGATCAACTCGACTGGATCCGTGCTCGGTTGGGATCAAGAAACCTATTTGCCGGAGAGGGCTCTCGATTTTCGCGCCCGGCAGCTTTCCTATCTGACGGGCAAAGCGCATGGGTTGTTGGTTTCCAAGCGGACGCTAAAACTTTTGGAGCAAGCGGAGGCGGAGGTGCCGGCGGCTGCGACGCAGGCGGCGAATGTGCGCGAGTTGCGCCGGGCCCTTGATCGGGCGACGAAGCTGCCGCAAAAGCTGGTGCGGGAGGAAAGTGAAGTCTGCACCCATGCGAAAGCAGCGTGGGTCGAAGCGCGGAAGGCCTCCGACTTTGCCCGGTTTGCGCCACACTTGGAAAAGGTGCTGAGCATCGCCCGGAGGAAAGCAGAGTTGTTCGGCTACGAAGACGAGCCGTATGATGCATTGCTCGGTCTCTACGAGCGGGGCGCAAAGACGCGCGAGGTGGCGGCGCTTTTTGAGACGTTGAAGCCGCAGTTGGCGGAAATCGCCCGAGAAGCGGTGGCGAAGTCTTGCCGGGTGAAGGCCGAGGCGCGGCGGGGTCGCTACCCGATCAAGCAGCAGCAGATTCTGAATCGTGAGATCGCGGAGAGCTTGGGGTTTGATTTTAAGGCGGGGCGCATCGACACGACGCCCCATCCTTTTTGCACGACATTGGGCCCCTGCGATGTGCGCTTAACGACCCGATACGATGAGACGAATTTTCTGTCCTCTCTGTTCGGGGTAATGCACGAGGCAGGCCACGGCCTCTATGAGCAAGGATTGCCGAAAGCCGATTTCGGATTGCCGAGCGGCAGCGCGGATTCGCTTGGGATTCATGAATCGCAAAGCCGGCTGTGGGAAAATCACGTGGGGCGAAGTCCGGGGTTTTGGCATACATGGCTGCCCCGTGCCGCGGAGTTGTTTCCCCAACTCCGCCGGGTGAAGTTCGATGTTTTCATGCGGGAGGTGTTGCGGAGTGAGTTTAGCTTCATCCGCGTCGAGGCCGACGAGGCGACCTACGATCTGCACATCCTGCTGCGTTTCGGGATCGAGCGCCGCCTGATGAAAGGCGAACTGGCGGTGAACGACGTGCCGAAGGCTTGGAATGAAGCTTACCGCGATCTGTTTGGGATGACGCCGCCGGATGATCGCCGCGGATGTCTGCAGGACATACACTGGAGCATGGGCGGGCTCGGCTACTTTGCCACCTACACCCTCGGGAACCTGAACGCAGCGCAGCTGTTTGCGGCCGCGAAACGGGAGAAAAAAATCACGGTGGCATTGGAGAAGCGTGACTACGCTCCGCTCTTGGCGTGGTTGCGAAAGTCGGTGCATTCCCATGGAGGCGCCCTGACGCCGCAGGAGATCATCACGCAGGCGACGGGTAAACCGACGGACGCGAAGTGGCACATCCGGCACCTGCGGGCGCGCTATTTGAGCTGAGGCTTCGCCGGGGCACGGCGAGGGGCGACGCTGGACATCTGGGTGTGCCGGATGGCGGTGGTGCGCGATCCGGCCGGAAGCTCATCGATGATTGATCGACGCACCCCGGCAGAGGCAGGCAAATCGATCGTGGGCCGATGGAAGCTGCGGTGGACATCGAAGCTCCGAGCGAGAGCTTGATTCGTCAGTTGGTAGACATCGAGCGGTTGGCGAAGTGGGTGCTGGAATTTCGCGCGACGATGCAGGTGAGGCGAGCGGGCTGGCGGAGTTTCGGCATGGGTTGCCCCTGTTCCGACGAGGAAGATTTCGAGTCCGGCTATGGCCCGGGATAAGCCTTCGAGGGAGCGCAGGCTGGCGTCGTGGACGACGGTTTCGGTGATGGAGCGACCGAGCACGCCGGAAGGTAATTTAGCCGATTTGGACGCAGCTTTAAATCGATCGACGCGATTTTTCTGAGGCGAGAGAGGCGTGAGACCGGCTACCGTGGGGTTCCGAACTCTCCGAGCGTGGCCGGTAGCCGCGAGCGTGCGCGAGTGGGCGGACCGCGACTCCCCCGCGCTCGCGGCTACGAATTTGAGCAACGTCCAAAATTCAACAGGCGCTGGCCCGAATCGGGGACTCAAGGGGCTAAAAAACGAAAAGCCCCGGGTAGTCCGGGGCTTCGCGGTGCGACGCCCGGGTGGTCGGGCGACGGGAGAAAATGCAGCGCCTTAAGATTTGGCGGGCGAGGCGAGTTTGAACTCCTTGAGCAAGGCTTCGATTTTACCGGAGATGTCGGCGGCTTTGTTGCCGGGATGAAGGCCGGCGTGCCGCACGGTGCCGTCCGGAGCGATGATGGCTACGTATGGAATGCCGCGGATAGCGTAGTCGGGATTGAAGACCTCTTGCTGACTGAAAACGACGTCCCACGTCATATCCTTTTGTTTCATGAACTCGGGCATGAGGGCCATTTCCTTCGCCGGGTCACCCTTGGTGTCGATCTTGCCGCCGGGCATATTTGAAACCGCGCCTTGGATGCTGGTGACGCCGAGAAAGGTAACCGGTGAACCTTTGAAGTGAGTGACGTGTTCCCGGATCTGGGGGAAGGACGCGATGCACGGGCCGCACCAAGTGGCCCAAAAATCGAGCACCACGACTTGGCCCTTGAGCGCGGAAAGATTTTTGAGGCCGTCCTTCGAGGACCAAATGAAATCAAGCTCCGGGGCAGTTTTGCCAACGAGGGCGGCGAGTTTGGCTTCGCGTTCGGCGGCGGCGGCTTTGGCCTTCGCTTTGGCTTCGGGGCTCATCTGCACGAGCATCCGATCGGCATTTGCGGCGGCTTTGGTCCCGGGGAAATCGGTCTTGAGCGTGGTGAGCAAGGCCTTGGCTTTCTCCTCGTCGTTCAAGACTTGGGCATAGAGCGAAGCGTGCATCATCGCGATCTGGGCGACATCATCGGACTTGTCGGCGGCGTATTTGGCCCGGAGCGCTTCAAATTGCGCGAGCTCCGGTGCGAGGGCTTCGGCGGTGCGGGAACCGCCGCTCATTTTGGCTCGAATCTGTTTCACTAGCGCGTCGAGGTCGGTGGCGGCCGGGCTTTTGGCCGGGGCGGGGGCGGCGTCTTGGGCAAACGCGGCGGAAAATGGCGCGGTGAGCCCGGCCAGCAGAGCGAGGAGGAGGCGGTGGATTTTCATGATGAGTGAGTGAGCGGAGCTCAGCCGAAACGACTCTCGGGTTACAGCCTTTTCTCCAATATCGGGTGGGCTCTGTGAGGACCCTATCGCGGGTCAACCTGGGATCGGTCCGCTGGGGACGGCCTGACCAGGAATTAAACGGGCAAGTCGTCGCCCCGCCCGCCCGCTTGCTGATCGGTGCGAGCGGGACGCGCCGCGCACCGCGTTGAGTCAGCGCAGAACTGCTCCGCCTTCTCCGCGCGGGCGCGCTCTCTTGGTGCGCTCGGTGCGATGGGTGCCGTTCACGCGCACGATGCAGCATGATCTAGCGGGGATTACGGCGGCGATGCGAACGGTTGTGCTGTCGCCGGGTTTAGCGGCGGCCGACTTGCGCCGGGGCGCGCGGGCGCTTTGCTCGGCGGCATGATTGAACCTTCTGCCGAAGTCACGGCGCTGCACGAACGCCTGTTTACGATCGACACCCATTTCGACACGCCGACAGCGAGTCTGCCGAGGGCGGGTTGGGATCTCGGGGTGCGTCACAGTCACGCGGGCGATGGCTCACAGTGTGACCTGCCGCGCATGGTGACGGGCGGTTTGGATGCAGCGGTATTTGCTGCTTATTTCATGCAAGCGGCCCGCACTGCTGAGGGGCACGCGGTGGCGAAGGCGGCGGTGCGCGGAACAGTGGAGCGGACCCGGGCGGCGATCGCCGCAAATGCGGGCACGTGCGGACTCGCGCTGGGGGCTGAAGACGCGCTGCGGCTAAAAACGGAGGGACGGCGCGCGATTTTTTTGAGTATAGAGAATGCTTATCCGCTCGGGCTCGAGGTCGGGGCGTTGCAAGAGTTCTTCGACCTTGGGGTGCGCATGATCGGTTTTACGCACATGCTGAATAACGACGTGGCGGATTCGTCGACCGATCCGCTCGGAGCGGAGTGGGGCGGGCTGAGCCCGTTGGGGCGGGAGATCGTCGCGGAGTGCAACCGTCTTGGAATCATGGTCGACGGCTCGCACGTTTCGGACGCGGCGTTGGCGCAAATGATCGAGCAGTCGCGGGCGCCGGTAATCTTGTCCCATACGGGTTGCCGGGCGGTGTGCGACCACCCGCGTAACATCGGCGATGACCTGCTTCGCGCACTCGCGGCGAAGGGCGGGGTGATTCAGATGAACGGCTTGGCGGTGGCGATGGCGGCGCAAGCCGATTTGGCGGCGAAGACGGCGGCGGTGGACCGCATTATGATGCGATTTCGCAACGAGGTTTTGTCCCCGGCCGTGCGGGCTGACGTGGGCCGGGCATGGACGGAGTTTGAGCAAAGTTTTCCCCCGGCGACGGCAACGATGGATGATTACGTGGCGCATGTGCTCCATGCGGTGGAAGTCGCGGGGGAAGACCATGTCGGCATCGGCTGCGATCTCGATGGCGGCGGTGGATTTACCGGCCTGCGGGAGGTGAGCGATTATCCGATGATCACGTGCGCGCTGCGAGCGCGCGGATTGAGCGAAGCCGCGCTCGGCAAAATCTGGGGCGGCAATACGCTGCGCCTCATGCGGGACGTCGCGCGGTTGAGGTCGGCCTAGACTTTGCCCCGCAACCATACCCAGAGGTAACCGATGCGTTCACGCACGGCGGCGGTGCTGCGTTCGAGCGAGGCGACATCCCAGTCGACATCGCTCCAGTAAAATTCAGGGCTCGGCCGCGCGGTGTAGTCGGTTGGGCACGGCAGGACATCAACCCCGGCGCGCCGGAAGAGAGCGGCGGCCCGGGGGAGGTGCCAAGCGGTGGTCACGAGAGCGACCGGGGCTTGGCCGACCAAGGCCGCGACCTCACGGGCTTCGTCTTCGGTATCGCGGCCGGCTTCCGCATAAACGATGCGGCCCGGATAGATTCCGAGTTCGACCGCGACGCGGCCCAGAACCGCGGCGTGGGTCGGATAGCCGGGTCGTCCGCCGCCGTTGACCACCAGTTTCGCGCCGGGCAAGAGTTGCAGCAGGCGGACGCCCTCGGTGATGCGGGCGAGAGCTGCGGAGGAAAGCTGGTTGTTGGCAGAGAACCCCGGGGAGTCGGAGTGCCCGCTGCCCAGCACTACGACAAACCGGCACCGCGCCAACTCCGCCGGTAAGGGAGCGTTGGCCTTGAGCTCCGGGATTGGGGCGAACGTTAATTCAATGGGCTGGACGAGCCAGGTACTCACGACCTTGTTGGAAAACAAACCGAGCAGCACGGTGCCGGCGATGAGCAGCCAACGCCCCAATCGGGCGCGTCGGGAGAAGATCAGGATCACCAAGCCGACCGTCAGCAGCGTCAGGCAGAACGGTAGCGGCATGAGCCAAAAGGAGACGAATTTCTTGAGCCAGAACATGGACCACTGAAAGCAAGGGACCGGCGGCCCGGCGAGCTTGGAGCGCGGGCGGCCGAAAGCTGAAAATGGCCATCAAACGGGCCAGAATATCCATTCGGCGCGCGGTTGCACCGTGCTACGCTGCTGACGGGAAAATTTCGGATCGCACCGGGACGACGTTTTCTTCTCCTTCGAAGCCTCCCCGTACCCTATGAAGAAAATCCTGTCGATCTGCCTTGGAATGTTGAGTGCTGCCGCGGTCGCGACCGCCGCGGACACCTACCAAATTGCCGTGATCCCAAAAGGGACGACGCACGAATTCTGGAAGTCGATCCACGCCGGAGCTCATAAGGCCCGGATGGAACTTGCGACGCAGGGCATCATGGTGAACGTGATTTGGAAAGGCCCGCTCAAGGAGGATGACCGGGAGCAACAAGTTCAGGTCGTGGAGAATTTTATCGGCCGACGCGTGGATGGCATGGTGTTGGCGCCGTTGGATCGGCGGGCGTTGGTCGGACCGGTGGAGACGGCGGCGCGGGGTAAGATCCCGGTCGTGATCATCGACTCCGGCTTGGCGACGGATAAAATCGCGAGCTTCGTGTCGACCGACAACCGCGAGGGCGGTCGGATCGCCGGGCGCAATCTTGGGAAATTGCTCGGGGGAAAAGGGAATGTGGTTATGCTCCGTCTCCAAGTTGGCTCGGCCAGCACGGAAGAGCGCGAAGAAGGGTTTCTTGAAGTCATGAAGAAAGACTTCCCCGGGATCCGCCTGCTCTCGACCGACCAACACGGCGGCGCGACCCGTGACACGGCAAAACGGGTCTCCGAGAATCTGCTCAGTCGTTTCGGTCGTGAGGTGAACGGTATTTTCACCTGCAATGAATCGACGACGGCCGGCATGTTGCTGGCGCTCCGCGACGCCGGGCTCGCCGGTAAGGTGAAGCTTGTCGGCTTTGATTCCGGCGAAACGCTCAATGCCGGTTTGAAGTCGGGCGATATCGCCGGCCTTGTGGTGCAGAATCCGCTCAACATGGGCTACCTCGGCGTGAAGACCGTGGTCGCGGTGATTCGCGGAGAGAAAGTGCCGGCCCAGATCGACACGGGAGTCGGGTTCGTCACGAAGGAAAACTTCAATGATCCGGCGATGGCCGATATCGTGAATCCTCCGTTGGCTAAGTATTTGAAGTGAGATGTCCGACGTCCGCCTCCGCCTCACGGCGATCCAGAAAAGCTTTGGCGCCACCCGGGCGTTGAAGAGCGTTTCGCTGGAGATCGCGCCGGGCGAAGTGCACGCGATCATCGGGGAGAACGGCGCGGGCAAGAGCACCCTGATGAAGATCCTCAGCGGTGCTTATGGAGCGGACGCGGGCACGATGAATCTCAGCGGGGTGCCTTACCTGCCGGAGAATCCCCACGACGCCCGGCTAAAGGGCGTGGCGATGATCTACCAAGAGTTGAATCTCGCGCTGCACCTGAGTGCGCAGGAAAATATTCTGCTGGGGGCCGAATCGGCCCGGGCGGGCTGGATCGACCGCAAGACTTCCCGGGAACGCGCGCAAGCGGCGCTCGCCCAACTCGGCCATGAGGGGCTCGATCTGGACCGGTTGGCCGGCGATTTTTCGATCGCCGAGCAGCAGATCATCGAGATTGCGCGGGCTCTGCTGATCTCGCCCCAAGTGCTGATCATGGACGAGCCAACGAGCAGTCTCACGCAGGCCGACACCGAGAAGCTCTTTGCGACGATTGCCCGGCTCCGGGCCCGGGGCGTGAGCATCATCTACATCAGCCATTTCCTGGAAGAGTGCCGTCTCATTGCGGACCGTTACACGGTGCTCAAAGACGGCGAAACGGTCGGTTCCGGCGAAATGGCCGGGGCCAGTCTCGACCACATCGTGACGTTGATGACGGGACGTGAAGTGAAAGACCTTTATCCGCGCACGGCGCACCCGATGGGGGCCGTGGTGCTTGAGGTGAAGGCGGTGGCGAGCAAGCCGCGGCTGAGGCAGGCGGCCTTGCAACTGCGCGCCGGGGAAGTTTTCGGTCTGGGCGGGCTGATCGGCGCCGGGCGCACGGATTTACTGCGCGCGATTTTCGGCCTCGATGATTTGGCGGCGGGTGAGGTCTGCATTCTCGGTACGCCGACTCGAGCGGTGGGGCCAAAGAATCGCTGGGGGCAGGGCGTCGGCTTTTTGAGTGAGAACCGCAAGGAGGAGGGCCTGATGCTGAATCAGAGCATCACCGACAATCTCACGCTCACGAAGCTGGGCGCATTTGGCCGGATGGGTTGGATCAACGGTGCCCGGCAGGAAGCCGTGGCGCAGCGCTGGGTCGGTGAGTTGCGCGTAAAGTGCCGCGATGCCGGGCAGTTAATCGGAGAGCTTTCAGGTGGTAATCAGCAAAAAGTGGCTTTGGCCCGGCTGCTGGAGCACCCGGCGCGGATTTTTCTACTCGATGAACCGACGCGCGGCATCGACGTGGGCAGCAAAGCACAAATCTACCAATTGGTGAGCGAACTCGCGGCGGCGGGGAAAGCCGTGGTGGTGGTGAGTTCCTATCTGCCGGAGTTGCTGGGGATGTGCGACACGATCGGCGTGATGTGCCGCGGAGAGCTCACGGCGGTGCGGCCGCGGGCCGGGTGGAGCGAGACTGAGATCATGCGCGCGGCCACGGGGAGCGCCGGTTAAATTTCCGATGAAAGACATCTCTAGAGTTATGCTGGCAAAAGGCGGCCCGTTTATCGGGCTGATCTTGGTGATCGTGCTTTTTTCAATTCCGGCGGAGACGCGGGAATTTTTTCTCACCTACAATAATTTCAAGATCATCTTCACGCAGACGGTCATTGTGGCGATAGGCGCGCTCGGGATGACGATGATCATTGTGAGTGGCGGAATTGACCTGTCTGTCGGTTCAAGCATCGCGCTTACGAGTGTGGCGGGCGCGCAGTTGATTCAGCGGGGGTGGGCGCCGATTCCGGTGTTGCTGGCGATGGTGGCGGTCGGGGCGTTGATCGGACTTTTGAACGGCACGGCGATCGCGGGCCTGCGCATGACCCCGTTCATCATCACACTGGGCACGCTCGGCGTGGCGCGCGGCTCGGCCAAGTGGATGGCGGACAACCAGACGGTGAACTACGACAGCTCGCCCATCAATGGCTGGATGACGACGGCCGACCCCTTTGGCCACGCGTTGCCGGCGGGGGTGTGGGTGGCGCTGGGCTTGGCGGTGTTGACCGCGATTTTGTTGCGAAAAACGGTTTTTGGACGGCATGTTTTTGCTCTGGGATCGAACGAAGCGACCGCGAGGCTTTGCGGCATCGCGACGACGCGGCTGAAGGTGGCCATTTACACGTTGGCCGGAGCGTTTTTTGGACTCGCGGGTTTGTTTCAGCTTTCGCGGCTGAGGCAGGGCGATCCGACGGTGGCGGTGGGGCTGGAACTCGACATCATCGCGTCGGTGATCATCGGCGGGGCGAGCCTCAGCGGCGGCGTGGGGACGATCTTGGGCTCGATGATCGGGGCGTTGATCATGGCTGTCCTGCGCAACGGATCGCAACAGATGGGCTGGCCCACTTATTTTCAGGAAATCATCATTGGACTGGTGATCATCGTGGCTGTCTTTTTGGACCGGTTACGGCAAGGTCGGCAGGCATGAGGGGTGAGGGGTCGCGCGGGTGGGCGCGGGGAGGAACTCGGCCTTGACAGTGAAAGGTCGGCTCGCGAATTTCTTCCTCTCTGCACGGCGGCCATAGCTCAGTTGGTTAGAGCACAAGATTGTGATTCTTGGGGTCGCGGGTTCGAATCCCGTTGGCCGCCCCAGAGCGATTCAAGAGTTCACTGAGTAGCGAGAGCGGTCCGGAGTGCTCGACGAAGAAGACGGAGACGCCGTGAACGAGGGGAACGATGCTAAGCTTCGGCGGGCGATCGTGGAAACGGGAAGCTGAGAACGGCCCCGGGGGACTTGCCGGCGGGTAATGCAGCGTTTCTCATGGGTTTCCGATGCGGCGCCTGAGACTCGTAACCTTTAACATCGCCCACGGGCGCGGTCTGACTCCCATCCAAGGATTTACCTCGGCGCGGAAGCTGCGGCTCAATTTGCGGAAGATCTCAGCTCTTTTGGGGCGGTTGGCTCCGGACGTGGTCGCGTTACAAGAGGTGGATGAGTGTTCGCGGTGGTCGGGGAATTTCGATCACCTCGACTATTTGCGCGTGCACGGCGGTTTCATGCACTCGGTGTTTGGCATCAACAACCGGCGCAAAGGACTCTTCAATCTGAGTTACGGCAATGCGCTGCTCTCGCGGCACGAGATCACGCACGCGGAGACGGTGGTCTTTGGGCGCAGTTCGGTTGGGGAAAAAGGATTTCTGTTTACCGAATTGGACGTGAGCGGGCTGTGCGTGCCGGTGGTGAATTTGCACCTGCACTTCGGCTCACGGGCGCAACGGCTCAGGCAGATCGACCGTCTGCTCGCTTGGCTGCGGGATCAGCATCGGCTCCGGGCGAGGGGTTGGGCGGTGGGGCCGATCATCTGCGGCGATTTCAACACGCCCAGCACCGGAGACGACGCGACCGCATCGCTGTTGAGCCACCTGGCCGACTACGGGGACTACGTACTGCATCCGCTCAACGGGCCGACGTTTCCCTCTCCTTTGCCCCGGCGGGCGCTGGACTTCGTTTTTCTGCCAATGGGATGCCGATTGGTGAGTTGTGAAGTAGTGAGTGCCATGCTCTCGGACCATCGGCCGGTTGTGGTTGAGTTCGAGATTGGGTGATCGTGCAGGTGGAACTTGCGGACCGGCTGGAGTGGCTTTGAGTTTTGAGAGCCATCTTCGGCCCATTTGTTCGATTCCATCGCCATGCCTGAAAGCACGCCGTTTTTCCAAGTTGCTTTGAATCTGCCTCACGCCGGCCGGGTCGCGCGGCGCATCTTGCTCTTGATTTCCGACCTCCCTCGGTCGAAGCACGTCTCATTTGACGGGGTGGTTGCGGCGGCTACAAAACTTGAGGGCGTGCTGGTGCCCGATCTCGAACTGGAGGACAATCCGCCGGCGTTGATCGCGGCTCGGGTGCGCCAAGAAGCGGCCACGTTGGGCCGAAAGTTGGTTGACGAAATCGAAACTGCCGGGGTCGGGCATGACCGGCTGGGCCAGTGCGTCCGAAATCTTTTTGAGTGTCTGGAACTGGGCCGGGAAGGGGCCGCGATCTCGCTTCGGGCTGGCGAGGACCCCAAATCCTTTCAGCGTCCATTCTGAGCGAATGGAACTCAAGACGTGCGCGTTTTTGAGCTGGGGAGCGCCAGAAAAGGTCAGGCGCGGGCGGTGTGGGCCGCGGCTGAAATCGCAGTTGACATCAGAGGGTGCAGCGTGACTTTTCCACCCTTCATTTGCTGGCTTCCTAGCTCAATGGTAGAGCAGTTGACTCTTAATCAATTGGTTTGGGGTTCAAGTCCCCAGGGAGCCACCACTTTTGTTTTTTCCACTTCTTTTCGGCAAGTTTTCGGGGGATTCTGGCCGGCGTAGCTCAATGGTAGAGCACCTGTTTTGTAAACAGGCGGTTGCGGGTTCGAATCCCATCGCCGGCTCCATCCCGAGGAACGCGGCCGACGGATTTTATCAGAGAATCACAATTTTACTGCCTGATGGTGTAATGGTAGCACAAGCGACTCTGACTCGCTTAGTCTAGGTTCGATCCCTAGTCGGGCAGCCAGTTTGCAGAAAAGAAAACCCCCACTTCGACGTTGGTCGAAATGGGGGCTGGATTTGAAGAAACGGGATGGCGTTAGCTCCAGCGCAGATCGACGCGGGACAGGGGCATTTGGCGGATGCGTTTGCCCGTGGCGGCGAAGATTGCGTTGCAGATGGCCGGCGCGACGGGCGGTAAAGCCGGTTCACCGAGTCCAGTGGTCGGGTAGTTGGTCGATAGGAAGTAGGTCTCTACTTTGGCCGGTGCCTCGGTGATGCGCATGAGCGGGTAATCGTTGAAATTTCCCTGCACCACGCGCCCACGCTCGATATTGATCTCTTGGCTCTTCAACACGCAGAGACCGTCGAGCACGGAGCCCTCGACTTGATTTTCGGCACCGCTGAGGTTGACCACTTGAGCACCGATATCGGCGCCGGTGACGAAGCGATCCACTTTGAGTTCGCCGTCTTTGGTGACGGTCACTTCGGCGACTTGGGCGAAGTAGCCGCGGTGGCTGAAGTGGAACGCGAGTCCCGCTCCCGAACCTTTGGCGAACTTCTTTTTACCCCAGCCCGCTTTCTCGGCTGCAAACTTCAGGACGTTGCGCATCCGGGCGACATTGTACGGTGCGGCGTTTTGCTTGCCCTTGGCGCCACCGGGCGGAGTGCCCGCGGGCATTTCATCTTTATCGCCGAGGATTTCGAGGCGGAGCTCAAGCGGATCGCGGCCGCCGGCGTGGGCGAGTTCGTCGATGAAGCTATGGAACACCCACGCGAAAACGCAGCCGCCGGGAGCACGCCACGGGCCCATCGGCCAACCGGTATCGAACATCGTTTGTTCGGCCTGATAGTTGGCGATCCAGCGTCCGGGGAATTCATCGGCGCTGAGGTTGCCGCCGCTGCCGGGGTTGCCACCTTCACCGAAGGTGAAGAAGTGGTTTTTCCACGCGACCACTTTGCCCTTTGCATCAACGCCGCCTTTGAGGAAGTGCAGGCCGCCCGGGCGATATTGGTCGTGTTGCAAGTCGTCTTCGCGCGACCACGTGAGTTTGACGGGCGCGTTGACCTTCTGGGCGATCGCCGCGGCCTCGATGAGGTAGTCCGCACCGATCCGGCGGCCAAAACCGCCGCCGGCACGCGTGATGTGCAGGATAATTTTATCGGGCGGAATGCCGAGCACCCGATTCACCATGCCGCTGCCGATGGTCGGGATTTGCGTGGGGGACCAGATTTCCATCACGCCGTCTTTCCAGTGGGCCGTGGTATTTTGCGGCTCGAGGTTGGCGTGCGAAATGAACGGATAGACGTAGTTGGCTTCCACGACTTTGGCCGCACCCGCGAGGGCTGCATCGGGATCGCCGTCTTTGCGGAGCACGCGTGCGCCGGGTTGGGCGGCTTTCTCCTTCGCCTGCGCCACGAAACCATCCCAGCTCTCGGTGGCGACTTTGCCCTCGTCCCAAACGATCTTGAGCTGCTTGCGGGCGGTCATCGCGGCCCAAGTCGAATCGGCGATGATTGCGACGCCGGGGACGAGTTCCTTCACCTTGCCGTTACCGCCAAGGATAAAGGCATCCTTCACGCCCGGGAGGGTTTTGATCTGGTCGAGATTGGCGCTGACAACTCTGCCGCCAAACGCGGGGCACTTTTCGTAAACGGCATAGAGCATTCCGGGCAGCTTCATATCGATGCCGAAAAGCGGTTTCCCGGTGACGATCGCGGGCGTATCGATTTGGGCAACGCGGGTGCCCAGAAGTTTGAAGTCCTTCGGTTGCTTTAGTGTGACCGCGGATTTCGCCGGCACCGGCAGCGTGGACGCCTTGGCGGCGAGCTGGCCGTAAGTCAGCGATTTTCCGGAGGTGTGGATCACGGCCGCCTTCTCCGCGCGGCACTCGGCGGCGGGCACGCCCCAAGTCTGGGCGGCGGCCTCGACGAGCATCGTGCGCACCGTGGCGCCGACGAGGTGGAAGTTGTCGTAGTTGTTCGGCGTGGAATTGCTGCCGCCGGCGCTTTGGTTGCCGAACTTCTTTTCGTCGAAGTCGCCTTGCTCGATGGAGATTTCCTTCCACGGCACTTCTAGTTGCTCCGCGATGATCATCGGGAGCGAGGTTTTCACGCCTTGGCCCATCTCGGGCTGTTTGGAGACAATTGTCACTTTGCCGGCGGTCGTGATGCGGACGAAGGCGTTTGGCGCGAAATCGGTTGTGGCTGAAGCGGCCGAGGCGGCAGCGACGGCGTCGTTGCCGGAACGGATGTAAAACGCGAGGGCGAAGCCGCCGCCGGCGAGGCCGGTGAACTTCAGGAAGTCGCGGCGACCAACGGGGCGGGAGAGAGGGGGAGTGTTCATTGGGCACCTCCGGTGGCGGGAGTGAGGGTGGCGGCGAGTTTGATGCCGGCGCGGATACGCATGTAGGTGCCGCAGCGGCACAGATTGCCGGCCATGGCGCCGTCAATATCTTCGTCCGTCGGCTTGGGATTGTCTTTAAGCAGGGCGGCTGCGGTCATGATTTGGCCGGCCTGACAGTAACCGCATTGGGCGACATCGAGCTCTGACCACGCCTGCTGCACCGGGTGCAGCTTGTTGGCGTCGGCGGCGAGGCCCTCGATCGTGGTGATCTTCATGCGACCGACCGTTGAGACGGGCATCATGCAGGACCGGGACGGAACGCCGTTGACGTGAATGGTGCAGGCGCCGCACTGGCCGATGCCGCAACCAAATTTCGTGCCGACGAGTTCGAGATGATCGCGCAACACCCAAAGTAGCGGGGTGTCGGCGGCCACGTCCACCGAGCGGGACTGGCCGTTAACTTGGAGTATGTATTTTGGCATGGGAGGCAGGGGGAGAAAGTCGATTCTGACGATGGCCAGAAAGACGGAACGACGGGTGGCACGTCACTAAAAAAGGAACGGTGACGAAATGTTCGCGGTGCGCAAGTGACGGACCTTTTTTGTGGAGGCCCGTCGGTTAACGCCCTGAACCTTTGCAGCCCCGTCGCTGCATTTGGGTGGCCTAGAAAACGTGGCGCCGACGATTGACATTCGGCCGGAGCGATTAGTTTTTTCTTTGGCATGATCCTACCCCGGTGCACAGCGAGGCGTGTTTGGTGGCCTCGGGGTGTTTTTCTGAGCGATTCGGGACAAGGGTTGTTACGCGGATAACGGGCGATCGGTGCACTGCATGAAGCGGTCAAAGCTAATGCTCTCGCGTTTCGTTTTCGGCCTTTTCCTGGGTGCATCTTTTCCTGCGCTGAGTTGCGGGCGAGCGCCCGACAACGCGATGGCGCTGCTGCAGCTGGATTTTGAAAAGACGGTCCGTCCGCTGCTAAAAACCTATTGCCTTACCTGTCACTCGACCTCGAAGCAAAAGGGTGAATTGGACTTGGAGCGCTTTGTTTCGATGGGGGACATCAGGCGGCACCCGCTGATTTGGAAGAAGATAACGGAGCAGTTGGAGCACCGAGAGATGCCGCCGGCGGATGAGCCGCAGCCGAGCGTGGAAGAAATTGGCCGACTCTCGGGCTGGATTGATCGCACCTTGGGAGCTTTGGCGCGTGAGCGGGCGGGCGATCCGGGCCCCGTGGTCCTGCGGCGGTTGTCTAACGCCGAATACACTTACACCGTCCGCGACCTCACGGGAGTCGCCTCGCTCGACCCCGCCAAAGAATTTCCCATCGATGGAGCGGCGGGCGAAGGTTTCATGAATACGGGGCAGGCACTGGTGATGTCGCCTTCGCTCGTCACCAAATACCTTGATGCGGGTAAGGCCATCTCGGGCCATGCGGTGCTTTTGCCCGATGGATTTGAGTTTTTTTCCGGGTTGAGCCGACGGGATTGGACGGAGGAAATTCTCGCGAAGATCCGCGCGCTTTACGCGGAGTACACCGATGGGCACGGCGGATCGAAAGTAAACTTGCAGGGCATTCTCACCGAGACGAACACCGGCGGACGCCTCCCGGTTGAGCGTTACTTTGCGGCGGCACTGGCGGAGCGGAAAGCGCTGCGGTCGGGATCAAAGAACGTCGCCGGCGTGGCGGGCGAACGCGGGCTGAGCCCTCGTTATCTCGGCGCGCTTTGGGCGATGTTGGAAAGCTCTGAGCCGTCGTCGTCGCTTGATGAGATTCGCGGACTTTGGCGCGCGACGGAGAATGATGATCCCGCCGCGGTGGTTGCGGCGATCGCGGCGTGGCAGAAAACGCTGTGGCGATTCAATACCGTGGGTCACATCGGCAAGCTTGGCGGACCGCGAGCGTGGATGGAGGCCGTCAACCCGCTCACGGCGAATCAAGAGCTCCGGCTCACCTTACCCCCAGCCAACGCTGAGGGTGAGGTCACGATTTATTTGGCCGCGACGGACGCGGGCGACGGGAGCAAAGACGATTCCGTGGTGTGGAATCGGCCGCGGATTGTTGCGCCCGGACGGCCCGACCTGCTGCTGCGAGACGTGCGTGAAGTTGGCCACGAATTCAAGCGTCGGCGCTCGGTGGTTTTTGCCCAAGCGGCGGGTGCGCTTGCGGCCGCCGCGCAGGCGGAAGCGACCGGCCGAAGCGACCGCGCACAGCTCGCGGTCGACTACGGCGTGAGCGATGAGGCGGTGCACGCTTGGTTCGACTATTTGGGCGTTGGTGTACCGGCGGCAGTCGCCGATGCGGACTTGATCAAAAAACCAATTTCGGGCCACAGCGGCCAGCCCGTCATTCGGGGGTGGGGAGAGAGTGACGCCCCGGCAATTCTCGCAAATCCCTCGGCTCAAACCTTGCGAATTCCCGGGGTCATCGAACCGCGCGGTATTGCGGTCCTGCCCTCGGCAACTCAACAGGTCGTGATCGGTTGGCGTAGCCCTGAGGCCGACCGTTTTCGGATCGAGGCCGAAGTCGCCCAAGCCCACACCGGTTGCGGTAATGGTGTCAGGTGGACGATCGAGTTGCGTCGCGGCTTAACGAGAAACGTGCTCGGAACCGGCACCCTCACTTATGGCCGCAGTGTCGCGAAAATCGAACCGCTTGAGCAGGTGGCGCTGCGTCCGGGGGATTTGGTTTCGTTAATGATCGGAAGTCGCGGCGAGGCGGGCTGCGATTTGACCACGGTGAATTTCAAGCTCACCAGCATGGGGCAATCGGGCCGAGTTTGGGACTTCGCGAGCGAGGTTGCCGGTGACATCGGGGCAGCGAATCCGCGGGCCGATTGTTTCGGCCGATTGGCCGTTTGGCAGTTCTATACCCAGCCGGAAGTGGCGGTAAATGCGGGCGAAAGGACAATCCCAGCCCAGTCGCTTTTGGCTCAGTGGCAGACCGCGGCGGATTCCACGGTCAAGAGCCGCTTGGCGACAGAGATCCAATCCTTGCTGACCGGCCTGCCGCCGCCGTGGGAAGTTCCCGCGCCGGTCACGTTGGCCGCACCTGATCCCAAAAAACCGAAGACCGTGGAGAATCCACAGGCGAAACTTTATCGGGAGCTTTCGGCGTTTGGCGGTCCGCTGTTTTCGCCGAAGGTTAGAGTCGACTCGTCGGGCAAGAGTGGGTGGGACACAACATGGGGGCTGGATGGGGCGAGCTTTGGTCGTTCAGTCGAAGGGGGGGGCGGCGGTGGACGCAGGGAGTCTGGCGACGCTCGCGCCATCGGTGATTGAAATCCGGTTGCCGGGGGAACTTGCGGCCGGCGCGGAGTTTGTGACGAACGGCACGTTGGACCGGGCGGCGGGGACTAATGCCAGCGTGCAGATGAGGGTGCTCACGGTGAAACCTGAGTCCTTAACCCATCGGTGGGCGACGACCTTTGTGGAAAAGGGCGAGTTGGGGGCATGGCCGGCAGACAATCGCAGACTGGCCCACTCGGCCCCGATCATCGTGCAGGATGGCAGCCGCGCGAGGGCGCGTTACGAGGCGGGCTTCGATGCGTTCCGCCAATTTTTTCCCGCCGCGCTTTGTTATCAAAAAATCGTGCCGGTGGACGAAGCGGTGACCCTCACGCTCTTTCACCGGGAGGATGAACCCTTGGTGCGCCTGATGCTCGACGATACTCGGCGCGAGCGCCTCGACCGGCTCTGGACCCAATTGCGTTTCGTGAGCCAAGATGCGCTGACGCTCGTCGATGCGTTTGAACAGATTTGGCAGTATGCTACGCAAGACGGCGATCCCAGGGCGTTTGAACCGCTGCGACAGCCGATTGCCGAACGGGCTGCAGAGTTTCGCCGGCAGCTGGTTGCCAGCGAGCCGCGGCACATCGACGCGCTCTTAGTGTTCGCAGAGGGCGCTTATCGCCGACCTCTGACGGCGTCTGAGGGCGAGGATTTTCGGCGTCTTTACCGAGCGCTGCGCGAGAAGGAGCTGCCGCATGAGGAGGCCGTGCGGCTTGTTTTGGCGCGAGTCTTCATCTCGCCGCATTTTTTGTATCGGAGCGAAACACCGGGTCCGGCGCTGGCGCAGGTGCCGCTCAACGACTGGGAGCTCGCCACGCGGCTCAGCTACTTTCTCATCTCCTCCACGCCCGATGCCCCGCTTTTGGCGGCAGCCGCCGCGGGCCGGTTGCGAGATCCCGATGTGCTCGCCGCGCACGCCCGTCGGCTCACTTCGGGCGACCGAGCGCGGCGGATGGCCATCGAGTTTGCCTGCCAATGGCTGCACATTCGCGACTTCGATACCCTCGATGAAAAGAGCGAGCGGCATTTCCCGACATTCGCGGGGTTGCGGGGTGAGATGTATGAAGAGTCGATTCGTTTCTTCGCCGATCTTTTTCAGGGCAACCGCTCCGTGCTCTCTATTTTGGATGCGGATCATACCTTTCTAAATGAAGCGTTGGCGGTGCATTACGGGATCCCGAATGTAACCGGTGAGGCGTGGCGACGCGTTGACGGCATGAAAGCGTTTTCACGCGGCGGTATTTTGGGGCAGGCGACCACGCTGTCGAAACAGTCCGGTGCGTCGCGCACGAGTCCGATTCTACGCGGCAACTGGGTGGCGGAAGCGTTGCTGGGCGATAAGCTGCCGCGACCCCCTAAGGATGTGCCGTTGTTACCCCAAGATGAGGCGACGGAGACGCTCACCGTGCGTCAGCTGACCGAGAAGCATACCTCCGATCCCCGCTGCGCGAGCTGCCATTCGCGCATCGATGCTTATGGGTTTTCTCTGGAGCAATTCGACGCCATCGGCCGTCGGCGGGACGTCGATCTGGGCGGGCGTCCGATCGACGCGAAGGCGAACGTAGCCGATGGTACGGAAATCGAAGGCATCACCGGCTTACGGGATTATTTGCTGACGACCCGCCGCGACGCGTTCCTGAAGCAGTTCAATCGCAAATTGCTCGGCTACGCTTTGGGCCGGGCGGTGTTGCTTTCCGACGAACCGCTGTTGGACGAGATAAAGGCGCGGTTGGAGGGCGGCGGTTATCGGATCAACGAGGCGATCGATACGATCGTCCGGAGCCGGCAATTCCGGGAGATCCGCGGCCGTGAGACAAATTTCGAAGAGTAACCCCAACGATTCAAACCGATGAAAACCCACCATCTGTCACGGCGAACCTTTTTGCGCGGCGTCGGCGTCACGATGGCGCTGCCTTGGATGGAGTCTTTCAATGTCTGGGGCGACGAGCCGCGAGGTCGGAGTCCGTCGAGCGAGGCGCCCGTGCGGCTGGCGGTGCTGTTTTCCGGCAACGGGTTTCACAGCAAGGAGTGGTGGGTGAAGGGCACGGGTGAGCAAATGGAGTTGGGCCAGGTGTTGGCTCCGCTAGCGGCCCACCGGAAGAAGATGCTCTTCGTGCGGGGCCTTTACAACGAGCAGGCGCTGAAGGGTAACATCCACAGTTCACAGACGGGGAATCTGCTCTCGGGCGCGCCGTTGGCTGCCGGCGGCGAGATTCGTTCGGGCACGAGTATCGACCAACTGCTGGCGCAGCGCTACGGCCAGTCGACGAAAGTGCCGAGTCTCGTGCTCGGCTGCGAGAAATCCAATCCGTCGGTGCACAAAAATTACTCGATGCTCTACAGCTCGCACATTTCGTGGAGCTCTCCGACCACCCCGACGCCGCTGGAAATTTATCCGGCTCTCGCCTTTGACCGCCTTTTTAAGGACGAAGTCCAGCGGGGCGACCAAAGTGTGCTCGATGCGGTCCTGGACGATGCGGGCGGTCTGCGTCGACGGCTCAGCCGTTCGGACCAACACAAACTCGACGAATACCTGCACTCGGTGCGCGACGTCGAGCGGCGCATCGATAACGCGGGCAAGAAGGGCGAGCTCCAAGGTTGGCGACCCACGCTCGAAAAGCCCGATATGCCGCGTCCGGCCGACGGGATACCGCAGGATATCGGCGAACACATGCGCCTGATGGCAGACCTTCTCGTGCTTGGTTTTCAAACCGATGCGACGCGAATCACATCGCTCAAGCTGAACAACGATCACTCGTCGCTGCGCTTTCCCAATCTAACCCGAGTTCCGCAGTTCAAAAAACCGCATCGTTCTATCGCATATACTTGCGCGATTTAGGGGCTGATTTTCGGCACTACATTGCTGACTTCACGGGTGCCCTTGGGCAGGCGCAGCCCGAGGTGAGCGAGCAGTTGGG
>SXGQ01898335.1_pt1 | contig 28854 bp, 22 predicted proteins | sample 3178371 | NCBI WGS metagenome assembly SXGQ01 (sample SAMN11356859, study PRJNA531348) | freshwater metagenome | isolation source: freshwater sample F1-20 | place: China: Fuxian Lake, Yuxi | collected 2017-12-25 | reverse complement strand
CATCGACCTGCGAACCAACGGCGGCGGCGACTCGGCGGTGATCGCCCCGCTTGTCAGCCTTCTCCGGTCCAGACCCGAGTTGAAGCGCCGCGGTAGCGTGATCGTGCTCATCGGCCACCACACCTACTCGAGCGCCCAGCTCAACGCGATCGAGCTCCAGCGCGCATGCGGCGCGATGCTGATCGGCCAGCCCACCGGGCAGCGGCCGAACGCCTTTGGCGAGATCCGCTTCCTGACGCTCCCCTACACCGACATCATGATCCAGTACTCCACGAAGCGCTTCCAGACAGCGCCGCGCGGAACCGATCCCGAGTCAACGTTCCCGGACATCGAGATCGCGCCGAGCTCCGCCGACTACCTCGCCGGCCGTGATCCCGTGCTCGAGGCGGCCCTCGCGCTGCCCTTTGACCGTTAGCCGGTTCCGACTTCCCCACTCGCGCTGCGCTGACGCCGGTGCTCGGCAAGCCACGCCAGCCGCCGCTCGACACGCGCCAGCACCCCACGCCGCACCCGCTCCCGCGCTCCAGCCCCCAGCCGCGCCGACGCCAGGTACTCCTCCAGAAACACCGGCATCAGCCCGTCGAACTCACGCGCCAGCCGGTACCCCATCGGCGTCAGGTTCCGCTCCCGCAGCACCCGAGGCAGCGGCATGTGCCACTCCCGCGTCCGATCGTTGTCGATGAACCACATCTCACTCCCCGGGCCCGTCGTGAGCATGCTGTCCGGGTGCAGGTCGCCGTGCATGAAGCCCTCGTCGTGCATCCGTGCGATCGCGCGACCAGCGTCGCGGCACAGCGCCACCTGCTCGTCCATCGGCGGTTGGCCACGCAAGGTCGACATCAGCCCCAGCCCCGGCACGCCCTGCATCACCAGCACATCCGTCGCCCCAAGCCCCGACCGCCGACGCGCCGCCAGCACCACCGGTGCGCACGCCACACCCGCCAGCTCCATCCGCCGGCTCGTGCGCATCGCCGCCACCGATCGCGACCACCGTGCGGCCCATTTCACCCTCGCCCACAGCGCCGCCTCGCCCGGGCCCGCATCACTCGCGCCCGTGATCACCTTGCCGTACAGCACCCCACGCGCCGACTCGCACCGATGCACCCGCACCGACGCCCGGTCACGCATCAGCGTGACGCTCGCCGCTTCCACCCACGCCACCGGGTCGTGCCCATCGAACACCGGTCCCCACCCCGCGCGCACAAGCCCCCGAAACCCCGCGCAAGACCACCGTTCGTGCCCGCCGTTGCTCGTCATCGCCCCGATCCTAACCGCGCCGCAGGCCCTCGACGCCGCACGCCGATGCATCACGCCGCACGCCTCACCCGTATAGTCGCCCGAGCACCGCATGATCAAGCCACTCGCCCACGCACTGCTGCTCCTGATCGCTCTGGTCGCGATCGCCCCGACCGCCAGAGCCGACGGCAAGATCTTCACCACCCTCCAGCAGCAGCCAACCATCCCAACCCAGTCCGCCCTCATCGCCTGGGATGGCACGCGCCAGACCCTCGCCATCGAAACCACTTTCACCGACCCCGGCTCCGTGCCGGAGTCCGACTACGCCTGGGTCGTCCCCGTCCCCTCCGAGCCAGAGCTCAAGGCCGCCACCACCGGCCTCTTCCCAACCCTCCGCGCCATCACCGGCCCGCGCATCGATGACGGTCGTAACGGCGGACTCTGGCTCCTCCTCCCTGCAGCACTGCTCGCACTGGCGGTCTGGATGCTGGTCTGGCTTCCATTCCCTGTCGCCGGTCGTGTCGTCGCCGCAGGCTTCGCGGTCATCGTCCTGGGGTTCGCGTGCATGCCGATGTTCAGCAGGGCACGCAGCATGCAATCGGTCGCGTCCGCGGATGTCGAGGTCCTCTCCGCGCAGCCCGTCGGCAGCTACGACACCGCCGTGATCCGCTCCGACACCGGCGACGCCATCGCCGCATGGCTGACCGACGCCGGCTTCACGATCCCGCCCGAGGCACGCCCGGTCCTCGACGCCTATGCGAAAGAGGGCTGGTGCTTCGTCGCCGCACGCCTCCGCGCCCCGTCGTCGGTACCCGCCGATCGCATCGTCCCCCACCCCATCGCCATGACCTTCGCGGCCAGCGCCCCCATCTACCCCATGCGCCTCACCGGCGTCGGTGCATCCGCCGACCTCCAGCTCGATCTCTACATCTTCGCCACCGGCAAGGCGGCAATCCCGGGCTTCACCACCATCGAGTCCGACCGCACGATTCGAGACACCGGCTCGTACATGCGCACCGATGGAGCAGTGCCGGTCGAGCACGACGGCCTGGCCTCGCTCGTCGGCGCGCAGCGCCATTTCACCCTCCTCCGCCGCACGCTGAAGCCCGCCGAGATGTCCACCGACATCCCCATGAGCTTCGTCCCCTTCGAACCCGAGCAGGCCACGTTCTACACCCGCAAGGGCGCCATGTCAGCCGCGGCACCCAAGACCGCGCTCGCCTTGATCGTCCTCTCGCTGCTGATGGCCATCTTGAGATGCACCGGGCATTCATGGGCCAAGGCGATGTTGCACGCTGCGATCCCCATCGCTGCTGCTGCCATCATCCTCCTCGCGGCGCCGATGGTGCTCCCCGTCGTCAGCGCGACCCGTGCGTACCCGCTGCAGCGCGCGATGGCGGCGGAGACGATCGCCGAACTCGTCTCCGGAAGCCGCGAGCACGACACCAAGCCTGTCGACATGTCATGGGAAGAGTGGGCAAGGCAACTCGCCGCGCGCTACGCCCGCGAGGAGTTCGAGTCGGACAGCCGCATCGAGATCCCCATCGAGCAGGACTCACCCGGCAACTACATCATCCGGTCCCGCCCCGACGGCCGCGCCGAGATCGCCGCGATCAACGGCGTCGGTCGCATCCAGGACCAGTGGCTCACCGTCCCGCCCGACGATCACGCCGACGACAAAAAGGCCCCCTGACACCGACAACGCCCGACACATCTCAACGCCCGCTCTCCGCCGCCACCGGCTACAATCGATCCTTCAGGCACCTGCTAAAGGGACACGAGAGCCATGGCGAACAACTCCAGCGCATCATCAGGTCCAGCCCCAGCCCTCCGACTCTACGACGACGACGGCGATGCACTCATGGCCTCCGGTGCAGTCAAGAGCGATCGTGTCACACTGCTCCCCGAGGCCGCCGCCACCATCGACAAGGCCGGACGCGCCCGCATCCTCTGGGGACAGCAGATGCTCCCCGACCTCTTGGCCGGGCGCTACCGCGCGGTGGTCTGCGGCGTGAACGCCGAAGACAACTCCCACGGCATCGTCGCCCAGCTGGTCGACCTCATGGCCACAAGCCAGTGGACCGCCAAGAGCGTCACCAGCTACGCCAAGATGTTCTCCGAAGCCATCGGTATCCACGCCGCCAACGACCGCGAGCCGTACATCCTCAAGTACGACCTCGACTCGCTGCTCATCCTCGCGCTGCTCCGACCCAAGGGCCGCGACTACTTCACCCTCGAAGACCTCAGCCGCGGCTTCCAGACGGTGACGAAGATGCTCCAGGGGCGTCGTGAACGCCTGCCGGTGGCCACCGTGTCGTTCCTGGGCGCCCGCTCCAACAAGCTGATCACCAGCGACCGCGACCAGAATCAGCCCAGCTTCGAGGCGGTGCTCCGCACGATGTACGCCGCCGGCTTCCGCGGCGACGTCTACCCAGCCCCGGGGATGTGGTCGCTCGGCCACATCGGAGTCTTCCCCAGCTACCCCTTCCCCGAAGGCCTGGAAACCATGCGCGAGGGCGGGCACTAGTCGCTTTGGCTGATCCGCAGGCCATGTTCCACGACATGTAATGCAACAATGTCGCAGTTGTTCATCTGCGCGCGAACAATGTCATATCGCACGCTGGGCTTCGAAGTGGTGGCACTTCGTTGACGGTGCTCATGCAACACCTTCCGCCACACTAGAATGGGTGGCTCGATCCCGCCGGGCGCAACGACGAGGCGCAGCTGGATCGAAGGGCCGGCGCGGCCAAGTTCAGGGCGCTGCCGCGTCGAAACGTACCCGGCCAACACACGAATCACCACGCGCCCTGCACACGACGACACCGTCAAGAGGAACACCATGCTTAGCACGAAGACCGTTCTGTCCGCCGCCGCGCTGATCGCCGGCACCGCCTTCATCACCGCTCAGGTCATGTCGGGACCCGAGACGACGCGCCAGACCACCAAGAGCATCGAGAAAGCCGCGCAGCCCGCGATGCAGGGCTCGCCCGGCATGGAAGAGATGATGCAGAAGTGGGAAGCCTTCTCGACCCCCGGCCCGCAGCACGCCGCCATGAAGGCCAACGAAGGCAAGTGGAACATGAAGATCACCCACTGGATGGCCGAGGGCGCCCCGCCCCAGACCTCCACCGCCACCGCCAACGCCCGCATGGCCATGGGCGGCCGCTACCTGATCGAGGATGTCAAGGGCGAAGGCATGGACTTCGGCGATGGCCAGAAGCACAACTTCGAAGGCATGGCGGTCATGGGCTTCAACAACGCGACCAAGGAGTTCTTCTCCTTCTGGATCGACAACATGGGCACCGGCCACATGCTCGAGAACGGCACCGGCGACGCCTCCAAGCGCATCGAGACCTCGGGCGAGATGTTCTGCCCGATGCGCGGCAAGGATTGTCAGACCCGCTCCGTCTCGACCATGATCGATGCCAACACCCGCAAGCTCGAAATGTGGGCCCCCGACATGGTCACGAACAAGATGTTCAAGACCATGGAGATCATGTACACCCGCGCGAAGTAAGCCTCGCACAGTCCCCGAATCACACGACAAGGCCCGGCCGTCCGGGCCTCTTTTAGTTCACCACAGAGGCACAGAGAACACAGAGAAAGGGCCAGTGGCCAGATGGCCAGTGGGGAGGAGGCACAGATCGTGCTGTCGCGCGAGTATCGCGCGTTCGACACACTGCTCTTCTCTCTGTGTTCTCTGTGCCTCTGTGGTGATTCAGTATTCCCGCCGCACGACCGCATCGGCCATGGCCGCGAGGCAGGCGCGGGCGGGGGAGTCGGGCAGCGGGTCGAGCAGGGCCTTGGCCTCGACCACCAGTTCGCCCGCGACGGCCCGCGCGTGGGCGATCGAGCCCGTGGCGTCGAGCATGGCGGGGATCTCGTTCGCGGGCACACCCTGGCCGGCGCTGCCCTCGATCAGGGCCCGGATCACCCGGTGAGAGTGGCTGTCGGGAGCGGTCGAGCGCAGGTGGTGGATGAGCGGCAGCGTGGGCTTGCCCTTCTCAAGGTCCTTGCCCAGCGACTTGCCGACGACCCGCTGGTCGCCGACCAGATCCAGCAGATCGTCGACGATCTGGAACGCCACGCCGAGTTTGAGCCCGTAGCCATACATCCGCCGGCAGGTCTCAGGATCCGCGCCCGAGGCCGCGGCCCCCAGCTCGCACGCCACGCCGATCAGCGCTGCCGTCTTGCGCTCCACGATATCGAAGTAGGTCCGCTCATCGAGCCGCGCATCGCCGCGCCGCGAGAGCTGGAGCATCTCGCCCTCGCAGACGATGCCCGTGACCTCGCCCACACGCAGCGCCACCCGCTGCGAATCCAGCCCGCTGCACAGGTGGAACGAACGCGCGATCAGGTAGTCGCCCAGGATCACCGCCGTGTCGTTGCCCCGCATCCTGTTCACGGTGGGGGCCTGACGGCGCACGTCCGCCTCGTCGAGCACATCATCGTGCACCAGCGTCGCGATGTGGATGGTCTCGAGCACCGCGCCGATGGTGATGTGATCGGGCGTCGGCGTCTGGCGCCCCGTCGCCATGCCGCTCAGCAGCACCAGCGTCGGGCGCAGCATCTTGCCGCGGTAGCGCTCAACGTGGCGGCACAGCGCCTCGACATCCGGCAGGTCCGATCGCAACTGGGCCGCGATGCGGTCGGCCACCGCGCCCAGCGCCGGCCCGATCAGGGCGGCGACGGAGGCGTGGGTCGGAACCATGTCCACGAGGGCGTTCATTGCCGTGAGTATAGAGCGAGATTCGCAGCCAGTCAAAACTTTCAGAAACCAATGAAAACAACGATTCCTTGGCCTTGGGTGGCGACATCCGGGCCCACCAGCGGATCGCGTTCGCGTTCTGGGCGGGGGAGCCGGTCGCTACTTCTCGGCCACGATGTAGCAGACCCACGCCGGGTCCGGATCGCCGCGGTCCCGGGGGGCAAAGTCGCTGTCGCCTTCGCCGGTGTCGGGGTCGGTGCCCTCCCAGTAGACGGTGGAGCGCGAGAAGCCCGCCTCGGCCAGGATCTCGCGGATCTCCGGCAGGCTCCACATCCGCCAGTGGTAGCTGAACGCCCGGTTCATCTTGGAGCGGTCGGAGAAGTGGAAGTGGATGTGGCAGGTCATCATCCCGGAGATCGGGTCGTAGTCGGCCTGGTCCCAGATGTAGGTGACATCCTTCGTGATCTTCCGCTTGTCCCGGGTCTGCTTGAAGCTCTCGTGCCCGCCGTAGCAGTCCATGAAGAACACGCCGCCGGCCTTGAGCGACTCCCGCACGTGGGCGAAGTAGCGGCGCAGCAGGGACCGCTCGGTGAGCAGGAAGTAGCTGAAGTTCATCGCCAGCACGATGTCGACCGGCGGCGTGCGCACCGTCAGCACGTTGTCGTTGAGCAGGTGCAACCGGCGCTGCTGGGCGGGCTTGAGCTCGCCGATGTTGTGCGTCCGCCCCCAGTCCAGCGTCTCCTGATCGAGGTCCACCCCCCAGGCCTGGTTCGACGGCCGTCGCCGGACCCACTCGCACGAGGTGTGCGCTGTGCCGCAGAAGTCCTCGCGCAGCGTCGAGGCCCGGTGCCCGCGGAGGTCCTTGAAGGTGTCGTCGACAAAGTCGATCTCGGCGTCGGGGGCCTGGACGGCCATCTGGTACAGCACGTGGCGGTCGTACCGGCTGGCCATAGGCCCGCGCGATCGGGTAGGGCCCTTCCCCCCGCGAGGGGTGGGCTTCTTCTTAGTTCTTTGTGTGGATCGTGCCATCGTGGTCCTCGTGGTCGTGTCGGCGGGGCCCGTCGCGGGGGCGGCAGTCTACGGCATGAACCGGGTGATGCCAGTACCATGAGGGGGTTATGGCCGGGGTCGTCAAGGATGGTCGCGTGCTGGTGCGTCCGCGCCGGGTGAAGACCGGCCCGGGCATCACGCTGCTGCGGGCCGATTGGCTCGACGCCGCACGGTCGCTGCCCCACGGCTCGATCGACCTCGTCTACGCCGACCCGCCCTTCAATACCGGCCAGCGTCAGCTCGACCGCGCCGGGGCCTTTGACGACCGCTGGCCCGACATGCGCTCCTACACCGCGTGGCTCTGCGAGCGGCTGGAGGCCACGATCCCGCTGCTCGCCCCCACCGGGTCGATCCTGCTGCACGTCGATTGGCGCACCAGCCACCACGCCCGCCTGCTGCTCGACGAACTGCTCGGCCCCGATCGCTTCGTGAACCACCTCGTGTGGTCCTACGGCCTGGGCGGCTCGTCGGCCCGGCGATTTGCCCGCAAGCACGACGACATCCTCTTCTACGCCATCGACCCCGAGCGCTACTGGTTCACCCCGCCGATGGTCCCGGCCACCAGCAGGCGTCTGGCCGGCAAGCTCAAGAAGGCCACCGACGTCCTGGATATCCCCGCCATCAACAACATGGCCGACGAGCGCGTCGGCTGGCCGACGCAGAAGCCCCTGGCGCTGCTCGAACTGCTCATCGGCGCGTGCTGCCCGCCGGGGGGCACGGTCTTCGACCCGTGCTGCGGCTCGGGGACCACGCTCGTGGCCTCCCGCGCCCTGGGGCGGACCGCCATCGGCAGCGACATCAACGATCGAGCCATCCGGGTCGCCGCCAAGCGGCTGGCGGCCCGCACCGCGGAGTGCACACCATGACCAACGCATCAGCATCCGGCGGCGCCAAGCGTCGCAGCAAGCTGCCCATCATCCTCGTGCTGCTGGCGGCCCTCATCGGAGCCGGCGTGATCTTCGGCCCCGGCCTGCTCAAGCGCACCGGCATGAGTGTGCTCGCGGGGCTCGACGAATGGATCGCCCGCCAGCTCGTGGCGATCTCCAGCACCTACATCGTCCCCGCGATCGACTTCAAGACCTTCAAGTACGAGGCCCCGTACACCGTGCGCCTCAGCGGCGTCACCCTCACCGCCCCCGACGGCACGAAGGTCGTTGAAGCCGGCGCGATGATCGTCACCCTCGCCGAGACCCCGGGCCTCAACAAGCCCCTGATCATCCAGAACATCGAGCTCGATGACGCCATGCTCCGCCTGATCGCGACCAGCGACGGCGGCTTCAAGGGACTCGTCCCGTTCGTCAAGGGCGAGAACATCAAGGACCAGAGCAAGGTCGACGAGAACGTCCGCCTCTCCAATGTCTTCCAGATCCGGCGCATCAAGCTCAACAACGGCGGCCTCGTGTACGACGCGGGCGACGGCTCGGCCCCGATGAACCTCACCGGCCTCTCGCTCGAGACCGGCATCGAGCCCGCCGGCGGCGAGGGGTGGTACAAGCTCAACGTCGCTTCGGCCCGCCCGCCGCAGATGGACATGAAGATCGACGGGCGCATCAACCTCGACACCCTCGAGGCCGACTTCAACGCCCTCACCCTCGAGACCCGGCTGGGCCCCGACCTCGAGACCGGACTCCCCCCGCAGATCCAGAAGTACATCAAGGAGCACGACGTCCGCGGCGACATGAAGGTCCGGGTCGCCGGCCTGGTCCCGCTGCGCGACTGGGTCAACAGCAACTGCACCGCGTCGATCAGCATCACGCCGCTGAACGTCGCCTTCGGCGAGTACCGCGTCCCCATCGACACCGCCGAGTTCGACGCCGCCCTCAGGGGCGGATCGCTGGACCTGACCAAAGGCCAGGTGAACCTCTGCGGCGGCAACATCACGCTGAGCAACACACGCGTGAACGTCGCCGATGCGTCGATGCCCGCCACGGCCGCGTGGGCCATCCGCGGCGTCGAGCTGCGCGAGCTGCTCCGCATCTCCGTCCCCGAGGGCGAGACCCCCAAGCTCGCCGGGCGCACCGAGAGCAACGGCAGCGTCACGCTCAACGGGAAGAGCCCGCTGGCGACGATCAAGGGATCGGGCGACATCACCATCCGCGAGGGACGCCTGGTGGCCATCCCGCTGATCCAGGAGCTGATCGAGGCGATGGACCTCTTCGGCAAACTGACCGGCAAGTACACACTCAAGGACCAGGCCGACATCGCGTTCGATCTGAACGATCAGGGCATCACGATTACCCAGAGCTCCATCGAGACCCAGGTGGTCGTGGCACGCGTGACGGGGCTCATCGCTTGGGATCAGACGCTGATTCTTGAAGCCAACGCCGGCCCGATGGAGAAGGACCAGAGCATGCTCGGCGAGATCGGCGGCCTGATCGGCAAGGTGACCGATCAGCTCGTCAAGTACCGCGTCACCGGCGTCGTCGGCGACCCGAAGGTCAGCGTCCGCCCGCTGGGTCTGTAGGGGCCACGTGCCGCTGACCCCATCTGCTTTGAGGTCAGGTCAGTGCTTCCTGTCCATACCCCACAAGCACGCAATGCCTCCGGGGAGCGCCACCCTTCCGAAGGCGCCAGCGTCCGCCCGCTACGACTGTGACCACGCGTCAGCGAGGCGTTTCCGGCCACCGCACATGCCGCCACCGCATGGGGATCGCGCTCAGGTCGTCCGGACCAAGGTCTGTCGGGTCGGCCGACATGGGCCACCCCAGGCGCGGGCCGTCTCCATTGTCCCCATTGACGGCGCGAGCCAACCCCGCAAGCTCCTCCGGCGGCGCACCCCGCGCATGCGCGATCAAAAGCGCCACGAGCCCGCGCTGCTGCTCGTCGTCGCTGTCACGGCTCAGCAACAACTGCGGCACCGCGCTCTTGCCCAGCGCCCGGATCGCGGCCGCGGCCAGGATCGCGTCGCTGCGGATGGCGTTGCTCCGCAGGTGCGGCATCAGCACGCGGCAGATGCGTGCCGCCTCGTCCACATCCGCCCCGAAGCCCAGCACAAATGCCGCAAGGAACCGCTGCTGCTCATCGGCGGATTCGAGCGCCGGGCGGAGCAGCGGCCGCGCTCGCTCGGGGTGCTGAACCAGGAAGCGGGTCCCGTCCGCCGCGTTGAAGACCGTGGTGTAACGGCCGTCGCCCATCGGCAGCCCATCGCGCCGGAGCCCCTCGATACAGACTTCGAGCATCCGGTCGCTGGGGTCGTACCCGCCGATGCGACGCAGCGCCTCACAAGCCAGTTGGCGCTGCTGCCAGTCGTCGGAATGAAGCGCCGCCTCAAGCGCGGGCACCACCTCCGGCCCGCACGACCGTAAGACCGACAAGGCATCGGTGGCGTTGAAACGCCGGTCGTCATGGCGAAGATCTTCGACGAGCGCACGGGCCGCCGCCTCATCAATGGTTGCCGGCCCCTGCCCGCTCCACCCGACCGAAGCAACCAGAAGCACAGCAGACGACGCACACGGTCGCTTCATGCCTGGCCTCTGGCCCTCAGCACCCAGTCCCAAACAGCCCCAGCAGCACGGAGAGATCCGCCCCGTTCACCAGACCGTCGCCGTTGAAGTCGGCGCCGGTGCCGGGAGCCACGCTGGTGCCGAACTGCCCGAGCAGCACGCTCAGGTCGGCCCCGTTCACCTGGTTGTCGCCGTTGGCGTCGCCCGGGCACGGCGGCGGGGTCGTGAACACGATGCCGTCGGCGTTCGCCGCACCCAGCGCGGCGATCTCGGAGTCGCTCAGCATGATGTCCGCGAAGTACATGTTGGCGATGTACGCCGTCTCACTCCGACCAGAGGCAAGGTCAGAGAACAGGCACAGCGTGCTCGACATCGGCAGCCCGCCGCTGCTGAACGCCCACGGGTTGGGGAACGAGCCCCACGCCGTCCACCACGCGCCCGGCACCGCCTCGCCGTCCAGGAACCGCGGGTCCGTCGGGTCGGTGGTGTTGTAGAGCCAGTCCGACCCCGTCGTCCCGACGAAGATGCCGTCGACGTACACGCGCGACTGCCCGCCCTGCGGGAAGTTGTTCACGATCGCCAGTCGCATCCAGCGATCCGGGCCGATCAGCCCCGTGTTGATGTACTGCCCCGGCGCCACGCCGTAGCCCACGTGCCCGCCGCTCCCGCCGCCCAGCGCCGGGTTGCGGATGAGCATGTCGGCCATGCCGTCGTTGTTGTGGTTGTCCTCGATCAGCGCCAGCGGGTACTCGGTGTTCCAGCTCGACGCGGGGATGTAGATGTCCCAGATCATCGTCCACTGCGGGATCGCCTGGCCGGGGAAGGCCGGCTGTGTGCGCGGATAGAGCAGCAGCCCCACGCCGCGGCGAAGATCCTCATTACCGGGGTTGCTCAGGTTCCGCGCCGGGCTGGTGCGATAGACCGTCGCCGGTGCGCCGCCGATGTTCGGGATGCCAAAGCCAGTCGTCGTGCCGAAAGCCGATTGCGCCTGCGTCACGCCCGTCGGCGTCGAAGGATTGGGCGTCGTCAGGCTGCCCGGCGTGCCGTCCAGCACCGTGCCGAACACCGGGTCATCCAGGTACCGCAGCTGCGCCGGGCCCGACGAGGCCACCGCGTCGAGGTTGCCGTCAAACTGCCACTCCGTCTCGTTCGCCGCCGTCGGTTCCCAGACCGAGACAACGCACGTGCCGCTGGTCCCCACGATCGTGCCCGTCAGCGGCCCGAGAACGCCCGTGGGCAGGCTGATGTTCAGGAACTCGACGTACGCGATCCCCGCCGCGTCGATCCGCACACGGATGTCAAACCCAACCGTGATCCCGCTCAAGACATCCTCGAACCGCTGCGTCCACAGGTTGGTCGGCAGCGTGCCCGCGGGGTTCCGCACATAGCCCGTCAGGATCCGCGAAGCCCCCGGCGCAAACTGATCCAGCACCGCCGCCAGCGATGATCCCGTCGGGATCGTGTCGCCGATCAGGCCGGAGGTCGAGACCACGCCGTTGAGCTCGTAGCGATACCCCGTCGCCGCCGGCAGCGTCTGCGCCGGTCCGGCCGGGACCGGATGCGCGCTGCTGTTGCGGACCTGGTTCGGCCAGCACGGCCCGAACAGGATGCAGCGGAACTCCATCCCGGTCATGTTGATCGTCGCGGTCTGGGCGCCGGCGGCCGCCGACCACACCGCCGTCACAACCACCGCCGCCAGCACCGCAAACGTCCGCATGGTCCCGCTCCTCGTGCCACCGGTCCCCGATCGATCGGTCGATCGACGCGAGGCTCCGGGCCTCGCCACACTACCGCACTCCCCCGGTTTGCCAAGCGATATCCCGCGAATCACACGCCGGGACGTTCCCGGCACAGCACGCTTCGTGGCCCGGGCCCCGGCCGGTATAGTCTGGTCACGGCGCCCACGCGCCCCCGGAGCCCCGGAGCAGACGGATGAGCGACAGGCCCGACCCAGCACACCACGCCCCTCGAGGCCCGATGCGGGCCGGGTTCACGCTGGTCGAACTGCTCGTGGTCGTCGCGATCATCGCGCTGCTCATCGGAGTGCTGCTGCCGGCGCTCGGCCGGGCCCGCGATGCCGGACGCCGCACCGGCTGCCTCTCCAACATCCGCCAGATCGTCATCGGCGCCTCGGCCTACGCCAACGAGACCAGCCGCAACTCCTATCTGCCCTGCATCTTCCCCTTTGAGGACAACATCGGCTGGCTCTTCCCCGACTCCATCGACAACCACGGCGTGGCCATCTGCCCCAGCACCAGCAACCGCATCCGTGAAAACGTGATGCTCAGCGACGAGCCCGCCTTCGCGGACTTCCCGCTGCTCTACCGGCGCGACTTCCTCTACGACCTCTACTGGGCCGCACGCGACGGCACCAGCAACTCCGGCGGCCATTCCTACGAAACCTGGTCATGGTTCGAAGAGGGCAAGTTCCCCTCCGGGCGCGTCGTCTCAGGCCGAGGCCAGGGACGGATCGTCGATCAGCTCGGGTGGTCGGTGCCCAGTTCGCCCGCCGCGGGCATCCTGCTCGACCAGACCACCAGCCTCCTCAAGACCTATCGCACCGTCACGAACCCCTCGCGCACGCTGCTGGTCCTCGACAACGACAACGATGACTCGGTCTTCCCCTCGCTCGTCGGGCGCGCCGACGGCATCAACAACTGGCCCGATCCGTGGAACAACCACGGCGAATCCGGCGTCAACGCCGGGTTCGTCGACGGCAGCGCCCGCTGGATCCCGCGCGACAAGCTCATCGATACCTACATCGAAGGCGAAGAGACGCCGCCGGAGAACTACGCCCAGGTGTCGTCCTGGCGCAAGCGCCCGTATACCCACCGCGGCGCCACGATCGACGAGTGGTACCAGCCCTAGCCCCCGCACCGTCGCGCTGGGACTTGAGCCCCAATCAGCGCCTGCGCCAGGTCCCACGCCTGCACGCTCAGCTCCGGCACCGCCGTCGTTTCCCACAGCCGCGGCCGGCGCCAGGGGCCGATCGCGTGCAGCCCGCCGTCGGCTCGCCCGTCGGCGTCGATGATCGCGCCGTCCTGGGTCGTCCGCACGCCCAGCCCCAGGGGATCGCGCTGGATCAATCCGCGCTCGCGCAGACGGACCACCAGCGGCTCCGTGAGTCGCTCCACATCACTCTCCGGCCCCGTGCAGTTCAGCACGCGTCCCACGCGCAGCGTCCGCCGCTCGCCCGAACCCTTCGCACGCACAACCGCCTCCACGCCGCCGCTCTGCACCCTCCATCCCTCCAGCCGCCCGGCGCTGAGGCGCAGCCGCCCCTGGTCGATCAGTGCCCGGATCTGAACCATGATCGAGGCCGCCGCCCGGTGCCGGTGCACATCCCACCACGGACGCAGGTGCCGCACGAACCGGCGCTGCTCGCGCTCGCTCATCCGTTGCCAGAGCGCCGCTGTCACCGGGCGCACCGAGTCGACCACACCCCGCCAGTCGCCGCGCTCGGCCGTCTCGTCCACCGCCCGGCGCACCGCCCGCAGCAGCCCCCGCGCTGTGGCCTCGGATGCCAGCCACGCCTCCGGCTCCGGGCCCGGAACGATCTCCAGCGGCCGCTCCACATGCGCCCTCGGCAGCAGCCCGCGCCGCGACACCGCGTGGATCACCCCCCGGTGCCCCAGCTCCGCCAGCGACAACGCCACATCCAGCATCGTCAGCCCCGTGCCGATCAGCAGCACATCCTCGTCGCGCGCCACCGACTGCAGCGCCCCCGGCGTCCAGGGATCGCGCTGGTACCGCTCGTGCTGGTAGAAGCCCGCCCCCTCGCGCACCGGCGGATCACCCGGCGCGAAGTTCCCCAGCGCCAGGACCACTCTCCCGGCGTCGACCGGCTCCCCGTGCGCCCGATGAACCCGCCACGCTCCGCCCGCGATAGGTTCGACATCGATCGCCTGACCGCGCTCAACCCGGAGCGGTCCCCGGCGCTGCGCCTCGGCCAGGAGGTCGCCGAGGTACGCCCCGTACAGCCGCCGCGGCAGGACCGCATCGGGCGCCACATCCCGCCCCGCCCGGGCGCTGGCCCACTTCAGGAAGTGCCCCGGTTCGTCAGCCAAGGCGCTCATGCGGGCGGCCGGGACGTTCAGCAGGTGGATGTCGGTCGATGTGCCGTACGCCGCGCCCCGTGCGGGGACCGGCGACCGGTCGATCAGCACCACCCGCTCCTGAGCGCCCAGGCGCGTGAGATGCACCGCGACCATCGTGCCGCTGAATCCCCCTCCGATGATGGCGATCGACGATCCACAACCCACGATCAACTCCCCCGGCGCAACGGCGCGCTACGCCACCGCCGCGGGCGTTCGTGGCGTGTACTTGCGGCACGCGCCAAGGACCGGGGAGTAGATGTGAACCGTGACCAATGGGGCGTCGGCATCCTCGCCGGGGACGGGCAGGTTGCCCAGGCAGTGGATGTCGGCATCGTGCGAGCAGACCACGCCGCGGGGCGGGAAGACGGATTGTCCGACGGGTTCGACCAGGCCGTCGTCGTCCATGGAGTAGACGGTTTCGGTGGCGCGCCCGGTGACCACCCGCACGGCACACGCCGAGCCGCCGTGGTCGTGGATCGGGCTGTGCTGGTTGGGCATCCAGCACATGACCAGCAGCTCGTAGTGGGGGGCCTGATGGACCAAGGTGCGGACATACGCCCCGGCATCGGACTGAATCGTCGTCCCGAGATCCGCGGGCGTCAGGTCCAGGGCGGCGAGCTCTCGGCGCAGCACGTCGATCGGGATCGGCCCCGGACATCGGTCCAGGCGATTGATGAGCCCGGCCAGCACCGGCGGCGGGGGCCCCTTGTGGAGGCGCCGCGGGAGCGAGGCGGTGGAGGGAGCGGGGAGTGTCATATGGGGAGAGGCCATGGCAACCATTGTGCCGGAGTCAGAGGGCCTCTGGCGACCCACGGAGGCAGAATTGCGGCACCCGGTCCAATCACCCGTGGTATATCATGGATTATCCGTGAATAGTCACGTATTCTTCCGTGATGGACAACGGAAATCGCATTCGTTTGGTGCCTGACGCGGATGGCGGCTCGGGGGGTCAGCCCAAGGCGTGGGGATCAACGATCGTCGGTGCCGAGGGCGACCTTCGGACCGTCATGGAGCGGGTCGCGCAGGTCAGTCGGTCGGATGTGCCGGTCCTGCTCTTGGGCGAGACCGGGTCCGGCAAAGAACTGATCGCCCGGGCGATCCACTCCGGTTCGGCCCGGGTTGATGGTCCGTTCCTGCGGGTCAACTGCGGGGCGCTGCCCGCCGAGCTGGTCGATTCTGAGCTCTTCGGCCATGAGAAGGGAGCGTTCACAGGCGCGACCGACAGCCGCCGCGGCTGGTTCGAGCGGGCCGATCGGGGCACATTGCTGCTGGACGAAGTGGGGGAGTTGCCGGTGGCGGCCCAGGTGCGACTGCTCCGCGTGCTGCAAGACGGCACCTTCCAGCGCGTCGGCGGGCAGCGAACGCTGCAGGTCGACGTGCGTGTCATCGCGGCCACGCACCGCGACCTGCCCGAGATGATCGCCGAACGCCGGTTCAGGGAGGACCTCTGGTACCGGCTGGCGGTGTTCCCGATCCGGCTGCCGGCGGTGCGGGAGCGCCCGGGCGACATCCCCGCGCTGGCGGCCCACCTGGCGCTGAAGGCGTGCAAGCGTTTCGGCACCCTGCCGCTGACGCCGTCAGAGGGGGATATCGCGCTGATGCGCGCGTACCCGTGGCCCGGGAACGTGCGCGAGATGGCGGCGGTGATGGACCGGGCGGTGATCCTGGGCGACGGAAAGCGTCTGGAGGTGGCCAAGGCGATCGGCCTGGGCGCCATCGGCTCGACGGCGGGCACCGCCGTTGGCGGCGGCGCACCGGACAAGGTCGCCCATGAGCCATTGCCCGCCTCCGGCCGGGATTTCCCGACGCTCGACGAGGCGATGGCTTCACACATCCGGCGCGCTCTGGAGCTGAGCGGCGGGCGGGTCGAGGGGGCGCGGGGGGCGGCTGCACTGCTGGGGATCAATCCGCACACCCTCCGGGCGCGGATGCGGAAGCTGCGGATCGACTGGGGTTCGATCCGGCGCCGATCCAGGGGCGCATCATGATCGATCGTGGGGGGAGTCTGGTGCGTTCTGCGTCGAATCGCGCGGATGCGGGGTCGATTCTGCGGGCTGAAGCACGCGCGGCGCACGATGCAAGTTCCGGCGCGCCGCGCGACAGGTTATGAACACGCGCACCGAGTGGGCGGGACGGGATTGTGCGCCGGCGCGCGAGATGCGCGAAAGTTCTTTGGCGATTTGCACCGATTTGGAATGATGGTGTGGTCAAGCCTGTTGACTTGGCCGGTGTCGGTGGTAGTTTTCCACCCCGATGTTGTGGGGCGTCCAACGGTCGCGCCCCCAGGATCGATGACGGGCCCGTGCGGGTCCGACGATCGCAGAGTCTCGACCAAACGTTGAGCACTCCTTCCCATGAACGCTGACGATCCCCTGCCTTCCCGAAGTGAGGCTTCCCGTACGCGCACGTTTTCGCGGACGGTAAGCCTGATGGTCCTGAACGGCCAGGACGTTCCGGACTCCGACGACGAGCCTCCCCAAGGGGGTTCCCCTCACCTGGCAGTCCTTTCCCAACCCAGCGACCGACAGCGCCACACCAACGGCCACGCCAATGGTGTGAACGGTCATGCCCTGCCCGTCCAGCCTTCGGGCGGCGGCAACGGCTGTTGCTCGGGCGGCGGGAACGGATCGGCCAAGGCGGATGACGGAGTGACGGTGGTCCCCATCGTCCCCGATGTCACCCCCCTTGATGACACCGACTTTGCCGTCGGTCCCCGCAGCGCCCGCCTCTGGCACACCGCGTTCCCCACCGCCAAGCCGGCGGAGTGGAACGACTGGAAGTGGCAGCTCCGCAACCGCATCAGGACGCTTGAGGGCCTTGAGAAGGTCTTCCGGCTCACCGACGACGAGCGGGCGGCCATGGCGCAGATGGGCGGCCATCTGCCCGTCGGCATCACCCCCTACTACGCCAGCCTCTGCGACCCCGACGACGCGACGGACCCTCTCCGGCGCACGATGATCCCCGTCACCAACGAGTTCACCCTCGCCCCCGGCGAGAGCAAGGACCCCTTGGGCGAGGACCACGACAGCAAAGTCGAGGGTCTGGTGCACCGCTACCCCGACCGGGTGCTGTTCCTGGTGACCAACTTCTGCGCGGTCTACTGCCGCTACTGCACCCGGGCCCGCATGGTGGGGCAGACGGGCGAGTACCACTTCAACCAGAAGCAGTACGAGCGGGCGATCCAGTACATCGCCGACCACCCCGAGATCCGGGACGTCCTGATCTCCGGCGGCGACCCGCTGACGATGCACGACGACAAGCTCGAATGGCTGCTGTCGCGCCTCAGGGCGATCCCCCACGTGGAGTTCCTGCGCATCGGGTCCAAGGTGCCGGCGGTCCTGCCTCAGCGGATCACCCCGGCCCTGTGCAAGATGCTCCGCAAGTACCACCCCCTGTGGATGAGCATCCACTTCATGCACCCTGCGGAGCTGACGCCGGAGGTCAAGCAGGCGTGCGAGCGCCTGGCCGATGCGGGCATCCCGCTGGGTAGCCAGACGGTGCTGTCGCGCGGCGTGAACGACAACGTGCCGACCATGCGCGATCTGGTCCACGGCCTGCTCAAGATCCGCGTCCGTCCCTACTACCTCTATCAGTGCGACCCCATCGCCGGCTCGAGCCACTTCCGCGTCAACGTCGAGAAGGGCCTTGAGATCATCCAGGGTCTCCGCGGCCACACCACCGGCTACGCGGTCCCGACCTACGTCATCGACGCCCCCGGCGGCGGCGGCAAGGTGCCCCTCCTCCCGGACTACAAGATCGGGCGCGACGGCGACGACTTCGTGGTCCGCAACTTCGAAGGCGACGTCTACCGCTACCACGACCCGGTTCAGTCCTGATACGAGTTCACCGCAGAGACGCAGAGTTCGATACCAGTTCACCACAGCGACACAGAGGCCACAGAGAGGAAGGCCAGTGGGGAGTGGCCAGATGGCCAGTGGGGGAAAGACGGGGCGGCCGGACCGATTGATGCCGCTTGGTCTTCACACTGATTTCCTCTCTGTGTCCTCTGTGCCTCTGTGGTGAGTACCTGTCTTCTCTGCGATCTCTGCGTCTCTGCGGTGAGTTTTTCTTCCGAGGCGAGACATGCATCCCTGCGCCACGTGCGCCAGCATCCAGAAGACCTGCTGCCAGCGCGCCGAGATCGTGCTGACCGCGGGCGACGTTGAACGGATCGAGTCCTACACCGCCCGGGGGCGTGCCGCGTTCGTGGAGCGCCGGGCCCCGGCGGACCCGGCGTACCTCGAGGCTGACCCCGACGACCCCAACTGGGTGCGGTACACCGTGGCCCCCGACGGGACCCGGCGGGTGTTGCGACGGCGGGCGGGGGGGGACTGCACGTTTCTTGGCGAGCAGGGCTGCGTGCTGCCGACGGAGGTTCGGCCGCTGGTGTGCCGCCTGTACCCGTTTATGTACAACGAGGAGCGGCTGAGCGGGTCGGACCAGACATACTGTCCGGTGTCGCGACTGGCCCCGCCGGGCGTGACGATGCTGACGGTGCTGGGGATGGACCCCGCCGACGGCGAACGCTGGCGCCGGGCCCTGTACGCCGAGCTGCGCGCCGAGGCCGAATCACCGGCCGCCGAGACAAGGATCGCCCATCGATGAGGATCGGACTGACCTACGACCTGCGGACTGAGTACCTCGCCCAGGGCTGGAGCGAGCAGGAGGTCGCCGAGTTCGACCGCCCCGACACCATTGATGCGCTGGAGCGCGAGCTGGTGGCCCAGGGCCACGAGGTCGATCGCATCGGCCACATTAAGAAGCTCATCGCCCGGCTGGCCCAGGGCGATCGGTGGGACCTGGTCTTCAACCTGGCCGAGAGTCTCTACGGCCGAGCCCGCGAGGCGGCGATCCCCGCGCTCCTCGAGCAGTACCAGATCCCCTGCACCTACAGCGATGCGCTGGTCTTCGCGCTGACGCTCGACAAGGCCCTGACCAAGCGGGTGGTGCGCGGGCTGGGCCTGGCGACGGCCGATTTCGCGGTGGTGCACTCCGAGAGCGAGATCGCCGGCGTGAACCTGCCCTATCCGCTGTTCGCCAAGCCCGTGGCCGAGGGGAGCAGCAAGGGCGTCGACGCCCGGTCCAAGGTCCGCACGCCGCAGGACCTCGAATCGGTCTGCCGTCGGCTGCTGCGCGAGTTTCGCCAGCCGGTGCTCGTGGAAACGTTTCTGCCGGGGCGCGAGTTCACGGTGGGCATCCTCGGCACCGGTTCCGAGGCCCGTGTGATCGGCGTGATGGAGGTGCACCTGCAGCGCGGCGCTGAGCCCGAGGTGTACACCTACCGCAACAAGGAAGAGTGCGAGACACTGGTCAAGTACGCGCTGGCGACCGATGCGCTGGCGCGGGCATCGGCGGATCTGGCGCTGGCCGTCTACCGCGGGCTTGGCTGCCGCGACTCGGGGCGCGTGGACATCCGCGCCGACCAGCACGGGAACCCCAGCTTCGTCGAGATCAACCCGATGGCGGGGCTGCACCCCGAGCATTCGGACCTGCCGATCATGAGCGCGCTGGCGGGGATCGGCTACTCCGAGTTGATCCGCTCCATCGTGACCAGCGCAGCCCGCCGCGTGAGGCGCGACGGTGTTGCTGCGGCCGTCGCCGGCGCTGCGCGATGAACGTCGCGATCCTGCACGACGCCGTCACGGATGCGTCTTCACCCGACGACCTGGACGTGCTGGCACAGGCCGACGCCGTCGAGTCGGCACTCGTGGCCCTCGGCCATCGCTCGACGCGCGTGGCGGTGACGCTGGACCTGCACCGCGTCGCGGCCGATCTGCGCACGCTCGGGCCGGACCTCGTGTTCAACCTGGTCGAGTCCGTCGGCGGCCACGGGCGGTTGATCCACCTGGTCCCGGCACTCCTCGACACGCTCGGAATCCCCTACACCGGCTGCCCCGCCGGCGCCGTCTTCACCACCAGCAGCAAGCCGATCGCCAAGCGCGCCATGCGAGATGCGGGCATTCCCACCCCCGCGTGGCGCCCCGAGGGTGGCGGCCCCTTCACGCCGGGCCGGTGGATCGTCAAGAGCGTGTGGGAGCACGCGTCGCGCGGGCTCGATGATCACTCGGTGATCGAGGCATCATCGCCGCGCGAAGTTGATGCGGCGCTGGAGGCCGCCCACGAGCGGCTCGGCGGCGAGGCCTTCGCGGAGGCGTTCATCGACGGGCGCGAGTTCAACCTCGCCTTCATCGCCGACCCGTCGAGCCCCGGCGGCGTCCGCGCCCTGCCGCCGGCGGAGATCGAGTTCGTGGGCTACGGGGCGCAGCGCCCGCGGATCGTCGGCTATGCCGCCAAGTGGGACGAGGGGTCGTTCGAGTACGAGCACACCCAGCGGCGATTGGACTTTGGACCACAAGACCGGCCGCTGCTGGATCGACTGATCGAGATCGGGCGGGCGTGCTGGCGGCTGTTCGAGCTGCGCGGCTATGCGCGTGTGGACTTCCGCGTTGATGAGGCGGGCCGGCCGTGGGTGCTGGAGGTCAACGTGAACCCCTGCCTGTCGCCCGATGCGGGTTTCGCGGCCGCCGCCGAGCAGGGGGGACTGACGATGCTGCAGGTTGTGGATGCCATCCTGCTTGCCGCAGCCTCTTCACCACGGAGACACGGAGACACGGAGGGGGGAACGGTGTTCGGAAAAGACTGCAGCGACACTCCGGAACTGTCTTCCCCACTGGCCACCTGGCCACTCCCCACTGGCCCTCGCTCAGTGTCTCCGTGTCTCCGCGGTGAGTTCGTCTTCCGGAACGACCCGCACGACTCTGATGTCGGCGCCATCCGCCGCATCGTGACGTCGACGGGCTTCTTCGCACCCTCGGAGATCGAGATCGCCGTCGAGCTGATCGAGCAGTGGCTCAATCAGGGCGACGCCAGCGGGTACCGCTTCGTCTTTGCCGATGCGGGCAACGGGGAGTCGGCGCGGGCCGTCGGCTACGCGTGCTTCGGCGAGATCCCGTGCACGGTCGGGAGCTACGACCTCTACTGGATCGCGGTGGACCACGCACATCGCGGCGGCGGGCTGGGGCGGGCGCTGGTGGCGGAGGTCGAGCGGCAGGTGCGCGAGCTGGGCGGGCGGCGGCTCTACGCCGAGACCAGCGGGCGCGATCAGTACGAACCGACCCGCGCGTTCTACCGCAAGACCGGCTTCATCGAGGAGGCGCGGTTCGAGGACTTCTACGCGCCCGGCGATGCGAAGGTGGTGTACGGAAAGCGCATCGGGAGTGGGGAGTCGGGAATCGGCAGTCGCGGGGCGGAGCACTAGTCGGCGACGGTCGGCGCGGGGGCGCCGGGCTCCCACTCCAGCAACTGGATCTCCCACACCAGATCGGTCTTGGGCGGGATGGGCTCGCGTCCGTGTTCGCCGTAGGCCAGCGACCATGGGATCTCCAGGCGGCGCGTGGCGCCTGTGCGCATGCCCGGGATGCCCTCGCGCAGGCCGGCGATGACGTTGGGGTTGGCCAGCTCGATGGTCCAGGAGCGCTTGCGGAGGTCAGAGGAGTCGTAGATGTCGCCGCCGGCCAGGCGGGCGGTGAAGTTCATGGTGATCGTGGCGTGCTCGGGGCACGGCTCGCCAGTGCCGGGGGTGAGGTCGGTGATCGTCAGGCCGCTGGCGGTGGTGCGGGGTGCGGCCGGCGCTGGCGCAGGAGCCGAAGTGGCGGGCGCAGCGCTGGGGGCCGGGCGCTCTTTGCAGGCGACGATCGCGACGGATGCCGCGGCGGTACAGAGGGCCAGAACCAAGCGGCGGGCGTGTGTGGGGCTCATCGCGGTGGTTGTACCCGAGCGCGGTACGGCGTGCCGCTCAGGGCGTCGCGGGGATGCGGATGGTGGCCGACCCTGCGGTGACAAGGATCTGGTGGTCAACGACGGTGACGAGCACCGGTCGCGTCGGGGCCGGGATGGGGAGCTTGACGATCGCGGCAGCGCGCCCCGAGTCGACGCTGAAGACGCCCAGGGTGTAGAGCGTCTCGCCGCCGGGCTGCTCGTCGCCGTCGGCGTCGAGGGTGACGATGTAGTTGTCGGCGACGGCGACGGGGAGGATGTCGCCGTCGGTTGGGCGGGCATCGGCGCCGACGAGGGCGCCGTCGGCGTCGAGGATGATGAAGCCGCGGGCGGTGGCGATGAGCATGTTGCTCCCCAGCGCCGTGGCGGTGATGCGCTTGAAGTCGTAGTCCAGGCGGCCGCCGGCGTCGAGCGGCTCGGTGTCGCGCTGCCCAGTCTCGGTGCGGATGGTCCAGAGCTCGTTGCTGCTGTCGCGGACGACGGCGCGTCCGGGCATGGTCCATGCCTCGATGGTCTGCTCGAGGGGCCGGCTCTCCGAGCGCCAGCGGACGATCTTGCGGTAAACGTCGAGCGCGAAGAGCCCCCGGTCTCCGGCGATGAGCGCGTGGCCCTCGGGTGTGAACCGGACCCAGCGGATGGTCTGGCGTTCGCCGTGGCGGACGAGCTCGCGCCCGCTGCGGGCGTCGATGGCGACGACGGCGCTGCGGAGCTCGGCGTCGACCACGGCCTCGTTGGATGGGGGCTGGTCAAAGCCGCCGATGATGATCTTGCCCGCGTCGAGCGCGGCATCGTGCACGCGGGCGACGGTGCGCGGGGTGTTCCAGAGCTTGGCGCCGGTGGTGAGGTCGAATGCGGCGGTGCGCCCGGTGCGCTCGACCATCACCAGCGTGTGGTCGTCAAAGAGGATGAAGAGCTCGTTGAGCATCGCCTGGGCCTTGAGGGGCGTGTCGATCATCTGCGATGAGCGTGAGCCCGTCGGTTCGCCCACGCCGTCAAAGATGGATCGAAACGCGGGCGTGACCCAGCGCTCGATGCCGGTCTCGACATCGCGGCAGACGATCTCCTGATCCGTGCCGCTGCGCCCGTTGACCTGGCGTCCGAAGTAGATGCCCGTCGCGTCCATGCACAGGTACATCTCGCGCGGCACGCCGCCCCAGAGCTTGACAGCGCCGCCGTCGGGCTCGAAGCGCCACATGGTGAGCTCGCCGCTGCCCGAGCCGAGCAGGGCGTAGTTGGTTCTCGCGGTCGGGAGGCGCGGGCACGCGGGTTCGACGGCGGACCAGCCCAGCATCGTGGTGGCCTCGCCCAGGCGCGGGCCGATGCTCGGGCGTCGGTAGGCGTTGGTCATCGCGGCCCGGAGCTCGCTCATGAGCGCGACGGGGTCGATCGACCGGCCGCGATCGGTGAGGGCCAGGCCGGGACGCTCGCGCTGGAGGAGTTCGAGCTCGCGGAGCGCCGGCACGTAGCGCCCGGCGCTTTGCATCTGGCCCAGCAGTCGCCCGGCCAGCTCGCCCAGCAGCGGATCACCGGTGGGCAAGACGTCGGTGCTGGTGCGCAGACCTTCCTCAAGGGCGAAGATGGCGGGGTCGATGCGCCCCTGGGCGTGGTAGCGGTCGGCGGCGGCCATCCACGCGCGCGGGGCCGAGCGGGCCAGCGGGAACCGCCGCGCGATGGTCTCGAGATCTTCGGGGGGCGCCCCCGCGCCGGCTTGCTCGAAGAGGCGGGCGGCCTCGGCTTCGTACGAGGCGTAGACCGTCGGGCCCGAGGCGCGCACGAGGTCGCGGATGCGGCGTGTGGCTTCGGCTTCGGCGGGGAGGGTCGTCTCGCTGATGGTGTACGTCTGAGCGGCGAGCACCGGGGTTTCGAGGATCGTCTGGTATTTCTGCACCGCGATCTCGGGCTGTCCGGCGGCCTCGAAGTAGCGACCGGCCGCGAGCAGCGACGAGACCTGCTCCCACGGTTCGCTCGCGCAGCGGGCCAGTCGGTCGACCAGTTCGCCGCGCTGCTCGGGCGAGAGCTGGGCGGCCGGGCGGCTGGGGCCGGTGGGCTCGACCATCGCGAGCAGCGAGCGGAACAGGCGTGCGCGGCTGCGTTCGGAGTTCGGCGAGAGCGGGTCGCGCTCGATCGCCGCCAGCGCCGAGTCGATCGCGGGCAGCACGTGCTCGGGGTGGCCGGCCTGATAGGAGAGTTCGGCGAAGGTGATCGCGGGGTCGGGGTTGGCGGGCTCGGCGACCATGCGGTCGCGGAGCAGTTGCTGCGCGACATCCCACAGCAGGTAGGTGTGGACCTTGGCGTCGTCGACAACCAGGAGCTGCCCTTCGACGGCGACGAAGTTGCCGGGTGATTCAAGTGTGATGGGCACGGGCTCGGGGGCGGGGGCGCCGGTACGGATCGATTCCAGGGCCGCGGCGAGGTCGATGCTCAGGACGCCGTCGACCACCGGCACCAGCGCCTGGTCGCCCGCGATGACCACGCGCCCGCGGATGCCCATCGTCTTGACATCCAGAAGCTCAACGGGTTCACGCTGGATCCACTCATCGGCGGCGAGGTCGAGCGCTCGGATGCGGAGCTGCGACACCGCCAGCAGCAGGTCGCCGTGGCGGAGCACGTACCCGGGCTGCCCCAGGCGGTCAGTGGTGCGCTGGCGCACCAGGCGGCCGGTCTCGGCATCGAGCACCAGCAGCGTGCGCCGGTTGGGGCTGAGGGTGATCAGGGTGTCGCCGTGGAACACCGGAGTATTGGTCGACCACAGCGGCAGGCCCGAGCCCACCTGCTGCTCGTCCGTCAGGGCGGCGCGGCGCACCCATCGCGGGCGCCCGGTCGCCGACTCGACCGCGGCGATGACGCCCAGCCGGTCCGAGCGGTAGGTGACTCCGGCACGAACCGCGGACTCGTCGCCGCCGCCGATCCGCCAGTTGGACCATGGCAGCGACCCGATGCTGCCCAGCGTGCGTGTCCAGCGGGTCTCGCCGGTCTGGAGGTCCAGGCCGATGAGCGAAACGCTGACCAGGCGCTTCTGCTGCGACTGCTTGACTGCGGCGATCACCACCACACCCTGATCGACAACGGCAGCGCCGCGGACCGCCGACTCGTCGAACATCGCGCCCATCGAGCCGAGCGTGCGCGTCCAGACCACCGAGCCGTCACGCGCATCAAAGCGGGTGATGGTGCGCTCGGGGCTTTGCGCACCGATCATCGAGACGCCGGTGACCGCGATGAGCCACGGGTCCTGCACGGTGATGCGCGACATGTCCTCGAGCGACAGGGGCGAGCTGTACATCGATCCGCCGTGGCTCAGCGGCGCATCGATGTGACGACGCCACTTCATGGCCAGTGTGAAGCGGTCCCAGGCGGTGATCCGGCGTCCGTCGTGGACAAATACGGTGTCGCCGGAGACCGACGGTGCCGCGTGGAGCGTCACGGCCGAATCCGGAAGGCCGCGGATGCTGATCTGCGTCGCGTAGCTGCGCAGTTGCTCCATCGGCTCGCCGATCGACGCCGACGCCAGCGGCCGGGGCAGGAGCCCCGCGAGGCCGGTGGGCCCCGCGGGTGTGAAGGGGTCGATGGTCGTGGCGACTTGGGGCCTGGGAGCCGCGGTGCGCGGCGCGGGGCCGGGCAGCCCCGCGTCGGTGCGCCAGCGATCGGCGAGGGTCCACACCCGCTGGGCGGCCCACGGGTCGGTCCCTTCGACGAAGCCGGCGATGGTGGTCAGCAGCTGTGCCGCGTCGGCGGCGCCGTCGCCCGTGCGATCGGGATGGCGGTCGAGCTGCTCCAGCGTGCGCCACGCGGCGTCGAAGTTCGCCGATTCGGCGTGCTCCTGGGCGACGATCAGCGCGGCCTCAAAGCCCGCAGCGGTGAGCAGGCGCGTCGACTCGACGCGCTCGGCCTCGCCGGCCTGGAGCATGCGCCGGGCCGCCGGGCCCTCGGTTTCGCGGTAGCGGTCGAGCAGCGGGCGGTTGCGGAGCATCAGCTCGTGGATCCGCGAGCGCACCGAGATGAACAGCTCGGGGTCGCCCGAGGCGTCGTCGGCAACGACCGACTGCGCGAACTGGTCGAGCACCCGCTGCAGCACCAGCGAGGCCTCGCTGAGGTTGCCCACGCCCGCCAGCTCAGACGCACGCGACATCGCCTCGGTCGCCGGCGGCGAGTCATCCATATAGACCGGGCTTGCAAACTGGGCCATGGCCCGGGGCGTCGACCACTCGCACGGCGGCACAAGGCCCAGGGTGGCGGCAAGGACCAGCGTGAGGGTCGGGCGGCCGGGGCCGAAAACCCGCTGGCGGGACGTCGGGTGTTGCGAGTTCCGAGAACGCTGCATCTGAGCCTCCCGAGCAGTCTAGGCCGACCGGCGGCAAACGCCCCTGATCCCGGACCCTCCGTCCACCGATAGAGAGGCGTTGCCGACACGCACGGATCGGCTCGTTCGAACGTCAGTTCGAGGAAGGACGAGCATGGACAGCTCTGTCGCCGCCGCACAGGCGGCACCCCCGGTCGTTGGCTGGTCCCGCTTCGGGCTGGTCCCGCACCATCGCGGGCCGTCGGACCAGGCCCGGGCGCGTCGGATCGGGCTGCTGATCGTGGCGATCGTGCTCATGGGCGCGGCCGACCTGATGTGCACCCTCATCTATATGAACGGCATCGGCATGATGGAGGTCAACCCCATCGCCCGCCGGATGATCGAGATCAACGGCGCGACGCAACTGGTCATGTTCAAGACGCTCACGATGTTGCTGGCCGGCAGCGCGCTCTACCTCGGGCGGTTCCACAAGCGTACCGAGGTCTGCGGCTGGGGTTGCACGCTGGTGATGCTGGGCCTCACCCTGCACTGGGTGCGGTACAACCGGGACGTGATCCACCTCGCCAACGACATCGCGGTGATCGCGTTGCACGATGCCCCCGAGCGCTGGGTGACGCTGGGCGACTGAGCTACCGGCGCGCCATGGTGATGGCGAGCTCCAGGGCGGCCCGCATCGAGCCCGGATCAGCGCGGTGGCGCCCGGCGATATCAAAGGCCGTGCCGTGATCGGGGCTGGTGCGCACTGTCGGCAGTCCGATCGTCGCGTTGACGGCATTCTCAAACGCCAGAAGCTTGACGGGGATCAGCCCCTGGTCGTGGTACATCGCGACGACCAGGTCGTACGCGACGCGAACGGCCGCCCGGAAGATCGTGTCGCCGGGGAACGGGCCACGGGCGTCGATCCCTGCTTCGACCGCCGCACGAATCGCCGGCGCGATGATCCGCTGCTCCTCGTCGCCCAGCAGCCCCGACTCGCCCGCGTGCGGGTTCAGGCCGCAGACAGCGATCCGTGGCGCCTCGATGCCGACCATGCGACAGCCCTGGGCGCCAAGCTCGATGGTGTCGAAGATGCGCCCGATGGAGAGGATGTTCCGGAGTTCCATCAGCGGGACGTGCGCCGAGACCAGCACGACGCGCAGCGTCGGCGAGAAGAACATCATGCGGGTTCGCCTGGCGCCCAGGCGCTCGGTGAGCAGCTCGGTATGGCCAGGCCAGCGCGCGTGGCCCGCCATGGCCCAGGCTTCCTTACTGATGGGGGCGGTGACGATGGCGTCGGCGATCAGCCCTTCGGGGTGTCGCCCGGCGGCGGCGCTGATGGCCTCGTCCACCCAGCGGAATGAGAGCGCACCGGAGTTCTTGGCGGGCGCGGGCTCGCGACGTGCGGCCCTGAGCGACCCGGCGGTGATGCCCGCTCCCTCAGGGTCGTCGAGCAAGACGACATCGTGGACTGTGGTCGTGTCGACCAGGCCGGCGCCGCGTTTGACGCGCCACCAGTACGGTTCGATGCCCGCGAGTTGTGCGGCCTCGTTCATGGCGTCGGCCGCGCCGAGGATGACGAACCGTGCCGTCCTGCGGAGGGCGGGGTCGGCCAGTGCCTTGACGATCACCTCGGGGCCGATGCCCACAGGGTCGCCCATGGAGACGGCGATGGTGGGGCGGGGGATTGGCGCGGCGTCGGACATTCGTGCTCAATCGTAGGAGCTCGGCATGCCGGGCCGCGATCGTCCCGGGGCGTCCCCGGCTACACTGCGGCCCTGTGCCGCTGCTTGAAGCCGCCAACCTGGTCAAGACCTTCGGCGACCGCACCGTCGTGAACGGCGTGTCGTTCCACGTCGACGGCGCGGAGATCGTCGGGCTGCTGGGGCGCAACGGAGCCGGCAAGACCACCAGCTTCCGCATGACCATGGGCATGATCGAGCCCGACGATGGCACGGTCGCCTTTGACGGCAAGGACATCAGCCGGCTGCCGATGTACCAGCGGGCCCGGCTGGGGATGGGCTACCTCAGCCAGGAGCCCAGCGTCTTCCAGCGGCTCACGTGCGAGCAGAACCTGCTGGCGATCCTCGAGACGCTTCCGATCGGTCGGGACGAGCGTCACAAGCGTGCGGCGGAGCTGCTGTCGCGCTTCGGCCTCACGCACAAGGCACGCGACCACGCCCGGACCTGCTCCGGCGGCGAGCGGCGCAAGCTCGAGATCGCACGGGCGCTGGTCATCCAGCCGCGGATCATCCTGCTCGACGAGCCCTT
>SXGQ01177988.1_pt1 | contig 28855 bp, 41 predicted proteins | sample 3178371 | NCBI WGS metagenome assembly SXGQ01 (sample SAMN11356859, study PRJNA531348) | freshwater metagenome | isolation source: freshwater sample F1-20 | place: China: Fuxian Lake, Yuxi | collected 2017-12-25 | reverse complement strand
GATGCTAGTTTAAGTTGTTTATCTTATGCAACTAAGAAATGAATAATAATATACAATAAGTCCCAATCAATTTCTGCTGCTATGTCGATTACCGATGAATTAGCTAAGCAACGCAATCGCGACGCGGCAGAGCGCACCCTGATGGCTTGGATTCGCACCTGCCTCTCTTTGATTAGTTTTGGTTTTGGTTTAGATAAAATTGTGTCTGCAATCCGTAGCACTAACCCCACTGGAATTGCTAATCAAGGCTGGAGTGTTCAACTGATTTCCTATGCATTTGTGGGTACTGGTGTAGTGGCTATGGCCGCTGCCACCCATGTGCATCGTAAAAATCTCAAGCGCTTATCACGGCAGGAATTTACCTATAAGGAGGAACCTTCGCTTGCGGCTGCCACTGCTGTGATGATTACTTTGATTGGCCTTGTGGCGATCGTTTTATTAATGATTGGTAGTACTGGAAGATGAACTCACTGACAGAAATATCAGTTAAAGTAACATTATTCGCGATAATGCTCAGCTTGGGGGTGAGCGTTGATAATAAAACTCTGCTGGGATGGTTTAAACAGCCAGGCTATTTATTGCGCATTTTGGTGGCTTCCTGTGTTGTTGTTCCCCTATTGGCATTAATGCTATTGCAATCACCATTAACTGCTGGTATGTCACCAGCTTCAAAGTATGCAATTGCCTTGATGGCCCTCTGCCCAAGCGCGCCACTCACCATGCGCAAGGCAGCTAAAGCTGGTGGTGATCGTCAGCTTGCAGCAGTGTTGCAGGTTTGCTCAGCTTTGGCTGCGGTGATCTCGGTTCCATTGCTAGCAGGGCTTTTTCGTTCCCTATTTGCCATTGAAGGTTGGCAGATTGATCCTGCAGATGTGGCCATTCAAGTGTTAATTGCTCAGGTATTACCCCTATTGATTGGTATCGTAATTCGAGTTTATAAACCTCTTTTTGCCAGCCGCATTGAAAAAAAACTTAAGTGGTTAGCAAATTTCTTGTTGGCGTTATTAATAGTTGTGTTGCTTGTGAAAATAGGGCCAAATTTGCCGGCATTTATTACAACAAATTTAACTGCGCTTGTTTTGATGGTTGTGCTTGTAGCAATTAGCTTTGCGATTGGCTATGGGCTTGCAACAGGCGCTGGCTGCAATCGCCGCACTGCCGCTTTGCTTGTAGCGATGCGCAATCCAGGCTTAGCTCTTTTATTTGCTAGCAGCCATGGGGGGCATTTGATTGGAATTAAACTTGCCATAATCAGTTACGTGATTTTAACAATTGCTTTAACTACTGTTTGTTTTAAGGTTGCCGATTTGTTTGAGCCTGCCTAGGGTGAAATAGTTGATGGGAATTATTGATGCCAAATGGAAAGCCAAACATCCTGATTCTTTGGGGTGATGATATAGGCCAAAGCAATTTGAGTTGCTACAGCCATGGCCTGATGGGATATCAAACACCCAATATCGACCGTGTGGCTAATGAAGGTGCGAAATTTATACACTATTATGCGGAGCAAAGTTGCACCGCTGGTAGATCTGCTTTTATTAGTGGCCAGAGCGTTTACCGCACCGGCTTATCGAAAGTTGGTTTACCTGGTGCCGAAAATGGCTATCACCATGATGATCCAACCATTGCTGAATTATTAAAACCCCAGGGCTATCGCACCGGCCAATTTGGTAAGAATCACTTCGGTGATCGCGATGAACATCTGCCAACAATGCATGGCTTTGATGAATTTTTTGGTAATTTATATCACCTCAATGCAGAAGAGGAACCTGAATTAAGGGATTACCCAAAGGAGGATGATCCCGAGTTTCCTAATTTTCGCAAGCGTTTTGCCCCCAGAGGCGTGCTTCATTGTTGGGCTAATCCAGATGGCAGCCAGCGCATCGAAAGCACTGGTCCATTAACTCGGAAGCGGATGGAAACGGCAGATGATGAATTTATGGCGGAGGCCAAGCGTTTTATCCGTGATGCAGTTGCATCTGGCGAACCCTTCTTTGTGTGGTTTAACACCACCCATATGCACTTCCGCACCTATGCCCGCCCGCAAGATGTGGGCAGATCAGGGCGCTGGCAATCGGAATATCACGATGTGATGATCTACCACGATGAATGCATTGGTGAGATGCTTGATCTCATTGATGAGTTGGGGATTAGCAACGACACTATTGTGATGTATGGCACAGATAATGGCCCCCATATGAATAGCTGGCCAGATTCTGGAATGACGCCTTTTCGCAGTGAAAAGAATACCAATTGGGAGGGAGCATATCGAGTTCCAGCCTTGGTGCGTTGGCCTGGAAAGATTGCCCCAGGCACAAACATAACTGGAATTTGCAGCCACCTCGACTGGCTACCTACCCTGCTTGCAGCTGCGGGCGAACCAGATATTAAGGAGAAATTATTAACTGGCTATCAGGTGGGAAATAAAAACTTCCGTATCCACCTTGATGGTTATAATATGCTTGATTTTTGGACTGGTAAAATAGATAAAAGCCCCCGGCGTGAATTTTTCTACTTTTCCGATGATGGTGATTTAGTGGGTTTAAGATACGACAATTGGAAGTTTGTGTTCCGCGAACAACGTGTTCAAGGTACCTGTCAAATATGGGCGGAGCCTTTTATTGAATTACGTGTGCCAAAGATATTTAATCTGCTCACTGATCCCTACGAGCGAGCCGATATCACTTCTAATACCTACTGGGATTGGATCTTTGATCATGTGTTCTTGATTGTGCCAGCTCAGTCCTATGTGGCAGAATTTCTTGCCACTTTTAAGGCCTATCCGCCACGGCAAAAGGCAGCCAGTTTCTCCTTGGAGCGGGTTATGGAGCGTTTGGAAAAAGCGGTGGGCGGACCTGCCTAAACCCTGGTGGTTATCAGTTAAAGCAGCTACAACGGTGCAGTTGCAACAGTGGTTGCCCATGGTTGGCAAATTATTACTGGCTCGCTGGTTTTGTTTGCCAACTGGCGTTTTCCTTGCTCTTGGGCTTGCAATTGAAAGCAAGCCCCCCTTAATTCCAAGCAGCACTCCGGTGGCTGATCTGGGCACTAATACAAAACTGCCTGCCCATCTGGAAGAAAGTTTTCGTGTTATGCCATCTCCACCACCACCAATAGGGTTCTTGGCTTTTAAAAAACAGCCTGGAGCTACGGCTCTGTTGTTTTACCCCCTCGATCAACCAGCCCTGGATATCAGCCCTTTTAAATGGCGCTATTCAGAAAGCCGCAAGGGTTGGCGCATGCATGCTGGCCTTGATCTGATGGCACCGGAGGGGGAGGCCATAAGAGCTGTTAAAAGTGGCCGAGTGGTTTTAGTAGACACAATTTCTGGCTATGGCATCACCGTAGTTGTGGCCCATGGTGAGTTGAATCAAAGTTTGTATGCCCATCTTTCGGCCGTTGATGTGAAACCTGGTGATCAGGTTGAGCCCAGTTCCCTATTGGGGCGGGTTGGGCAAACGGGTGTTGCCAGTGGCCCCCACCTACATTTCGAATGGCGTGAACGCCAAGGAAATGGCTGGGTTGCCCTTGATCCCATGCCTCTGATGATTCCCCAATAGGAGGGATGAATTGTTTTCAAGTATTGATTTGTTAGAGCAATGGTGCGTTGATCGCGCTGCTGCTGGCCAGAAAATATTGGGCTTGTGTGCCCCGCCGGGTAGTGGCAAAAGTTGGTTGGCAAGCCAATTGCAAACAAGGCTGGGTTTGGTGAGCCTTTCCCTTGATGATTTTTATTGGCCCCAGCCCCAATTACAGCAGTATCAACGCGGTTTACCTGGCAGCCACGATCTACCACTTCTGAAGCAAGTGTTGGCTGATTTTCGCCAGCACGGCAAGGCGATTGCCCCTTGTTTTGTGAAGGGATTAGCGGCTGGTGCTGGTGATCGCCAAGGGCAACGCCTTCTGGCTGGGGATTTGCTTTTGCTGGAGGGTTGGTGTGTGGCTGCAAGAGGTGTGCCAACGCTTCTGCCATACCAGCCCCTTTGGCAGCAACTTGATGGCCTTTTATTGCTGCGTCCACCCAGTTATGGGCGAGTGATGCGTTGGCGTTTGCAGGCGGAGGCTAAACAGCGTCGCCAGGGGGGTGGTGCCTTAACAGCTTTGCAGGTGGCAGCCATGGTGCATGCTTTTTACGGCCATCTACCGGCAGAAAAATGTTTTGCACCGTTGTGGCAACAACCCCAATTACCAACCTGGCAGCTACAGCTCAACCACCAAAGGCAACCGCTTGGGCCAATTGAAATTGTTTGTTAGGTCCAGTTGCCGCCAAAGTCGTCGTCAAAACCTTGATATGGCATGAATTCATTCCAGCCCGGGCTGGCTTGATCCATTAAGCCGTATTGGGCATCCACTGCGTCGGTAGCGGTGTTGCCGGTGGGACGGGTATCGCAGGTGATGCTGCCATCACTGGCAGTGCTGCAGTTGTCGAATACAACTCCCGCCTGAACTGGTGAAATCAGCAAGGCAGCACCGATGATGGATGCGCCCAACTTGTTGTTCAACACGCCGATGTACACCGATTGGACCGCCGTTATTCTGCTGCTTCTTACGGCAGCACCTTTAGCCGTGGTAGTTGCTACCGCAGCCTTTTTCATCTGGCGGCAAAAGCGGGCGAAGCTTTGAGCTTGTTAGGCAACTGGAAACCTTTGCCAAGGCAGGGCAGACAAGTGCGGTAGGAGTCTCTGCCTTGGCGCAGCACGCCGCTGCCGCCGCAGCAAACACAGGTGATGGTGGCTTTCGAAACTGCTACTGCTGAACCCATGGAAACAAAAAACCTGCATCCATAATGGTGTGAATATGCACACTTGATCCCGAATTAATTCTAAAGAAGTTGTTGTTTTAGGGCCTTTAGTGAAAATTTTTTTGGTTTGTTTTTAAGTTCTTCCAATAATTCTTGGGCGCTAATGGCGCTGCCTGGTGCTACCCAGCCATTTTGAGCAGCCCATTTGCCGATTAGTTGTGCGGCGCTGCCGCCTTGGGCCTGCCAGCTGGCTACGCCTGAGGCCTGATCGCGTTTTGCCAATTTGTTGCCTTGGTTATCCAAGAGCAGTGGCAAATGCCCATACTGGGGCGCTGTTTGGCCAAGCATTTGCATTAATGCCACCTGGGGACCTGTGGAAACCCAAAGATCGCTCCCTCTCACAACCGTATTAATGCCCATCCACAATTCGTCTACGGCAGTGGCGAGGTGATAGGCCACATAGCCATCAGCGCGGCGCAGCACCACATCCCCCACCTGCTCGGCGCCATTCAATTGATTTGGGTAATTGCCCAGCTCCTGCCATTCCAATTCAGTGGCAGGCAAACGCAAGCGCCAGCTGGGTAATTTGGCTTGTTCTTCCCCCCAGCTGTGCTGTTTATCAAGGCAGGTGCCCGGGTAAAGGGGCCAACCACCATGGGGCGCGGAAAGATGGGCCAACATCCGCCTGCTGCAACGGCAGGGGTAAAGCGCACCGCTGCGGCGTAAGGCTGAAAGAACGCTGGCGTATATACCCCGGCGTTCACTTTGGCGCCAGATGGGTGGATCCCAAGCCAAACCAAGCCAGGCCAGATCAGCAATTATTTGCGCTTCTGCGCCGGCTTGCACCCGGGGTGTGTCGAGGTTGTCGATGCGCAACAACCACTCCCCCCCCTGCAAACGGCTAAACAACCACGACAGCAATGCTGTGTGCAGGTTGCCCAGATGCAAAGGGCCGCTAGGGGTGGGCGCAAAGCGACCACGCTGCCGTTGGCTGCGGCAAGCCTGGGCAATAAAAAGCTCCCCCCTCAAATGAGCGGGGAGCGCCTCTAGCAGGTGAATCAGCCTTGAACCCGCTCTTTAAACAGTTTGCCGGCGGTGAAAGCAGGCACTTTTTTGGCTGGGATGGCGATCTTTTCGCCAGTTTTAGGATTCAAACCCTGGCGGGCGGAACGCTCACGGGATTCAAAGGAGCCAAAGCCAAGGATCGATACCTTTTTGCCTTCCACAACTGAATCAACGATCGTTTCGATGGCTGCATCAACAACCTGGGAAACATCGGTTTTGGTGAGGTCGGTGCGGGCGGCCACCAAATTAACAAGATCTGCTTTGTTCATAAAAGTGTTTACGAATTCAGTGAACCCCGCAATCGTATTGAGCCTGCATCGAGTGTGCAACCTTAATTTTCAGCATTCGCAATGCTTCTCAGCTGCAGTGCCCGGGCGCCATGCTCCACCAGCTTGGCCCCAGCCAGGGGGCCAAGCCCTGCGGCGCAAGCGATCTGCCCAGGTGAACCGCTAGGCAGCCAAGCTTGAAGTTGCTCCAAGCTGCGTTGCAAACGGGGCCAATGAAAATTGTTGTCGCTGGGGCGGGCACACACCCCACCAGCGGCGGTGGGCCAAAGCAAACGCCCGCAAAACAACACATCATTCAGGCCTTGGCTCCAGTGGAGAACGCAGGAGCCGGGGCTTGGCCCAGGCGTCCAGAGCAGATTTAGGCCAGGTTCGATGCTGTGTTGGCGGCTGAATGAATGGACGGCAGTTTGATTTGTTAATTCAAGATTTGGCAGCAGGTAGGCCTCCTGTTCCTGCAAAAGCACTGGCCAGCCCAATAGTTGCTGCCAGCGTTTGCACTGGCCATGGCCCTGGCGATGGCTAAGCACAATCCAGCCGGGCGGTTGGCTTTCAAGGAATAGTTGATTTTCCTCATTCAAAAGTGGGGCGTCCACCAGCACTGAACAGCCGACGCTGCTGCGCAGCAGCCAGGCGTTCCCGCCAGCGCTATGGCGATTTGGCGGGAAAACCCATAGATCGGCGCGCAGTTGGCTAATGCCCATGGGTGGAATGAAGTAACTGCCAGTGGCTAATCTGGAACTGTGGCAGAGGGCAGATGGCTTTCGGAATTGGGAGGCCATGGCCCCTGGGCAGCAGTTGCACAGAAGCGGGGGTGAACTTTGTGGTGGCGGCTCCCCAGGCCACCAAAGTGGAGTTGTTGTTGTTCGAAAACGGCAGCTCAGCGGAGCCCTATCGGGTAATCCCGCTTGATTTAAACCACCGCAGTGGTGATTACTGGCATGTGGCTGTTGAAGGAGTGGGGTTGGGTTGTTGTTATGGATATCGGGTTTTTGGCCCTAAGTGCAGCTCAGGCCATGGTTTTAATCCAGCCAAGGTGCTTTTGGATCCATGCGCACGGGCAATTAGCGGTTGGGATGTTTACAACAGAGAACTAGCCACTGGCGATCAGCCAAACACGGCTAATTGTTTAAAGGCGGTGGTAACGGAAAGAGAGCGTTTTGATTTCCAGCGTTTCCCGCGGCCGCGGCGGCCCTGGCGACAATCGGTGATCTATGAACTGCACCCTGGCGGTTTCACTAAAGCTGATAAAAGCCCCGCTAGCCCTAATCATTGCGGCACATTTTTAGGCCTAATTGAAAGTATTCCCTATTTATTAAGCCTGGGGATTACAACGGTGGAACTGCTGCCACCAATGGCCTTCGACCCCCATGATGCCCCCGCTGGCCGTTTGAATTACTGGGGCTATAGCCCCTTGAGTTGGTTTGCTCCGCACCATGCCTATGTGGCTGGCAATGATGCACAACAGGGGCGTTTTCAGGTGCGTTCGCTTGTGGAGGCCTGCCATAAAGCTGGCCTTGAGGTGATAGTGGATGTTGTTTATAACCACACCACAGAAGGTGGTGATAAAGGCCCCACCTTGAGTTGGCGTGGCTTTGCAGATCAAACCTATTACCTGCAATCAGAAGATCGCAAATATCAAGATGTATCTGGCTGTGGTAACAGCATTGCTGCAAATCGCCCCTTGGTGAGGCAATTGATCCTGGAATCGATGCGCTGTTGGGCTTTGGAATTAGGGGTTGATGGTTTTCGTTTTGATCTCGGTGCCGCCCTAACCCGTGGTGAAAATCTCACCCCCCTTGATCATCCACCCTTATTTGAAGAAATGGAGGCCGACCCTGAGCTGGCTGATGTGAAATTAGTGGGGGAGCCATGGGATTGCGGTGGTTTATATCGCCTCGGTGATTTTCCAGCAAAAAGGGTTGGCACTTGGAATGGCCGCTACCGCGATGATCTAAGAAGATTTTGGAAAGGCGACGAAAATACCGCTTGGAATATGGCTGAACGCTTGAGTGGCAGCCCAGATTTATTTAACGGCAAGGCGGCACCTGCAGGTAGAAGTATTAATTTCATTACCGCCCATGATGGCTTCACATTAAATGATTTGGTTAGTTACAACGATAAACATAATTTAGCTAATGGAGAGGATAACCGCGATGGCGATTCCCATAACAACAGCTGGAACCATGGCGTGGAAGGCCCCAGCACAGATCGCGGTATAAATAATTTGCGCAGCCGACAAATGCGTAATATGTTAACTACTTTACTGATATCTCCTGGGGTGCCCATGTTGCTCATGGGTGATGAGCAACATCGCAGCCAAGGGGGAAATAACAACTGTTGGTGTCAAGATAATCCCTTGGGCTGGATGAATTGGGATAGTGATGTTGAGGCGGAAAACCTACGCACTTTTACAAAAAGGCTGCTGCGCCTACGCCAACTATTACGTGAATTTATTAATCCAGATGTGCCCCTAGAAGAAGCTGAAAATAATCAACAGCCCTGGCGGCAATGGCATGGGGTGGAGCTTGGTAAGCCCGATTGGGCAAGCTGGTCCCATGGATTTGCTTGGAGTGTGCAAACAGCTGCTGATGGTCCGAGGCTTTGGTGCGGCATGAATGCTTATTTCAAAGCTTTGCATTTTGATATTCCCAATTCACCTAGCGGTTGGAAAAGGGTTGTTGATACCGGTTTACCCGCCGATGAAGATCTGCCGGCAACACCACCTATTTGGAGGCCGCCATCGGCACCGATGGAAAGCCGCAGCTTGATGTTGCTGGTGGCAGGAAATATTGAATTAAGCCTGTAATTTCTAAAATTTATGATTTTAAAAAACGTTTAGCTAATTTTAATGCCAACACAACTGTTGCAGCTCCGTAGGAGCTAAATGTGATTATTTGGCCAATGCTGCCGCTGCCATAGATATCGCGATCAAGCAAAATTAAATCCGCAAGCGATGCAACAGTTCCCCAGATCAACACCCAAGTGCCCACATAGGCCACTGCTTTTAACTTGGGGTTCATAGCTGTAGATACCAATTAACTATGGATAGCACCTGGCCGGCGGGGCCGCGACCGCTCACTAATTCACCAATTAGCGCTGCGGCAAAGCCAACCATGGCAACTCTGCCATTTAGAAGTTCAACGGCGGCAAGGGCTTTGTTGTTCCAGGGGCGTCGGGTGGTGAGGCCCTCACCAAATTTTTCGATCGGTTCGTATTGGAATTGGTTTGGCATCACTGCTCGGGCTTCTTAACGAGATTGATTAAAAATAGATCTGTGTACAGCTTGGTAAGGCTCAATGGCGGCATGGCGTTGGCGTGGATCATTATTGATGGCTGCTTTTTTGTTGGTGGCGCCTCCCTCCCTGGCAAGCCTGCCCGGTGATCGGGGGCCAACGGCTGCTCTGCTCAAACCAGGGTCATCTGAATTGGTTTTCAGGAGGGTGCCCGGCCGCCACGCTAACGGCGATCAGCTTTGGTACCTGGAGCTCAAACGCAATGGTGAGGTGGTGGCCAGGTGGCGTGCAGCCAGTGGTGCGGCTGCAAAGCAAAAGGCAGACCGTTTTTGGAGCCCCGGTAATGCTGCGCCGCTGCCACCAGGTAGTTACCGCTTAGGGGAGCCTGAGCCCTGGGATAACAGCTACTGGTTGGATCTGCTGCCAAATTTCCCCACCACCCGCAGCGCCCTGGGGATCCACACCTGCCTGCCTGGGGTGGGTTGCATCTGCTTGCCGGATAAAGCCGACACCGATGCCCTGGCCCGCTGGGTAAAGGCCCTCAACCTGAAGCAGCTCACGGTTTTGAACTAGGCAAGCCGCCTTGTTAGAATGAAAACCATTTTCAAGCCGCCCTTTGCTAATGGGCTTCATTTCTGATTATTTTCTGCCAGTTGCCTGGCTAGCAATTGTTTTAAGCCTGGGGGCCTGTAGTAATTCACCTGAAAGCGCAAAACAATTCAAGGTTCTTACAACCTTTATGCCGATAAACTTGTTTACCAAGGCGGTGGCAGGCAATTGCGCTGAGGTGCAAGCCCTCATGCCAGCTAACAGTGGACCCCACGATTTTCAAGCAAAACCGGCAGATTTGAATGCCCTGCGCCAAGCGAAAGTTTTAGTTAAAAATGGTTTGGGGATGGAAGGATTCCTGGCCAAGCTAATTGCTTCCGCCGATAACAAAGATTTGCTAGTTATCGATTCAAGCCGTGGCATTACCACCCTTGATTCACCAGCAGAGGAGGGCCATGCAGAGGAAGCTCACTCCAGCCACTCTCACTCCAGCCACTCTCACCCCAATCATGGTGAGCTAAATCCCCATATTTGGCTTGATCCACTGCGGGCCGTTAGTCAGGTGGAAAATATTCGCGACGGTTTAGTTAAGGCTGATCCCAGTTGCGCGGCTAGCTATCGCCGCAATGCAGCAACCTACATAGCCAAGTTGCAAACACTAAATGCTGAAATAAGCAATCAATTGAACCCATATCAAGGCAAAACCTTTGTGGCTTTCCATGATTTCGCCCCTTATTTTGCCAATAGATACAAGCTCAAGGCCGATTTTCTTGTGGATGTGCCAGAACTAAATCCAAGCCCCGCTAATCTGCTGCGGGTGGCGGCTGCTGTGAAACGCAGCCAATTAAAAGCTTTGCTTAGTGAACCCCAAGAGGGCGAACGTTCCTTCAATGCCTTAGCCAAAGACCTGGGGGTGAAAATTAGTGTTTTTGATCCAATGGAAACCGGCAGCGTGCAGGCTTCCCAAAATCCTGCTACCTATTTCAAGGTGATGCGCAGCAACGTGGCTGATTTGATCAAGGCTTTTGGTGGATAATTCTGTTCTGCGGGTTGAAAACCTCAGCGTTCGTCGCGACGGGCAGCTGGTGGTGGATGGTGTGAATTTTGAATTGCTAAGCGAAAGTGATACCGCCCTTGTGGGCCCAAATGGTGCCGGTAAATCCAGTTTGGTGGCAGCAGTGCTGGGCCTATTGCCACGTCAAACGGGGGAGGTGTGGGTATTGGGGCATCGCCTAGGCCCCGTAGGCGAACTGCCCCATGGGGTGCGATCCCAGATTGCCTATCTGCCCCAATCCTTTGCGCTCCAAGGACGCTTTCCACTCAGTGTGGCTGAATTCGTTGCTTTTGGTTTTGATCCCCCAGGCCCCCGCTTGCCGTGGCGTAACCGCTCAAAGCGCGGCGCAGCAGTGCTTGTGGCCCTGGCCCGCACCGGTTCTAGCAAGCTTGGCGCAAAGTTATTGAGCGAACTATCCGGCGGCGAACTCAAGCGGGTGCTGTTGGCTTTTTGTGTGGTGCGGCCCCGAAAACTTTTGCTGCTGGATGAAGCACAGGCGGGGCTTGATGCCACCGCCAGTGAGCAATTTCAGGAATTGCTGTTGCAATTGCGCCGTCAGGAGGGGTGGACCGTTCTGCAGGTATCCCACGACCTGGAAATGGTGCGTCGTAGTTGCGATCAGGTGTTGTGTTTAAACCGTTATTTGCGCTGCAGTGGGCCGCCAACCCATGCCCTCAACCCCCAACGTTTGGCTGAGCTCTATGGGCCAAACGTGGTGGCTTATCAGCATCAGCACCATGGTTGATAGCGCTGGCGTACTTGCCCAACCTTTTATGCAGAGGGCCCTGCTGGGTGGACTGCTCACCGGGGGGCTAGGCGGATTGCTGGGTAGCTTTGCGGTTTTGCGGCAGCTTTCTTTTTTTAGTGATGCCCTTGGCCATTCCGCCCTGCTTGGGGTGAGCATCGGCATCCTGCTCGGAATTAATCCCACCCTGGTGTTAATTCCATTCGCGGTGTTGTTTGCATTGCTTGTGAATCAGTTGGTGGAGCGCAGCAAGCTGCCAGCTGATGCCTTGCTGAATATTGTTTATTCCAGCTCTTTAGCCTTTGCAGTGGTAGCCCTGAGCTTGGTGGAAACCTATCGGGGCGGAATCCAGCAACTGTTATTTGGCGACATCCTCGGCATTAGCTGGCTTGATCTTGGTGTTATTGCCCTGCTGTTGCTGGGGGCGGTGCTGTATTTGGTTTTAAGCATGCGAGCCCAAGTATTACTAACGCTGAATAGCGATTTTGCTGGGGCATTTGGCGTTTGGGCTAATTGGCACCGGATTGCTTTCATTGTGTTGCTGGCCGTGGTGGTGGCGGTTTCGATCAAAGCGGTGGGGGTGTTGCTAATCAGCGCTTTTGTGGTGATCCCTGCCTGTGCAGGCCGTTTGTTGAGCCGCCGCTTTCCTGTTTATGTGCTCAGTTCAGCGCTTTTGGGGGGCGGCTGTGCGCTACTGGGGCTCTTTGCTTCTGGGTTAACCAACCTGCCCTCAGGCCCCTGTGTGGTGATCGTGCAATTCAGTGGTTTTATGCTGGCTTTATTGTTTAAGGCCATATTTTGAGCACGGGCATCACAAGCGATAGTTCCCTACTGCTACCACTTGATTTCAGCGCATCGCCTGGGATGGGTGTGATGCTTTGCGGCCACGGCAGCCGCAATCGTTTTGCCTGTGAGGAATTTGCCCAGTTGGCCGATGGTTTGCGTTTGATGCTGCCGGAGGTGCCGGTGGAGCATGGCTATTTGGAATTTGCCAGGCCGATAATTAAAGAAGGCTTAGATAAATTGCGCGCCCGCGGCGTCAATCGCATTTTGGCGTTGCCCGGCATGTTGTTTGCTGCCGGCCATGCCAAAAACGACATCCCATCGGTTTTAAACACCTATGCGGCTTCCAACGGCGTGGAGATCAACTACGGCCGCGAACTTGGGGTTGATCTAAAAATGATTCAGGCGGCAGCTGCCCGCATCAGGGAGGCAATAGCAACTGCCGATGCCACTGAACCCACGCCCATAGAAAACACACTATTGGTGGTGGTGGGGCGTGTCTCCTCCGATCCAGATGCAAATTCAAATGTAGCCAAAGTAACGAGGATGTTGCTGGAGGGTTTTGGTTTCGGTTGGGCTGAAACCGTTTATTCAGGTGTTACTTTCCCATTGGTGGAGCCGGGTTTGCGCCATGCGGTGAAGCTGGGCTTTAAACGCATTTTAGTGTTTCCCTATTTCTTATTTTCAGGTGTGCTGGTAAGCCGGATTTACCAACATACGGATCGAGTTGCAGCTGATAATCCAGCCCAGCAATTTGTAAAAGCGGGCTATTTGAACGATCATCCCCTCGTGCTGGAAACCTTCCGTGAGCGGTTGGCTGAGGTGATAAGGGGCGATGCAAATATGAACTGTTCAATGTGTAAATACAGGGCCCAGGTGCTCGGATTTGAGGCGGATGTGGGGGCTGTGCAGCACAGCCACCACCACCACGTTGAGGGTTTAAATGAACCCTGCGCCCTATGCGAAAAAGAATGCACAGGTGCATGCCAAGAAACGGAAGCTACGGCAACAACTGCTGAGCACAGCCATAACGACCATCACAGCCATTCCCATGCCAATTATCCCCATAGCCACCATCCCTTGGGGCCAAACAGCTTGAAAAGCTGATTTATTCAGTTATTTAAAGCGAAGGATTTAACTGTTGCTTGATTACCCAAGTTGTGGCCGCTTTTTGGCTATGCCATGCCTTAAGCAGTTGTTTTGCAAGATCGCGCAATTGCTCTGAATCAGCGGTGGCATCAATGGCACGGCTAAAGCGTTCAATTTCAAATTGTTGGCCTGTGGTGAGCTCAATTGAGTTGCCCATGGCAGCTGAATAGAAACTGAGGCAAATGTATCGAGCTTTTTGGAGCGAGCTGTTACAAGAGCTACCCCCGCAAATGTGGGTGTGTATTTCAAATTGTAAATCCGGGTTTACCCATAAGCTTCACCAATGCTATGTATTAACGGATCTAACCAATGGCTGCAAAAGCCCTGTAGCAGCTATGCGTTTGAGCTGGCCCCAGCACCTACAGGCTTCCCGCAGCGTTGAAATGGCTAGTGATGAACAGCGCGGCATGGCCATGGCCTTGATGGGAATATCCCTTTTGGTTTTATCCCAAGATCTTTTGGATCTTGGCCTTAGGTCCCAAGACACTTGCGAAGACACTGAACCTCAGCAAGAGCAAAATTTGCTAAATAAGGCTTAGACAGCGCTCTGGCGCAGGGGAGGCGGTAAGCGACCACTCACCAGCCAGGCTGCCCCCACCAGCAGCGCGGAAGCCCATAAGCAGGCCTCCATGCCGCCCACCAGAAACAAACCCCCTGAAAGCACAGTGCCAAGCAGGCGACCAGCAGCATTTGCCATGTAATAAAAACCCACATTGAGGCTTACCGATTCGGCATCGGTGTAGGCGAGCACCATGTAGCTATGAATAGATGAATTCATTGCAAACACCACTCCAAACACAGCTAAACCCACCACTACCGCAAGGCCGGGGTTGCCAACTTGGCGCCATAAAGCAATTGCAATCAGGGCTGGAATTGCAGTTAAACAAGCGCTCCAAAATTCCACTGCAGCAACGCCCGGCGGCTCCCCTTTTCCCCACAGGCGGCGCAGATTTGGTGCAGCAGCTTGAATAATTCCATAGCCGATCAGCCAAAGGCCCATAAAGCCGCCAACTTCCCAGAAACGCCAACCCAGGGCTGCCTGCAAAAACACCGGCAGGGCAACCACAAACCACACGTCGCGGGCACCGAATAGGAATAATCGAGCCAGGGAAAGCACATTGATGCCTCGCGATTTAGAAAAAAGTGAAGAAAAAGCCGGCGTTTGTTTCATTTTGCCAATTTCAGCTGGCAACACCAGTGTTAATAAAAATGCTAAAAATAAAGCTGCTGCCATCACAGCTACGGCAGCATTAAAACCAATGCTGGTTAAAAGTATTCCGCCAAGAAAGAATCCCACACCTTTAAGTGCATTCTTAGAGCCCGTGAGAATTGCAACCCATTTAAATAATTGCTTTTCTCCCTGGTTTTGATCATTGGGTGTTTCTGGTACTACGGTTTTAATTGCACTTTTAGCGCTCATTTTATTGAGATCTTTAGCAACACCACTCATGGCTTGGGCAAGCATCACATAGGCAACGCTCCACCACTTAGGCCAGCTGTCGGCAACGGGTATCAACATCAACAGGGCTCCAACCTGCATTAGGGTGCCGGCCCAAAGGGTTAAGCGAAGGCCAAAGCGAGCACCTAAATAGCCACCGTAGAGATTGGTGATGATGCCAAAAAATTCGTAGAAAAGAAACAGAAAAGCAATCTCAAGGGTGCTGTAACCCAGCTCGTGGAAGTGAAACACCACAAGCATGCGCAGGGCACCATCGGTGAGGGTGAAGGCCCAGTAGTTTGCGGTTACAACTGCATATTGTTGCAGCGCTGATAGAGGTTTAAGCAACATGATTTCAAGCCTGCTCAAGTTTTGCCACGTGCATGGCTAGATCTGCCATGCGGCAGCTGTAGCCCCATTCGTTGTCGTACCAGGCATAAACCTTCAGTTGAGTTCCATTTATCACCATGGTTGAAAGGGCATCAATAATGGCGCTGCGGGCATCATTGAGAAAATCAACTGAAACCAATGGCCTGGTTTCATAACCAAGGATTCCCTTTAATTCATTGTTTGCGGCATGTTCAAAGGCTGCATTTACCTCCTCTGCGCTAACAGGCCGTTTTAGTTCAAATACCGCGTCGGTTAGGGAAGCATTTAGCAACGGCACCCGCAGGGCATGGCCATTTAATTTGCCTGTTAATTCAGGGAAAATCATCGCGATTGCCTTAGCCGATCCTGTGGTGGTTGGGATCAGGCTTTGCAGGCAGGAGCGGGCACGGCGCAGGTCGCTCTTAAAGCAATCAACTACAACCTGGGTATTAGTTACATCATGCATGGTGGTGATTGAGCCATGCAAAATACCAAATTGTTCATGCACCACTTTCACCACTGGGGCTAAACAGTTGGTGGTGCATGATGCTGCAGTTAGCAGGCGGTGTTTGCTTGGATCATAGAGATCGTGGTTGATGCCATAAACAACATTAAGAGCCTCAGCTCCAGCCACTTCACCTTTTACTGGGCAGGCCACCACCACCCTTTTGATGGCAGGGTTTTGGAAATAGGGCTCAAGGGTTTGGGGCGTTTTGAATTTCCCACTGCATTCGAGCACCATGTTTGCGCCGGTTAGGGCCCAGGGTTCCTTTGCTTGGCTGAAAGTAATTGGCCTAGTGATTTGATCGGCTACCACAAATCCATTGGCTTGGGCTACTACCCCGTGCTGCCAACGGCCATGGACGGAATCAAATTCCAGCAGATGGGCGGCGCCATGGGCATCACCGGCGGGGTCGTTCACGTGAACAATTTCAATGCCGGGGCGATCCCAAAGGGCGCGAAACACAAGGCGGCCAATGCGACCAAAGCCGTTAATTGCGATTTTCATGGCTGCTACGGTGAAACTAAGGCAGCTTAAATCAACCAAACTTGATATGACCAGTGTGCTGCAACACACCGTTAACCCCAGGGCCCAGCAATTGCTCAAGGTGCTGGCTGAGCCAATTCGCATGGAATTGGTGCAATGCCTCGGTGCAGGCGAACGTTGCGTGTGTGATCTAACTAGTGATCTGGGGCTTGCTCAATCCAAACTTTCCTTTCACCTAAAAGCGATGAAAGATGCGGGCCTGATCAGTGCTCGCCAGCAAGGCCGCTGGACCTACTACCGGTTAGAAGCAGATAGTTTGCTCTGGTTGCGCAATTGGTTAGATCAATTGGCAAATAGTTGCATTAAACCAGCTAGCATATGTGATTAATTATTGCGTAAACAAGATGAAAAATTTTTCAGGCCCGCTAAGAAGAATGTTGATCTATGGCTTGACCAGTTATGTGGGGCTTGTGCTGATAAATAATTCCGAATTGAATTTGCCAAACATGTGGGTGGCATATGCCCCAATGTTTGTAATCATATACATCTTAACTCAATGGCTTGATAGAAAGTTTAACAATCAATCAAAATAAAATTAGTTCAATCTTTTGAGGCCTGATGATATAAAGCTTCTAATCTTTCACGGCTCAAATCCACATACATAACTTCGTCGCCGGGGGCTGGTGCTTCTGGATGGATTCTTTGTTTTGGGTTGTTTGCAATCCTCACTGGAATAGCAGCTGAGTTGCGCAGGTTTTGATTCATCAAGGCAAAGGCACCACCAGCTATGGCCGCAAAGCAGATTAGGTAGAGGGTTGCGAGGAAATCGTTCACTGGAGCTACGCTACTTTTGCCCGAATCCTAGTGTAACGGATTGTTAAGCGTGGCTTGGGCTTGGGTTTCTGCCTAATATGGGCCAAGAAAGTTCAAGCCATGCTCAGCTTTTTGCTCAATGTTATTTGGTTTGTGCTTGGCGGCTTGTTGATGGGATTGGGTTGGTGGTTGGCTGGAATTATTGCTGCAATCACAATTATTGGCATACCTTGGGCGCGGGCTTGCTTTGTAATTGGTAATTATTCTTTCTCCCCTTTTGGCAAGGAGGCGGTTAGTCGCCAAGAGTTAACTGGAAAGCTTGATTTTGGCACAGGACCTTTAGGTTTGATCGGTAATATTATTTGGTTTCTAATAGCTGGTTGGTGGTTAGCTATCGGACATTTAACTTCTGCCTTGGCCTGTTTTATATCAATAGTTGGCATTCCCTTCGGGATTCAACATATCAAACTTGCCTTGATTGCATTGGCACCAATCGGCATGCAAGTGGTGCCTGTGCGCCGTTGAATGTGATGGATCAGCTCAATTGGGGTTATATCCAGCTCGGGGTTGTGGCCCTTGCTTTTGCTGGTTTGCAGTTGTGGTGGATCGGCAGTGTTTTTAAAAAGCGTGAACGCTCACGGCCCCAAACCAATAGGGAGTTCCGCAGATCACTGGAGGCGATCTGGAAACAGGAAGAGCAGCAGCCTTAGGATTAATACGCCAAACTGATTGTTGTTAGCTTATTCAGATGACACCGAATCGTGAGCAAATCCTTGCCGCTTCTGCTGGCTGGGTGGCAGTGCTTTTGAATGTGATTCCAGGTTTAGGTGCAGGTTACCTATACCAAAGGCGTTGGCGTGCCTATTGGATTACATCTGCCCTTGCCACCAGCTGGTTTGTTGCCGGTGCAGTTCTTGCTCAAAATGCTGATGCCACAGCCGAAAGCCAAAATCAATTAGTTGGTTTAATTGGTTTAATCCTGCTAGCTGTTGTTTCGGCAACAGAAGCTGGACTAGCTGTTAAACAAGTGAGGTAAGTAAGTTTTAATTTGCTACTAAAAATATTAAATCAATATTGATTGTTAGGGATGCTACTTGGCAACTGATAACAGCAATCCTCCCCCGGCCACAAGCAATAGCCCTGCCCAACCAATTAGGGAGGGACGTTCACCAAGAAAAGCAAAGCCTATGAGCGCCACTATTAAGAGGCTTAAGCGATCAACGGGCACTACTAATGAAGCATCACCCTGTTTTAAGGCCCTAAAAAGCAGAATGATGACAAACCGCTAGCTATTCCAGAAATCGTTAAAAATATCCATGTTTGTTGGGATAGTTCAAAAGGATTGCTCAATTTCCCTGAGGCCAGAATTAGCACTGGGAGGAATATTGATATCACGATTGTGCGAATAAGTGTAGCCAGGTCGGCATCAACATTTTCAAGACCTATTTTCCTAGTACGGCAGATGCACTGGCGAAAATTGCCGACAATAATGCCCAAATGAACCAAAAAGGAAGCGTTGGAATTTGGCCCATTTAAAATTAATTACTTGAAAATGTTGAAGTTAAGTGTATTTAGAACTTTCAAAGCATGGGATTTTGCTCGAAGGCAGTGGCAAAAATGCCCAGCAACTGCCAGCCTAGTGAGTAATTCAGCCACACAACGACGCGGATAAACGTCAGAATGGCTTTATGGCTCAGATCCTTGTATACGACGGCGGATGTCCCTTCTGCCGGCACTTTGCTATACGCAGTGAGCTGGTGGGTGGTTTGCCGGATTTAGAAATTCGTGACGGTAGGGCTGATTATCAATTGCGAGCCAAATTAAAGGCACAAGGGTTGGATTTTGCCCGTGGTGCTGTGCTGCTCAAGGGTGACCAGGCCTGGCATGGTGCTGATGCGATCGCTGAGCTCTGCGCTGCACTAAAACCCAGTGATCCGCTTTTGTTATTGTTAGGGCAGCTATTTGCGTCGCCGCCCCGGGCACGCCGTTTATACCCTTTGTTGCTATGGGCCCGCAGAACAGCATTGCAATTGCAAGGCCTTAAGGAAGATCCAAATCAGCAGATCTAACCACAATGAAAACTACTTTGCCTGCAATTTTGTTTGCATTTATTTTCAGCTTGTTGCTGTTTACTAGCCCATTAAGGAGCTTTGCTAGCACCACCGCTTCGCAGAATTTCAGATGCGATGGTGATCCACTTGAGGCGATTGCTTATAAAGGTGCAGTGGATGCGGTAGGTATACCAAATAGCAATGCAGGTACGCTGCCTGGTGATTTTATTGTGTTACGTTGGCATCAAATGAATTTGCAAATACCACGCACTAATAATGCAGGTGTTCCTAGTTATTCCGATGGCCGCTGGTGGTGGCAAGCCCTAGATCCAAACCACCCAACATTTGCGCAGCTACGCCGAAAAGTTGAGAATTACAGTTGCGAATCTGTGCCTGGATTGGCTAATAATTTCCCTTAGCTATGCCCATCACCCAAATTCCTGGCCTCAAACCCCTGCCTAAAACAGGCGCTGTAACTGGCCTGCTAGAGGCCCTCGCCTTTTTTCGAGATGGCAGTTTTGCCCAACGGCGTTTTGAGCAACTTGGCAATGTTTATGAAACTCGTTTGCTTGGCCAACCGCTTGTATTTATACGTGGTAGCAAAGCAATTCAGGGGCTACTTGATAATCCCGATGCCAGTGAAGGTTGGTGGCCAGCCAGCGTAAAGCAACTCTTAGGTAGCCGTTCCCTTGCCAATCGCAACGGCCCAAGCCATAAGGCAAGGCGCAGGGTGGTTGGTCAATTATTTTCGGCTGCTGCCTTACGCCGCTATAACCCGTGCATTGTGAAACTAGTTAATGAATTAGCCGCTGATTTAATAGCTACTGCAACGCCCGTTGCCCTAGTGGAGCGGATGCGTAAGTTTGCCTTTTCCGTAATTGCTCAGGTGGTGTTGGGTTTGAAGGAACACGATGAACAGGCTCTGTTTATAGATTTTGAAATCTGGACTAAAGCCCTTTTCTCAGTTCCGATCGCGATTCCCGGCAGCCCATTTGCAAAGGCGATGGATGCACGGAAAAGGCTTTTGGCCCGTCTCACTCAAGTGTTGGAAAAAGCCCGCATTGATGCTACTGCTGGCTTACCCCTAGCTGGTGGCCTTGATCTACTTAGCGATGGAATCGATGAAGCAGGCCTGCCACTTAGCGATGCAGATCTGGTGGAGCAACTATTGCTTTTATTGTTTGCTGGTTATGAAACTACAGCGTCGTCGCTCACTTGCCTCATGACGATGCTGTTGCAACATCCACAGGAATTGGCCTGGTTGCAGCAAGAACTCACAGATTTGCCATGGCCAAATCGTTCAATTCAAACCAGCATCAACTACGAAGCAAATGAAGCGCCAAGGCTTGCAGCTGTGGTGCAAGAGGTTATGCGACTAAATCCTCCAGTTGGGGGCTTCTTTCGACTTACTACCAAAGAACTAATTCTCGATGGAGTAGTTGTGCCAGCGGGGCGGGTAGTTCAAGTAGCCCTAGCTGCTTCTAACCGCTACCAAACCAATTCCAATGGTGTTGTGGTTGATCAGGATGATTTGGAACAATTTAAGCCGCAACGGTTTATGGGTACACAAATTAGTATTTGCCTGCTGCCCTTTGGTGGTGGTGAACGGGTTTGCCTTGGCAAAGCCCTCGCGGAATTGGAAATCCGTTTAATGGCAGTGGGCTTGCTTAAGCAGTTGAAATTAGAGCTCCTGCCAGAACAAAACCTCACTATGCAGCTGGTGCCAAGCCCGAGCCCGAAAGGTGGTTTAGTGGTTAAGGCAAAAGCTAATTTAGTAAACTAACAAAAACTGTTAAATGAATATTTCAGATGCCGTAGCAAATCAGTTAATAGAACGCTATCAACTGATCCCTCACCCTGAAGGCGGTTGGTATCGGGAAGTGCATCGCAGTGATCACACTGTAAATCGCAGTGACGGTGAGCAAAGATCTGCTTTAACGATGATACTTTTTCTGCTTCAAGGCGGAGATATAAGCCGTTGGCATAGGGTGGCTGCAGCTGATGAAACTTGGCATTTCATTGGCGGTGATGCGTTGGAACTGTTTTGCCTGCCGCCCGATGGTGGCCTAGCAATTCAACAGCTACTGGGTTTTTCCTTGGCGGATGCCGAGTTGAAGCCTGTTGCCGTAATTCCTGCGGGCTGGTGGCAAGCGGCACGAAGTACTGGTGAATGGAGTTTAGTTAGTTGTTGCGTTGGCCCTGGTTTTTGTTTTGAGGATTTTAGCTTGTTAGCTAGTTATCCAAAAAATGTACATCCGCCGGGTGTGATTGAAAGGTATATTTAATCTGGAGTTATTCGCTTAGTAGCATTTCAAGTTTTACTTGGATTTTGTTGCGAACCTCTGGATCTCCCACTAGGCGCAGGGTTCCTTCCCGCGGCCACCAATTCAGCTTCAGGTTGCTAACGCCGTCTTCAAAAACGGCCATTTCAAACGCTCCTTTGTGATGCCAACTTACTTGCACCCCTAGCTGGGCAACCAAAACTTTGAGCTCCTCCAGGGATCCCTTAAATTCCATATCCATGAAATAGCTCCTCTTCCTGTAATAAACTAATATATGTTAATACCTCAAGATATTCAATGATCTTCTCAAGCGAGCTGAGTTAAATCTTTTTGTATGAACTTGATAAACCAACAGCGTTGGGGATTGATTGCTGGCCTTCTGGCCGCTATCTCTTTCGGAATATCAGCGCCATTAATCAGCCTTGTGAGCCGTTCGGGTTCACCGCTCGTGATTGCTGCTCTTCTCTACCTCGGTGCGGGCCTGGCGCTACTACTTGTGCGCTTGGTGGTACCCAAAAGCAAGGGGGAGTGTGGGGTCCAGCGCCGAGATCTTCCATCCTTACTGGGGCTAACTGCCCTTGGTGGGATCGTGGGGCCGCTCTGTTTAGTGCAGGGCCTCAGCCTGCTTTCTGCCGGTTCAGTTTCGCTGCTATTGAACCTGGAAGCGCTGTTTACGCTGATGATAGCTGTGTTAATTGGCCGAGAACATCTCAGCCGTAGGGGCCTTATTGCAGCCTTCTTAATTATTTTTGGAGTGGTTTTGCTCACTAATGGCTCCTGGAGTGGCGCATCCCTACACGGCACCTTTTTTATTGCAATTGCCTGTTTGGCGTGGGGCATTGATAACAACTTGAGCCAACGCCTAAGCCTGCGTGATCCCCTACAGGTTTCCCTGCTCAAGGCCATAGGTGCCTCGGTTCCCATGTTGCTCCTGGCCTTGATAACAGGTGGGTTGTTTCCGGCTTGGCAGCTTTCATTAATCCTGGTTGCGATCGGCAGTGTGGGCTATGGCTTGTCGCTTTGGCTGGATTTACTGGCCCTGCGCCATTTGGGTGCTGCCCGTGAGGCGCTTGTGTTTTCAACTGCACCTTTTGTGGGTTTGATCTTCAGTTTGGTTGTGTTAGCTGAGCCTTTCTCCAACGGTATGGCGATGGCTTCAGCCTTGATGCTGTTGGGGGTTGTTGTGCTGCTGAAGGAAAACCATGCCCACAGGCATCGCCATAGCGCTTTGCACCACGCCCATCGCCATTACCACAACCAATCCGGCGCTGATCCGCACCACATTCATGCTCATTCTTCTGAAGATGAAGTAGAGGTTTTAGGGCAAGCCTTTTGGCATGCCCATGGCCATGAACATGTTGAAATTGAGCACGAACATCCCCATGTAAGCGATACGCATCACCGCCACAATCACAACGATGATACTATTTCTAGGTCGAATAATTAATTATTAGTGAATTCATTTCTTAAGCTTATTCCTCAAACTTATTCCTCAAATAGTTTAGAAATGGATCTGGGTTAAGGGGATATCCGCAAACTTTTTCAACAAGTTCTTCGCTATTAACACTGCGGCCGAGGGGATAAACATTTTGGTTTAGCCATTGGAGAAGAGTTGATTCCTGGCCAGCGCTGATCGCAGCAGCTATTGCACCATCTCCGCCCAGTGCCTTCTCCATTGCTTCCGCTAATTGGGCACTGATCAGATGCCCTAATGCGTAGCTAGGAAAATAACCAAATAGGCCCTCAGCCCAATGAATGTCTTGCATGCAGCCTTCGGAATCATTTGCTGGCTTAATGCCCAATAGTTCATACAGTCGTTGATTCCAGAGCTGCGGTAATTCCTCCACCGGCAGCTCCTGCTCAATCAAGGCAAGTTCCAGTTCAAGGCGCAACACGATATGTAAGCAATAGCTGAGTTCATCTGCTTCAACTCGAATCAGGCCAGGCTGGAGTGGATTAAGGCTGCGCCAAAAACCTGTGCTGCCATTCCAGGGATCGCTGCCAAGTTCAGCGCAAAAATGAGGGTGCCAGCGCCCAGCAAATTCCTTACTGCGCGCCACACGGCATTCCCAAAACAGCGACTGCGATTCATGCACTCCCATCGAGGTGGCATCACCAAGGGGCCAGGGGAAATAGTGATCACCAGAGCGCGGTAGGCCTTGCTCATAAAGGGAGTGGCCCCATTCGTGGGCTGTGGCAAGAAAAGCCGAGAGCGGTTGCCCTGGAACCACTCTGGTTGTAATTCGGAAGTCCTGGGGCCCCAATGTGCAGGAAAAGGGGTGGGCAGAGCGGGAGTGCTGGCAGCAGTTTTCGTTGTAGCCCCAGCTTTCTAAAAGTTTGCTGCAAAGCTTGTTTTGTGAATTTTCAGATAGCTGGGCAGAGGGGGGGATTTGCGGCCTCGCTGCGGCCTTCTCCAGCAGAACTGGCAGCTCGCGTTTCAACGGTGTGAAAAGTTGATTCAGCCTTGCTTTGCTCACATCTGGTTCAAAGGGTTGGGCCAAGATTTCCCAGGGGCTGCGGGCTATTGATTCAGCACTAGCTAACTGGCTTGCTTGCTGGCGTCGCAGCTCAATAAGTTCCTTTAGTGCTGGTGCAAAGGCTGAAAAATCGTTGCGGGCGCGGGCCGCTTGCCAAATCGCATTGCCCCGCGATTGAGCTTGCGTGATGGCACTAACCAGTTGCGGATCTAGGCAGCGTTGGCGTTTTAATTCAAGTTGTAGCAGTTGCAAATTGCGCCGTTGTTCCTGGGTTGCTGCGTCGCCGAGCTCTGCTTGAGCTGCATCCAGCAGTTCTGCGTACTCATTGCTGGTTTGGCGTGTGTGCAGTTGCCCCGCAAGCAAAGCCAGTTGTTCACCGCGCCAGGCGGCACCAGCCGCTGGCATGGCGGTGTTTTGGTCGTAGTAGATGGTGCTACTGATCGACCCGAGCAGGCGTGTTTGGTGGAGATGATGCAGTAGCCGTTGCAGATGTGTTGTCAATGGTTAGTAATTTCAATTGAGCAAACTATCAATCCGCTTTAACATCAGGAATTGGCATGAAGTTCGGCGGCAGCTCTTAGGCCAGAGAGGTAGGCGCCATGGACAGTGCCAAACATTGGATGGCTGGCTTCACCAGCAAAGAACAAGCGTTTGGCTAGGGGTTTTGCTAGCTCCTCACGATCGCTTGGCGTACTGCCAATAGCGTTGAAGGAATAGGCGCCGCTGCTCAAGGGATCTGAGTGCCAGCGAGTTATCTGGGCTCCGATCGGCGCGGGAATACCTTTACCAAAAAGGCCCCTAAGGCTTTTCATCGCAGTTGCAATTATTTCTGCGTTGTTCATGGTTTCCATGGCTAATGCCGCTGCACCAGCTTGAAATCCCACTAAAACTGGCTGGCCCAAGGGCTTGGCGAGGCTTGCCCATTCGCACCACTGGCCTGAACCTGCGGGGATTTGTCCAAGCCAGTCGACGGTTGTTGGCCAAAAGGGACGGCTAAAGCGCAGACAACATTTATTTAAGGTACCCATGCCAAGGCGGCTGATCGCTGATTGTTTGTTGGCCGGCAGGGGCGGATTGAATTGAATTGTGCCTGCTTTAAGAACTCCCAGTGGCACCGTAAGAACTAACTTGTCGGCTTCAAAACTTCGCTCTTCTTTCCCAGCCCCTGCCTGGCAAACAACCCTCACTCCACCCCCTGGGCCTGGGCTGTTCCAGTTCAGCTGCTGAACTTGCTGGCCAGTGAAAATTTTTAAGCCCTTTGCCAAGCCATTCACAATCGCAGCAAAGCCAGGCACCAGTAGGGCTTCAGCACCGCCGTAGGCCTCGTCTATGTTTAGCCAGTGGGCCGAAAGTGAGGAGGCGCTTGCGCCGTACTCTTGTTCATATCTACTGTTGATGAGGTATTGGAGCCGCTGACGTTCTTCACTACTTATTTTTTCCCAGTTGAACTCACGAATCACCAATTCCTGCAGGGAAATATCAGAACCTTTCTGCTTTTGGGCCTGGGCAACGGCTTCCGAAAGGCGATTCTCGAGGCTTTCTAATTGCTGCTCCTGGCTTGTGCTGAGGGGGGTGCCATCAGGGCCATAGATTTCGGCACTATCAAGGCTGGTTTGCACCAAACGGGCGCCGTTGCTTATGGCAAGGGCTGTGATCGGATTGCCCTTAATTCCATGGATCCAGCCGGCTCCAAGGTCTAAAGGCAGTTCTGGCCAGGCTTGGCTGGTCCAGGTGCGGCCGCCGAGGCGATCGCGCCCCTCCAGCACCGTTACCTGATGGCCCTGTTGCTGTAAAAAACGGGCAGCCGCAAGGCCCGCTAAGCCAGCACCAACCACGATCACCCGCAGCGCTCGGTTGCTGGAGCTGGCAGGTGTGGATGGTTTTAGCAAAGCAGCGCCTAATCCAGCCAGGCCTAGGCCCAGGAGCTGGCGACGTTTAAACACGAAGTTAATGTTGCCCATGGAAGTTTGGAATCTTTGCTGTGTATCAGGAATCAATTTCAGTTGAATCCTTCTGTATTCGACGCTCCACCTGCAGAAATACAATCCATGCCACACCAGCACTGATTCCACTGGTCCAATGATTTCGAAACAGTTCTACAAAGGTGATTGTGCTAGCACCTATCCTCAGCCCACGCAGTAAAAAGCGGCCGAGCTTTTCTGCGTTAAGTTGCGAGGCATCGAACATAAGCGACTTTTTGGCTAGTAATTAATAGAATTATGCATTATATAAAGCAGTAAACCCCATGATTTTGACATTCTTATTATTTATTGCAATCTTAAGTGAACCAACCTCAGGAGACACCCCATTTTTATTGGCTGCTTAGGTGATTCGATCGTTTAAGATGATTGAAAAAAATAAAAAATGAAGCGCAAACTTCTTTCGTTTCTAATCTCATGCTTTTATTTTAACTGGCGTCCAAGAACTCAGCTGGGATATATTGCTCAACCACTGTTTGCCATAACGTGTTACTTGATTGGCTGGATTGCCACAATTTTAATTCTAAATTCATTGTTTCCTTCTTGCGAAGCAATGCTAAAGAATAAAAATGAATTTTTGCGTATATTAGAAAACAAAAAAGCACTTGAAGTTGAGGCAGATATGAAATCACTCAATTGCCCTGGTTAAACCGAATTGCACTTTAGAAATACTTCTGCGGCTAAAGCCCCCTATCAGGCCGCCGCTGGCCGGCGTTGCTTTGTGGCATAGAGCGCCGACCCACCAGCAACAATCACCAGGCCACTACCGATTGCAAGAAATACCAAAGTTTGTAACAACAAAAAAGCGATGCCAATTGCAGATCCAGCTGCTATTTGCACCCTAGCTTTGATTAGCAAGGTGAGTAGCACTGCAACGGAGCACTTAAGAGCTAGCACTTTGGCAGCAGTTAGCGGGCAGAAGGGATTGAGAAGCATGGAGTGATTGATTGGCTGCCCATACTGGCTGATTATTGAGCTCACTGCGCTGCCAATTAGTGGCAATGGCAATCAACAAGCCTGATACGGATTCAGCAGCCGCACTCCCACTGCCTCGTCAGGCGACAGTGGGAGTCAAAAATTCAATTCTGGGAGATCAAGGATCCGGTTGATCAACTTGTTGAGCGTTTATCTGCAGCGAATACATGAGATAGATCTGTGCAGTTGCAAAAACATCATTCGGCAACTGCTGGCGCAGGGCCTAACCCAGTTGGCCAGCAGCACCTTCACCCCATCAGCTTCCTTGCTGTTGAGGAATCAAGTGCTGCCCAAGAAATACTCGAGCACGTAAGTGGGCACTACGGCGTTCTGCTTTAGCTCGGTGGTGAGGTCTTTACGCACCACGAGGCGGGGGAAGTGCTCAAGGATCTTTTGATCTAGGGGGCTGGGTGTTTCAACTGCCATCGGATCTCACCAGAGGGTTTGGCAGGGAAAGGTGGAAAGCTGTGGATCGGCGCTAAGCAGCACCAGTCGATCTAGTTCGGCCTGCGCGGCCAGCATGCGATCAAAGGGATCGCGGTGGCCCTGGCTGTAGCCACCTGCCCGCAGGCCATGGGCCAGGCAAATCGGCAGCGCTTCAAAGCCATCAGCCTGAAGTAAACCAGGAATATCGGTGATTACACCGTTCAGCTCGGGCAGCTTGCCCTGTTGATGCTTAATGCTTAGCTCCCACACTGAGGCCGCGCTTACCAATACTGGTGTAGCTGGATCGCTGAGTAGTTCGCGCACAGCGCCAGAAAGGCGATCGGGTTCAAACCACCACCAGAGCAAAGCGTGGCTGTCTAGTAAGTAAGCGTTCCCACTGCTCATCGCTGCGGCTCCTCTTGCAGTAGGGCGCCGCACTCCCAGTTCTCCAGTTCACTAGGGTCCATGGGTTCGAGCAGCAGGTCGGGCTGGCTGAGGGGGCCCTGGCTGCGCAACCGGCCAGGTATGCGCTGGGGAACGGGCGGTGCCAGGGGCATCAGCCGTGCCCAGGGTTTGCCGGCTTTCGCAAGCACGATGGTTTCACCAGCATGGGCATCATCTATTAAGCGTGATAGGTGGGTTTTGGCCTGGTGCACGTTCACGATCTGCATGGAGCCCACAATCAATATTTTAATTAGCTTAGTCATTAACTTAGTCCATTAGAAACCTTCGCAGTCGTAACCGAAGTACCTGGCTGTGATGTAAAAACTCGGGCAAAACGGTTGGGTCACTGAACTTGCTAAGCCCCCTGCATTTCGTCTCTCCAACTGCGTTCGGCGATCCATTCATCGGGTTCCTGGCGGGGCTGTTCCCTGTTCCTATGGGAATAAACCCAATCCTTTGAGCCTTAAGCAATTGATCGCTAAATTGGATTTGGCTTAACCCTTATGGCAAGCAAGTCCATAAGCAGATGGCTCAGCAGCAGAGCCTGCATCAACGGCACTATCACCATTGAAGATTTCAGCCAGAGCATTGCCTACCAGGAAATCTTTGGCCTAGGCGAGGCCAGGGGCAAGGCAGAAGCAGAAGCCATCGTTATCTAGCGGTTTTTGCAGCGCCGCTGCGGTCTGATCAACCCCAGCCAGGAGGCCACGATTCGTTCTCTGCCCGGCAGGGATAAACCCAGTGCCAGCAGGGATTTTGAGTCTAAAAATCAGCCCTTGATTGAACGCCCCCTGAGTGATTCGAACACTCGACCGGCTGCTTAGAAGGCAGCACAACTCAGCTGAAAATGGTTGGTATGACTAAGTTTTTGGATGCGTAATAAGTTAAAAGGGTCAGAAGCGGGTCAAATGGCAAAAATAGCGTAAAAATGCCCTAGGCAGCTGGTCGCACGCGGCTCAAAAGCCAGTCAGGCACTCAAAAAAATTTGGCCATCTGGGGGTGTTGCT
>SXGQ01405690.1_pt1 | contig 28857 bp, 33 predicted proteins | sample 3178371 | NCBI WGS metagenome assembly SXGQ01 (sample SAMN11356859, study PRJNA531348) | freshwater metagenome | isolation source: freshwater sample F1-20 | place: China: Fuxian Lake, Yuxi | collected 2017-12-25 | reverse complement strand
TCCTCAATCACAATCGGGACAAGGGTAATCTTTTCCCTTTCGGGAAACTTTTCGACTGGCAAGAAATCCAACGGATCACGACCATTCGACCACACCGTACCACGATATTCACCGTTATACCAGACTGACCACTTATTCGTCCTAATCTGACGATGCTTGTAATTACGACTTGAAACCATCTTCCTTTTCATCACTCTCTCTCTTTCTACCCCTATATAATGCACTTCCCATGCCATTCAGAAAATTATTTTGGATTTTTCCTAAGTGCTTGTGTCATAAGGGTTTACAGCATTCTCACAATGAGACGGCACTCTCTGAGGTGTAGCATTTTGCTACGGTGTGACGCATTTTGCACAGCATTTTGCGGCACCACTATGGGGGGTGTGATATCGTTAGCGTGTCCTAGTGAGCGTAAGTGCTTGGTGTTATTGCACTTACGTCGAGCGGGGCCGGCCCTAGTAAGCGTAAGTGCTTACGTCATAAGGGTTTGCGTTCACAGTATCGTACCGTCGCCACGAATGCGATAGTAGTACATTCCACCGATACTGTACAAACCTATACCCTCGCCCATGTGACGCACAAGCATAGCAGAGTATCCATGAATCGCAATCAGCCGACGCAGCGTATGCTGTACCTGAATTGTCATCGCATATCCTTTACTAATTGAGATAATCCGCAATGGTTTGCATTCAGAATTCGCCGTTTTCCAATTCATATGCCGAAACAAATTCGTCTCGATTCATCCAGTACCGCGACGCTTCACCGTAGTATCGGTCGGCATCTTCGATATGATATCGGCCGTTCTCGATACCTATCACCACACCGGACGAATCGGGCTGTCCGAAAACAAAGTTCCAGTACACCTCATCGCCCACGTTCACGGAATCCATCGTCATCTCCTCTTGGGTTGAGCCTAGTTTAGCGTAGGAATCTTACAGCGTCAATACTGTATAAACGTTTTAGGGAACCGCAAATTCCTCAACCACATAACCCATATCGTCGATCCGAATGAATCCACCATCATCGCAGAATCCGAGATCGTTGTCGATTGCAATTTCGTTGCCGTTGGCACGAACAGTGTCGAGCAAATCCAAACCAAAAGCCACCCGATTCACGAGCGTGGGCATAGTGTTGGCGTTCAGAAAATTTGCCAGTTCGGCCACAGTGTTCAGCACGATCAGATTGTCCATCGTCAACTCCTCTTTTCTTTGTGTGACAGCATTATACATATCGGCCAAAGCGTCGTCAATATCTTAGAAAAAAATTTTTTTTGAGATTTTCTAGTGCAAAATCTATGCCAATCATAAAGAGTCGTCGTAAGTATAGTACTGACAACATCTTACGTCAAATTTGGCCCATACTAGTCGCTCTAAGTACTGATACGACAACATCTTAGGACACGAAGGGGGTTTTTTCGTTTTCCAAGGGGTTTGAGAATTAATCTCAATAACCCGGCGGTGGTACAAACATAGTAAGCCCAACTATTACTAAATGTATCACCTAAACCTTCATGATCAGACACATATCAGATTTTAATATAATTTTTATATTGACGCTTGTTTCTTGTTTTTTATTATAAACTATCAGATTCTACTTCTAAATCCTATAGGAAACTATTACCATGAAACTAGACGAACAGGTTGTGGTTCAACCTCCCCCATATTCTGATAGTAGCGGCAAAATACATACTCCGGAAACTATTGTGACAGACTCACTATATGTAATTTTTATGGATGATCCTCAAGAAAGAACTTTAAGCGCAGATATAGCAAAATTTGATATTCCTCTAATTTTATATTCTGACCACGAATATGACCAGCTAGGAGAATGGACCAGAAAACAATTATATGATAGAATTAAAGAACTATTAGGTTCTAATCCTAGTAAAGTTCTTAGAAAATTATTTCGCCCCACAATGGAAGAACATCCAAACCATCCCGGCACAGTTTTATCCACCATGATTAAAAGCTTAGGCATTCATATGAGCGATAGCTGTTCTTGCAAAAGACACGCTTTGCTCATGAATGAAAAAGGAAATGATTGGTGCGAAGAAAATATAGATACTGTTGTAGGATGGTTAAGAGAAGAAGCTAAGCGTCGTGGACTACCATTTGTTGATATGATTGGTAAGGTTATGGTTAATAGAGCTATTAAAAAGTCTCGAAAACTACTAGCTAATGAACCAGTACCAGAAAATGATGAAGATTTAGATAATTCATGATTTCATATACCAATCAATAGTATTTTGTAGACCACTATCAAAACTAACACAAGGTTCCCAGTTTAGAACTTGTTTGGCACGACTAATATCTAAGAATCTTCTTGGCTGGCCATCAGGTTTGGTAGTATCCCACTCTATACTTCCATTATAGCCCACAATAGACCCTATCTTTTCTGCTAAATCCTTTATACTAATTTCGGTACCACCGCCCAAATTAATAGGATCAGGTCCGGTATCTTTATCCAAACTAGAGACTATGCCCCTAGAAGCATCATCCACATATAAAAATTCTCTAGTAGCATTTCCGGTTCCCCAACAAACTACTTTATTCTCATTATTAGTTTTAGCTTCCACAAACTTTTTAATCAACGCCGGAATAACATGACTAGACTTTGGATCAAAATTATCATGTGGTCCGTATAAGTTACAAGGCACCAACACTGATCCATTTAAATTATATTGTTCAGCATAAGCTTTAACCATAGTATACAAAGCTTTTTTAGCAATTCCATAAGGAGCATTAGTTTCTTCAGGATATCCATCCCACATACTATTTTCACTAAAAGGAACCGGCGTAAATTTAGGATAACTACAAACCGTTCCTATCTGCACAATTTTATCCACATTATAAATTCTACAATTCTCAATAACATTTAGCCCCATCATACAATTCTTGTAAAAGAAACTTCCAGGATTTTCCTTATTCGCTCCTATTCCACCAACCACAGCAGCTAAATGAATAACAATATTTGGCTTAAAATAATCAAACAAATCTTTGGTTCTTTGCTGATCAACCAAATCAAAATCAGCTGATCGTGGACTAAAAGTTTCATAAGTTCCAAGATTCTTTAAAACCTTTATTAAACTTTGTCCTAAAAATCCATTACCACCAGTAACTAATACTTTCATAAAGTTCTCCTTTATAATAAAAAAGGGGCAGACAATGCTGCCCCAATTTTACCTCTAGTTTAAAAAGTTTCAGGTATTCTCATTTGATGAAGCAAAAGACTGAGGAGCTATTGAATTCTTATTCTTGGGCTGACGACCACGAGGCTTTTGAATGCCCAACTTGCGTCGTTGACGTCTAACCATAGGAGTAGTAATAGCACTATTAGTAATTTGACTCAACCTAACAGCAATTTCATCATCAGAAATAACATTAAAGTTATCCCTAATAAAGTCTAGCTCAATCTGACCCCATTTTCTGTAGCTCATTTTATTTCTCCGTATAGTGTAATATTGACAATAGTGTTATCAACTTTATTATACTATAGCATTGGTCATTAAACGCAAGGAACATCAAATGGTTAATTTAGATTCTAATATTACCAATCTTATCTCATCATCATTAACGGTCAAAGCATCAGGATCCATTGTTGAACAGGCTCAAAGTGACCTACAACTACCAGACGGAGAGGATATATCAATTCTATTAGATAATGAAGAAAAAAACTCTAGAAGATAAAAAGCAAGTTTCGGACGCTGAATTTTTAGAAGTACTAGATAAAATTACTAAAAGATTAGCTCACAAATTTAAATTTGGCTATCATAGTGCTGAGGATATGAAACAACAAGCGGCCATATTCGCTCTAGAAGGATTAAAAAATTACGATTACAAAAGACCATTAGAAAACTTTTTGTGGACACATGTACGAAATCGCTTATTTAACTATAAACGAAATAACTATCAAAGGCCCGACAAGCCATGCTTAACTTGTCCATTATATGATCCTAATTATAAAGTATCAAATAATCAGTGTTCTAAATTTATTAACAAAAAGGAATGCGATCCATATGCTTCATGGGCCAAAAGAAACGACGCTAAAAAGAATATAGCTAAACCATCTTATGTTGAAGATTTATCATTATTATCCTTTAGTAATTCATCTCACGAAAGCGCCGAAATAGTATCTTTTTTAGATTCTAACATACGATCAGAATATAGAGAAAGTTATTTGAAACTAAAACATAATCAAAAAATTAACAAGTCAGAACTAAACAAACTTAAAAAACATATTATTGAAATAATGAAGGAGCACGAATGGAATCCGACAGAATTCCCAAAAAGCGAGGACAACTAAGTTTAGATGAAGAAGCTTATATTCGTGATAATGTTAACTCTTTAAGTGTTGATCAGATAGCATCTAATCTTAATCGTCACTCCGGACCAATTAAAAGATATATTAGTGAGAATAATTTATTAGAAGACCCCGAAGATAAAAGAGCTTACCAAACACTAAAAGACAAATTACATAGCAAAACATTTTGGCAAGAAATAACCAAGCAGTTTGATGTTGAGAGCGGAGAACTTCAATATTTTGAGGATACATGGGTTGGTTTAATAAAACAATTTCGTGAAGATGTTTTACCAGCCGAAGAATTGCAAATCAAACAATTTATCACAATTGATATTCTTATTAATCGCAGCATGAAAGAAAGAAAGCGCCACATAGCAGAAACTGAAAAACTTCAAAAAATGGTTGATAAAGAATATGAGAAAAACGAATCTGAAAGAGATATACCAAAACTGGCTAACCTTGAGACTCAACTGTCGTTTGCCCGCAACAGTATCGCTAATTACACTAATGAATATACCAAACTTCTTAACGAACAACAAAAAATTAGTAAAGATCTTAAAGCTACTCGCGAACAGCGAATCAAAAGAATAGAAGATGGTAAAAGTAGCTGGGTCGGATTAATACGCATGTTAGAAGACGAAGAAATAAGAGAAAAAGAAGGTAGAGAAATGGAAATATTATCATTGGCCGCCTCTAATGCTAAAAATCAATTACAACAATATCATACTTATCAAGACAGTACGGTAGATGTACCACTATTAACCCCGGAATTTATGGAAAATCATCATGAATAAAACTGCTATAATAACAGGCATAACTGGCCAAGATGGTAGCTATCTTAGCGAGCTTCTGTTAGAAAAAGACTATAAAGTAATAGGACTATATCGCCGTAGTAGTTCGTACCATTTTGAAAGAATATCAGGTATTAAGGATCATCCTAATTTAACTCTTTTAGAATTTGATCTTACAGATCCCTCCGTTATTAATACTATTATTAAGAAGTACCAACCAGATGAATTTTATAACTTGGCCGCTATGAGCCACGTAGGAAGTAGCTTTGAACAACCAAGCACCACCTTTGATATTAACACCATGGGAGTTTTACATATTTTAGAGGCTATCAGAGCCCATTCATCTGCAACAAAATTTTATCAGGCTAGTACTAGTGAAATGTTTGGTAAAAATTATGATATTGATAAAAATAATAATAAATATCAGGACGAAAATACTCCACTAATTCCTCAAAGTCCGTATGCTGTTAGCAAAGTAGCATCTCATAACTTGGTTCGCATATATCGTGATGCTTATAATATTTTTAGCTGTTCTGGCATACTATTTAATCATGAAAGTCCTCGTCGCGGTGAAAATTTCCTAACGCGCAAAGTTACCAAATATATCGGCCAATTAGTTAATCATAAAATTTCAGACTCTTTAAAACTAGGCAACATGGCAGCATATCGAGATTGGGGCCATGCTAAAGATTATGTTTATGCTATGTATCTTATGTTACAACAAGATGTTCCTGATGATTATGTTATTTGCACGGGCGAAACTCATACTGTGCTAGAATTTGTGACAAAATCATTTCAGAGCTTGGATCTTGATTATACCAAATATGTTGAAATTGATCAAAATTTATACCGCCCGGCCGAAGTAGACTATTTGTGTGGTCGTTCAACCAAAGCTCAAAAAGTTTTAAATTGGAAACCGTTAGTAACTTTTGATGAATTAGTAAACGAAATGATAAATAGTGACATAGCAGCATATTCTCATGTTTAGAAATTATAACGATCCATTATACAAAAAATGGAGAAGTGATGTTAGAAAACGAGACAATAACAAATGTCAATGGCCAGGTTGCACAGCATGTAAAAAATTACAGGTTCATCATATTAAAAGATGGGTTGATAGCGTAGATTTGCGCTATAATATAAATAACGGAATCACATTGTGTAAATTTCACCATAGTTTAATAGAAGGAAATGAAAATTCATACGAAGCAGTTTTTAGCAAAATAATAGCTGATAAAAAATCTCATGATAAATAATGATAACTTTACTATTATAATTGATACCAGAGAACAACAACCATGGACTTTTAGCGAGTATGTTGTTGCTAATAAAAAACTAGATACTGGTGATTATAGCATAGAAGGTTTTCAAGAAGTATTTGCTATAGAAAGAAAAAAGAGCATTAATGAGATTGCTAACAACATAGTAGAACCTCGATTTAAAGATGTTATAAACAGAATGGGCCAACTTAAATATTCATTTTTCTTACTAGAATTTAGTATGACAGATGTATTAAACTATCCCATAGGATCAAACCTACCCAAACGAATGTGGGATAAAGTACGCATAACACCCGCTTTTATAATGAAGAATATTTTAGATTGGCAATTACAGCATAATATTAAAGTACTATTTTGTAATAATGCTTCTAATGCTGAAAAAGTTGCTGAATATATAATTAAAAAAATTCATCTTATAGCTAGTAAAGATAAACAAAAGGAGATTAATAATGAAACTTAATAGTAGAATAAGTATTTATCCACCACCATATACAGATCAAAATAATCAGCTAGTTAATCCACCACCATTAGTTATGGATGAATTAGATGTTACTTATCACGATAATCCAACTTCTAAAATAGTGTCAGCTACTATCAAAAATATTCCAGGGTCTTTTGTATTAGCACATAGTATGGATTATGAAAAACTCGGAGACGTTTCACGATCAGTGTTGGAAAAATTACTATACGATAGCATAAAAGATGATACAGCTCAAAAATTAAGAGCTAAATTTCCTAAAACATTAGAAGAAAATCCTAATGGTCCTGGTACTATATTAACCAATATGATTAGTACTATGGGTATAAAAAGTACTCCTAATTGTTCTTGTAGGCGTCATGCTATAGAAATGAATGATAAAGGGCCTGATTGGTGCGAAGAAAATCTTGGTACCATTTTGAGTTGGCTAAAAGAAGAAAGTGCCAAACGTCATTTACCATATATAGAGTCTGTAGCATCACTGGTTGTTAAAAGAGCTATTAAAACATCGCGCAGACTAATAGAGCAAGAAGCTAAAAAGAATGGTTGATCTTAAAAATTTTGATGATGCATGGTTAGGACTTGGAGACGTAAGTTCTCTTAGCTTAACTTCTAATCCTATGATTCATAGGAATAAGGAAGACATAGAAAGTCCAGACTTGCATCTATTAAGACTTTTAAGAAATCCATATTATATAGGATCAACTTGTAAACTTATTTTTAACATTGAGTTACATCCTATGCAAATTATGGTTCTACAAGAAATGTGGAATCGTCCCTTTCCTATGCTTATTGGTAGTCGTGGTTTTAGTAAAAGCTTTTTATTAGCACTATATGCTGTATTAAAATGCGCTTTTTTTCCAGGAACCAAAGTTGTTATAGTTGGCGCTGCTTTTAGACAAAGCAAAATCATATTTGAATATATGGAGAATATGTGGAAAAATAGTCCAATCTTACGCAGTATTTTTAATGGTAATGAAGACGGACCTCGACGAGACGTTGACCGATGTACTATTCGTCTTGGTGATAGTTGGGCTATTGCTATTCCGTTAGGTAACGGCGATAAGATTAGAGGTTTGCGTGCGCATATTATTTTGGCAGACGAATTTAGTAGTATCTCCCCCGATATTTATGAAACAGTAGTATCCGGCTTCGCTGCTGTATCAGCCAGTCCTATTCAGAATGTTAAGGACGAGGCTAAAAAAGCTGCTATGAAACTTGCTGGCGTTTGGAAGGATGAACTAGATACAATATCTCGTAGAATTAATAATCAGGCTGTTATTAGCGGCACAGCAGACTATGGTTTTAAACACTTTGCTCAGTATTGGAAAAGATACAAGGCGATTATTGAAAGCAAAGGAGATGTTAGAAAATTAGAAGATTTATTTAATGGAGAAGTTCCAGACAACTTTAATTGGAAAGATTATAGTATTATACGAATTCCTTACGAGCTAATTCCAAAAGGATTCATGGATGATAAACAAGTTAGTAGAGCCAAAGCTACTATTCATGTTGGTATATATAATATGGAATATGCGGCCTGTTTTGTTAATGATAGCCAAGGATTTTTTAGACGTAGTTTAATAGAAAGCTGTGTTGTTAAAGACTATCCACCAATTACTGTTGCTAATAAACCAGTAATTTTTGATGCTATTGTACAGGGTAACCCTAATTCTCAATACGTATATGGCATTGACCCTGCTAGTGAACAAGATAATTTTAGCATAGTAGTTTTAGAGGTTCATCCTAATCATTCTAGAATAATTTATTCATGGGCTACAAACAGAAACAACTTTAAAGAACGTCAAAAAACAGGATTAGTAGCAGAATATGATTTTTATGGATTTTGTACTCGTAAAATTCGAGATCTTATGAAAACCTTTCCTCCTATACGAATTGGCATGGATGCCCAAGGAGGAGGGGTTGCTATAGAAGAAGCACTACATGATCCTAATAAATTACAAGAAGATGAACAGTTAATTTGGCCAATTATTAATTACGACAAATCTAAAGATACTGATTCTCAACAAGGACTACATATCCTAGAATTAGTTCAGTTCGCCAAAGCTGATTGGACTAGCCAGGCTAATCATGGATTACGCAAAGACTTTGAGGATAAAGTATTATTATTTCCACGTTTTGATAACTTAACTTTAGGATTAGCAATGGAAAAAGAAGGCAAAGATATTTTAGAAAGTGACCTTAATCCTCTTTATGATAGTTTAAGTGAGTGCATCCTAGAAATTGAAGAGTTAAAAAATGAATTAACCACTATAGTAATGACTCAAACTAGCACCGGACCTCAAGCTCGTGATAGATGGGATACTCCCGAAGTTAAATTACCAAATGGTAAGAAAGGACGATTAAGAAAAGACCGTTATAGCGCTTTATTAATAGCTAATATGATAGCTAGACAGCTTAACAGAACATTACAACCTATTGATTATGATGTGGTTGGTGGAAATAGTAGAGATTTGACACGATCAAATGATAACAAATTATACAGAGGACCAGAATGGTTTACTTCCAGTGTAAATGACGATGATATTTACAAAGGAATTTACAGATAAATGTGTATAATTAAAGTAATCTAATTACATTCCTATTACTATAGAAATACCCTATGTCTAGAAAACCCAGTAAGGAAGATATTATCAAAAATGCGTCATCTTTGGGAGATGATGCTTATGTCACATGGGGAGAAGACTTATCTAGCAAACAAGAGGCTCTTAAAAAATCATCAGAATCTCTTGACGAATATATTGGTATTCAGAATGCTAGTGCCGCCTTTGGCGGTGGTCGTCGATATAGCATAGATTTTTCCAATCTTGACGGAGATACTGGTGGTCGTCCTGGTTTAACGCGAAATGATTACTATGCTTTTAGGCCAGATGAAGCTGTGCCTAAAAAGGTCAAATTAATTATTCGTAGAGCAGAAGATATTTATCATAGAGTTGGATTAGTTAAGAATGTTATCGATCTCATGGGTGATTTTGCAGTACAAGGAATTAAACTAGTACATAAGAATAAAAGAATAGAAAAATTCTACAGAACATGGTTTAAGAAAATTAATGGTAAAGATCGTAGTGAAAGATTCTTGAATAATTTGTATAAAACCGGTAACATTGTTATACATAAACAAACAGCTAAAATTAGTTTAAAAGTTACTGATAATCTTTATAAAAGTATAGGATCTCCTGATCTTAACATTAAAGAACTAGATACCTTCAAAATAGAAAAAAAGGAAATTCCTTGGAGATACACATTTATAGATCCAGTATATGTTGAGAGTGCAGCCGGTTCATTATCGTCATTTGTTAGTGATAAAAGATACGAACTAGTTTTACCAGCAGCTTTTCGTAAACATATTAATTCTCCTAAAACAGAAGCTGAAAAACAAGTTGTTTCATTATTACCAGAAGCAATAGTACAAGCAGCCAAAACCAAAAAAGCATATCCACTAGATCCGGATAAAACATTAGTTTTCCATTATAAGAAAGACGATTGGCAAGCTTGGGCATATCCTATGATATATGCTATTATGGACGATATTACAGTTATAGAAAAATTAAAGCTTGCAGATATGGCGGCTCTTGATGGTGCTATTAGCAATATTAGAATTTTTAAATTGGGCAATCTAGAACATAAAATAGCTCCAACAAAAGCTGCTACAGCAAAACTAGCACAAATTTTAGGTAATAATGTTGGCGGTGGCACAATGGATTTGGTTTGGGGACCAGATATTGAATTATTAGAAAGTAATACTAATGTTCATAACTTTTTAGGAGAAGGTAAATATACCCCTCATTTAAATGCTATTTATGCAGGCTTAGGTATTCCACCCACATTAACCGGTACTTTTGGAGCAGCAGGAACAACAAATAACTTTATTAGTCTCAAAACATTAACACAAAGATTACAGTACGGTAGAGATATGTTGGTTAAATTTTGGGAAGCCGAAATAGAAATACTACAAAAAGCAATGAATTTTAGATACCCAGCCAAGATAGAATTTGATAGAATGGATCTTAGTAATGAAGATGCTGAAAAAGCCTTGTTAATACAACTAGTTGATAGAAATCTTATTAGTGATGAACTATTACAAAGCAAGTTTGGTCTTGATCCTGATATGGAAAAATCCAGACTTAATAGAGAAAAGAAAGAAAGAGTTTCGCAAAGAATGGTACCAAAATCAGGTCCGTGGCACGATCCACAGTTTGAAAATGCTCTTAAGAAATTATCATTACAACTTGGCATAGTAACACCTAGTCAGGTTGGGCTAGAGTTACCAAAGAAAAAGCCTAGTGAAAAAACAGCGATGGAACAAAAGGCAGAACAAGTCAAAAATCCATTTTCTCCAAAGATGGCTAACGATCCGTCCTCGGACTCGTTGCCGAAAGAGGCTGGAGAAGGAAGGCCCAAACTATCCAAAGATACCGAAAAAAGAAAAGATAAAACCTTTACGCCCCAAACAGGCGCCAAACTCTTAATATGGTCATCTTCTGCACAAGATCAGATTAGCAGTATTATAAACCCAATAATTTTAGAATTCTATGACAAGAAAAACTTACGTAGTTTATCTAATTTAGAAAATAATGAATTAGAACAAATAAAAACCAACATTCTTTTTAATACGAAGCCTTTTGCAAAAATTAATGATAACAATATAGTAGAATATATAAACGCATCAACAAATAATATTACCAAAAGTTTTTATAACTGGTTAAATCTTATTAAACTAGAATTATCTAGAGAATTAACTGTTGACGAAATTAAACAAGCCAAGTCATCTTTTTATACAATGGTGTATAATCAAATTTGATAACAATTACTCTAACAAAGGGTTACCATGATTATATATGATCAAGAGCAGCAAGATGGCCTAACTCAAAAAATATTAGCATCATCTTCTATAGCATACGCTAGCGCTGTTGAACCATGCTCCCTAAGCTTGAATAGCAAATCTTTTAAAACATTAGCATCCTATGATGACACCGATCTTTATTATGTACAATCTATTTTAGTAACATCCTCATGGAATAAGAATGATGATGTATTTGATAAGTATGAAGTTTGGAATGCTAAACACACTCCAGAACACAAGCCGACAAACTTAGAACACAATGAAAGTCTTATTGTTGGCCATATTATATCTAATTGGCCTATAACTATGGATGGATTAATGATTGATCCTGAAACCCCTGTAGAAAACTTACCAGATAAATTTCATATCTTAACAGGATCTGTTATTTATAAGGGATTTAGTAATAGTGAACTAAGAGAAAGAGCCGAAAAATTAATTAGTGAAATACAGTCTGGTACCAAATTTGTAAGTATGGAATGTTTTTTCAAGGGTTTTGATTATGGAGTAGTTAATAAACAAACTAACGAATATAAAGTATTAAGCAGAAATGATGATACTGCTTATTTAACGAAATATCTTAAAGCATACGGTGGTAGAGGTGAAAATAACGACTATAAAATTGGTAGAGTTTTAAGAAACATTACTTTTACTGGTAAAGGTTTTGTTGACAAACCAGCTAATGAAGATAGTATAATATTTAACAAAAATTTATTTGATGAAAGTAAAAAAGATACTATCGTGTCAGAAAAAAATAACGAATTTTCAAATTTAGGTGTAATAAATATTCGATTAGATAATCAAATGGAGAATAATACAATGAGTGTAGAACAAGACGTTACAGAAATCAAGAACAAATTGGTGGCTATGGAAACTTCTTGTCAAGAAGCTGTAGCTGAAGCTAACGCATCTGTTAATTCATTAACCGAAAAAAATGTTGCTTTAGAATCTCAATTACAAACTCAAACTAACGAATTCACAGAAAGAGAACAAGCCATGAAAAAAGAAATAGAAGAAGTAAAGGCTTCTGCTTCAGAAGAGCTTTTAGCGCTCAAAACATCTTTAGAAGCACAAATTGCTGAACTTTCAGAAGCTCTTGCTACCAAGCATGAAGATATGAAGAAAAAAGATGAAGAAATGAAAAAGATGAAAGCAGAACTAGATTCGGCTAACGAAACTGTTGCCGCTTATAAAACTAAAGAAGAAGAAATGGTTAAGAAAGAAAAGATGACAAAAAGAAAGGCCGCTCTCACAGACAATGGTGTCGAAGATGATGCTGCTTTAGCTTTTGTTGAAAAATTCCAAGGTATTGACGACGATGCTTTCGATGCAATGGCCACTCTTTTTGCTGCAATGAAAATGAAAAAAGAAGATGCCATGAAAATGAAAATGAAAGCATCAGAAGAAACTGAAGAAGTTGCTGAACCAAAAGTTAGTGCTTCTGATCTAGAAAATGTTGAGACAGAAACAGCTATTGACTTAACAGTTGGCTCAGATTCTTCTGAAGAAGAAGAAAATACCACTCGTGCAGCTCTTGTTGAGTTTGTTTACAGTAAATTAGGCAAAAAAACTAAGTAATCTTTATACGGAGAATATAAAATGGCTCTAAAACCTGATCGTATCGAATCCTTAACAGATATCTCTTTTTTCATGAGTACTGTGGCAGAGCGCGGTGGTGTTGTTAGCGCTGTAACCTCAACAACAGGTGTTGGCGTATCGATGGACGATGCCAATGCTGTTGTATCTTACGCTGCTAATCAATCTGGTGCTCGTCCACTAGGTGTTCTTATGAATGATGTTGTAAATCTTGATCTTACTCGCCAACACATCAATTGGCATAAAGATGAAGTACAAGTTGGTGGTAAGGTCACCTTGCTACGTCAAGGTCAAGTAACCACAAATATGCTTGTTGCTGGTATCACTCCATCCGCTGGTGTTGATGCTTATGTTGGTGCTAGTGGCTTGATCGGTACTAGTAGTACCAATGCTGTAAAAATCGGTCAGTTCTTGAGCGGCAAAGACACTGACGGCTATGCTAAAGTATCAGTAAACCTATAATTTAAAACGGAGAAAAAATATGTCAGCTAAAACTGAAAAATTTCAACCAACTCCAGAACTTAGTGATTTGCTAAAGCGTTCTGGATCAGCTCAACGAGAGGTTGCTTTAGCAGCTAATGCCGAATTTGCAAAAGCCCTAGAACTACCTCTTCGTCAAGGTATTCTTAACGGCGATGTTCTAGATGGTATTTTCGAACCCATCAGACTCGACCAAAGTGCTACTCCCGAGTTTCCTCTTGACTTTTTAGCTCCTGGTACCGAAAAGGACTTTGTGGCCTACACAATTCCTAACCACGGCTATATTCCAGAGCGTCATGTTGAGGGTGATTATGTGATGGTTCCAACATATGATGTTGGCGCTAGCATTGATTATCTCTTAAAGTATGCTCGTGATGCTCGTTGGGACGTTGTTGGTCGTGCTATGGAAGTGCTAGAAGCTTCATTCGTCAAGAAAATGAACGATGATGGTTGGCACACCCTATTAGCCGCTGGTGTTGATCGTAATATTGTTGTTTACGACAGCGATGCTAATGCTAGTCAATTTACCAAGAGATTGGTAAGTTTGATGAAGACTGTTATGAGACGCAACGGCGGTGGTAATTCCGCTTCTAATAATAGAGGTATGCTAACCGACCTTTATGTTTCTCCAGAAGCTATGGAAGACATTCGCAACTGGGGTGTTGATCAAGTTGACGAAGTTACTCGTCGCGAGATTTACACTGCTGCTGATGGCGCTCTTAATCGAGTCTTCGGTGTTAATCTTCATGATCTAGATGAATTGGGTGTTGGTCAACAATATCAACTATTCTATACATCAACTCTTGGCGGCACAATGCCAGGAAGTGATACAGAAATTGTTGTTGGTCTTGACCTTCGCAAGAACGATAGTTTCGTTATGCCAATTCGTCAAGAAGTTCAGATCTTCGAAGATGAAACACTTCATCGTCAGAAGAGAGCCGGCTTCTATGGCTGGGCTGAACTAGGCTTTGCCGTTCTAGATAATCGTAGAGTACTTCTCGGTTCTCTATAATATATTATCTTAATAGTTTTATCACAGAAGAGAGCCGCTCAGTTTTGGGCGGCTTTTTTCTTATCATGATTAAGGTGTATAACTATAATAAACAGAGGTAATATGTTATGGCAGCATCTAAATATGATTTTAGCATAGAGCAGGGATCCTCGTTTAAATTAAGTTTAGTATATAAAGATGATAATAATAACCCCATAGATTTAACTAATTGGTGCGCTAGACTAACTTGGAAAACGAATACTAATGCTACTCAGACTTTTAGCACAGAGAATATTGATTATAGTGTATATAAGTTTATTATAGAAGCTAATATTGGAAAAATAACACTATTAATTCCAGCAACAACTACGAATAGCTTCTCATTTAATACTGCTAAATATGATTTGGAATTACAGAGTGACGACGACCTATATACTGGTGGAGGAAAAAGTATAATTAGATTGTTATATGGAACTGTTACTGTTGTTAAACGATTTAGTCAATCAACAACTCTTTTGGATTGTGATATATGAGCGACTTTACTGTAGAAATATATGATACTAAAAACATTATAGAAGTTGAAACTACTATTGGTAATGTATTTAATAATTTAGAGATAGAAACAAGTAGTGATAGAAGTCTTGAGATTGTTTCAGGATATTCTGCTACTATTGTATATGCTAGTGATATTATTGGATTAGAAGGTTATTTAAGTAATTTTATAGACTCTTATGAAATAGACTGCGGTTCACCCTAATACCCCTTAATAAAGAGAAAACACCATGGCAGTACAAACACTATTGCAAGTAAGACGTGGAACAACTAGCGAATGGATTAATGCTAATCCAACACTAAGTGCTGGCGAATGGGGATATGACTCTACAACAAAAAGATATAAAATTGGTGATGGTTTAACACAATGGAATAGCTTACCATACGCTAGTATACTTCCCAATAGTAGCAATTTAGTTGGTAATAGTGGTATAGGAATAACTTTTGCAGCCACAACAGGAATTCCTGTAACAGTTAGTGTTACTGGAATAACAGCTAGTCAAATTAATGATTTTAATAGTGCTGTTGATGCTAGAATTACTAATGCTGCTGTTAGCGAAGAAGAAGTACAAGATATAATTGCTAGTGGGGATCACGTTACTACCGGATTTTTAAGAAATGGCACTGGAATAATAATAGATTATAATGATGCTAGTAATTTTGTTACAATTAATGTTAGTGGATATTCTTTATTAGGTCATACTCACGATGATAGATATTATACAGAAACCGAGTTGAGTACTAGTGGAGGTGGTGGTCAAGTTCATTGGGACAATATAACAAGTACTCCAACAGGCTTCACCCCTGTTTCACATACTCATCCATCAACACAAATATCAGACTTTACAGAGGCTGTACAAGATGTTGTTGGAACTAATGCTGGGAGTACTGGCTTTTTAAGAAATGGTAGTGGTATCGCATGGAATTATAATGATGGCTCTGATACCTTAAGCATTGGTGTTACAGGCATACCGTCATCTCTGATCACTGATTTTGCTGATGCTGTTAGCGATCAAGTTGACACCACTCTTTCTGCTGGTACAGGAATAGTACTAAGCTATAATGGCGGAACAAATACTCTTACTATAGATACTAGTGGATATTCACTATTGAATCATACCCATGTTTGGAGCGAAGTAACTGATGCTAGTGCCACAGTATCGCTAAGCGAATTAGCCTATCTTTCTGGTGTTACTGCTGGTACAGCTAGTGCTAACAGAGCAGTTGTATTAGATAGTAATAAAAATATTAATGGTATTGGCTCTATAACAACAACAGGAAATATTAACATTGGTGGAAATTTAGTTGTTAATGGTACAACTACTACTGTTAATAGTACAACAGTTGATATTGGTGATAATATCATTCAGGTTAATGTGTCTGGAGCTGAAACCCAGGGCGGTTTACAAGTATATGATCATGATAATACTATTGCTCGTAGTTTAGTATGGGATATTAATAATACTAGATGGCAATTTACTGGTGGAAATGTTTATACTAGTGGTGATTTTATTAGTAATAGTTTACAAGTAAGTTCGACTGGTTTAGTAAGTAATCTTAATGCTGATCTTTTAGACGGACAACATGGATCATATTATAGAAACTTTGTTAATTTAACAGGATTACCCGATCCTATTATTACAGGCACATTAACTGGAGATGTAACAGGTACCAGTTCAGTAATACTAACAGATCTAGCTAATGGTACTCTAAGTATTAGTACCACACTAGCGGACAATACTGTTACTAGTGCTAAAATTGTTGATGGTACTATAGTTGATGCTGATATTAATGCTACTGCTGCTATAGCAGTAACTAAATTAGCTAGTAGCGGAATTACTCTTGGTAGCACAACAGTTAATCTTGGTCAAACTAGTACTGTAATTGATGGATTAACACGAATTAGCGGCGTTAGTGCTGGTAATCCAACATATATATACTATGCTGTGATTGATGGTGGCTCTCCATAATTTATTATACTGGTAAGTTAGGAAAAATTTATGCCAGTAAATGATCTTATAATTTTAAGAAAAGGAACAGATGCGGTATGGTCCGGCATTAATCCTGTATTATCTAGTGGTGAACCAGGATATGATAGTACCTATAATTTATTAAAAGTTGGAAATGGTACAAGCTCTTGGTTAGATTTAAATCCTGTTAATCTTAGCGGCACTTATTTTAATAGTGCTGTTAGCGGACTTCTCCCGGTCAAAAACATAGTTGCGGGATCGGATATATCTGTCTCTAGCACTAGTGGTATTTATACCATTAACAATACTATGACATCTGTTGAAACATCAGCTTCGGTTGTTACAACAGTATTTAATAAAACAGGGGCTAGTATTCCCAAAATGACTGCTGTTTATATAAATGGTGGTCAAGGAGATCTTCCTACTATACAAAAAGCTCTTGCTACTGCTGATATTAGTAGCGCTGGTACTTATGGAATTACATATGAAGCTATAGATAATATGAGTAGTGGTAGAGTTATTGTGCTCGGCGCATTAACAGGATTAAATACTGATCAGTTCAACCCAACTGCTCCTCAAGGAGATGTTAATGGAACAGTTGTATATTTGAGTCCTACAGTATCAGGGGCTTTAACAACAACTAAACCATATGCTCCTTATCATATTGTGGCTATGGGAACTATTGTACGAACTCACCAAAATGTTGGAGTTATTGAGGTTAGAGTTCAAAATGGTTATGAGCTTGATGAACTACATAATGTTGCTATAACCGGTGCAACTAATGGACAATTTTTACAGTATAATAGTGTTAGCGGATTATGGGTTCCTAGCTCTAGTGGTAATTTTACTACACTACAAGTTAATGGCACAGCGGTTCCAACAGGAACTGGCTCAGCCAACTATGTTACAAAATGGACTGGAACTAATAGTTTAAATAATAGTATAATTTATGACAATGGAACAAATATTGGTATAGGAACAAGTTCTCCATCCTATAAACTTGATGTTGTTGGAACAGGAAATTTTAGTCAAAATCTTTTGGTGAATGGCACCAGGGTTAGTTTAAGTGGCCATACTCATAGTTCTAGCGATATAACAAATTTTAACAGCAGTGTTAGTGGTTTATTACCAACTATAGCTAATAGCGGAGATAATCGAGTATTAACTAGTACCGGTTCCGCTGTTGGTATAAATGCTGAGAGTAACTTAACTTTTGATGGTAGTTTACTTAGTGTTACAGGTAGTGGATCTTTTAGTAGTAATCTTAGTCTTAGTAACCAAACAGCAAGCACTATTGCTGGTTTTGACTCTAGTAAAAATATTGTTAGTTTAAATACAACTACATATCCATCTTTAACTGAACTTAGTTATGTTAAAGGTGTTACAAGCTCAATACAAACACAGTTAGACAATAAAGCAGCATCGTCACATAATCATACCAGCTCAAATATTACGGATTGGAACGAGGCTGTTGATGACAGAGTTAGTAATTTATTAGTTGGAATTAGTGGAATAAATATTAGTTATAATGATGCTGGTAATATTTTAAATATAGCATATACTGGAGCCGGAGGTGGTGGTGGCGTTACAATTAACAATTATTCAAATAATAGAGTATTAACTAGCGATGGAACTAGCACTGGTATAGATGCTGAAAATAATTTGGTATTTATACCTAGTTCGTCTGGCAATAAGTTAGGTATAGGTACAATTAATCCTAATGGTAATTTATCGTTGAGTAATGGTAATTTTGCTATTGATGGAGATTCCCAAAAAAGTTTCTTAACGGTTAGAAATTCAACAACTAATAACACATCAACCACACTATATTTGGATGGATCATCTACCAAAATTGTATTACCTCCAAAAAGCGTATGGAATTTTCATATAAATTTAAGTTGCTACAGCGATACCAACGAGGGTGCTGCATCATGGAATTTTAAAGGGTGTATTAAAAGAACAAGTAGCACAACAGCATTAGTAGCATCAATTATTGAAGAAAATTTTATTGATAGTAGTTTAAATGGAGTAAGTGCTACTGTTGTTGCTAATACTGGAACATCTAGTTTAGATATTAATGTTAGTGGTTTAAATAGTAATAATATTCGTTGGACAGCAGGAGTAGATTTTGTTCAAACACGATACGATAGTACTAACTATTTCTTGCCTATGAAATTTGATATGGTGCCATAATGAGTATCAATTTTTATGATCATAGTATTACTACTAGTGGCACTATAACATCTCCTAGTGGTAATTTTACTACTCTTGTAGTTAATGGAACTAGCGTTAGTAACTTTAATAGTAGTATTAGTGGATTACTTCCAACAATAGCTAATAGTGGCGATAATAGAATACTTACTAGTACTGGAAGCTCTGTTGGAATTAATGCTGAAGCTAATTTAACTTTTGATGGTACTAACCTTAATCTTAATAATCAAACTGCTAGTACAATTGCTAGTTTTGATTCTAGTAAAAATTTAGTATCTTTAGCAACTGCTACTTATCCATCGCTTACCGAATTAAGCTATGTTAAGGGCGTTACTAGTGCATTACAAACTCAAATTGATAGTAAAGCAGCAACTAGTACCACAATTACTGCTGGCAGTGGATTAGCGGGTGGCGGTAGTTTAGCAGCAAATAGAACGATTGATATTGGTCAGGGCGATGGTATAACTGTTAGTGCTGATAGTATAGCTGTTGATAGCACTGTTATACGAACAACTGGAACTCAAACAATAACTGGTAATAAAACTATTTCTGTTAGCACTGGTGTAGGATTAACTCTTACTAATACTGGAACTGGATATAGTTTTGTTGTTAATGATGAAAGTGGAGACTCTACGCCATTCACAGTTGATAGTTCTGGAAATGTTGGTATTAAATCTACTTCTTTAGCGTCTTCATTAAATGTTGTTGGTAATTCTGCTTTTTATCAATCTGCTAATGGTACGCCAACACTAGGAAGCAAAAACTTTTATTGTGCTACTTTTGAGAATTTTAGTGCTGGTTATGGATTAGCTATTGGTGGAGTTAATACGTCCACTGGCAGTACCTTTATTCAAGGTCAAAGTTTTGTATCTAGCGTTGCTTATGATTTATTATTACAGCCGTTAGGCGGAAATGTTGGAATAGGAACAAGTTCGCCAAGTACAAGGTTACAAATAAATGGACAAACCAGAGTTACGGATGGCACAACCAATATTGATTTTGTAAGTTCTAGCGCAGTTGGATATATCGGAACGCAAACAAATCATCCTTTGGTATTGCGTACTAATGACACTGAAAAAATGAGAATAACTGCTGATGGAAATGTTGGAATAGGAACAAGTAGTCCCGGCACAACACTAGACATACAAAGAGCATCTTCTGATGCTGCTATTTTTGTACAAGGACAAACCTCTTCAACGGGAGCAACTATACAGATTTATTCTGGTGCTGGATTAGGATATATTGGAACTAGAAATAATTATCCAATTCTATTTACTACAAATAATACTGAAAGAATAAGAATAACTGCTGATGGAAATGTTGGAATAGGAACAGCTACTGTTAGTAGTGGTTTTAAATTAGACTTAAGAGGAAGACTTTTATCATATACAACAGCTAGTGATGGACTAATAACAGTTCAAGGACTTCAAACAGAAAGTGCCGGAACTGGTAAAGCTGCTATTCAAATAGACGTTAATGGAAAAGGTGGATTTGCTTGGCAGAATGATGCTAGTAGTGGCACAAGATCATTAAAGCTAATAGAAAATTCTGGATATGGATCAGGAGACACAACATTAGTAACTGTTTTATCTGGCGGAAATGTTGGTATTGGCGCAACTCCGTCTTATCGTTTACATGTTGTTGGAAATGCTAGTGCTGCTAATAATGTTGTATGTTATTTAAATAATACTGGATCGACTAGAAGTAGACTAGCATTTCAAGATACATCAACAACATATGCTCCAGATATTAGTAGTATTGGTAATGATATTGTATTTGATACTGTTGGAATTGAAGCACTAAGAATAGATAGTGATAGAAATTTACGTATTAATGGGGCCGCTAAAGGAACATCCGCAGTTGGTTGTGTTCATATAAAAAATGGAACCGCCCCATCAGCTAGTATTACTGATGGTATTATACTATTCGCCGCCGATATCAGCAGTTCGTCGGAATTGCGAGTGCGTGACGAGGTCGGGAATGTGACTACACTTTCACCGCACGCATTTCCTCTTATTCCAGAAGGCCCAAGCGAAGATATGGCATGGTCATATTACTCAGAACGTGATGGTAAAAAAATTAATATTGATATGCTTAAAGCTATTAGATTATTAGAAAAACTTACTGGCGAAAAACTTGTTTATACAGCATAAGGAGAAAAAATGTTACCAAATATAGAACCTATTGAACCAACTATTATTCCAGCAAAAACATATGATAAATACTGGGTAGCCAATGTAAATATTAGCGCACCTAATGTTAATGGAGATGCTAATGCTAATATTTTGCTAAGAAAGTTCGGAGTATTTGATGGAGTAGCAGAATTTATGCCTAATGATCTTGGAACTAATATCATTATTGATAATATTTTAAGCAAAAGCTCTGAAGATAACGACCTTGCAAATATAGTACAATCATTACTATTATATATAAGGAAGGCCGGAATAGAACAGGGGCTGGTTGCTCCGCCACCTTCTGGAGTTTAATACTAGGAGAAATATTATGGAATTAAATGCTGGTGATATTCAAAATCTAATGGTAGTTATTGATTTGGCTACTCAACGAGGTGTTTTTAAGGCTGGTGATCTTGTTGCTATTGGTCAATTATATGAAAAACTAAATGCTATAAATAAGAGTTTGGCTGAATCAGCAAAAGATAAAAATTCTTGATTTAGCTCAGATAAATCCTTAATGGTGTATAATTAAATGTTACCATCATAAGGAAACTATAATGAGCTGGCAGCTAGAAATACCAATTATTGTACGAAGTTTAATTAACGACTTTGCGGACCCTCCAACCTATAGCGACGAAAGAATTCAACAGCTCATAGTTGTAGCTGCTCAATATGTTACACGAGAAGTTGGTCTGAATAATGATTATGCTATTAATATTATCAATCCTGATATAAGTCCTGATCCTACATTATTGGCCGAAAAAGATATAGACTTTATTTCGTTTATAGCTTTAAAATCAGCTTGTTTGTTAGATCAAAGTAGTTTAAGAACACGAGCAGCCACAGAAGGCATAAGAGCAGCTTTAGGCCCGGCCAATATTAGTGTTGGTGGTAATAGTTCGTATCAATTCTTATTAGCTAATGGACCTTGTAAAATGTATGAAGATTTAATCTACGAATATGATATTGGTAACACATCCACATTGCGTGGAATTCTTAGTCCGTTTGTTGGTAATAATTTTGATCCAAGCTATTTACGATATCCTGGCGATCATAGAAGAGATATTTATAGTTAATAGGAAATTTTATGGCAGCAGTTAATTATAATTTTGATATTGAAAAGGGTTCTAATTTTACCATATCTTTTATCTATAATGATAGTAGTGGAAATCCTATTGATCTTAGTAATAAATGTGTTGAATTTGGACTATTAGGAGACGATGGTTCTATACGAAAATATTCTAGTCAAGCTCTATCAGATTATAATACTAATGGCTGGAGTGTTACTGCTGATAATTTAGGGTTAATCAATATAAGACTTAGCGCTGATCAAACTCAAAATTTTGATTTTATTACAGCTGTTTATGATCTTGATATTAAAGATGTTGGTACAGTAAAGCTAAATAATGTAAGATTATCTCAGGGATCTATTAATTTAGTATCTAGAAATTTAAACATTAATTCTAATTGCGCTGTTAATCTTGATCCATTAGTTCCTCAAACAACACAAGTACCAACAAGCTCTGGAAATAATCCAACTCCTACACCAACAGCAGATCTTGTAGATTTTTGTTTGCCGTATGACTGTGGGCCACTAGATTTATTCTCAACGGTATACAATGGTAGTGGCTTGAGTATTGACGATTTATCAACCGTCTCAGGATCAGTAACAGTCACCAATACCGGACTAATATCTAATATTGAGCTAGCAATTAATAAGCTTAGCCATTCAAACCCAACAGATTTGGTAGTACTATTAGCCCCACCCAGTGGAGACAAGATCTTACTTTCTGCTAATCATAAAATACCTAACTTCAATAATAATTTTAGTTTTATGTTTAGCAACAAAGCTGATAGTAATCAATATTTACATAATATTAATAATGGTCAAACTTGTAGAATATATGATAAAACGTCACTAATTAATTATAATAATGAAAGTTTAAATAGTTCATTTGATCATTTATTTGGTAATTCTGTTACCGGTGTATGGAATCTAATAGTTAAAGATACTGATCCTTCTGGAAGCGGCAATATTGATTCATGGAAACTTGTTATAACATACGATAATAATATTTTTTAATACATTTTATATAGAAAATTAATACTATGAATATTGATAAAGCAATAACTAATAATAATATTAGAAATGGTAGTAGTACTATAAAAACACCAGGGTCGTTTCAAACTCTCGACACTAGTAAAGATACTGATCCACAATTAATAAATATTCAAAATCTAAATAATCTTAATTTTGATGATCCAAATTATTATTGGGTATGTTGTAATAATGGTATAGTCGTATCTCAGACTCCAACTCCAACATCTTCTGTTACTCCTACTATTAGCGTTACTCCTACTATCACACCCACCAACACTGTTACGCCTAGCATTACACCAACTAATACAGTAACATCAACAATTACTCCCACAATAACCCCAACCAATACAGAAACCCCAACTACCACGCCGACTCCTAGCGTCACCACAACAACAACACCGACCCCAACACCAACAACCACTGTTACAACTACCCCAACACCAACAACCACACCCACACCAACGCCTTCTACTCCGGTATCTCCTTTGTTTGTAGCATCAACAGATAATTCTATTACTAATGCTAGATCAACCAATGGTTCTTCTTGGACATATAGCTCATTTAGCAACGCAAGATCATGGAGAGGTACTAGTTATGGAACTGTTGGATATTTAGCAATAGCATATAATAGTAATAATTATGATACTTCGAGTGACGGAATAACATGGACTAATAATACATATAATATAACTCATCCAAATAATTTGTTTAATAAAACTATTTATGCAAATGGTAAATATTTGGCATTAGCTAATAGCTCGACAGGATTTTACAGCTCTGATCTTGTATCATGGAATTCTTTTATACTACCAAATACCAATTGGATATCAGCAGCATACGGAAATTCAACATATGTTGCTATAGCAGGTAATTCTTCTGTTATAGCCACATCATCAGATGGAATAACCTGGACACAAAGAGCCCTACCAGTATCTAGAAATTGGACAGATATAATTTATGCAAATAATCAATTTGTACTTATTGGATATAATACTAATACGGTGTTATATAGCTCTGATGGTATTAATTGGAATAGTTCAACACTACCTTCTATAAATGGCTGGAAATGCATTTCTTATGGAGATGGTAAGTATGTTGCTCTAGTAGAAGCAAGCTCAACTAGTGCCTATTCTAGTGATGGCGTATCATGGACATCAAATATTGTTATAAATGAATATTGGACAGATATAACTTATGGTAATGGACATTTTGTTGCTGTTAGTACAGGTGCTAATTCTATGAATTCAACTAATGGTCTTACGTGGACTATTAGATCGATTACTAATGGTAATTGGAATAATATAACTTTTAACTCTTAATCTAAATAAGGAATAATTATGAATTTAAACTATACAATAGATAATACTTCTTTTGCTGTTCATATTTATGTATCCGGCAATCCTGTTGCTATAATATACCAGCCAAATTGGCCAAATGGAACATCGTGGGGTTCTTATGCTGATGCGGAAAATTGGGCCCAGCTATGCATACTATCAATCACGAACCCATCCGCGCCATATGCTCCAGCTGGACCTGGTTTGTCTGGCGAATCTAAAAACGTATGATAATTAATTTAGTAAATAATACTAATAGTAATTATATTAATATTATTTTCACAGAACCAAATATTATTTCTGTAAACAATATTTCTCATACTATAACTATTAATCAAGTTACATCGTTGCTAAGTTCACCAGCATATAAATCAGAAATTACAATCTCTGATAGTATTGAAACACCATTGAGGATAACACCATGATCAATCCTTTTAGTGGTATAATCTCAAAAGAGTTTAAAAACATTTTTAATAATGCTATAGATGGTTTATTAGAAAATAATGCTCTAAGTCTACCTTGTAAAGTAATATATGACAATAACATAAACAATACTTACTGCAATAATTGTATTTTTGATAATATCTCTTTACTATCTAGCAACATATACAATGGATCAGGACCAAACCCTTTTCCAGAAGGTGGAGTTTGTCCAGTTTGTTTAGGTTTAGGACAAATTAAAAATACTAGTTCTAGTGAAACAATCTATTTAGCATTTATTTTTGATAGCAAATATTTTTTAAATATGAATAATAAAGTTATTAATATTCCTGATGGTTCTGTCCAAAGCTTATGCAACATTAGTCTGTTTAACAAAATAAAAAACGCTAGCGAAATAGTTTTTGATAGTAATTTAACTAATTTGTCTCATTTCAAATACGAAAGAGCTAGCGATCCTGAACCAGCGGGTTTTGGTGATAATAGATACATATTTACTTTGTGGAAGAAAAAATGAAATTTTCTCTTAAAGTAACAGAAAGTGAAAAAGATATATCTAAGTTAATTTTAGATCATTTAACTAATCAAATTAATAAAATTATAGACAAAGCACTACCAACCATCATACAAAATATTCAAACTCTTGTTAAAGAATCACTAATTAGCGAACCAGAATATGCTTCGTTAAAAGCAGGAACTTTACGTGCTGAGTTTGGTATCAGTAATACCGAAAATGTTGATCTGGTTATTGATGCTATGGTTAGCACCATCAATATAACACGTAATCCTATTAAGTCTAATAACAATGGATTAACAGGCGGGTTCAAATTAACAATGATTAAAAGTGATGATATTAATGGTCTTATTTATACAGATATAGGCAGCGTGAATGATAGCGAAAAAGGATATAGTTTGCCGTGGCTAGAATGGTTATTGTTACAAGGAAATAAAACTATTATTAAGAACTATAGTGTAAGTTATACTAGTAATCCAAGATCAAGAAGCGGATTAGCTCTTATGATCGAATCTAACTCTAATTGGAGGGTACCATCAAATTTTAGTGGCACACAAAGTAATAACTGGACAACAAGAGCTATTAGCAAAATTAATGACAAAATAATAGAAGTTATTCAAAATAATATAGAAAAATATTTATGACAACTTTTCATAACGTATCATCTATCACTAATAAAAATCGTATATCATTATTAGAAGATAATGTTAAAAGTTTTCTTGATTGGTCATTTTTACATATTGGCGGATTTGTTAATGTCGGTATTCCTACAAGCGGAGTAGCGGGCGGCTCATTCCATATATTAAAAAGCTCTGAGGATCCGGTATTAAAAGATAAAGTATGGCAGTCTCCGCGTAAGGACTGGATTTATGAGAGCGGTATAGTATATGAGAGCGGTAGCCCGATTGCTTTTTCGGGGGTATACCTAAATAATACTTTTTTACCAGCACCAACAGGAAGTGGATCATATGGATACAATGTTAATTATCCTCTTGGTCAAATAGTATTCAATAATCCGGTTTCGTCGAAGAGTACTGTAATTGCTAATTATTCTTATAGATATGTTCAGGTATACAAAAGCAGTGATAATTTTTGGTGGAAAGAGGTACAAAAAGAAACATATAATCCGTCTAATTTTAATAAACAGGACTATAGTATAACAAGTGTTCATAGGGTTCAACTTCCAGCAATTATTGTTGAATTAATACCGCGAACTATTCAGATTCCTCATCAATTAGGAACAGTTGATAATATTATTATACAAGATGTATTTTTACATATTTATACCGAAAATGCTAATCAAAGAAATATTTTAGTAGACATATTACTTCATCAAAAAGATAAAACAGTATATTTATATGATGTTAATGATGTTATTAAAAATAATAGATATTCGCTCAATAAATTTGGAAATATTAACCCTAGCGGATATAATTATCCAAATATTATTCAAAATTTTCCTAGTTATTGGTGTACTATTAAAGATAGTACTATTGGAGAATTAAATAGTTTGAGTAGCTCTTTATATAATGCAATTGTGAGATGGTCAATAGAAATTTTTCCTTGATTTGCTTTTAAAGGTGTATAACAAAATACAATACATATCCCATATAATGGAGATCTTCAATGGCACGTAATAATAGAATTTTTTATGCTACACAAGCTATAGCTCTCAAGCCTCAAAAAGATGATGGTACACTTTATACCACAGATACTGGATGGTACTATCCTAAAGGCGTTCAAAGCGCTGGTATTACCACCAACTTTACACTAGAACAAGTTTTCCAGCTAGGTCAAATCGAACTATATGAAAATGTTGAAGATGTACCAGAAGTTGAAGTTACCATCAACAAAGTTATTGATGGTACTGCTCCTTTGTACTTAATGTGTATGGGTGGAGATCAAGGTATTGCCGGCGCTAATGGAAAAGAATTAACAGCTGTTGCTAATAATCGTGTTAATTTTAGACTTGGAATTTTTGATGATACACAAAGCGCTGCTACTGGAACACCTCTTAATTATGTTGATTGCTCAGGTATGTATCTTAGTAGTGTTAGTTATACATTCCCTGTTGACGGAAATATGACAGAAGATGTTACTCTTGTTGGTAATAACAAATATTGGAATAGTGGTTTAGTTGGTGGTAATCCTGGTTCATTTTTTAGTTCCGGTACTGATGCTGGTACCATGACAGCTCCTAGCATTGGTCGTAGATATAAGTTTAATCTTACTAATAGTTTATTACCAACAGGCACCAGTCTTAAAGGATATATTCCTATTCCTAGCGGCAGATCTCAACCATATCTACAAAATATTACAGTAAGTATGGATCTTGGTCGCGAAGCTATTAATGAACTTGGTAGTATGGCTCCATATTATCGTTATGTAACATTCCCAGTAGAAGTTACGAGTGAATTCGAAGTTATCGCTGATCAAGGCGACTTAATGGACGCTAAAGATTTCGATAAACAAACTGGTTGCTCTGTAGTATATAAAAATCTTAGCGATCATCCTATTAAAGTATCAGTGTGTGGTAGCGGAGCTAATGACTTTTTAACAATTGATCTTGGCTCTAAGAATAAGCTTACTAGTGTTAACTATGCTGGTGGTGAAGCTGGTGGCGATAATGCAACCCTAACATATAGCTATCAAACATTTAATAAGTTTGTTGTTAATGCTAGTGGTAGTTTTATCAACACTGCGTATATTAATCTTACTAATGATGGTAACATAGTTGGTGATTGATATTATAGTGGTTCGGAAAAATGGATTATGGATGAGTTATTT
>SXGQ01254823.1_pt1 | contig 28857 bp, 30 predicted proteins | sample 3178371 | NCBI WGS metagenome assembly SXGQ01 (sample SAMN11356859, study PRJNA531348) | freshwater metagenome | isolation source: freshwater sample F1-20 | place: China: Fuxian Lake, Yuxi | collected 2017-12-25 | reverse complement strand
GGAAGATTGTAAAAAAAAATCCTTATTGGAAATTTTGAACAATACAGATGATTTCAAAGCATGTGTAGAGACAGAGATTAATAGTAATAGTGATAGCTTCACTTCACAATATAAAGCCCCAAATCTGAAAGATTTGTATCAAAAATTGTTAGAAGTAATACAAGATCGGGAAAAACTAAAAAAAGATGCCACAGAAAAAGAAAAACTCGATGCAGAAATCGCTGCAACTATTGGGAACCAAACTGTTGTGGACGATCTTGGTTCAAAGGGTTATTTGACAGATCAGAGAGATCAGATGGTTTCACAAAAAGACTTAGTTAAAAGTAAGTTAATAGATGCGATCAAATTCAGAGATATCACTGGTCAAATGCTTGAAGACGCTAACTTGAGTGACCTATTTGATAAAAAATCATATGAGAATATGTCAATTGGCGATTTATATAAAAAATTAACTAGTTCAATATTTCAAACAAAAGACCTTCCAGTGTACATCGAAGTCAAAGAAGGTCTTGATAAATACCAAATTGTTAAAGATACAAAATTGAACAATAGTCAATGGAAATCCCTGAAAGACCATGAATACATAAGTGAAAAAAACTATGTCTTGCTAAATAGTGTTAAACACAACACTAATGTCACAGATATTCTTGAAGCAATACGCACCGAGCTAATGAAGACATATAATTTGCAGGATAATTTAGTAGAAAACTGCGACGCCAGTAAAACAAACAATACGACAGATTTATTACGTGATCTTCTCTCATTGATAGAGAGACGGATGCGATCTTGCTTGAATTATTCAAATAATAATGAACTAATATCTTTGAACGCTTTGACTGCATACAAAATGAAGCTTCAAAACCAAATAAAAGGTGAATGGGGTTTTGCAACCGACAGTGATTTTCAAGTAGTACGTTCTGATACGGAAAAATTGTTTGAAGAGTTTCGACAGTATTTTAGTAAACAAGATTTACCCAAACTACCCGAAAAGTTGATACAGTTATCAAAATTTAAATTTAATAAGTACTTCGCAAACGTTAGCCAGTCAAAAAACAAGAAACCATTTTACACAAATTTGCAAACAGCTTTTAACGAATATAAACAGCTGCTTGCAGATACAAATAAGGAAACCAAAGTAACATATATTACCGACAAACTTGGAAACGATTGGCAAGACGCCGTTACTAAAGCACTGACATATGTAGAGAATAGAAGAGCTCTTGACGATTTATTTACATCAGTAAAAACAGATATAGAGGACCAAAACAAGTCTTCCATCGACGACCTAACAAGGTTCGATGACTTCATGAAAGAATTGGTGGAATTTTATGAAAAAATCCCGATTGTAGATCGAATTCAAAAAGCAGATTTGAAATTCGCCGATTATGTGAATCTTATCCAACAAGGTCTTTCAACAATTAGTACAACTAGTCGTACAGAATTTATTGCCAAAATAAAACAAAATTTTAATGCGGATGCAGTAACTGAATCTGATAAGCTTATCTCGATTGATCAGAAAGATATAATGCCGTACTGGACCGAAATGTCGAAACAAGACAAAAACGATAATGAAATTTTTAGACTTTTCAAACGAGAATACTATCAAGATTTCAAAAAATATGTCCTTACAACGTGTTATAGTATTCAGGAGGCCAAAGTCAATTATATACTTTCACGGTTTACGTCTTTTTCTTCATTATGTCATCTGCTTGAATTCATGGTAAGAGAACCGACGAGTGGCACGAAATATCGCGGTTTCCTGAATGTACTTGAAGGCGACTTGAAAGCCAATCAGACCATTCGTGTTGTAGTTTCTGGAAATAAAGGAGATGACACTTTCACATATTTCGCAGAATTGATGAGTAAAAGGGATTTCTCTACAGAGATTGATCAAACTATTTTGACTCAAATCGATGAGATTGCATCAAAAATTGTTAGTAATACGTCTTCCAATAGTTTTGTAAAAAGTCGGGCTAAAGTCATATTATTAGCTTATTATTATTTGTTTTTTAAATTCGATAAAGTGTGGAGTTGGAGTACAGTATGGAGAACATTTTCAGAATATGAATATAGTACATTTATCTCAGATATGAACAAACCTGCCAATATACCAGATCTTGTAAAAAATTTAACCAGTAATCTCGTTGGAAAATATAAATCAGATAAAACGACATTATATGATATAAATACGTTTCCGGAAATAAAAAAAAAACAAGGTAAAAATGCTACTATAGAATTGTATAGTGCTTACGCGAATCAAGCGCTTGCAATGGTTACTGAAAAACTAATGAAACCAACAAAAGTTTTTGGTGGCGGTGGAAAGAAGATGTTCACTTGCAAAATCATAAAAAAATCACCCCCCAATCATAAAAATGCCAAGACAACCAAAAAAAACAAACACTTCAGTGCAGGTACAAGCGCAAGCAACCGTACAAGCGCAATCGGACGATAACGTACCTCCGGTACCCGAAGTCGACGCCGAGCCCAAGAGGAAACGATCAAAAGCCGCGGCAACTGATGCAAGCGCCTCTTGGAAACAGGATTTCAACACCCTCTTGGAAATCAAGAAGCCCGAAGACCCGTTCGACTGCCAAGTGAAAATCGGCAAGGACGACCGCTGCGACTCCTCCAAAATCAAAGACGGCATGTTGCTCGACCGCCCCGCTCGACTCGTGGTCTTGGACGCCGGTGCCGGCAAAGTGCGCAACCAAGAGCTGTTTGAGAGAAAAGTCGACTCGGATTGGAGCTTGGGCTCAGAGTTGTTTCGCAAGCAGTGCTGGAGCGCGGACCATTTTACAGAGACAAAGAAGGTGAACAAGACCGAGCTTGCACACAAGATCAAGACAGAGGTCGGCGACACATTGTGCAAGGTGGAGTTCACGAAATCGCCCGATGCCAATGAGATGGCGAAACTCTTGAGCGAAGGCAGCAAGATGATTGAAGGGTCGGGTGCAACCGAGGAGGAGAAGCACAAGTCGTACAAGGCTTTGTGGGAACGTGTGCAGAAGGGTGAATACCGCATTATGCGTGGCTACATAAAGCGGTCCGAGGGAGACATGGATATTCAGCAGACAGACACGGGAATGGTGAAGTTTGTCGACGCGGATTTGCAGGCCAAGGGGGAGATGGCGGAGCGAGTGTTGAATTTGAATAATGTCACGTCGCTTACGTTGCGGTTGACGAAATATGTGCTCAAATAAGGGGAACTACGTTCCCCTTTAACCCCTCCTTCCCTTTTTTGTAAGCGTTGATATCCCTTTTGTGTGTGTTTTTAGATTTTTTGCAAATATATATATTGTGTGTGGAGTATATATATTTATACAGAATGTATACTTTAATAATCGTTTTATTAATAATTTCGATATTTTTTTTATTTTATACACATAAAAGTAGAGAAACATTCAAAGAACCAGATAAAATTCCTTTACATATTTATCAAACATGGTATACAAAAAGTTTACCACCAAAAATGAAGCAATGTGTCGATAAATTAAAAGTTGATAATCCCGAATTCACACATCATTTGTATGATGACACCTTGTGTAAAGAGTTTATAGAAAATAATTTTAGTAACGAAGTTTTAAATGCATATACCAGATTGAAACCTGGTGCGTTTAAAGCGGATTTATGGAGATATTGTATTTTATACAAAAAAGGAGGTGTTTATTTGGATATAAAATACCAATGTGAACCTGGTTTTAAACTTATAGACCTTGTAAAAAACAATAAAAATATTTTTGTAGGCGAATTTGAAAGTGACAAAGAACCAAACCCGATGGGAATGAAACCAGTAATTATCGATGATGCTGTTTATACCGGGTTAATTATTACAAAACCGAATAATCCTGTATTTTATAAAATTATACAAAAAATTTGCCACAACGTTGAGACAAAATACTACGATGAACATCTAACTGGGCAAACTGGACCAATATTGTTTAGGAAATGTTTTCAAAAGTCAACATTTAAAAATATACAATATGGATATTATGAAGTAAATCATCGAGGGTTTATAAAAAATATTAAAACAAACCAACTGATATTATCATTTTATCCAGAGTACAGAAGTGAACAAAAACAATTTGGAAAAACCAAGTATTGGAAAGATATGTGGAAAAACAAAGATGTATATTCATAATACATACAAAATGTATGACATGTTTATGATGTTTTTAAAAGGGGGGTGTATTTTATTACTATTAATAATTGTTTTGTATGCAACCAAACCAAACAAAACAAAAAAAGAAAGTTTTATAGATAATACAAAAATACCACTTGATATATATCAAACATGGTATACAAAACAGTTGCCACCAAAAATGAAGCAATGTCATGATAAACTAAAATTTGATAATCCTGAATTTAGACACCACTTATATGATGATGCAATGTGTCGAGAATTCATCCGTAAAAACTATAATAAAGAAGTATTAAATGCGTTCGATAAACTAAAACCCGGCGCATATAAAGCAGACTTATGGCGTTACTGCATTCTTTATAAAAAAGGAGGAGTTTATTTGGATATCAAGTATCAATGTGAACCTGGGTTTAAACTAATTGAACTAATCGACGAAGAACATTTTGTACTTGAACGTCCATACATTGATCCAACAATGACAAACGAAAGAAACATTGAACTCATTCAAGATACTTATAAATATATCAATTTGTGTGCAGAAAGTATGTGGAAAAATAAAGAAATTGGTATTTATAATGCATTAATTGTTTGTAAACCAAGAAACAAAACCATGTATAAATGTATAAAACAATGCGTAAAAAATATAAATTCCAACTATTATGGCGTTTCGTCTATAGCAGTGACTGGTCCAATTTTGTGTGGAAAAAAATATTTCAGTACTGATACGAATAGTATTGATAAGATTAAACTATTTTATTCGATGAATGGATCATATATTTTAAATAAAAAACGTCCAATTTTAAAACAGTACGACGAATATTATAAAACAGACAATACGAATAGAAAAAGCTATCATGAATTGTGGCGTAACCGAGACATATATAACAACATGAACTAGTGGTGAAATTGCGTTTTTAAAAAAAAAGAAGGATAAAAAAAGGAGGGGTCAAAGGGGAACGTAGTTCCCCTTAAACGGTCGCAACAAACTCCCAATCAAGAGTCTCGCACACCTTCTTCCAAACCATATCTTGCTCCAACTGCTTCTCTCGATCCTTCATCATCGGGATATACGGCAAATACTGCGTCTGATTTAGCAACACACACAGCTGATAAAGCGTATACGTGCAATTGAAAAAGTTCGTCCTATAAATCGGACAATGGATCGCCCACGGCTCTTGTATCTCTATGAACAGGATGCACAACGTGTCTTGCAATTCGTCGCTCATCACCGGCGGTTTGATTCCAAATATCGAGTTTATATACTGGATGTGTTCGAAATAGCGATTGAATCCCAGTTTTTTTAGTATTTCGCGCATCTTCTCGTAGTTGATCTCGGTGACCATATCGTGGATCCGCTCCTTCTTGATGCGCCCCCGAATCGCCTCAATTACGTGCGTCGGAATCTGCGTCGTCTCTTTCGCCTGAAACTGCGACAAGATCTCTTTGAAATGGTTCAAGCGCACATACGCGTTGTAAGTCACCTCATTCGGCGGCTCTTTGTATACAGGCTTCTCATTATCAACAATGTATTGCACATAAGTTCCGCACTTATTATTGTTGCAAATCATAATCCCTTCTTCGTCTTGCGGAATGAGTTCGCCAGTCGAACATTTCTGACACATGTCAAAACATACACCGTGATCCAACCTATGGATATAATCTTTGTTAACGTTTTTCCAGTAATTCTGGTAAAAGTTTTTCGAGTTTTGGTATTTTGGGTTGGTCGTCACGTCGTTTTCCGACTTGATCTTGAAAAAAGAGTTCAAAATGTTCTTGTTCCCCACCTCTCCGCCTGCAGATATCTTCTTCTTCTCTTCAAAGTAGTTGAAAATGTAGGGGACGTTATTTAATAAATAGTCGTTTTTCATCGATCGATACTTCTTTAGCTGTTCCGTGGCATCGCGGATCTTGTCTTTAATTTCCATTTTCTGATCGATGTCGTTTTCATCCAATTGTTGCAATTGCTTTTTTAACAAGATCATGTTGCTTTCAAGTTGTGGGATAGTATCGACATCGACATTGTAAAATTCATTTAACATTTGCGTATGTTTTTCATCAATAGTAATATTGGAATGTTGGATCCTCTTTTTTTTAGTACAGTGATTAGGCATTTTATATTCGAATAAAGTATAAATAGTATTTTTTTTAATATGAAATTTGTCTTAATTGTTTTCTATCTGTAATTTATATAAATATGAACAAAGTACTGTATATGCTTCAAAAACTGTATTATCAAATGATTGGGGTTATTCCTTCTTCCTCTGGACGAATGCTCAACAACAAGTGGGTATTGTACTTTATTTTTATAGTTGGAATCTTTGACGTCATTGGATTTTACCAACGTAGCAATTTGACCGCGATTGCGATTTTCTTCACTGTCGGGTTTTTGACATCATTCTTTAGTAAAAATATGATTGTTATCATCGTTATGGCGATTGCGGTATCTCACTTGGTTACGTATGGAAACCGCGAGGGTTTGAAGAATAAGGATGGAGAGGAAGAAGAGGAAGATGAGGAAGAGGAAGGATTTGAAGAGGGAATTGAAGAAGAAGATGAGGAAAAAAAAGATGAGGAAAAAGAAGATGAGGAAAAAGAAGAAGAAGAGGGGTTTAAAGATAAAAAAGATCCAAAAGAGAAGAATGATGATAAAACCGGCTATCTATTGAAGAAACAAAATGAACTTATGGCTAAAATGAATCAGCTCGAGCCGCTCCTTGACAAGGCACATAGTCTCTTCAAAACACAGAAAACCGATGGTTTCAAGAACATGGACAAGATGACGTTTGCAGAGTACCGTTAAAGTAATTCGAATGGCTGAAACAACGTAAAAGATGCGCAATATGCAACACCTTCCCCACTCATAAACTGCTACCCGCAGGGAAAAGTGGGCGTTTCACGTGCCTGCCTTTGTGAATGAGAAAAGGTGTAAAAAGATTCGGGAGGCGACAAAGTCTTAAGGTGCGTCGCTATGCTCCGAAGACAACAGTCCGTTTTCAATCTTCAAATGAGCGGTAAAGGCCGTAAGCATCCAAAAGGATGCTGAATAGCCTGATGGCTTATTGGTAACGCTTTGCCGCTTTGCTGTACAAAGCACCCCGTAGGGGGGTTCGGGAGGTGCCCACAGTCGGTTCAACAAGTTATTGCTTTGCTGAAGCGAAGCGGACGAAATCTTCACCTGTATAAAATCCAGTATTATATTATAAATATATGTCAAAGACAAAAAAGAAGCCCGCCGATCCCATTAAAAAATTCTTTGACAAATTGATGACCCCCATTAAGAAGATTATCGGATATTTTAAATGCGGCATCGATAAGATCAAGAATCTCTATTATTGTATCGCATTCTACATAATTTACATAATTATCAGTATATTTTTTACCATATGGAACATATTTGTTGCCCCGATCGTTGGTTTAAAAGCTGGAAACAATGCATGGCGATTTATCCGTAAGTATATCCCCAAACAGATTATGAAGTGTTTTTTATGTTAGGTGTATATAGTATATACAAAATAAAAAAAAAATATGGGCAAAAAATGTATTCCCGGCGTATTTTGTATCGAAAACATGACTTTGTTTTTGTTGATTTTCATTCTCATTGTTTTGGTGTATTTGTATCATGCCACACTCAACAATAATAACAATACAAAAGTCGTAATTGTTTCAAAAGATTTAGGAGAAACCAACCCGCTCTCGACACCTCCTCAAAATTCCATGGCGATAAATAGGGTTCCGGTGAATGTCGAATCAAGAGGTCCTTCGTCCGCTTTTACCCAGATCGGGATTCTCACACGATCTGCTGAGAATTTAATATTGCCTCTCATGGGAAGGCGACTCCAAAGAGACAAGTACCAGTACTACACATTTTCGAACACTGGAAACATCAATACAAAGTTGCCTGTGAGTAAAAACGGTAAAAGCTGCACCGGCGAGTATGGATGCGACGAATTGTACGATGGAGACACTGTCTATGTAGAGGGTTATGCTGACACATTTCGCGCAACTATTTATGAAAATTCAACGTTCAACTATATTCCTTATTTATAAAAAAAAATATGTAATCTTATTTTTTATAAATATATATTAATACAATGTCGAATCCAGCGATTTTATTCCATAGAATTCGTGCAAATATTCCAGATTTTGGGTTAAGACGAGCAGCAGCAGTAGTAGGACCAATAGGACCACCAGCAGTAGTAGGACCACCAGCAATTTTATTTACAAACGCAATTAGAGATTTAATTAACGTGATGACTTTTACAAGTAATCCAATTTTAACTTGGCAAGAAATTGCGATGAAACTTGAACACGACAATTTTAATTGGTTAAGAAAAATGGGTTATTTTTTAGTGGCGGTACCATCAGCGGCTGTTGAAACCGGAACAAAAGCTGTAGTGACTGCGGCGGTTGTCGGCGTCGCCGCGCCCATCATTATTATTGTGGGAGGAATAAAATACTTGGTAACCGATAGCTTCATTAATTTATATAATAGGATTAAAAATTTTGTGTTAGCCGCCGGAAGAAATTTAAGTAATGTACCGGCTGCCGCTGGAAAGATGATAACAACTGTAAAAGATACAGTTAAACCAGTCTTCAAACGTGTATTGAAATTTATTTCAAAAAACCCAGGTTTATCAAATAAAGATATTTTTGATAACTTAGATCAGAATATGCAACAAACATTAAATAGCATAGGTTATACTAAAACATCTATAGAATTCAATAATTTACTCAATTCATTACGCAGTGGTTTAAATAAATGCGACGAAAAAGAGTGCATCGACAATTTGGTAAGCGGCAATGACCGACACAACTTGAAACAAAAACTGGAAGACATTTTGAAACGACTCGAATTAAACGCCACAGATGAATTTGTGAAATTCCAGAATAAGGTAATTGAGATATTGAGCGACCGATTTTCATTGTTTACCAAATTCCAGCAAAAAGTCATCGACGAGTTGTACAAGATAGGCGTACCGCAAATCCCAGAAATCGGCCTTGATTTCTTCCAGATTTTGAATGACGATAATAGCGAAAACAGCGAACACAAGATTAATCTACGAGAGATGCGAGAAATTTATGATGAGTTTGATTACGATCAGATCAAGACATAAATATTCTGGTACTGATCATCATTTACAGGTTCCATATTTATCTGTGCATGTTGTGAGAAGCCACATTGACTCGCAACTCTTAAAATATCGTTGTCAGACTCCATATACAATGTGCGTTCATTCTGTCGGATATGTTGTGTGGTTCCGTCAGTAAACGTTTCTACAAATGTGCACGGAAATTTTGTGTTAATGTTGTACTTTGAATTATACGTGAAATCGTGAAAATCGATTTCGGTTTTGGTGATACGTTCGGTAGCGTACTTTTGCGGATTCTCAATAAACATGGGGCGAGCCGCTTTAACAACCGCATTGAATCGGTGTTTATCGACCAAGTGCAAAACAAGGAATCCACCATTCTGCAACCAATATCTGCAATTCGTGAAGAAAGTGTGTTTGTTTTGGATTTCGTAAATGGTCGAATCGAGGCAGAGAATGTGCGAGAAACGATTTCGTTCAAATAGCATCGGATCCGTGACGTCGCCCTTTTTGAGAGGCAGCGACTCGCCGTACTTTTCTTTTGCTATTGCAATCATCGCGTCAGATTTGTCGATGCCAACGCACTTAGCACCCGACTCGACCAATGTACTCAAGGTGCATCCGGTGCCAGATCCCACATCCAAGATGACGCTTTGTTTGTCCGGCTCTACAATTTTCAAGATTGACTCGAGCTCTTTTTTCGAGTCGGGTAAATGAATACTGTCGTAAATCTGCGCATAGAAGGTGTCGTAAGTGTCGGCATCCTTTTTCAAAACAAATTTTTCCAATTGTGCGAACCCTTCTTTACCAATCATAGTATCGAAAAATTTCCTAAATAATATTAATCCAGCTGCTGCAATGAGTAAGTAAATAAGTATATTATGAATGTTCATCATTTATAATATATAACACAATTATTTGTCTACGACTTGTCTTAATTGAGTTCGCGTGCTGTTGAAAAAACGATCCTTGCCTATCGAATTGTTTTGCAAATTTGGGTGCACACCTTGCGTAAACGAGGGCGCGTCGAACAAATGCTTGTATGGTTGGTCTACATGTTTCGATTCGACGGTTACTTTGTACAAGTCGCTTTCGCTGCTGGGCACATAGACACTTTGGGACGACTTTTGGAGAGCCATGGTCTGATTTCGCAGAATTGTTTCAGTGTCGACATTTCGCGCGTATGTCTTGTAGGGACCGTTTCGTGTTGCGGGGTTGAAATTCATGCCCACAACGTGTTCTAGCTGAGGTTGGATGCGAACTTTGGGCTCGGGATTCGAGTTTTTTGCCATAATGGGCATCAAGTTGTACTTGGTGGAAACGGGCCTTGGAGAGAAGTTGGGTTCGAGAGGATAGTCTGAAAAATGTCTACTGGTTATTCGATTATTGATTTCATCCAGGCGTTCAAATTGACCCATAATAAGATTTCTGTGAACACCTTCGATTAATCCGGATGATTGCGAAAACATGATTTATATATATATATATAAATATTTTATGGAATATAGATTTTTTTTTTCCGCTAAATATATAGTATAATGTTGACACAGTTGTTTACGATCATGATCACGATGCTTGCGTTGGATTCTGTGTATTTGTCCTTAACAAGTTCGTTGTTTGGCCAGATGGTGGCGAAAATACAAAGAACCTCGATGCAATTTCGTTTAGGTGGTGCTGCAATGGTATACCTGTTTTTGACAGTTGGTTTGTACTATTTTATTATCAGACAACGTCGTTCTGCATTGGATGCAGGTCTTCTTGGTTTAGTTATATATGGAACATTCGATTTTACAAATTATGCAATATTGAAAAACTATGATATAGCGATTGCAATTATGGATACAATGTGGGGTGCGATATTGTTTGCAACCACAACTTTTATTGTGAATAATTTTTTTTAAAGTTTAACAATTTTGATTGAAGGGTCAGCACATGCAAAATTTGTAAAATCATGAACACGTTTTGTATCTGTTTTATTAGTCGCTTCGCTTGTAGTCGCTTCGCTTGTAGTCGCTTCGCTTGTAGTCGCTTCGCTTGTAGTCGCTATAGCTATAGCTTTATCGGCAGCGTTATCGCTTACTTCTGGAATTGTTCTGTAAAACTCAACAACTGTCGGATTCGTCTTGATCTTGCGAGGATTAAAATTACTCAAATAGAGTCCCTCTAAATTTCGAACTCTACTCAACCCCACATAACTCTGACCGTACTCAAATACATTGGACCCCAAATCCATTTCGGCAATATCCAATGTGATTCCCTGCGATTTATGAATCGTAAACGCCCACGCAAGTCTCAAAGGGATTTGCTCGAGGCCAAACGTCGGATAGTCGCCATGTTGGTAAACCTTGGGTAAAATCCGCATTTGAATTCCATTTAGAAACCGTACTACTGGTAAATCAAGGCCTGGTACAAAATCCACAACAACACCCTGAGACCCATTGCAGATTCCAGCGTCTACATCGAGGTTGGCCAAACACATGACAAAGGCTCCTTTCTTCAACCGAAGTTCCGGGGTTAATTTGCAACCCTCCGTGAACAAATCAAGCTGTTGTTCGACATCGTCTTTAGTCAACTCTTGGCACCGCTGAATCACCGCTTGAGAAATGGGCGTTCCTATCTCAACAAATGTGCGCATCCCGTGTTTTCGCTTCAAAGTGAACACATGTTCTTCCTCTGCAATCTTCATATACATGATCTGATTGACTCGTTCTGCATCCGAATTTATGGGAAACAGCTTGGTTGGTGTTACCGTCGGTTTCACCAATGTCCGTTGATTCAAAATCTCCACCGATTCGGGCGAAATCACCCCTTGTCGAACCTCTTCAAGCACCTTGATGTATGTAGGGTCCTTTTGTCGGTAAAGGGTTTTAAGCTGGATGTGATTTTCCAAAGAAAATGTGGATAACCACGCGGCAGACTGAAAACAAAACATGGTCGTCTCGGGTTCGGTAAAGCGCCCCACCGGCGGTAACTGGAAAAAATCGCCGATAAAAATAAGCTGAATACCACCGAAAGGTATTGAGTAATTTTTGCGAACGGTTTGTCCGACCTTGTTCAAGACGTCAAATATTTTCATCGACAGCATGGAGACCTCGTCGACGATGAGGACCCGTGTGGTTTTCCAGTTAGTAGTCGCCTTGCGGTTTCGAATGACTTTCCCTACAATATCGTGGATTTCGCCGGCGCCGAGCCCGATTCCGCTCCAAGAATGGATGGTTTTCGCACAACAATTGAGCAACACTGCTGCGCATCCAGTGAGTGCACATACGGCGTGTTTGACTCCATGGGCATCTAAATCATCCTTGATGGTTTTGATTAAATGGGATTTGCCCGTTCCCCCAGGTCCGGTGATGAACAAATTGTGTCCTTGTTTGTATCGGTGAAAAGCATATTGTTGCTCGTATGACAAACTATCTAACGATGTTGATGCTTTAGTTGGGACTAGAGGCTCTTGAATAAATACTGTCGCTTCTTCCATAGTCTTGAACTTTTTAAATTCGGCACCGCTAAAACCATCAATTTGTTTTTGGCAATCTTCCCAATTACTATAAATATCCGGCGCATGTCCTTTTTTTACAGCGTAAAAAAATGACATTTATTTATATTTATTTTATGATTACTTTGCATCGATTCGTTTTCCTGTTGAACTTTTTACCAGACGGACAAACCTTGGACGAGGTCTTTGTCGACGAGGTCTTCTTCACATCAACAATCTCGTGGTTTTCAAACTTTTTACCGAGACGAGTCAACACACCAGTTTGTCCCATAATATCTTCATACTCGCTCAAAATCATATTCATATCTTTTAATCTCTTGGTAAAATCGAATTCAAACATGGATTCAAATAGTGCAGATAAACGCGCATACTGCAGACTATCAACTGCTTGTTTAGCATAAAAAAAATTCAAAACGTTGTTCAAAGTGAATCCGAGCGCATAAATGTCTAAAAATGGCACTGTGTCTTTGACGAACTTTTCAAAGTCGGCAGTCTTTTTATAATATTTGATACCACTCATGCACGATTTCACCATGGCAGGAATGTCCATTCCTTTAAAATGATTCAACATGTATGGAAAAGTTGTGTGAGTGTATCTCTTGGGTTTTATCTTGTAGATGTTTTTTGGGTCATCATCTTCAGTAAATAAACGAATCAAGTCGCTCTCCACCTTTTCTATTTTGGCATTATCAAGTTTGTCAAAATGAAATTCTTTCTTGTAATTAGTGAATCCGATTTCGAGAGGATATGACCAATGGAATGACTCATAATCTTTTTTGTTCAAAATATCATTGACTAAATCGGTTGTGACAACGGAGAGACCAAAGTCGATGAATTTAAACGAATGTGTTTTAGGATCAAAGACAATATTCGATGGCTTTATGTCGTGGTGAAGAAACATGTTGTCGACGTAAAGACGAACACCTTTGAACAAGCTATGAGCGTTCAACCAGAAGAGATCGGTTTGCTTCTGTTTCGCATGTTTCAGATAATCATCTAAATGTTCTTCAACGAAGTCGTCTAAATCTACGCCACCGTCTTTGTACAAGAGTAAACTGTAGTCATTAAGATCAGGAGTTTCTTCCAACAAAGAGCAATCATCCTCGGAGATTTTCTTATCATTTGGGTTTACATCGCATTTTTGCGGTGGGCCTGGATAATATATGTTTTGGCGGTCGATGCGTTGGAGTATTTTGTACTCGTTGACCTCTGCGTTCGCTTCGTCCTTAACCATTAGTTTCGAAATCATGTTTTTGGCGGTTTTTTTCTTGTTTTTACATTTCAATGGGGGTCGGTATACGCACCCATAGGTTCCTTGATTGACAAAAACCATTGTTATATACAATTGTTAGATAATTACACCAAGTTGATCGGAGGAAGATTAACAAATTATGGGTATTTCATCATCAAAAAAATCCGTGCGCACACTTGTCCAATTTTTCATTCTTTACAGGTTCGGATAAGAGCCCTCCATTAAAACGCCGCATTGTCCCTTGCCGCCATTATACGCCTTTCCAGTAGCTGGATCAGTATTTTTTCCAATATACATGTAACCATCAACTCCCCACGATGTGCCCCACGAATTCTTCAAAATATAGTATTCAACGCTATTCATGACTCCATAACCAACGAGAAGTACTGCGTGGTCTAACCCGGTTCCGCAACTTCCTGTAAAAACATTTCCAGCGTATAATTGAAAATCACGTTGGTCTGCTTCAATAGCAACAGAGACTGGTTGTTTGTACAAAGCAGTCATCATCGCATTGTCAGAGTTTGCGGACACCGAAGTTGAAGAGCCGATTTTTGAGTTCGATACAGGGGAACACGATTTTTGGCAAGTTCCTGCACTTTTAGTCGTACCGGATACATAAGGATATGCAGACTCAGTGCAAAGACCGCCAGTTTTGCCTTCCCATGTCATTGTTCTCTGGATCTGACCACCGTTGCATCCCATATTCGGACCACCATTCTGCATTTGAGAACAGTCGACAATCTGTTGTTCGGAGAACGAAACCAAGTTTCCGTACTTGATTTGGTATGCACCCTCAAGAGATCCTGTGTTCGAAAATGAGTAACAACTGCCGCACTGTCCTTGGTCTTTTACGGGTGTCACTGCGCCTTTTGTTCTCCAGTCAACAGAATTCGGTAGAGCCGACGCGTCAAGAATATCGGTCTGCAAGATATCGTTACCTCGAAGGCCATTGCTCATGGACTCACTAAATCCCATGAGCTCACCGAACTCTTCGATGTTCATTCCTGAATAGGCATTGTGTCCAAGAGTGTAGGACAGATTTTTGGAGTTCACTTCCTTGATATATTTGTCGTTTTCGACCCAATTGTCGAAAATATGAGCTAAATGCGACTCGTCCTTAGACTGGATCCGGTGTTTGGCCATCCACTCTGCAAATCGGTCAAATACAACTTGTGATTCGACTTTGAACGCAAAAGTCAAAAACAACACTAAAAGTAATATTGACATTTCTATATTAGTAATACTATATTTTTTTTTTAAATTGTTTTTATTCATTACCGCGCTATTGAAGCATTAAATCAATTTTTATTTTTATCATTATTAATGTACTAATGTACTAATGTACTAGTTTTTTTACCAATATAAATCTCCTATAATGATGTAGTAGTATCCGCTTCCATGTCAACAATATATTTTGCCAACAACAATTTTAAATCCACATATGCAATATTCGCGGTTGCGTTATCAATGTCATTTCCAAAGTTTTTTTGTGCACGTTCTAAACTACGCCGAAGAAATGAATTCGCGACGATTTGAGCGCCGTTCGGGTTTGTTGCTACCGCGGTTAAACAATTCGGATACATAATAAAACTGCCGACGCCGTCGCATGTCCAATTATCGCTTACACCATCTGATACAGCAACAACACAAATCGTCATTTCGTCGTCTTTCAGCAAAGATGCAAGTTCTTTCAAATCAATCGATTGTATTTCAGGGTGTTCAGAGACGCCGAGCTGATTCCAATACAAATCACCGATCGATCGTGTGAACGCAAGATGTCCAGACAAAGGGCCTAATACAATACTCGCCCATTCTTTTGATACACATTTGTAATATTCGCCAACATCGTCTTTAATGACATCACCGCCGCTGTCAGCAATCGTAAAAATCGGTTTACAATCTCTTTTGGATATTCGTCGATTCGTATCATACAAAAACAACAAGTCGGCAGGATATCCTGGATTCGTTGTTGACGGATACTGTTTTCGAACTCGATCAAACTCGCGCAAACTGTCGGCGGAATGTTTACGCGTTATTTCGATTGTAGAAGACAGAACGCTCGGTGAAGCAGGTTCTTCTAATAGCGACATATTGTCAAAACAATCTCTTTCGTATTTTACCAAGTCTTGGTTCAAAACTTTGGATTTTGTACACAAAAAAACGGGACTGTCTCCAACATTCGCCACAAATAGTTTGTCACGAACGATCGCAACAAGGCTCAATGTGGTACCCCCTGCACGGTCATAATCATCTTGCGGATACGCGTCTTTGAATTTCTTATGTGACAATATAAAGCATTCGTGTAAAAATCGACAAGGATCGGTGTCCAATCCGTCGCAATTTGCCTCGAGGTATTCTAAAACAGTGCTTGAAGCAATATGTGAAGCGACCTCTCCGACTTTTCCGTGGCCGTCTCCTACACCAAAGACATAAATACGTTTTTTGTCATTTCTCCAATTAAACCATTGGTCTTGGTTTACTGCAGATGTACCGATATCGGTTGTAAATCCGAATTTCACAGCGGTATCCACCATTATAGTTGAAATTATTTGTTTTATGACAGATTATAATTTATATTCTATAGTTATATACAAAACAAAAATGTCGGCACGATTAAATATGAATGCAGGAAGAAACATCTCTTGGAAAGGAAAAACATTTAATCAAGTTGTTGCAGGATTAAAAATGAACAAAAATACATTTAGTGCAAAGTCAAATTTCTTTTTGCCGCCGCCAATCAAGCATTATCGACGCGAAATTTCAACATGTCCAACACGCGCGAGTGTTGTCGGGGATGCATTTTTCCAACCTGGTGGCGTAATTACAAACACCAAGTCAGTCTCTTCTGAATCGAACTCAAAATATTTGGTTGATTTTAATTTAACCACAAATGAAACCGAAAGACCCACTGGCTCATGTGACACGGTTGGTTGTAGCAAGGCCGCCGACGCAAAACGCAGAGTCCGCAGTTCGGGCAACATCAAGCGAAAATTCAGTTCATCGAATGACACTTACTATACTTCGAACAATGAATATATGATAAGTCGAAATCGCACGGTGAAGCAGAATGAGTTCAACTATGTTCGTTACGGCGACCCATCTTACAAGCCTGGTTCTGCCGAGAGTATACCCAATGTGTATACGCCCAATGGCATCAATCATTGTGCGAAGGTTTTCATCACTGGTCATAGTACAAGCGGAAGTCCGCTTTTTAGTTATCAATGGGTGGACGCTGTCGTTTACAACTTCATGATTGCTGACGGCCGTTACGACATTGAAGAGTTAAACACCCAATTTAAAAACACGCTAATTGCAAACAAACATTATTACAACGATTCATATACAAACAGCAAAGTATTCTTGTTTAATTTTGTATATGCGACCCTTAGTGATAAGGTGCAAATCCAGTGTTTTGCCACCAACAATGCAACTATTCATCCCACACCTAGGTACACAATACCGGCGGGCATCACATGGGTCTCGCCTAACTCTACAATTGTACCTGTTATTAAAATCTTGAACAATGATTTTCAAAGTGTTTTAGGAATATCTGTTGGAAATTACCCCGCCGCTGATATTTCTGGCAACAATGTCGGATTAAAAAATCAAACGCAGCCAAGTACAAACGCGACCCCAGCCAACAACATTTATGCAACATTGACGACAACAACTCGTACAACATTATACAGCATATCTTACCCCAATAGTGTCGAAGGAAACCAGTTCCAAACCGGTTCTGTAAAACCAGGCATCGGGACGCCATACGTTCCACTGTACTATAAACCGAGCAACAGCAAATTTGCATCCCAAGGTGGTGTAGACTCAAGCGATCGTTTAGCTCGTCTTAAGTATGACATCGTGACAAAATCTGCTTCAACGTTTACAACAGCGTTTGGTAAACACACCGCGAACGCATTGGCATATGGAGTCCCGGGTCCTAGTTATTCGATCAAGGATAAGATTGGATATACAAACGGTCGCACGCCGGTTCTAAAGGCGAATCAGGTGGTCGCTTGTTCAAATACGATGATCAAAGGTGGATAAAAAAAAAATACTAGTGTATATATACAAAAAAAATGTCTGAAGATAAAACGAATGATGAAAATGTAACAGTTCAAATTTTGGGATTATTTATGTTTGTTTGGATTGTTGTTGGTCTCTCTGCGTTCGCATGGTCAATTTATTGCTTTGGAAAAACTGGCACAATGCTTCATAAATTAATTGGACTTGTTATGGCAGTGTTTTTCGGACCCTTATTTTTCATTTTATACAAATTTAGCCCTACTTACTGCAAATAAATTCGTGAATCGGTATAAAGATATTTGATTAGATATCTTTATAAATCAAAAAAAAAATGTTCATAAATCAAAATTTATTAAGACATTACCCTCGTTACATGCATTTGCGTGTATGTGTTGATAACAACCAAAATCCGGACCTTTACTGCAAATACTATGAGGCCATATATCACCACAATTCCAAGATCAATCAAAATCCGATTCACATCGACGCTGGATTTGACTTGTTCACACCGGCTACAATGAATTTCACAAACAATGATGTGAACAAAATCAATTACGAGATTAAGTGTTCTGCTCAAATTGTAGAGGGAAATGAACATGTATTTCGTTGTTACAATACAGGATACTATTTGCACCCTCGATCAAGCATTTCAAAGACGCCACTTCGTTTAGCCAACTCGACCGGGATTGTGGACTCAGGATATCGTGGTTACTTAATCGGGATGTTTGATTGCATTGTATCACATCATGCAATTGAAGAACACGATCGGCTTGTGCAAATTTGTGCACCTGGATTGATTCCAATTTTTGTGGAACTTGTAGATCGAGAAGAGTATTTGGGCGCCGAGACGATCCGCGGTGAGGGCGGGATTGGGTCGACCGGACGTTAAGAAAGTATTTGCAAATACTAAATGAGCGAAATATTTGAGTTTGGTGTTGGTACTATCCAAGACGATGATACCGAATCCCAAACGCAGCCGCCACCGCCACCGCAGCCTTTAGTTCAACAACCTTTAGCTACACATCTACGACACAACGACGACGCGTCGTCGACAATGAGTTGTGACGGACTCAACGTCAAATTCGTTATTGACAATTTGTCTCCAACTTGGGGTATCATGTTAACAGTCCAAGACAATTTAAACCTGCGCATTGGAATGCAACTTAAAAAAAAATATTTCAATGCGGGTTTCTGGAACTATATTTCGACACCTATTAACTTTACAATTACATTGTTTACAGCACTTTCTGCGGGCCAAACTGGCTCCGGTTCAAATTTTTTAAATCAAACTCAGCTCTTCTATATTTTACTATCAACTTTCGTTCTATCCATAATTAACACATTTTTCAAATTAAAAGAAAAAGCTGATATCAATTATACCTCTGCCAAAATGTGGGAGCAATATGCCGCAGTATTTGAGGAAATATACTTTACACCGATCAATAAAAATGAAGAAGTTGCATCTCGTCTCGAAAAATACAACAACTTGATTTCGAAAATCAACAAAGAGTATGTGGAAGAAACTGTAGAATATGTTAATTATATTACTGAATTGTTTTTTTATTTTTTCCGTCTCTGTCGAATTTACAAAGACTATCGGTATTTAGGAATCAAACGCAGATATTGGATTTTGGATGGCGCGTCTTCGCGTTTTTACAAGAAGAGTATCGAGCGATTTCAAGACAAAGACGATGGCGCATGTTATAAAGTATATGATATTGATGAAACAATATTTCGCAAAGATTTGAACAAAGATGTAAACAGTGAAGAACGTACAAACAAATATTACTTCTTTTAAGGAAACCCCGCGCATATTATTGCGTAATTTCCAGCTTCGATTAATTAAAACGGCACGTTCAACAAGTTCTTGCTTTGCTGAAGTGAAGCGGACGAAATCTTCACCGGTATAAATTAAATTGAATTATTATTCTTATACATTAAATTAAATTGAATTGACACAATTTAGGACGTAATTTTAAATCGTTACTTATATCTCAAGGGTTTAGTATAAACCATACTTCATCATCAAATATAAATAATCAATGGATTGATTTATAACTTTGCTATTTTTAGCTGAATCGGCAACATATGAGGGCTTCTCTCCAAATTCATACGATTCATTATACTTGAATTTAGCGAGAATTCCTAAATGTTCATCGGTTTAATCAACCTGGTCCATTCCATCACCCTCCTTCTCAACAGTGGCTTTACCAAAACCACTCTGTTGCTTGATCTCAGCAACTTCTCGCTCATCAAAGTTCACCGTCTTGGTAACACCCACCAACTCACCATCTTCAGTCAAAGTCTGTGTCAACTTGTTACCAGACTCTCGAGCCTTCTTCACATTTTCCTCGATGGCTTTTCGCTTCGCATCTCGAATGCGCTGGTCGAACTCCTGTTTAGCCTTCTCCTCGTTCTTCAACTTTTCTTGGTGAAGCTGATTCAACTCGTCCTCCATGAACTCCACACGACCCGTCTTGTAAGCATCCGGATCCCATGGCATCCAAATACCCACAGGACCTACAAAAATGTCATGGTTGGGGTCAGACTCTCTTAGCTTCTTTGCACGCACCTCGGCCTCTGCTTGACTCGAGTACGATCCGCGAATCTTGATGCCACGAACTGATGTGCGAAAGTCATTATTCTTGTTGAACTGCTCAGTAATTCGGTCCTCATTTTTGTCCATAAAATTCTTGAAATCGTCAGTCACTGTAAAAGACTTTAGGCGAGTTTTCTCTTCAGTAACATATTCCTTGAAATCGGCCATAACGTCGTCCAATTTTAACTTATACTTGAACGAAACAAAATTCATGAATTCGCCAAACTTCTCGATGGATTTACTGAAATCCCACTGCTGGACAAACTTTTCGAAAATGTATTGCTCGCGCTGCTTTAGCACTTTTTCAGGTGAAATAAACGAAATACAAACAAACTTTTGAGAAGGGATTTGTGCATCCTCCTCGCATAAATCTACGTAATCTGGGTTTTTTGCACCGTTGTCTAACTTTTTTCTTTGGAATCCAGACATTTAGTAATAATTTAAGTAATCTACGGTTTAAGTATTTTTAACAATAACATATTTTTTTTTGTTCGAATAGTATATAATAAACAAAATGTTTAACGAAATCATCAAGAAAGCCATCAAATACATTGTTGAAGGTATCATCGTTGCTTTAGCCGCTTATGTTATCCCCAAGCAATCTCTCAAGATTGAGGAGGTCGTCGTCATTGCTCTCACTGCCGCTGCCACTCTTGCTGTTTTAGACACTTTTATTCCTTCCATGGGTGTCTCTTCAAGACAAGGCGCTGGTCTTGCCATCGGCACTGGCCTTGCTGGTGGTCTACGTACGGTTGGTATGTAAAACACAGAAAAAAAAATAAAAACAAAACATGCACTCAACCCTACTTCTTTTATACTCTTTGTATAAACAGTATAAAAATATAACCAATGATAGTGTCAAGATATGAATATACTACTTGATTTAGAAAATGTTAATATGAATAATGTATTTTTCACAGAAACCAAACAAAACATGATGTTCGACGGCATTTTTACAAAAATATTGTACTGTGACGACATTTTCACCATGTACGGTATTTATATCAACGTATATATACAACCCATACACAACTCGAAACCACACATCGACGAGCTCACATACAATGCTGTTATACAACTTGAAACAAACCTATTAAATTCGTACATAAATGCGAAAAAATACGTGCAGTCAAATGTTACACGCAAACTTACAGAACTATTAAAAACCAAGTTTGTGATAACAAATACTTCTTTGCAAAACGAGAAAACAAATTGTCTCAAGATCTCAGGAATCTGGGAAAACAACCAAACCAAAGAAGTTGGTCTATCTTTCAAATTTTAGGCATTACTTTATTTTGTCGTTCGATTTGATATAATGACTCTATATTCAATCGGTTTACTGTCAATTACAGAAATATTTGGAGACTTTGCTTTGAAAAAATACGCAAATGAAGGTGGTCTCGCGTATTTGGGATACGGCATTTTAGGATACACATTTGTTGTGTACTTTTTAATACAGGCGCTGCAAGGTTCGTCTGTTCTTATGGTGAACGCCGCTTGGGACGGTGTATCTGCATTTATCGAATCCTTGATGGCATATCTTGTGCTCGGTGAACGATTCAACGATCCAAATCAATATATTGGAATCGGACTAATAATCATTGGGTTATTTTTCTTGAAAATCCCATTAAAATGATCTTTTGCGCGTTTTTTTTACAAATGATCTTTTTTTATGACTTTTATTTCTTCTACCCCCTTTTTTTAAATTTAAAATAGTGCTTAATTCTTGGGTTGGTCTCTGCACTGCTCTACCGCTCTGCACTGCTCCATTATTCGGCTCCTCTTGGATTTCAACATACGGATACAATTTGATTTCACCAATGTCATATTTCGTCAAAAATTTATAATCGTTCGCTAATTTTATTGAATTGAATGTGCACCAAAAACTGCTTGGAGAATTTGGAACTTTTCCTCCAACCAGTGCAACTCCAAGTTGTATCTCATAAAATTTGGTTTTGTAATCAGAACTCTTGCTATTTTCTTCGCCTTTTTCTTTCAACTGTCTCATAATATCGACCCCTGCGTTCATTCGTTTTTGCGTATTATCCCTAAACATAGTTAAGTATTTATCGATATGTATCACATACCTTCCCTCTTCTTCTTGAAATATTTCAGAAACCTCTCTGGTCGACGACTTTCGTCGCTGCAACATAAAGTCTTCAATCTTTTTTAAAAATTCAAAGTGAAAATCCAAATCGGACAAATTTTTATAAAACTTACTTTCGTTCGACGATTGGCTGTTATTGTAATAATACCAATTTCGCGATTCCTCTCTAGTTTGCAGTACATGTTTTTTCACATATTCATCGACAAAACTGTTGTACTCCGCGGTATTTTTTTTTAATCCTGCAAAAATAAAATAAAGTTTCCACCAAGTCGATCCGTGGCTGGTGTAATCAGTCGCAAATTTTTTTCTCAAGTCATCATCAGTATAATCACCATTCTTATATTGTTCAAAAATTTGCTCGATTTTGGTTTTGTCTGCAGATTCGTCGACTTTAAGGTGTGATTCAATAATGTTCATTTCTTCATCATACCGTATTATACCTTTTGCCGCAAATATTTTTTTTAATTGTTTAATTTGACTCAGTAGGTTTCTCTCTTTGTCCTTGTCTTCATTAAATTTTTTACTGTTCAAACTACTAAAGAATGGTTTAAGTTCGATTACTGTAAAACGTCCAGATTCAATCGCCCTCGATGATATATTTTTCAACTGTGTGCTTAATTCACCATACGACCTTTTCACACTCTTTTCAGCCGTGCGTACATACTTATCAAGTACATATGAAATCAGATTCTTTTTATATTTTTTCATCAACTCGTCCAACTGAACATACACTGGATTGCTCGAAACCGTGTCTAACCAAATAACTTGAGTTACAGTACATACGCGATCAATATTCAAGTATACGTACTCACTCCTTCGAAATACTTTTTGAAATATGCTTTGAAAATCAAAGAACGTATTATCGTCAGACATTCTTATAACATCGTCTTTTATAGGAAACGATATTGGAAACATTGTTTTCAACATGATAAATATGTTTTCTCTCGTGGTTTTACGAACTTGGTCTGCATTTGACACTAAGAGATCTTTTGAAGAAAGTACAAATTTTTTAAACTCTGCCTGACTGAAAAACGTTTGCACTTTTTCGAATAATGTCTTGTCAACAAAATAATCGGCGTTATAATTTACATTTGTACATAACAATATGGAGTCGCCACCTTTGATGGGTTGTCCATCATCAAATACAAATAAGTTTGCACTCAGATTGACTTTACTATTTTTATTTGTGTACAACACTACATTTAAGTTTACAATGTCAATATTATCTTTGTCTGGCTTAACGTTAAGTGAAGTCTTTATGTTGTCATTGTTTGTTACGGAGATTTGCAAGTTGTTGTCGTCGGGTTTAATTCGTTTTACTAAATAATCACCCATATCTATAAATATAAATACATATTTATATTTATCGGTACACACTTTAGACATCGCTAAAATTACACTTTTTTTTTATCGCATGCGCACGTTTCATCGCGTTGTTCAACATACGTTTCAACCGTCGTCTTTGCCTTAATATAATCTTCGTGCGATATATCTTCGTCAATATTTTTGTAATATTCTTTGAATTCGTTCGGCAAAACACACAAACTACTATTCTCATTAAACAAAAAATCAAACAATACGATAAATATTATTGTTAATGCAGCTGCAATATATATATCGCGAGTTCCCATCCACGCCATCGCGAATACCAAAATTTGTCGGCTAAATGTGTACTTCAAATACATCTCGGTCGATTTTCCGAATCGGAATGTAACGAATTTAGACGCAATGTTTAACACAATAATCATGAGTCCGGCGAATATTTTACTTTGGTTCAAATTTACTATTTTTTCATGCAATCCATCAAACATTGATGACGACGATTTCGAACTACTCTTCACCATTTTTATATGTTACTCTTAGATTTTTAGATCTTTAGAGGATTTCGGAATAAGATCAAACTCAGTTTTTAGTTTCGCCTCTACAATATTGTAGTCGCAAATCCTGTCGCAAGGATTACATTTGGTATTTTTGTTGAATTTAATCTCGCTATACACGTGATCCGCCATTTCGGTCTTTACTGGCAGATCCTTGTACATTAGAACGCCATTTTTGCATTTTTCTTTGATAAACTCGTCCTTGGCTTGGTGAAACTCATCAATTGTTATAACTGATGTCGATTTCGGTTTGTTGTCTAACAACAGATCATCTAAAGAAGTTTCTTTAATTGGCTTCATGGTGACCTGAATCCTTTCTTCTATTTCTGAAAACCCCTCTATAGCTACCTCAGACAGCATGTAATAAATTATTACGATAAAGCAACATATGGTTCCGTATAGAAAATGCATCCTCGTATAATATAAAATCATCATCACTGCAAACAGTTTCCCTAAAACACTGTGACTCACTTTGCTAAATCTGTGATGATACATTGCATAAACTAAAATTAATAAAATAGGGATAAATTGCATAATTATCAAATTGTGTTTTGCGATTATAATTTTCATTATTATTTCGATTATATATATAACTACAGAAAGATGTCATCACTATTAAGTACTGCTTCTCCTTGGAATTCATCACAGACTATAAAAAGAACACCCACAATTGGAAAACGAAAAACTCAAAGAGCTAATCGGAGAGAGGATGTGAGTAAGGATGATGCTGACGATAACGGTCTATGGACCGATATTATTGATAATGACGATAATTCTTTGTCTGAATCGATGAAGTCCACCATTACCATGAACGAAGAACGAGGAAACACCATCAATGACATGTTGAACAAAATCACGGCTTCTTCTGCCGGCGACGGACTTGTTGATTTCAGGCCGGTAACTGCCCCAAATTTAGCAAAAACCACGAACGAAGGGTTTGAATCGCCTCTTCTAAAAAGAGCTGCCGGGATGTCTCCTACTGGATCACCCGAATATGTCCCAAGCGACCTTGGCATGGACGCATTGAGCAACTACAACAAGAGTTACGAAGCCGGTGCAATTTTAGGCAAACCGTACTACAGTACAAATAAATCGTCAGACGACGGTGGTGTTATGCAAAAGCTCAATTATATCACCCATATCTTGGAGGACATACAATTAGAAAAAACCAGCAACATTACAGAGGAACTTATCCTCTACTCGTTTTTAGGCGTATTTATAATTTTCATGGTGGATTCATTCGCGAGGGTCGGAAAGTATCACCGCTAATATATATTTTTTTTTCGTTTGTGCAGGACAAAAAAGTATACGAAATATTCGCAAGTATTATATATATTATTTATGCAATCAAGTGATTTAAATATTGACATTGATGATGATGATGAAAAATGCGAGTCGAAAAAAAAACAAAAAGAAACAATTCAAAACATTATTCCATTCTGGAGCGACAACCCGAACATTTTGTTGAATAATGATTTTATGTTTGAGTTTTTCCCAGTAGAAAATATGTCGTTCGAACAAAAATTAAACGCAATCACACGCATTGTTATTCTCTTGTCTCTCGTCACGTTTTTCTATACAAAGAGTTTGCGCATCTTGTTTATTGGTGGTGTGTCTATATTTTTTATTCTTATGCTCCACAAATCCAAAGCCGTGGATACAAAAGAAATGCAACTAAAAAAAGAGGGTTTTGACGCAGAGACGCCCTCTGGCTCAACGCCCGCTAAGCAACTATATGAAACCACCGATATGATGAACGTCTTTAAAAAACCCGACGCATCGAACCCTTTTGGTAACGTTTTGGTAACAGATTATATATACGATCCCCAAAGAAAACCGGCACCACCCGCATTTAATGAAAACGTCAACGTCGAAATCATTGAACAAGCCAAAGAATTCGTGCGCAAGTCAAATCCCGATCAGCCCGACATCACCGAAAAACTCTTCAAAGATTTAGGCGATGAATATGTTTTCGAACAATCTTTGAGACCGTTCACATCAACCCCCAGCACCACGATTCCCAATGACCAACAATCTTTCAGTGAGTTTTGTTATGGAAGCATGGTTTCATGCAAAGAAGGAAATGCTTTCGCTTGTGCCAAAAAAGTAGCACGATACAATAATTATTAGGGCACTTGTGCTAAAAATATATAGTATATATAGTATAATGGCTTCTATATATCCATATACATTTAATGGCGTCTCTCGCATTGGGAATGATAACACCGATAAATCGCAAAAAACAATCATGAATACACGTTTTAACAACTACATGTTGTCTACGTATTTTAGCGATAACCACAGTAGTGACCATGTTCAGTTTGCCACTAACCAACCCGCAATGATGTTCACTGGTTTAAGTGGAGCCAGCGCCGGGATTAATGCTCTTACAGTCGACGTGGATTCCAAGCTTAACATTCACAAGGAAAATGGACGGTCTTTAGAAAAACTGTCTCTCCAACAAAGACCTTTCTTGACCGTACCCTATTTAGGAAGAGGATCTTGCGACACCATATTGGAGTCCCAACTCAAACAGGGCGATATTATTACTAGTAAAAAGAGTGTGTCCACCATTACCGAGCAGTCTTTCGCTAACAAGCAGATGTACCCTCTGATCGATAGTATTAAAGATACTATCACCAATCCAAAGTATTTAGTACAAGAGGCTGCGTTAGACGGCTGGGTCCGTGGCGGGTCCGCCACGAGGACACATTTACCCAACAATTCGGGGTACTAATAAAGGGAACGTAGTATTCAGCCCGAATGATAAGCCAACGGCTTACGCCTTTAAATCTCTCCTTTTTTAGTGACTTGTCTTTTTTTTTTTGGTCACTATGGCAAAATAACACTTTGTCCCTTTTTTAATTATTTTATAAACGAATTATATATTATATAATAATGCCAAAGCGTAACAATAGTAAAAATAATGTCAGTAGCAAAAATATTCTCAAAAAAATGAAGCACTTGAGTGATTATTACAAAAAGAAACTTATAAAGGGCGGTGCGGTTGATCCTCCTGTTCAAGCTGCCACCGGAGAAACACAGAGAGTTGCTGCCATCGATGGATCAGGCACAGCTAATGCCGTCGAAGGATCTGGCGCTGTTGCTACCGGAGAAGGAGTTGGATTTTTTGAAAACATATTTCAATCAGGTAAAAAAATGTTAGGTATAGGTGGTGGTAAGAGCAAGAGACGCCGTAATAACAAGAGAAGAAAACAGACTAACAAGAAAAGAAATTAAAGATTTTTATCTCTTCTTCTTTAGCATAAATGTATAATTTCGATATCACCTCTATTTCTTATAATAGCGACGATGAATACAGAGACACAATACGCGCCTTATTTAACTTCGTTAACGACGAGGCCGACGAGGCCGACGACGCGCAAATCGCCAAAGTCCTCGACTGGATCTACTCCAAAACCAAGGACAACACCCTCTTCCAAACCGTTTACGTAAAGGCCGCATCTTTCATGATCTCCGAAAACCCCGAGACTGGTCTCACAATCTTGTTCGCTTACGATTATCTCCCGCTATTTCACCAAATGTTGCTCGCTTTTCACTTTCTCGGTGATCAACTCGACGAAAACCACGCGTCTTATGTGAACTTGTATAAGAAACTTTTCTCTTAAACAAATATAATGGCAGATACGCGAAATAAATCACAACGTGGAAATTATGAATTAGAACAATCTGTCAATTTTGGTCAAATTGATTACAGTATAAAGTATGGTTCTCCCATCAACACCTATTTACCGGGCAATGGTCTCATCGGGCAACGCAATGTATCGCGCACAAACCTTGCGAATAATTCGTGTGATATTGAGTCCATGCTTCGAGGCATCGGTTCTTCCAATATGGTAATTAAACAGCCTGATATTGTTCCTGATATACGCCGCCTAAAACAACTCGATATTTACGAGTCTCAGTCAACGTTTATGCCGGATCCTCTCGTTGTGCACAAAAACCAACGACCTAACTGGCAGTAATTAAATAACGATTCTTTTGCTCTAATCAATATTTATAAAAATAGTTTCAGTCGCTGTAAACTTTTTTTGTAAAATTTTGCGACTTGAATCTTTCACGAAATGTTCCATTGAGTGGTTTTTTACTTTTTTTCATGTACGGGAACTCGTACATTTCCTCTTTTTCTTTGTCCTCTTTGTCTTCCTCCTCTTTTTCTTCCTCCTCTTTGTCTTCCTCCTCTTTTTCTTCCTCTTCTTTTTCTTTGTCCTCTTTGTCTTCCTTCTCTTTTTCTTCCTCCTCTTTTTCTTTGTC
>SXGQ01680638.1_pt1 | contig 28860 bp, 25 predicted proteins | sample 3178371 | NCBI WGS metagenome assembly SXGQ01 (sample SAMN11356859, study PRJNA531348) | freshwater metagenome | isolation source: freshwater sample F1-20 | place: China: Fuxian Lake, Yuxi | collected 2017-12-25 | reverse complement strand
CGCATCGGCGATCTCCGTCGAGTGGTTGACGGTGCACCGTGCGCGGTTAAACAACCTGAAGGATGTCACCGTATCCTTTCCCTTGGGACGCCTGGTGGTGGTGACAGGGGTCAGCGGGTCGGGCAAGAGCACCTTGGTCAAAGAGTGTCTGGTGCCGGGGGTTCGAGCGGTGCTGGGCGGCGAGGATGAAAAGAAGCTGCGCGGATTGGCGGGCGGGGTCAGTGGCTTGGGCAATTTGCGTGCCGTTCACGAGGTGGACCAGACCCCCATCGGACGCACTCCGCGTTCCACACCAGCCACCTATGTGGGTTTCTTTGACGACATCCGAGCCTTGTTCGCCCAGGTGCCCGAGGCCCGGATGCGTGGCTATGGACCTGGACGTTTCAGTTTCAATTCATCCCAGGGACGGTGTCCGCATTGCGAAGGGGCAGGGGTGGTGAAGATGGAGATGAACTTTCTTCCGACCGCTTCGGTGAGTTGCGAGGCCTGCGGTGGTAAACGCTTCAATGCGGGAACGTTGGAGATCCGCTATCAGGGCAAGTCCATTGCGGAAGTCCTGCAACTCTCCGTGGCCGAAGGCATCGAGTTCTTTGCCCACCAGACGCGGTTGCGTCGCCCTCTGGAAGCCCTGAGGGACACGGGTCTCGAATACCTTCAGTTGGGGCAGATCAGTCCGACCCTGAGCGGGGGCGAGGCCCAGCGGATCAAGCTGGTGACCCACCTTCTGAGTGGACTCAAATCTGCCGCCATCGAGCGGGAAAACGCCGATCTGACCGCACGAAAAGCGTCCGGCCGATCGCTGCCTCGGGATCTTTTTGTGCTCGAAGAGCCGACCCTCGGACTGCACATCCAAGACGTCCGACGGTTGGTGGCCGTCTTGCAGCGACTGGTGGATGCGGGGCACTCGGTCATCGTGATCGAGCACAATCTCGATCTCATCGCCGAAGCCGACTGGATCGTGGATCTGGGGCCCGAGGGGGGCTTAGGCGGCGGGCAAGTTGTGGCTGAGGGGACGCCAGAACAAATCGCTGCCGACCCCATTTCCCACACCGGTCGCCACCTGCGACGGACACTCGCCCCGCAGCCCGCTTGAGAGACGCACTGGAACGCATTGGAAGGCGGCCCTGTCGGGAGTGTTCTGTCCAATCCCTCAGGCCAGAGAGAGCGATCAGGCCAACGGGGACAACTCCCGATGCCAGGGGGTGCTTTGCTCGTAGGCGTGGGCGATGCGGAACAAGGTGGATTCGCCGAAGGGCTTGCCGAGGAGCTGAAGCCCGATCGGCAGTTTTGGATCGGAGGCAAATCCGCAGGGCAGGCTCAGTCCGCAAATGCCTGCCAGATTGCAGGAGATGGTGAACACGTCGCAGAGGTACATTTGCAGCGGGTCGTTGGATTTTTCTCCCACTTTGAACGCCGGGGCCGGCGTGGTCGGTGTGACCAGAGCATCGACCTTCTGAAAGACGTCCAGGAAATCGTTACGGATCAGGGTGCGGACCTTCTGGGCCCGAATGTAATAGGCGTCGTAGTAGCCGCTGCTGAGTACATAGGTGCCGAGCATGATGCGGCGCTTCACCTCAGGCCCGAAACCCTGGCCGCGGGTGCGGTTGTTGAGCTCCATGGGGGTGGCGCCATCCACCCGGGCGCCATAGCGGACGCCATCGAAGCGAGCCAGGTTGGCCGAAGCCTCGGCGGGGGCGATGATGTAGTAGGTTGCGGCCGCGTATTCGGTGTGAGGCAAGGAGACCTCGACGATCTCGGCGCCGAGCGACTCCAGTTGGCGAACGGCCGCACGCACCGATGCCTCCACCTCGGGGTGCATGCCGCCGATCATGTATTCTTTGGGCAGTCCGATCCGAAGCCCTTTCAATGAACCGGAGAACGCCGCTCGATAATCGGGGACCGGCTCCTGCATGGAGGTGGAATCCATGGGGTCATGGCCACTGAGAACTTGAGTCATCAGCGCCGCATCCGTGACATCTTTGGTGAAGGGGCCGATCTGGTCGAGCGAGCTGGCGAAGGCCGTCAGACCGTAGCGGGACACGCGACCGTAGGTCGGCTTCATGCCCACCACGCCGCACAGGGCTGCGGGTTGTCGGATGGATCCCCCAGTGTCCGATCCGACGCTGGCGAAACACTCGTGGGCTGCAACGCTGGCAGCACAACCACCGGACGAACCGCCTGGAATCCGGGTGGTGTCCCAGGGGTTGAGCGTGGTGAAGAAGGCCGAGTTCTCCGTGGAGCTGCCCATGGCGAACTCATCCAAATTGAGCCGCCCGAAGACGACCGCGCCCGCCCGCTTCAAGCGCTGAACGACCGTGGCGTCGTAGGGGGATACGAAGTTTCCGAGGATGCGCGAACCGCAGGTCATGGGCTGCCCCCTCTGGGCGATGACATCCTTGAGGCTGATCGGCACCCCGAGGAGCGGATGCTCGGATCGGGTCGCCGAACCTGAAGCACGCAATTGGTCGGCGGCCTCGGCCTGTGCCAGTGCATCGGCCGCATCGTAGTTCAGGTAGGCCTTGACCTGGCCGTCCACTCGACCGATCTGGTCGAGGCAGGCCTGAGTGGCTTCGCGGGAGGACACCTCTCCCTGGTGGATCCGGTGGGCAAGTTCAGAAACGGTGATTCGGTGAAGCATCGTCGGTTCCGAATGGAACAAGCGATCGCCCCCGTGCGAAAGCGCAAATGGGCACCAAGTCTGAAAGAATGCGGAGGCGCGCAACGAATCAATGGGGAAGAAACCTAAACGAGTCTTCCCCATGGAAACCATCGAGGCCCTCGTGGCCCTGAACCTCATCTCGGGCGTCGGCCCGATCCGCATCCGCCATTTGCTCGATCATTTCGGGGGCGATCCCGCAGCCATTCTCAGCGCCTCGCTCGGCGAACTGGAACGGGTGCCGGGCATTGGTGGGCAGATGGCCTCCGGCATTGCCGGATGGCAAACGGGTGTCGATCTTTCGGGCGAATTACGCCGCATCCAAGAGGCCGGGGTCACGGTGCTGGGCTTCACCGATGCCCAGTATCCGGCTCTCTTGAAGCAGATCTACGACCCGCCTCCGGTGCTTTACGTGAAGGGGCGTCTGACCGCGGAGGACGCTCAGGGGGTGGCCGTGGTGGGCTCCCGGTTGACGACCTCCTACGGGATGGAGGTAGCGCGAAAGCTGAGCTACCAATTGGCCTACACCGGGGTCAGTGTCATCAGCGGAGGGGCTCGAGGTGCCGATACCGCAGCCCACCAGGGGGCCTTGAGCGCCCAGGGCCGTACCATCGCCGTGTTGGGCACGGGCATCGATCGGGTGTATCCCTCCGAAAATGGCGATTTGTTCGAGCGAATCGCTGAGCGCGGAGCTCTGGTGACGCAGTTTCCGTTCGGACGGTCCGCAGACCGCGGAACCTTTCCTGCCCGAAACCGGATCGTTGCCGGCATGAGCTTGGGGACGGTGGTCGTCGAGGCCAGTTTGTCCAGCGGAGCGCTCATCACTGCCAATCTGGCCAACGACTACGGCCGTCAGGTCTTTGCGGTGCCCGGTCGGATCGACAGCCCGCGCAGCAAGGGTTGTCACGATCTGATCAAGAAAGGCGCCAAGTTGTGCGAGGGTATCGAAGACGTTCTCAGCGAGTTTGAATACCGATTCCCGGGATCCAATCGCCCGGAGCCGCAATCTGGGCAGCAGGAGTTTCCCTCCATTACCCTGAACGCATCCGAGCAAGCCGTTTGGGACGCACTGGGTCGCGAGACTTTGGAGGTAGATCCGATTATCCGAGGGTCCGGGCTGCCTCCCAGTGCAGTCCAGGTGGCTCTGTTCGGTCTCGAACTCAAACGACTGGTTCGCCAGTTGCCGGGGCGCCGGTTCGAGCGGGCTTCCTCGGAGAATTGATCGGGGCTTTACCCCCCGACCTGGGGAGCCACCTCGTTGACGACCGGTTCGTTCGGCTGATATGAACCGGGTGCCGATGAAGAAACCTGCTGGAGCATCCCAACCGCGTTACCGACGAATTCTCCTGAAACTCAGCGGTGAGGCTCTCGGAGGCGGAGAGGGACTGGGCATCAATCCGGAGGCGGTGCATGACATGGCTTGTCAGGTGGCCGAGGTCCAGAAATTGGGAGTCGAAGTCGTCATCGTCGTCGGTGGAGGCAATATTTTCAGAGGCCTTCAGGGCAGCGAGAAGGGCATCGAGCGGGCCACCGGTGACTACATGGGCATGCTGGCCACGGTGATTAACGCCTTGGCTCTCCAAGATGCGCTGGAAAAACAGGGCATTCCCACCCGCGTCCAAAGCGCCATCAACATGACCCAGATTGCCGAACCCTTCATCCGGCGTCGGGCCGTGCGCCACCTCGAGAAAGGGCGCGTGGTCATCTTTGCAGCCGGGACCGGCAACCCTTACTTCTCGACCGACACGGCCGCCGCGTTGCGGGCCAATGAGATCGGGGCCGAAGTGGTGTTGAAGGCAACCAAGGTCGATGGCATCTACGACAAGGATCCCAAGAAACACGCCGACGCAAAACGCTACGAGCAGGTCAGTTACACCACGGCCCTTGAAAAGCAGTTGAAGGTCATGGACGCCGCGGCCTTTGCCCTGTGCATGGACAACAAGATGCCCATCGTCGTGTTTGATTTCTTCAAGCCCCACAACCTGCGCAATGTGGTGCTGGGCAAGAAGGTGGGCACTCAAGTGGTGGCCTGAACAACACGTTGCTCCATTTTTCAACCACGACCCAACCCCACAGATAATCACCATGACCATCGATGAAGTGCTCTTCGACACCGAAGAGAAGATGCTGAAGACCGAGGAACACGTCCTGAACCAGTTCGCCGGTGTTCGTACCGGCAAGGCCAGCCCTTCGCTCATTGAGAATGTGATGGTGGAAGCCTATGGCTCCAACATGCGGCTGAAGGAGTTGGCCACCATCACAGCACCCGAGGCCCGAATGCTGATGGTGCAACCCTTCGACCAGTCCACCATGAAGGCCGTCGAAAAGGGGATCCAAGCCTCGGGTCTGGGTCTCAACCCAGCGTCACAGGGGCGCTTTATTCGCATCGTGCTGCCGGATTTGAGCTCCGAGCGCCGTCAGGAGTTCGTCAAGATCTGCAAGCGCATCGCCGAGGAAGGCCGCGTTGCGGTCCGGAATGAACGACGTCAGGCCATCGAGGCGCTCAAGAAGACCAAGAACGACGGTGGAGTCTCGGAGGATGCAATCAAAACCGCTGAGGCCGATGTCCAGAAACTCACCGATTCGTTCATCACCAAGGTGGATCAGCACCTGGCGCTCAAGGAGAAGGAAATCCTGACGGTTTGAATGGGTCTGGGGTTTCTGTCGCGGCAATTGGGGATTCGTTCTTCATGTGACACGAACCGCCGCTTATCTTTTGGATCAAATCCAGTGAAAACCTGGATTGACATCGGTGGGGCACGGCATTAGGCACTTGAGGACACCCTCGGCGCCTGTAGTTCCTTTTGATGGAGACGTCATGCCGTTGCCCCGCATCTCAGAAACAGAATGGGAGATCATGCGGATTGTCTGGAAACGACAACCGGTGACCTCTGCGGAAGTCATTGACCGACTCCAAACGGAGGATCCTACCTGGAGGGCGGTCACTGCCAAGACCTTGCTCAACCGGTTGGTTCGCAAGGAGGCTTTGAGCTACGAATCGATCGGGCGCATTTATCACTACAGCGCCAAGGTGTCCGAGGCAGAGTGCGTTTCGGCGGCGACTCGATCCTTTCTGGATCGTGTTTTTGGCGGATCCCTCACTGGCTTAATGGCTCACTACGTGGAGGGTCGGAAGCTCTCCAAGGCTCAGATGGGCGAGTTGCGTCGGATACTCGAATCGGAAACCTCCAAGTAGGCGAAGTCGGGCAAGCAACTTGCTAGGAAGGTCAGACACGTTCTGACATGAGCCCGGAAGTCATTCGCAGTCTGGGATGGGATTTGATCTGCGGTTCCGCCAATGCGGCGGTGCTGGGATTCTTCGTGCTTGGGCTGCGGCGGTTGCTCCGGCAGCATTTGTCTCCGGACTGCCGGTTGATCTTGGGGGGGCTGGTGCTGGCGCGTTTGGTGTGGCCCTGGGAAATTCCCTCCCCGGTCAGCCTCTTCAATGTCACCGCTCCGCTGCTGCCACCGATCAGTGCTGGGTCTTTCCCTATCGACGGTTGGCTGGCGTGTTTGGCGGTATGGGCGGCCGGCGTGGGGATCCGATGTATTGGGCTGATCTCCGATTGGAAGCGCCTGCAACAGAGGATTTATCGATCGCAGCCGGCACCATCCGTTGTGGTGAACCTCTGGGACGAGGCCGTCCGGGGAGAGGCGGAATTCTTGCGCCGGGTGTCCATCCGCCAATCCCGGGATGTGGGTGGGGTGTGTCTGGCGGGATTGATCCAACCGCGCCTGCTGGTGCCTCACGATCTGGGCGAGCAGTTTTCCCCGAAGGAGATTCGTCTAATTTTCCTCCATGAGATCGCGCATCTCCGGCGGCGCGACCTCTGGCTCAATGTGCTTCTGGAAACCGTGCGAACCGTGCACTGGTTCAACCCGGTGGTGGGATGGGTTCTTCGGCGTTGGCGTGAAGATCGTGAAGAGGCGTGTGATATTCACGCATTGTCGGCGGACCGTGTCAGCAATGTGCTGTATGGCCAGGTCCTTCTGAAGTGCCTGGAGAGAGCGGCGGACTTAACGGCAGATCGACTCGGCGTGGCGTGGCAGGGAGACCCCTCGGCAGCTCCACCTTCCCTGGTTCATCGCATCCAAGCCATCGCTCGGTTCCGGACCGGGCGGCGGACCTGGGTGGTCGGAGCTTGCACGCTGATGGCTGCCGCTCTGTTGGGATTGACCGATCAAGAACCGTTGCCACCGCGTCGTGTGTGGTTGCTGAAGACCGAGTCCATCCTCGGACTGCTGCCCCCGCTGGCCGGGTTGCCAACGGTCTGAGACGGGAAGGGCTCACGCACTCACACCGCCGTGCCCAATTCTTTGGAGGGTGCCAGGGGAGGGCGGTTTTCCGGGGACTGCCTCAGCGAGGCGTCGAGGGTTCGGATCTCTGGGAGTGTCCGACTCTCCACGCCCCCGCCTAGTCGGGCCAGGCGTTCACCGCTGGGCCGGACCATTCGCTCGTAGCTGCCCACGGCGTCATCGTAAGCCTTGGTGGCTTTGCCCAACCCATCTCGTATCCGCTCGAAATGCTCCACGAAGCGGTTGACCCGCTCGTAGAGCGTCTGCGCAGCCTCGGCGATCTGCTGAGCGTTCTGGGACTGCTCGTGGACCTGCCAGCTCACCGCCACGCTCCGCAGCAGGGCAATGAGTGAAGCGGGCGTGGCCAAGAGGATGTGGCGTTCAGCGGCCCAGACAATCAGGTCTCGATCTCCTTCAAGTGCGGCGCTGAAGAGGGATTCGGCCGGGACGAAGAGCACCACATGATCCAGCGCGTTGTTGAATTGGGCCGGGTAATCGCGCTCGGCCAGTGCCTTGATGGTGGATTTCATCTTGGCGGCGTGCTCAGCCAGTGCGGCGCTGCGTCGCCCCTCCTCCTCCGAATCGACGGCGGCGAGAAACTCCAGATCCGGCACCTTGGAATCCACGATGATCACCCGCTCGCCCGGGAGTCGGACAATGAGGTCGGGTTTGGAATCCCCCTCGCGGACCTGTTCCACAAAATCACAGTGAGCACTCATGCCCGAGGCCTCCACGACGCGGCGCAGTGTCTCTTCACCCCAACGTCCGCGGGCTTGGTTGGAGGAGAGCACAGCGCGGAGACGATGGGTCTCGCTGGAAAGGGTCTGGCTGTGGGTGGAAAGCTGTTCGACCTGACGTCGGACTTCTCCGAGGGCGGTCGATTGGAGTGACTCGCTCTGTTGCAAACGGGTCTGGTAGGCCTTGAGCTGATCTTCCAGGGGTTTGACCAGCGATTCGATGCGCTGCTCACGCAGGGACAGGTCCCCCTTGGCCGATTCCTGGAAACGGGTGAACGTCTCGTTGGCTAGCCGCAGGAATTGGGGTCCGTTCTGTTTGAGAGCCTCCGCGCTCAGGCCGGCGAAGCTTTCCTTGAGATCCGTCAGAGCTTTCTCCTGCGAGGTGCGCAGTTCCGTCACCCATTGCGCATGGGTCTCCCTCAGGCTGCGCTCGGATTCTGCATGCAACCGCTGTTGCTCGATGAGGCTGGTTCGGGCAGCAGCGCTCTCGGCCGTGGCCGTGGCTAGGCGACTCTGGATCTGGGCCAATTCACGGCGCAGCGAGCTGACCTCGGTGTCCTTTTGACGATGCGCTTCAATGGCTTGGGAGGCCTCCCGGTGCGCGCCATCCCGAGCGGCCTCCGCAGCGGCGGCGGCAGCCTGGGCGCTGGCCGATCGGGTTTGCCACTCGTGGACCTCAATTTCTCGCCGGAGGGCCTGCTGGCGCAGCTCGTCCTCCAAGGCCGAAGAGGCCGTCGCGGGTTCTCGACGCAAACCCCTGAGGATCCAGCCGATCACCAGGCCCAGCAGCAGTCCCACGATCAGGGTTGCCATGCGTTCGACCATATTCACCGCACCAGTGACCCAAAACCCAAGGGCCAAACACAACGTCTTTCTGGGAACTTGTGCGGCCTCTTTCGGCAGCGGGCCATGGATAGGCTTCCGCCGAGAAACAGTGGACTCGTATCCGGGAAACTCTGGCAACGGCAACCCTGCAAGATCCTGAAAGTCGGCTGGGAACCTTTTGGACCGAGCATCAGCAATGACCTGAGTTCGGCAGCAGGCTTGAGCCGATGGCGCCCCTCGGAACCCATGAGCAAGCTATTGAAAGCCGGTAGAGATTCTCCAATGACGGTGACGTCTCCCGGTCCGCTAAACTATGAAACAGCACAATCCCTCTTTGTTACCCCCGACTACGAGCGTGCCCTTAGGCCCCGAGGGTGTTTTGAAACCGGTTCCCATTCGATTCGAATTCCGGGATCCCACCGCACTTTCCGTGGCGGTGGCCGGTACGTTCAATGATTGGGATCCGAAGAAACATGTTCTCAACAAAAACGGCGACGGGGTTTGGGCTCGCGAGGCCAAGCTGAATCCGGGGCAACACGAGTATTGCATGGTTGTGGACGGTCATTGGATGCCCGACCCGGTGGCACGGGAGTCCCGTCCCAATCCCTTTGGAGGTCGTAATTCGGTGCTCATCGTAGCGGCGCCCCACAATGGGTCCTCCTCTTCTAGCTCATCCGTCAAAAAATGAACCTCTGGAGTTTCAACCCTCCGGACGAACGAAAGACACACTACCATGGATAGAAACACACAGGATATTGGACAGGACCTCGGTCGATTGGCTGAGGACGCTCGGGCACTCATCTCAGCCACCGCGGACGTTGCAGGTGATCGGGTGGGCGAAGCCCGCAAACGCCTCGAGCAAGCCCTGGAAAACGGCGGGAAATTTATCATCGGGCCCGGGATCGAGCGATCGCAGGAGCCAAGGTTACGGATGCAGCCATTCACCAGCATCCTTATCAGGCCATGATGGTGGGCGTCGGCGTCGGTGCGCTCTTGGGTTATCTGATCGCTCGCAAGTCCGACCGCAATGGCGGGTGAACCCTTATGGAGCCACTCAACGAAACGGGTTCCGATTGGGGGCCGATCTTGAAGCGGTTTTCTCGGCGACTGCTCGCCTTGGGTGAAAATCGCTTGGAACTCCTAACGGTCGAGGTTCAAGAGGGGCGTGACCGACTGATTCAGGACTTCCTTCTGGCTCTGGCGGTCGCCGGGTTTGCGATGATCGCGGTGCTGGCGGGCTCTGCGGCCCTTTTGGTCCTGTTCTGGAATTCCTATGCGTTGGTGGTGCTTCTGGGACTGATGATGGTCTATGGAGCGGTTGGGGTGGGTCTGTTCCTTCACCTCAACCGCCGGCTTAGAGCTGGGCAGGCTCTTTCTGCCTCTTTGGACCAACTCCGCAAAGATCGGCACTGCTTGGATCAGCTCATTCCATGAACCCTTTGGAGACACGCAAGCGACTGCTGATGGCTGAGAGCGATCTTCTTCGCATCCAGTTGTCGGAGGACATCGAGTCCCTCAGGTCTGCGTGGGATCGATCCGGATCCCGTGCCCGTATCTGGAGTGGATTGATCGGTTCGATCCCCATGCTGATGGCGGGGATGAACTCTCTGTGCCCCAAACCGACGGCCGACGGGTGCAGGCGACGCTCTTGGGGAGCCATGCTCCTTCAAGGGGCAAGCCTTCTGTCCACCGTGTGGCTGAGTTGGAAACGCGCCCGAAGCGGATCTTCACGATGAGTCCGACAAGGACCGTCCCTGTGGATTGCGAACCCTTTTCAGACCCGAACACCCCATCTACCCCAACAACAACCCATGAGAACCGAACCACTGTACAACAAACCTCGTCCTCCTCACTCCATCGAGAAACCACCTGAGCCGAAGCCGAAGCCCAAAGCGACAACCCGGCCCAAGGTCGGATCTCGGGATCTCCGCGAAGATCGGGGGACTCGGCAGATCAAGAACACGCCCCGTGCACCGGGAACCCAGCCTCATCCCTGAAACGATGGGCAGGTTTTTAATAGCTCACACCGGGTTGGGCCTCGTCGGGGAAGTGGGGTTGGCACCTACTCTGATTCGAGTAACGTTTTGAATTGGGGGAGCATATGAGCTTGGCGTTGGATCAAAAATGGAGTTAGGGTCTTGTTACAGCATTTACCATCCGTTCATGAAATTTGATTCGTGCTCTTTGCGTGCCTCGAGCCGTCGGCCGAGCGATTCCGGCTTTACCTTGATCGAGTTGCTGGTGGTTATTGCCATCATCGCGATTTTGGCAGGCATGCTCTTGCCAGCCTTGGCCAAGGCGAAATCCAAAGCCACGGGAGCCGCCTGCGCCAGCAACCAGAAGCAGTTGATTCTGGCGTGGCAGATGTACTCGATGGACAACAACGACTCTTTGGCTCCGACCGACGGTTGGAGGAACAAAGCCGGTGCTGTGGTGGCGCTCACGGGCGGTGGGTATTGGCAGGGCCCTGTCCCGGACATCGCCAATGGCATCACCTTGGAAGAAGCCCTGAGGCGGGTTCAACGGGGCATGACCAACTCTCCGATGTGGGAGTACTGCACGGCCTTTGGCGCCTATCATTGTCCGGGAGATTTGCGCTCCAAACGGCGACCCGGTGCCGGGTGGGCTTATGACAGCTACTCCAAGGCCAACGGCATGAACGGCATCCTCGGATGGGAAGCTTCTCAGCCCCCGTACCTCAAGGCCTCCGAGGTCAATGCTCCGTCGCAGTCCTTCGTCTTCATCGAGGAATCCGACCCTCGCAATTCCAACCTGGGTACCTGGGTTCTGAGCACCGATTCTCGGGGATGGATCGATCCCTTCGCCATTTTCCACGGCAACTTCAGCACCTTCTCCTTCCAGGACGGCCACTACGAGGGGCACCGATGGATCGAAGCCCGAACCATCAAGGCCGCCAAGGATTCCGCCGTTGGCATTTCGAGCTTCAACTGGGCCGGTGGTGGCGCTAACAACCCCGACTTCCGTTGGGTCTGGAGCAACTATCGCCACCGCAATTGGCGGGAGCTCTGATTTTCCGCACAGTCTGCACGGTATGCTTTTCGGGTGGCCTAGGGCATCCGGCATGGATCAGGGAACTCACGAGGGTTCCCTGATTTGCTTTGCGCGCCCGTCAAGGCCCACTCTTCGACGGGTTTATGAAAGGCTCCGAAGGTCGTAGCCTTTTGTTCGGGTTCAAAGCCCTGGGGTCTGAGGGATCCGGATCCACGGATTGGGTGCCTTGACCTGAATGTTTTGCCAGTGGGGCATTTCCATCATGAGTGACTTTGATTTTCGCTTTGGAGGGATCGCCCGTCTGTATGGCACGGCGGCGTTGACCCGTTTTCGTGCCGCCCACGTCATGGTGGTGGGCATCGGGGGCGTGGGGTCATGGGTGGTGGAGGCACTGGCCCGTTCCGGGGTGGGGCGGTTGAGTCTGGTGGATTTGGACGACGTCTGCGTCAGCAACATCAACCGCCAACTGCACGCCCTGGATTCTACCGTGGGCCAGTCCAAGGTTCAGGTCATGGCCGAGCGCGTTCGATCTATTTCCCCAGAAACGCGGGTGGAGCCCCGGGTGGAATTCTTCACGGCCGACTCGGGGCAGCGGTTGCTGGGACTGGCCGAGGGGACAGGCTCCGGTGAGCGCCCCGACTTTGTGGTGGATGCCATCGACGCCATGGCCAACAAGGTTCGTCTCATCGCTTGGTGTCACCGGGCGGGGATTCCTTTGGTGGTGTGTGGCGGGGCCGGCGGACGGCGCGATCCGACGGCCGTCCGTGTGGCCGACCTGGCTACCGTGACGCACGACCGCTTGCTGAGCGAGGTACGCAAGCGTCTCCGACGCGAGCACGGGTTCTCCAGGACCGCCAAGAAACTTCGAGTCGAATGTATTCACTCGGCCGAGGCTCCAGTGTTTCCGGACCGGGAGGGGAATGTCTGCGCGGAGCGAGCTTCAGACGCCGAAACCCCGCTGCGACTCAACTGCGAATCAGGCTTCGGCTCGGCTACCCAGGTGACCGGGACCTTTGGCTTCGCCGCCGCCGCCCGCGTGCTGGCTCGTCTGGCCGTTGCGGTGCCGAGTGTGCCCTCCGAGAAGCCCGATCGTGAGACGCTGGGGGCATCGGTCGAATAACGTTCTGAAAAAAGGACTACGGGTTCCAGAGCGACTCATGAAGACGCACCCTTCGCCTCCGTGGGCGGGTCTCCCTTCCGGCGTCGGTTCTTGGCCCCCCCCTCGAATTGAGATCGGGTGTGGTTGCATTCCCACGATCCGGGGACACTAACTCTGAGTGATCGGCGTCTCGGGAATTGATTCGAACGGATTTGAAGCTTCTGATCCGTCTTATGCCTTCGTGGTCCCGAAGCCTCAGTCCCATCCTGATAGCCCTCTTGCTTCAGTGCGCCTCTGTCATCCGGGCCCGCGCCGAGAATCGGGTCGACTACCGCTACGAGGACTACATCGAGGACAACGACCGGATCCACATCCGGACCCACGCTGTCTACGCCGAGCAGGCTTTGAATGCCCAGGCGGTGGTGAAGGGCAACTTTGTCTATGACGGCATCTCGGGTGCGACCCCGACTGGAGCGGCCGCTCCCGCAGGCAGCGATCGGTTGCCGACCCAGAACTTCGAGGATATCCGCCGGGCGGGATCGGTGGAGCTCGCTTGGACCGCTGACCGGTTCATTTCGCGGCCCCAGATTTCATACAGCGAAGAAAGTGATTACCGATCGGTGGGGCTGTCTTGGAATCAGAGCATCGAATTCAACCAGAAGAACACGATCCTGAATCTGGGAGTGTCGCGCAATTTCGACCAGGTGACCGGATTTTGGCTGAGCAACAAGACCCTTTGGAAAGACAAGGACACCTGGGATGGACTCATCGGCGTCACCCAACTGCTGGGGCCCAACACCTACGTGACGGCCAATTTCACGGTCGGGGTGGCCGATGGCTACCTCACCGATCCCTACAAGGGAGTCCATTTTCGCTACGACTTTCCGGTGGATGGCTACAACGCCGATCCCTCGGCCGCAGTCGGCGAGAATCGTCCGAACCAGCGCATCAAGCAGGTTGGGTATCTGGGGATCACCCACTTCGTGAGCCCCTTGAACGGGAGCGTCGATGCCAACTACCGACTCCACCACGATGACTGGGGAATCTGGGCCAACACAGCCACCGTCCAGTGGAACCAGAAGGTCGGGGAGAAGCTGCTGATCTCTCCGCTGGTGCGCTACCATGTCCAATCGGCCGCCGATTTCTATGCGCCGGTCTTCAATGGGACACTGGTGGATCCCGACGGTGTCAATGCGGCCCTTCAATCCGATGGGAGTCTCCTCTTTGAGGGCGATGCGGGCTATCCAGGTGATGGCCAAGCCTTCTCGGTGCCTGCTTGGCCTCAGTATTATTCTGCAGATTACCGCCTGAGCCACCTGGAGACATGGACCTTCGGAGTCGGCATTCACTGGCAGGTGCACGAGCACGTTTCCATCGACTTGGCCTACAAGCGCTACCTGATGCAAGGCCTCGACGATGTGACCTTGTCGGCGGCCTATCCGCAGGCGAATGTCTTCACCATGGGCATCGGTTTTCAATGGTGAGTGCTCCGGTCCAATCGAACGCGCCGTCGTCTTCGATCGTTGTCAACCGAGGCGACGCCGGGGCTGTGATGCGTCGGATTCAGGAATCCTGTCAGGAGTCCCGGACCGACGGAGGACGTGAACTGCGATTTGTGGCGCTGGGTACGACCTGTCGTTGGGTGACGGTGGGTTCGTCAGTGGCCCAGCACCGGTTCGATACCGAGGCCTTGGGATGGCTCGCTGCCTTCGAGGCCAAGTATTCCCGATTCCTGCCCGACAGCTGGATCTCGTGTCTCAATGAGTCGGCCGGTGGCGCGGCCGTGGCGTCCGATCCTGAGATCGATCGCATTTTGGCCCTGTGCCACGAAATGCATTTCCTCACTCGGGGTGTTTTCGATCCCACGGCCTTGCCGCTCATTCGATTGTGGGACTGGCGCAAGGCGCGGATTCCCACCGACGCGGAGATTGAAGCAGCCCGCCAGTGTGTCGGCTGGCGCAAGGTTCAGCGCCGACCGGGTTCGGTTCGGCTGAGTGAGCCTGGGATGTGTCTCGATCTGGGCGGCATGGGCAAGGAGTACGCGGTCGATCAAGTGACTCTTTTGGCCCGTTCGTGCGGTTTGACCGGGGTTCTGGTGGATTTCGGGGCCGACATCCGGGTGATGGGGTTGCCGGCCGATGGCCGCCCGGGTTGGCACCTCGGGCTCGAAGATCCCGACCAACCGGGAAAGGCTTGGTGTGGTCTGGCTGTGCGGGATGCGGCCGTGGCGACCTCGGGAGATTACCATCGGGGCTTCACCGCCGGGGGGCGGCGTTGGGGGCATATCTTGGACCCGCGCACCGGGCGGCCGGTGCAAAACGGGTGCCGAGCTGTGCATGTCTTGGCTCCGAGTTGCACCCTGGCGGGCATGCTGAGCACCGCAGCCCTCGTGCTCGGGCCTGATCAAGGGCTCCGCCTGATCGAATCTCAACCCGGGGCCGAAGGTCTCCTTCACGGGCCTCAATCCAAACTGAGCAGTCGCCGATTCTATGAACATGTCGCCTCTTGAACTCTCCCTGCCACGCCGCCGATTCCTGCAGGCCTCGGCCGCCTGGCTGTCGTTGTCGTTGGCGACGCCATGGGCCTGGGCCGCGGGGCTTCAGCCAGGTGATACCCTTCCGGACCTCAAGAGCCTGCAACTCGAGGGTGCTCTGCCTGATTTGTCCGGCAAGGTAGTTCACCTCGATTTCTGGGCCTCCTGGTGTGTGCCTTGCCGCCAGTCGTTCCCCGTGTTGGAGGCACTGCACAAGACCTACGGATCCAAGGGCTACGTGCTCCTTGGCGTCTCCATGGATGAACGGCGACCGGACATGGACCGCTTCCTCAAGAAGAATCCCGTGAGCTTCGCCACCGTCCGTGACGCCCAAGAAAAACTGGCATCCAAGGTGCGTCCGCCGGGAATGCCGACTTCCTATTTCTTTGGCGCCGATGGCCGTCTCGATTCGGTGCATCCAAAATACGAGGGTGAAACCACCCGCAAAAAGTACGTCGAAATCATCGAGCGGCTCCTGAAATCGGTCCAAGCCTGACCTCCAACGACATGAATTCGAAATATCTCCCCCCTCATCCACCGGCTGGTTTCTCCCTTCGAGGCGGGATCGCGTTGACCACTTTTTTGGCGGTCTTGAGTCTAGGAACCGGTTGCACCACCGTGGAACCGTGGCAGCGTCGGACACTTTCGGATGCATCCATGCGCGGCGATCGGGATCCGGCAGGGTTGTTGCTGGCTGAGCACATGTGGTTCAGCCGCGAGGCGGCCGCTGGGGGGCGCGGGGTGGGAGGTGGAGGCTGCGGTTGCAACTGAGAGTTCCGTCACAACGGCCCGGCAAAACAGCGTTTCGAAACTTCGATTTCTCTCCATGAAACGATTTCTCATACACTCCCAAATTTTGGCGGCTTTCCTCCAATTGGCACCGCTGGTGCGGGTGGCCCAGACGGCCCCCGGGGTGATCGCCGCTCCCACGCTCTTCATCCTTCGATGGGTCTTCGGTACTGCGGCCGTTGCGGGCAGCATGCATGGGCTGTCGGGAGCCACCGGCGTGGTGCCTGCAGCCGTTCGGGCCACCAATGGCGTTCGCACGTCGGTGACGTTTTCGATCACCAGTCCTTCCCACGGCACGGCCAGATCTTATTCCGCCGTCTCTGGATTGCCGCCGGGCACAACCCTCTCCACGCGTGGAACGCTCACGGGAACCCCCACCGCCAGTGGACCATTCACCTTGAGGATCCGCGGTTGGCAGACCACCAGCTTGGGGGGCAATTGGGCCGAGCTCAATGTGGCGCTCACAGTGGTCGGTGCCAATCCGCCCGTGGTCACGTCCCAGCCGGCCAGCCTCACCGTGGCCCCGGGGCAATCGGCGAGTCTGACGGCTGCCTACTCCGGAGATGAGCCCGTAGCGCTGCGTTGGTTCAAGGAAGATTTGGAAGTCAAGAATGCCACCAACGCGACCCTGACCTTGCCCAGCGCCCAAGCGGCGGATTCCGGCCGGTATCGCCTCAGGTTGATCAATGATTTGGGGACCGTCTTCAGCGATTGGGCGACCCTCACTGTGCAGGCGACGGTGGATAAGCCCGTGATTTCGGTTCAACCGGTGGGTCGGCGACTGCACGAGGGAGAGGCCTTCGCGCTCCAAGTCTCGGCCAGCGGCACCAACCTGACCTACGCGTGGACCCGGGACGGCGTGGTTGTCGGCGACTCGGGCTCCACTCTGAGCCTGACCAACGCCGCGGTTTCTCTGGCTGGGGTTTATCGAGTCCGAGTCACCAACCCAGGAGGCTCTGTGGACAGCGACGCGGCGAGCGTGGGTGTTGTGGGGCCCGTTTTGTGGGATCCGCCGACCCAGGTTTCAGATTCCCTCAGGCTGACCTTCAATGGGCTTGAGGGGCGTCGCTATGCCGTCGAATCGGCAGTGGGCCTTTCAGGTCCGTTCACGCCGCTGGCGGAGATGATGGGGCAGGCCGGGGGGACCGTGCTGTTCGATCCGATCACCAGCACGAACCGGTTCTACCGGGCACGCCCGTTGCCTTGAGCGGTTGGATCGGCGGAGCGGCCCCGCTTGCCTCAAACATCTCTGAGCCCCCCGTCGACTCACCGATCTAGGGCTTCAGCGTGGGTTGGACTGGGAAGGTTTCCATCAATTGAGAGCGGACCTGGGTGAGCGGAGCCTGTGGGTTTTGAGCCCAGGCACCGGCCATGCCGGAGGCGTAGGCGGCCGACACGGAGGTGCCTTGGATGACCCAAGACCGGCCGTCCAGTTGCACCACAGTGGAACCAGGTACCGCAAGATCCACGAACTGGCCTCGGTTGGCGTAGGGCGTTAGTTGTCCGGAGCGTCCGGTGGCTGTCACCGCGAGGGCGGCGTCATAGGCCGCCGGATAGAACGGGTCGGCACTTCCGTTGTTGCCTGCTGCAGCGATGACCAAAGCTCCCTGATCGCTGACCTGCTGGATGACATCGCGCAGATAGGGGCTGTCTTGAGCGCTCCCCAGCGACAGGTTGATGATGGTGGAACCGTCTTGAGCCGCCTGCGTGATGCCACGGGCGACATCCCAGGTCGAGGCGGCCTCTTGGGCACCGTAGACATTGTAAGGTTGAATACGGGTGCTGGTCTCGGCGGTTCCCGCACTGAGCCCGCGGACCATCGCTTCGGCCATGGAGGTTCCATGAGAGGGACTTCCCGAGGCGGAAATTCCGGGGACCACATCCACAGTGGGTAAGAGAAACGACTGAAAGGCCGGAGCCAAGGGTTGCGGTGCTGAGTCGATGAGTGCGATGATCCGTCGGGCTCCATCGGGCCGGACGGTGGCCGTCAATCGCAGGGGAGGGGCGGTGAGCCCGGCCACCGCGACTGGGGCATCCGGAGCCTCCAGCCGTTGGTTGTTCTCGACTGCCAGATCCTCAGACTCTGCGCTTAGCGTCCGCTTGGCCTCCTCCGCCTGACGGTCCGAATCGAAACGCACCCGATAGGCTCCCGACACCCCGTTGGTGCCCACGAGAGTTGCCCCCTTCAGATCGGCCAATCGTTGGACATCCAGTTTGGAACCCGATTTGGAACGAACGATCAGCTCGTTGCCGATCACCCCTTCGCCCTCATCGGCCATAATTTCGCGGGTGCTGGAACGGGCTTGGGTGGCGAAGACCTTGAGTTCCCTGCGTCCAGTGCTGGAAGTGGTCAGTGCATAATTCAATCCACCCAAGATCCGGGGCAGGGCCTCACGGGCCGGCAAATTGCGGAATTGAGCCCGAACTTGGGTGTCGATTCCGTCCTCGATCCAAATCCTCCAGCCAGTTTGGCCGCCTAAGCGTGCCAAGACACGTTGGATGGGCCATCCTGGGATGGATGCCTCATAGCGATCGGTGCGGGCGTTCCACTGGAGTCCTTTGCGCAGCGCCGGCCCCAAGGAGACCGCAGGATGGTTCGAGACGATCAGTGCGGGTGGCGGGGCGGCCAAGGGGCTGATGATTTCCGCCTGGCTTATCCACGCTGAGCCCATCAGCAGGAAGGTCCGACGCAATAGGCGACTCCGCATAGACGTCAGTCTAATCGATCCCAACCCAGACGCCAAAGGTCGCACAGTGGGAATTCGAGCTGCGCGCCAAATTGAATGGCTTGGAAACCTTGAGTTCGATTCAAAGAGGGTTAAATTTTCTCGGAGTCCAGCCGTCCAAAATCCAATTGCTATGAGCCTTTTTCAAAATCAGCCGCGTAGAACTTTCCTCCGGGGTTTGGGAACTGCCGTAGCCCTCCCGTTTTTGGCGTCGGCTCCCGCTGTCCGGGCCTTGGGTGCATCAGCGGCTAAGGCGGCGGCGGGCAAGCCCCCCTTGAGAATGGCCTTCGTATACATTCCGAACGGGGCCCTCATGAAGCACTGGACCCCCGAAGAAACCGGTTCGTCGTTCGAGTTGCCCCGGATTCTCCAGCCTCTGGCTCCGGTTCGCGACCAGATATCGGTGCTCAGCGGTTTGGCTCACGACAAAGCTCGCCCCAATGGCGATGGAGCCGGTGATCATGCCCGGGCTTCGGCGACGTTTTTGACCGCGTGTCAGGCCCGCAAGACTCAGGGAGCCGATATCCGGGTGGGTGTTTCGGTGGATCAATGGGCGGCCCAAAAGGTGGGGAATCACACGCGCTTTCCGAGTCTCGAGTTGGGGACCGATCGTGGCCAGCTCTCGGGCCAGTGCGACTCCGGATACAGCTGCGCCTACTCGTTCAACGTGTCGTGGCGTTCGGCTTCGACTCCCATGCCCCCGGAGGTGGATCCCAAGTTGGCCTTTGATCGGTTGTTCACACAGGGAGACTCGGACGAACCGGCGGCGGTCCGCGCCCGTCGGTTGGCGCGTCGCGCCAGCGTGTTGGACTTTGTGTTGGAGGACGCCAAACGTTTGCACGGCCAACTGGGGCGCAACGATCAGCACAAACTCGACGAGTACATGAGCGCGGTGCGCGATGTGGAACGCCGTATCGCCATGGCCGACAAGGTGGGGGTCGAGTTGCCCGATCACACCCGCCCGCAAGGAGTTCCGGCCCAGTTTGAGGATCACGTGAAGTTGATGTTCGACATCATGACGCTGGCCTTCCGCACCGACAGCACGCGCATTGGTACGTTCATCATGGCGCACGATGGCAGCAACCGGCCTTATCCACTCATCGGGGTGAAGGAGGGACACCACGACCTGTCCCATCACGAGAGCAAGGAAGACAAGAAGGAGAAGATCGCCAAGATCAACGTCTTCCACATGCAGTTGTTCGCCGCTTGGCTCAAGCAACTTCAGGATACCCGTGAGTCCGATGGCAGCAGCCTGCTGGACAATTCGATGATCGTGTACGGCAGTGCCATTGAGGATGGCATGTCGCACGCGCACCACGACTTGCCGGTCCTGCTCGCAGGGCGGGGTGGCGGCACCATCAAGCCCGGGCGGCATATCCGCTACGCCAAGAACACCCCGATGGGCAATCTGTTCTTGTCGATGCTCGACCGGATGGGCGCACCGGCGGAGCGCTTCGGCGACAGCACGGGACGATTGGATCAGTTGAGCTGAATCTCAGAGCCCATATCCTCCGAGGTATATACCTTGTCCCCTGAATCCCGGGCATCAGTCCCGGTCTCTCGGACGGAATCGGCCGAATTCAGCGGTTCTGGTGCATCGACGGCGGAGGGTCGTCCCAGGCCGGGGCTTGTCCTTCGCTCGCGGTGGAGCTGAAGGCCACGGCTCGGATCAGCGGTCGGCCCATGGTCGCCGCTTTCTCTGCGATCGTCTCGTTTCTGGGGAAATCGGCGATTCTTTGAAAGGTCCGGTCGCGGCCGAGCGAAAGCTGGGGAGATGGCCGAACCGATCAATCACGACAGCCCCTGGAAAGAGACCCTCGACCGGTTCCTTCGAACCTTCCTAGAGCTCACCTTCCCGTCGATCACCCGGCAAATTGATTGGTTGGTCACACCCATCTCGCTCGAACAGGAATTCCGGGAGATCGCGCCCGACGCCGAGTTGGGGCCCCTGCGAGCCGACAAGCTAATCAAGGTTCGGCTGCTCAACGGCACCGACCAGTGGTTGCTCATCCACATCGAGGTGCAAATGCAGTACGACCCCAAGTTGCCCCGACGCGTCTTCGACTACTGCTGCCGCATCCACAGCCGGTACAGGATCCCTGTCGTGCCCTTGGTCATCCTCGGCGATACCCGTCGCAACTGGCGGCCGACTACCTATTCGGGCGGCTTCGGCAATCTGGGACTGCGCATCCGCTTCGCCATCTGCAAAGTCGGCGACTTCAAGAACCGCATTGAAGCCCCCCGCCACCGCGACAACCTGACGATCTTCATCATCGCCGCCTACCTCGGCACTCAGAAGCACCGCAAGGATCCCGCGAACCTGTCGGAATGCCGCTTGGAACTCACCCAGAAGCTCTACGCCCGGGGCTACACCCAGGAAGATCTCCGATCTTTGCTCTTCGTCATCGACTGGTTGATGCCGCTGCCGGCAGAGCATAAAGTGCAGTTCAGAAAGAGGCTTCAACAACTTCAGAAGGAGAACCCCATGCCCCACGTCACCCTGTTCGAAGAACTCAGCCGTGAAGAAGGCCGCCAGGAAGGCCGTCAGGAAGGCCGTCAGGAAGGTCGTCAAGGCTGCATCTTGGATCTGCTCGAAACCCGCTTTGGCGAAGTGCCTGTCGCCATCCGCGACCGTGTTCAGGCTCTTTACGACGAGGCGAGGCTCAAGGAGATGCTCCGCCGAGCGGCCGTGATTCCCAGCCTCGAGGAGTTCTGAGTTCGACCGTTCCCGTGGCTCCGGTCCTTCGACTGGATTTGGCCATCGGCACCCTCGGGTAGGGCCGGATCTCCGAGCCGATCGATCCCGCCTCGCCCGATCGCTTCTCTGCCCGAAGCGATTCGTCGACAGCGTGAGTCCGCCCGGAACCGTCGTCTGGACGTTGGGATCATCGAAGCCCGGCGGGCCAAGGACGTGGTTCACGCATCCCTGGGAATGCTGAAGCTGCGATCCAGTTCGGCGCTCGGGGGCTGAGCAGGCGCCAGACGATCGGAATGGGGCCCTTTTCGCACCGCTCCCATCGTTCGAGCCGAACTTCGCCCAGAGCGGCGAATTCGTGGTTGGGGGTTTCCCGCACAAACAGGAAGTACCGCCAGCCATTTCCGGGACTCTCCGTGAACCGTTGTCCCAGTCGATTTCCCGGATTGGCCCGGTTTTGGGTTTCCCACGCGAACAGTTCCGGGCTGATCGCATAGTCGCGGTACTTCACTCGATCATGGAATCCCTCGATCTTATCGAGGGTGACAAATAGCACGCAAAGTCGCTCGACGGTAAACGCCAACACACCCTCGCGCTGAACGGGACGGCGCTCTTGGGTCGTGTAACCCAACGCGGCGAGGACCTCCAAGCGGCTACACCTGCCGTGCAACGACAGTGGCCATTCTGCAAGAGCCCCAGTCATGGGGTGCCCCGTGGTTTCGCTGGATTCCCCGAGGTAGGCCAGCAACTCTGTCAACTCTGCGCAGAATGCGGGATTCTGTGAAAGGGTGGCCCGAAACTCCGGCAACGTGATGAGTCGGGTTGTTTCGTGGCAGATCTGGTGTGCCAGCATCAGCGGGGCCCGCGATGGGGTCGCGTCCTCGGTGCGGCCTGAGATCCAGTCCATCCACAGGGTTGTCGAGATGCTCTGGGAGACGGGGCTCGGTGTTCAGGCGCACCCTCCAGCAATCGCCTCTCATCCGCAGGGCCGAAGGTGGTATCGGCCCACGGGTTTCGGGCCACCAGATCCATGTGGTCATGCGCAGAGGATCTGCAACCCCCCTGGGACATCCGCTGGGGGAGGGTGGGGGAATCTTACGGAACTCCGGCGGAGGTGGCTGGCCGCGTGGGGCACCGCGGTGGGTGCAGCGGTGATCAGCCCGGGGGCAGGGCCGAGAGGAGTTCGCGGGCGACGGCGGGGATGATCTCGCGCTCGGTGGCGTGGTCGGTGGTGAAGATCACCAGGATCACGCGGCGGCCGGTGGGCAGTTCGATGAGCGCGGCGTCGTGCCGGGTTTGGCTGGTGAGGCCGCATTTCGACCAGAGCTTCATGCCCGGCGCGAGCGCAAGGCCGGTGTAGCCGTGGGCCTGGTCCTCGGGATCGGTCGCGGGCGAGGTGAAGTCCCGGGTCATGAGGTCGAGCATCTGGCGCGATCGGGTGGGAGAGACGCATCGGCCCTCGGCCATCTCGAGCATCAGGCGCGCGGTGGCCTCTGTGGTGAGGAAGTTGCGCCGGGGCTCGAAGGCAGTGATGGCCTGGCTCTCGCGGCCGTAGGGCCCCTCGCACCAAGGCTTCTTGCTGGCGTTGACCGCGGTGGGGTAGCCCTGGCCGTGGAACCACCGGGTGACCACGGCGCGCCGGTCCACCCACGTCTTCAGTTCCGCCTCGGGCAGTTCGGGGCCGCTGGTGGTGCCGGTGAGCAAATCGATGAGGTAGTGGGTGGGCTCGTTATACGATTCCACAATCATGTCGCGCAGGGCGCGGCGGACCTCGGGTGTGTCGGCGATGCGGCCGTCTTCCATCCAGCGATGCACGGCCGCCTGGTAGAAGAGCTTGATGACGCTGGCTGGGTAGATGGGCTCGGTGCCTCGCACCGAGGCGAAATCGGCGGGGCGGGGCTGGGCGCTGGGTCCGCCGAGGTCGACTACGGTCGCGGCCACCTGCGAGGGCTGCAGGGGAGCTTTCCAGGGGCGGGACAGTGTGCGCGCCACGGCGCGATCAAGGGCCTGCTGCAGGGCCTTCGACGGCACGGCCGACGGGTGGCCGGCGAGGGCGGGCTCGGCGGCTCGCGCCGTCGGGGTGCCCAGCTCGACCATTGCAAGTCCGGCGAGTGCCAAGGCGGCCACCAGTAGTTCCATCGCGGGTTTCATGGGGCGGGGTCTGTGGTCGACAGGTTGGCGGCGGGTCTTTCCAGAAACCGCATGACCGTGTCGCCGTGGCGCATATCCTTGCGCTCTTTCCAAGTGGCGGGGATCTCCAGCGTGTCGCGCTTGGTGTGGCCCACCACGAACAGTCCTCCCGGAGCCAAGAGTCCAGGCAAGACGATGTCATCGAGCAGCAATTGGGCGAGTGAGGTGGATCGGCGGCCGACGTTCTTCTCGCCGTAGGGCGGATCGGCGATGATCAGGTCGAATTGGCGTCCGCTCTGAGCCAGTTGGGGAAACACCAGAAACACATCCTGCACCCGCAGTGTCACCGCAGTGACGGGCAATCCTGAGGCGGCCAGATTCTGGCGGAAGAAACGGGCGTGTTTCTCGGACTTCTCGATGCTGACCATTTCCCGGGCGCCGCGGCTCAGGCATTCGAGGCCCAGCGCCCCGCTCCCGGCGAACAAGTCCAACACGCGGGCCCCGTCCAGAAAGGCTCCCAAGCTGTTGAAGACCGCCAGTTTGACCTTGTCGGGCGTGGGGCGGACTCCGAGTCCTTCTGGAACCTTCAATAGTCGGCCTGCAGCCAGTCCTCCGATGATGCGCACGCAACGAGAGTGGGCTCCAGCGCCCGGCCGGCAAGCATCGGTTGAAAGCGCACGGTTGACTCCCCAGGGGATGGGGTGACATTCAGTCCAATGAAACACTCTGTAGTCACCGGCCTAATTCAAGTCGCCACCCTGACCTTCACCACCCTCTCCATGATTGCAGCCACTCCTCTCCAAGAGGTCAAACTTAAGGACATCGACGGCAAGGACACCTCCCTCAAAGCCTACTCCGGCAAGGTGCTGCTGGTCGTGAACGTCGCCTCGCAGTGCGGGTTGACTCCGCAGTACAAACAGTTGGAAGCGGTCTATAAGAAGTACCACGGGCAGGGTCTCGAGGTGCTGGGCTTCCCGTGCAACCAGTTCGGAGCGCAGGAGCCGGGTACGGCCGAAGAGATCAAGACTTTCTGTTCCACCAAGTACTCGGTGAGCTTCCCGCTCTTCGCCAAATTGAACGTGAACCCGCCGGAGCAGCACCCCTTGTACTCGGTGCTCACGGGCAAGGAAGCGGCGTTCCCCGGACCCATCGAGTGGAACTTCGGCAAGTTCCTCGTGGGTCGTGACGGCAAGGTGCTGCACCGTTTCAGCCCCCGCACCCAGCCCGATGCGGTCGAGGTGGTCACCGCCATCGAGGCAGCCTTGAAGGCCAAGTGACCGAGTCGGTTTGGTTTTGCTAGAAGTTGAGACAAGAAAGCCCGCCATGTGGCGGGCTTTCTGATTTCACGAGTTCCGGGGCTCGTGGTTTCAAACTGGCTCCAGCGGACTCTTTGGGGAAGTTCGCTGGAGCGGGGCGCAAATCAGCTGCGGGGCAGGGCGACTACGCCGGTGCGGGTCAGGTCGAGGATGCCGAAATCCTTCACCAGCAGCAGGAACTGGTTGATCTTGGTTTCAGCCCCAGTGATCTCGATGACGATGTTGTCCGGTTGCACGTTGACGACCTTGGCGCGGAAGAGTTCGGCCAGTTGGCAGATCTCGGCGCGGTTCTGGCCATTGGCCGACACGCGGACGAGAACCAATTCACGGTCGATGTAGTCGGTCTTGCTGTAGTTGATCACCTTGACCGTATCGATGAGCTTCTCGAGCTGTTTGCAGATCTGCTCGACGGTGGCGTCATCTCCGCGGGTGACAATAGTCATCCGGCTGAGGGTGGCGTCATGGGTCGGGGCGACATTCAGCGAGTCAATGTTGTAACCGCGGCCGCTGAAGAGGCCGGAGACGCGGGTCAGGACGCCGAACTTGTTTTCGACGAGCACGGAGATGGTGTGGCGCATGGGATGTTCGCTTTTCACGGTGTCGGTATTTCGGTTCGTGGAGGCTGGCCTGGACGCACCGGCTCTGGAAACGGGCCCCGCACAGAACCGAAGCCCGCGATCCGTTGCCGGAGACGCGGGCGACCTGGATTCCAAACAGTCGGCCAGTCCGCGTCAGCCCTGGGGGGCTACACGTACGGCTACCTGTTCACGCATCGGAATCACGGGCGGACGCTATCGAAGCCCCCAAGCCAGCGGCAACGGCTATTTTCCATTGAGAGATCCTGGGTGTTCGAGGCTTTGCGGCCTCTGCGAACCATGCCTAGTCTTTTGACAATGACCCGTTGGATCCCGTGTTCTGCAGCTGCGCTGCTGTGGTTGCTTAGTGCCTTGATCGTGGAGGCTCAGACTCAGCGACTCATTCCGCGAGGAGATGTTTGGCGTTTGGCCAAGGGAACCGCCGAAGCCTCATCTCCGGACACGACCGCCTGGCGTGCCTTGGGCTTTGCCGACGCCGCTTGGACTGCGGCAAGGCTTCCAGTCTTCTACGGTGAGGCGTTGACGGGCACTGAACTCACCGACATGCAGAACCGGTATTCCTCGGTGTTCCTGCGGCGTGCGTTCACGGTGGGTTCCCCGGCAGATGTCCGCAGTTTGACCCTGCGTGTGAAGGTCGATGATGGATTCGTCGCCTGGATCAATGGCCGGGAAGTGGCCCGCTCGGGCGCTCCCGATGGGGACTTGACCTTTGCTTCAGTGGCCACGGGAACTGCGGTCGAACCGGTGGAGTTTGTGGATCATGCGGTGGCCTTGCCAACCGAGGTGCTCAAGGCGGGGCTCAACGTGCTGGCCATTCAGGTGCTCAACGCCAATCTGACCAGCAGCGACCTGGTGCTCGACGCCGAATTGGAGGGCGAGTTGGATCAACAAGCGCCCCGCATCGCCCGGATTCTGCCGGCCGACGGAACGGTGGTGGCTCCCTTCACCTCGATCGAGGTGCTTTTCGATGAACCCGTTCGGGGTGTGGATGCCGCCGACTTGCGGGTCAACGGCGTGGCCGCTCAATCGGTGGTGGCCGTGGCTCCCGATCAATACCTCTTCAGCGTTCCTCAGGTCGGCGTGGGTACGGTGGGTTTCCAGTTCGTTTCCGATCATGGGATCACCGATTTGTCATCGTCGGCGCGGCCCTTTGCCGGTGCGGCCTGGTCGGTCACGGTGGAAGGCGGATCCGAGGCCAAGGGCGTGCTGATCAATGAGTTCCTAGCGGTGAACAGCCGGGGTTTGCGGGATGAGGATGGGGATAATTCCGATTGGATCGAACTCTTCAACAGCGGGCCATCGCTCGCTTCACTCCAAGGGTGGTCGCTGGTGGCCGGAGCCGATCGCTGGGTGTTTCCTTCCTTGTTTTTGGCTCCCAATGGGCGACTGCGCTTGTTTGCGTCGGGCAAAAATCGCACCAACGACACGTCGCGCTTGCACACCTCCTTCAAGCTGAGTTCGTCGGGCGAGCGATTGGCACTTCTGAATGCCGATGGCGCTGTGCAGGACGAGTACGCCCCGGCCTATCCGTTGCAGAAGGCCGATGTTTCTTATGGCCATGCCGAAGGGGCTCCGAACCGCAACGGGTACTTCGTGGTGCCCACACCGGGGGCTCCGAATGGAGCCAAGGGCGATGGCTTTGCTCCCGAGGTGGTGTTTTCGGTCTCCAGTGGCACCTACTCGGGTACTTTGGAACTGGAGTTGAGCGCATCGACCAATGCCCCTGTGCCCCTCGGCACGGTGATTCGCTACACAGTCGATGGCTCCATTCCCACCGAGTCCTCGGCCGTGTACTCGGTTCCCCTGCGGTTCAACAATTTGGCGGTCCGGGTGCGGGCGCGCGCTTTTTCCGGCGGTCTGCTGCCCGGAGAGTTGAGGGGTGAGACTTTCCTGCCGCTCTCGGCGACGGTGGCCAATTTTCGTTCCGATCTGCCGGTGATGCTCATCCATAATTTCGGTGGAGGACGCCCCCCGGCCAATACTCGGGTTTTCGCCCACATGCAGCTCTTCGAGCCCGATACCAACGGCGTGACCCGACTGACCCGAGCGCCGACCTTGGCCACTCGAGCCGGAATTTCGGTACGCGGCTCCAGCACCGAGGGCATCCCTAAAGCGAGTTATCGGGTGGAGTTTCGGGACGAGTGGGACAACGACCGCCCCCTGTCGCCCCTGGGGATGCCCGCCGACGGCGACTGGGTGATGTATGCCCCGAACGGCTTCGAGCCGGTGCTCATCCACAATCCCTTCATGCACCAACTCAGCCGGGACATCGGGCGCTACTCGCCGAATACCCGCTTTGTGGAGGTGTACTTTGTGGGTTCAGGCACCGGAGCCATCGACTCAACCAGTTATGCGGGTATCTATGTGCTCATGGACCGGATCGAGGTCGGGAAAGACCGTGTCGATGCCGGAAGATTGGAGCCCGAGAATCTCACGCTGCCTTCGATGTCCGGCGGTTACCTCATGAAAATCGACCGATTGGATCCGGGAGACTCCGGAATTTCCGCGGCCAACCAGACAGTGGCGCTGGTCGATCCACGAGAAGACCAACTCAAGCTCCCCGCTCGCGCCGCTCAGCTCAACTACATCCGCAGCCATCTGACAGCCTTTGGCAACGCCCTCTATGACAATGCCCGGTTCACCAATCCCGTGACGGGATTCCGGGCCTACATCGATACGGGTTCCTGGGTGGATCATCACCTGCTCAACGTGTTGGCCTTCAATGTGGATGCTTTGCGTCTCAGCGCCTATTTCCACAAGAAGCGCGACGGCAAGATTCATTTTGGACCCTTGTGGGACTTCGATCGCGCTCTGGGTTCGACCGATGGCCGCGACGCTAATCCGCGGGTCTGGCGCTCGCAAAGCGGCGACCGCGGGACTGATTTCTTCAATTATCCGTGGTGGGACCGGGTGTTCCGCGACCCGGAGTTCTTCCAGGACTACATCGATCGATACCAAGGGCTCCGTGGCGGTCATCTGTCCACCACCAACCTCTGGAGGCTCATCGACGATCTCGCCCGTCAGGTGCGGGCGGCCCAACCTCGGGAGCAGAACCGCTGGGGTGTGGTGCCGCGTGGTGGAAGTTATCAGGCTGAGGTCAACCTCATGAAGGCTTGGATCTCCAATCGCACCGACTTCATGGATCGCCAATTTGTCGCGCCGCCCCGCTTGGCCAGTCCCTCGGGTCGAGTGCCTGCCGGGTTCGGGGCCGCCATCGCCGCCCCGTCGGGATCGACGCTCTCGGTCTACTACACGTTGGATGGCTCGGATCCTCGCTTGCCGGGCGGCCGAACCAATCCGGCAGCCATTCGCTACACCGGGGCTCCGGTGGTTCTGGGAGCCAATGCCAAGTTGGTGGCTCGGTCGGTGAATCCGCAGCATACGGCGCTGACCGGTGCGAATAATCCGCCGTTGAAATCCAACTGGTCGAGCCCGGTGTCGGCCACCTAT
>SXGQ01152644.1_pt1 | contig 28894 bp, 24 predicted proteins | sample 3178371 | NCBI WGS metagenome assembly SXGQ01 (sample SAMN11356859, study PRJNA531348) | freshwater metagenome | isolation source: freshwater sample F1-20 | place: China: Fuxian Lake, Yuxi | collected 2017-12-25 | reverse complement strand
CGGGACGGCGCGCACCGCCCACCACACGATCCCCAGCAGGGCGAGCACCGGGAGCTTGAGGACGACCATCAGGAAGAAGAAGGTCCAGTCCACGTCGACCGAGGCTACTCCGGTCTGTGTCGTTTCTCCAGCGGTGTGCGGCGAAACCGTCGCATGGGTGTGCCAACTCTGTGCAAACCGGGCGCGGAGCCGTGCGGCGGGTGGACCCTCGTCGTCATGGCTGACGAAACGCCGCGCAGGGCGGCACAACGTAAGAACGAGCTCGATCCGCTGCAGTGGCTCGCGCGGCGGCACCGATGGGTGCTCACCACCGAGGAGATGCACGAGGGCGGCCTGTCGCGCCACGTCATCGCGCGGCACGCGCGCGACGGGACCCTGGTGCGCCAGCACCACGGCGTCTACCTGGTGGGGCGCACGAAGCCGACCCGCGCGGAGCGCGACCTGGCGGCGGTGAAGGCGTGCGGGAAGGGGGCGGTGCTCAGTCACCGCAGCGCGGCGGCGCGCTGGGGGATCCTGCGCCACCACTCCGGGCCGGTCGAGGTCACGGCGCGCACCCAGCGCCGCCGCCGCCCCGGCCTGATCCCCCACCAGGCAGACCTCGATCCCCAGGACGTCACGATCAAGGACGGCGTCCCGATCACGACCCTGGCCCGCACCCTGATCGATCTCGCGGGGTGCGTGGCCGAGGCCGTGCTCGAGGTGGCGATCCACGAGGCGCAGGTCCTCAAGCGCCTGCACGTCCCGACGATCGACCGCGCGGCGGCACGAGCCGGGCGCCGGCGCGGCAGGTGCGCGCTGCGGCGCCACCTGCGCAGGCATCGCCCAATCCGCGGCGACCTCGACGGCACCCGCCTGGAACGCAAGTTCCTGCGCTTTCTCCGGGACTACGGCCTTCCGCCTGCGCAGCACGGCGCCGGCTTCGACCTCGAGGACGGCGAGAAGGCGACGCTCGACGTGTTCTGGGCCAAGGCCCGGGTCGGGGTCGAGCTCGACGGCGGCGTCCACCAGAGCGCCCGGCACTTCCGCTCCGACCGCCGCAAGAGCCGGAGGATCGAAGCGCTGCACGCGGTGACGGTGGTCCGGGTCACCGACGAGGATGTCGACGACCGCCCCGCCGAACTGGCGCGGGACCTCCTCGCACTGCTCGCCCGCGAGGCCGCAGCGGTTTAGGGTGCATCGCATGCGCGCGCTCCTTGTCACTGCCTTGGCTCTGCTCGTCCCGGCGGCTGCGGCTCAGGCCGCCACCGTCAGCTACGACAGCGGGACCGGTCTGCGCTACACCGCCGCGCCCGGGGAGCGCAACAACCCGCTCGTCGAGACGACGACGTCGGGCGAGCTCCTGTACGTCGTGCAGGACACCGTCGCGCTGACCCCGGGGCCCGGCTGCACCCAGCGCAACGTCCCCACCGCGGTGCAGTGCCCCATCCCGTTCGCCGCCGGGGGAAACCTGGTGATCACCGCCGACCTCGGCGATCAGGACGACCTCTGGAACGGCACCGGCGTGCAGGGAGAGTCGGCCGACCAGTTCATCACCGCCGGTCCGGGAAACGACACGGTCGAGACGCTCAACCGGTTCGACTTCGTCGACCTCGGGCCGGGCGACGACGTCGCGCAGACGCGGGGTGGGGATGACCGGGTCCTCGGCGGCGATGGTGACGACCGCATCATCGGCGGTTCCGGCACCGATCGGCTCGAAGGGGGCTTGGGCACCGACACCCTCGACTACACCAGAGGCGTCGGCCGCCTGATCCTCGCCCGCATGGACGGCAGCGAGCCCACGCAGAAGGACAACGGCAACGACACCATCTCGAGCTTCGAGGTGCTCTTCGGCACGGCGGGGTTCGACACCATCGTCGGGACCACGAACATCGACAGGATCGAGGGCCGCGCCGGCGGCGACCGCCTCTACGGCGATCCGGCCGCGTTCGCCGCGAACTCCGAACTGCGAGTCGCCCCGCCGCTCGCGTCCGCGTCGGCGATCTGCTGCTTCACCACGGTCCCGCCGACCCCGCCCGGCAAGAACACGTCACCGGGCGGCACGCCCTCCTCGGGGACCGCGCTGGTGCGCACCGTGCCGGCGATCCCACGCCAGCTGCAGGTGACCATCCGGGTCGGCGACGTCCTGCTCGGCGGCCAGGGCCGCGACCTCATCTTCGGTTCGGTCCGCGACGACGACATCAACGGCGAGGCGGGGACCGACCTCGTCCGCGGCCGGGACGGTGCCGACAAGGTCTTCGCGCGCGAGGGCGAGGAGGACGACATCCGCTGCGGCAACGGGGTCGACAGCATCACCGTCGACCTGCGCGACAAGTACCTCGACACGGACCGTCCGGTCGGATCGCAGAACGACTGTGAACAGGTCGACGAGGGCGCGCTGAAGGAAGGCCGTCACGTCGTGTTCGGGCCGACCCGACCGTCCTTCCGCCGCGGGGTGCTGACGCTCACGGCGTCGTGCCCGAAGGCCGTCGGGGCCATCGGGTGCCGCGGCACCCTGCGGGCCTCGGCCGGCAGGAAGACCGGCGCACGGATGGCCTACCGGGTCGCGGCGGGTGCGCGGCGCACCGTGAAGCTCCGCGTCCCGAGCGGCGGCAGGACGTTCCAGCTGACGTCGGTCGAGCGCGGGCGCTTCGGCGAGAAGACGACGATCCGGACGCTGCGGCGCTAGAGCCCGAGGCTCGCGCCGCCGACGCTGCTCGTGCACTTGGCGGCGCGCAGGTACAGCTTGCCGCGGTTGCGCTTGCGCGTGGCCGACGACAGCGCCTTGGCCTTGCGCAGCGCACAGGCCGTCCGCTTCAGCGACGCCGAACGGGGCTTGAGCGTCGACTTGTAGGACACGCCCAGCGCGCTCTGCAGGGCACCGGAGAGGTTGAGGCTGCCGGAGCTGACGGGCAGGCCGCGGCGGGCGGTGGACAGCAGCGCCTCGCGCCAGCCGGCCGGGCCGAGGTCGGGTCGCGCGGCGGCGAGCAGGACGAGGCCGCCCGCGACGTGCGGGGTCGCCATCGAGGTGCCGGTGCGGCGCTCGTAGCCGCCGCCGGTGGCGGTCGAGACGATGTCCTGGCCGGGCGCCGCGATCTCGACGTGCCCGGCACCGTAGTTGGAGACCGGCGACAGGCCGCCACCCGGCGCGGTCGCCGACACGGCGAGCATGAGCGGCGCCTGGAACGCGGCGGGGTACACGGGCGAGGCGTCGACGCTGCGGCCGTCGTTGCCTGCCGCGCCGACCACGAGCACGCCGCTGTCGCTGGCCAGCTGGACGGCCTCCTCGAACGCGCGGCTGTAGCCCGGGCCCGAGACGGAGAGGTTGATGATCTTCGCGCCGTTGGCCACCGCGTACCGGATGCCCAGCGCCAGGGTCGACGCGGAACCGATCGCGCTGGCGTCGAGCACCTTGATCGGCATGATCTTCACGTTCCAGGCGACGCCTGCGACGCCGATGCCGTTGCCGCCCTTCGCGCCGATGATGCCGGCGACGTGGGTGCCGTGGCCGTTGTCGTCACCCGCGTTCGGCGAGTTCGCGACGAAGTTCCAGCCGGAGGTGTCGTCGACGAAGCCGTTGGCGTCGTCGTCGATGCCGTTGCCGGGAATCTCGCTGGGGTTGGTCCAGATGTTCTGGGCGAGGTCGGGGTGCGAGGCGTCGACGCCCGAGTCGATGACCGCGACCGTGACGTCGCCGCCGACCGTCTGGTCCCACGCCGGGCCGGCGCCGATCACGGTGTCGTCGACCAGCGACCACTGCTCGGTGAAGAGCGGGTCGGTGGGGGCGGCGGCCGCCGCGTACCGGTGGTTCGGCTCCGCGAAGCGGACTCCGGAACGCCGCGCGCCCCGCTGGGCGAAGCCCGTGACCCCGCGTGCGGCGTTGCGGTGCTCGACCGTGATGCGGCCGTCGTCGTGCTGCACGAGGACACCATCCGTGCGCGCGGCCGATGCCGCGGGGGCCGTCATGCCGACGGCGATCAAGATGGCTACGACACCCGTGGCGCCGCGCTGCAACAACGACAACTGGCCCTCCCTGGCCGACCTGCCTGTGACGCCGCGATCCTTGCGGTGTCCGTGGGAGGGCTATCGACGGTTCGGCGCGCCGCTTACGGCGGGAGGGCCGTGTCTGGACCGGTGTCCGATTGGCTGAAACTTAGGGCGCTTCAGCCAACTGGACGGATGTCGCGCGTGACCTAGCCGCGCAGGGCGACGGGCGTGTCGCTGAACTGCGTGATCCGCTGCAGATGGCCCACGCGCTCGGCGATCTCGTCACCCGTCAGCCGCGCCACGCGCTCGGTGCCGAACTCCTGCACGTTGAACGACGCGACGGCCGTGCCGTAGGCCGCGGCGCGTGCGTAGAGGTCGAGCGTCTGCTCCTCATCGGCGTGCTGGGCCAGGAAGCCGACGAAGCCGCCGGCGAAGGAGTCGCCCGCACCGGTCGGGTCGATGACCTGCTCCATCGGGTAGGCGGGCAGCCAGAACGTGCCCTCGCGCATGATGACGCCGACGCCGTACTTGCCCTGCTTGGCCAGGACGGCCTTCGGGCCGAGGTCGAGGATGTGGTTCGCCGCGGAGATGATCGGCGTCTTGCCCGAGTACATCTCCACCTCCTCGTCGTTGAGGATGACCACGTCGACGTTCCGCATGACCTCGGTCAGCGGCTCGTGCGCGATGTTGATCCACAGGTCCATGGAGTCCATCGCGACGAACTTCGCGCCCGTGCACTGCTGGCGCACGGCGAGCTGGAGGTCCGGCACGATGTTCGCGAGGAACAGCGTCTCGGCGTCCTTGGAGGCCTGGGAGAGCTTCGGCTCGAACGTCTCGAAGACGTTGAGGTCGGTGACGAGCGTCTCGCGCTGGTTGAGGTTCTCGCTGTAGACGCCCTTCCAGAAGAACGTCTTGCCGCCTTCGACGTGCTCGATGTCGTCGGTGATCACGCCGCGGTCGTGCAGCACCTTGTACTCCGCGTCACCGAAGTCGTCGCCGACGGGGCCGACGACGCGGACCTCGTCGAAGAACGAGGCGGCGAGCGCGAAGTGCACGGCGGCGCCGCCGAGCATCTTCTCCCGCTCGCCGAACGGGGTCTGCACTGCGTCGTAAGCGATGGATCCAACCACGGTGACGGCCATGGGCGGGACCCTAGTACGTTCCCCGCCATGAAGGCTGTCCAGATCACCGAGTTCGGCGGCCCCGAGGTCCTGCAGCTCGTCGACATCCCCATCCCCGAGCCGGCGGACGGGGAGGTCCTCATCAAGGTCAGCCGCGCCGGGCTGAACTTCGCCGACACCCACCAGCGCCACAACCAGTACGTCGAGGCGCGCGACCTGCCGCTCGTCCCGGGCGTCGAGGTGGCGGGCGTCCGCGAGGACACCGGAGCGCGGGTCGTCGCGCTGTGCGGCACGGGCGGCTACGCGGAGTACGCCACGGCGCCCGCGGCGGTCACGGTCCCGATCCCCGCCGGGGTCACCGACGAGCAGGCGCTCGCCGTGATCATGCAGGGGCTCACCGCTTGGCACCTGCACATGACGTTCGGCCGGGTGGCGGCAGGTGAGTCGGTGCTGGTCGGCAGCGCCGCCGGCGGCGTCGGCTCGCTCGCCGTGCAGCTCGGTGTCGCGCTGGGGGCGAAGGTCATCGCGACCGCGTCGAGCCCGGAGAAGCGGCAGCTCGCCCTCGACCTCGGCGCGCACGCGGCCATCGACAGCGGCCCGGAGGACCTGACCGAGCGCGTGCTCGCCGCGAACGACGGCGCCCCCGTCGACGTCGTGTTCGAGCTCGCGGGCGGCGAGGTCTTCGAGCAGTCCTACAACGCGCTCGCGCCGCTCGGCCGCCTCGTCGTCTACGGCATCGCCTCGCGCGAGCAGAACGAGGTGCGCACCGGCAAGCTCATGCGGACCAACCGGCAGGTCATCGGGTTCTGGATCCAGCCGCTGCTCGAGCGTCCCGAGCTGGTCGGCCCGCCGCTGCAGGACCTGTTCGACCGCATCGCGCGCGGCGAGCTGCGCGTGGTCGTCGGCCCGACGTACCCGCTCTCGCAGGCGGCGGAGGCTCAGCGCGCGCTGGCGGAGCGGCGCACGTCGGGGAAGCTGTTCCTCGACCCCACGGCCTGAACGCCGGCGGTCCCGGGCAGCGGCTCGACGTTGTTGCCCAGCACGCGGTCGACCTCTTCGCGCAGGCGCTGCTGGAAGGTCGGCACGGAGAACTCCTCTGCGCGGGCGCGGATGACCGCCGGGTCGAACGCCTCCCAGTCGACCTCGCGCATCGCCTCGGCGAACGCGTCGACATTGTGCGGTTCGGCGAAGACGCCGGTCTGCCCCTCGAGGAGGATCTCCAGCGCGCCGCCCGCTCCGGCGGCCAGCACCGGGCGCCCGGCGGCGTGCGCCTCGGCGGCGACGATGCCGAACTCCTCGATGGCGGGCATGACGAAGGCCCGGGCGCGTTCGTACACACGGGCGAGCTCCTCGTCGGAGACGCGGCCCAGGAACTCGGCGTTCGGGTAGTCGCGGCGCAGCCAGTACTCGTCCGGACCCGTGCCGACCACCTTGATCGGCACGCCCGCCTTCTCGGCCGCGCCGAGCGCGACGTACACGTTCTTGTGCCGCACGAGCTCGCAGACGACGAGGAAGTAGTCGTCATGGTCGGTCGACGGCGTGAAGCGGTCGACGGCGACGGGCGGATGGATGACCGACGAGTCGCGGTCGTAGAAGTCGGCGATCCGCTGGCGGGTCAGCTCGGAGTTCGCGATGTAGTGCGTGACGCGCCGCGAGGCCTCGTAGTCCCAGTGCCGCACCCGGTCGAGCAGGCGTTCGCCGATGGGCAGGCTCCAGTTGGGCAGCTCGTCGATCGCGCGCTGGCGCTCATGCCACACGTACCGGAACGGCGAGTGGCAGTAGCAGATGTGTGCCGCGTCACCGGGGGCCTGCAGTCCGTGCGCGAACGCGCTGGAGCTGGAGATCACGACCTCGGCATCGGGGATGTGCAGCTTCTCGACCGCCCGCGGATAGAACGGCATGAGCCGCCGGAATCCGTGCTGACGAACACCGAGGCGCTGCAGGTACGACGTATGGACCTCATGACCGGCGAACCGGCCGCGAGTGGCTTCTTGGTCATAGAGGAGCGTCGAGATCGGTGCATCCGGCCAGCAGTCAGCCATCGCATCGAAGACGCGTTCAGCGCCACGCAGAACCAGCAAGTAGTCATGCGCCAGCGCGACCCCCCTGGTCGCCCCGTCCCTCATCCCGAATGGACCGTAGCGGAACCTCGTGCTGTTCGCCACCCATTTGGGGGGATCAGCCTGGGTGGGCTGTGCGCTCATACACATCCCACACCCGTGCTGCGGCCAGCTCGGGAGTGAATCGCGCGACCGCGGAGGCTCGCGCACGCGCGCCGAGGGCGGCACGGCCGGCGGGATCCAGGAGCAGGCGCTCCAGCGCGTCCGACCAGGCGGCCGGCGCCTGCGGGGGCGCGAGCACGCCGTCCACGCCGGTGGTGACGATCTCCTTCGGCCCGCCCACGTCGGTGGCGATCACCGGGAGGCCCATGGCCATGCCCTCGACGACGATCCGCCCGAACGCCTCCTTCCAGGATGGAACGAGCAGGACGTCGAGCGCGCGCAGGATCTCGGGGACGTCCCGCCGCTCGCCGAGGAAGCGCACGATGTCCTGTGCGCCGAGCTGCGCGGGCAGCGCGTGCAGCCGCTCCAGGTAGGCCTGGTTGTCCAGGCGGGCGGACTGGAACTTCGCGGAGCCCACGACCAGCAGTTTCAGGTTCGGGTGGCGTTCGCGGAGCCGGGCGACGGCGAGGATCGCCTCCTCCTGCCCCTTCCAGGGCGTGACCTGGGCGATCACGGCCACGGCGAGGTCGTCGGCGTCGAGCCCGAGCGCGGCGCGGGCGGCGCCCCGGTCGTAGCGGTCCGGGTCGAAGCGCCGGAGGTCGATCGGATTGTGGATGACGTGCAGCGGCGTCCGCCGCGGGTGCGACGGGAACTCGTCGGCCACGAGCTGCGAGATGCAGATGAGCGCGGAGGCCCGCACTCGCGTGTACTGGAGGATCGCGGCCGCGACCCGCCCCTCCGGCGTCCAGTCCCGGACGTGCACGATCGTCGGCTTCGTGCCAGCGCCCGCGAACATCGTGGCGATGAGCCCCGCCCGCGTGGTGTTGGCGTGGACGAGATCGAACCCGCCGCGCCTGGCGATCCGGGCGACTCGCGCGCCGTCGGCGGCGATCCCGGCGATCGCCTTCGGGGTCCCGACCGGGTCGAGCGCGAGCGTCACGTCGGTCCCGTTGATCGTGTGCACCCGCAGCCCGCGGTCGCGGGCCGCGTCGGCGAAGTCGCCCTCCGGGCAGGCGACCTCGGCGTCAACGCGGTCGCGCAGCCCGCCGATCAGCGTGAGCAACGAGTGCTCTGCACCGCTCATCTGAGCGGTCTGATTGACGTACAGCACGCGCATCCCCCGCCGGGCAGCGTACGCGTCAACCACCTAGAGTGGTGGCCCGATGACGAGCTTCGCCGACCTCCGCCTCTCCGAGCCTGTCCTGCGGGCGCTGCAGGACGTGGGCTACGAGAAGCCGTCCCCGATCCAGGAGCAGGCGATCCCGCCGCTCATGGAAGGGCGCGACATGATCGGCCAGGCCCAGACCGGCTCGGGCAAGACCGCCGCGTTCGGTCTGCCGCTCATCGAGAACGTCGACCCCGAGGTCAACGAGGTCCAGGCGCTCGTCCTGACCCCGACTCGCGAGCTGTGCATCCAGGTCACGCAGGCCATCCGCTCGTATGGCGTCCACAAGAAGGTCGACGTCGTCGCAGTGTTCGGCGGCGCGCCCATCCGCACCCAGCAGGCGCAGCTGCGCGCCGGCGGACACATCGTCGTCGGCACCGTCGGCCGGGTGAAGGACCTCATCAGTCGCAACTCGCTCGTGCTGCACGACTGCCGCTATGTGGTGCTCGACGAGGCCGACGAGATGCTGGACCTCGGGTTCCTCGAGGACGTCGAGAAGATCCTGTCGCTGACGCCCAACGGCCGGCAGACCGCGCTCTTCTCAGCGACGATGCCGCCGCCGATCGCCAAGCTCGCCGACCGGTACCTGTACGACCCGGCGATGGTGAAGGTCAAGGCTCAGACGCTCACTGTCGACTCGGTCGAGCAGTTCCAGGTCGAGGTCAAGGCGCAGGACAAGGCCGAGAAGCTCGTCGAGGTCCTGCGCGAGGAGCGGCCCGATCAGGCCATCGTCTTCGTCCGCACGAAGGTGCGCTGCGACCAGCTCAACCGCAAGCTGCGCGACGGCGGGATGAACGTCAAGGCGCTGCACGGCGACATGAGCCAGGGTGCCCGCGATGGCGTCATGCTCGGCTTCAAGGGCGGGCGTGTCCCGGTGCTCGTGGCGACCGATGTCGCCGCGCGCGGCATCGACATCTCCACCGTCACGCACGTCGTGAACTTCGACGTCCCGACGTCGCCTGACGTGTACGTCCACCGCATCGGCCGCACGGGCCGCGTCGGGCGCTCCGGCCGCGCGGTCACGTTCGTCGAGCCGCGCCAGAAGCGCGAGCTCGAGGCGATCGAGGACCACATCGGGACGAAGATCTCGCAGTGGGAGCCCGGCAAGCACGTCGCGCCCGCGAAGGTCGAAGAGGCACCGCGCCGGCACAGCAAGCCGCAGATCACGCGCAACGGCGACGAGGACTTCGCGAAGCTGCTGCTCAGCGGCGGCAAGGCCGACGGCCTCGAGGTCTCCGACGTGGTGCATGCGGTCGTCGAGCACGCCGGCCTCGACGGCGAGGCCGTCCGGGACGTGAAGGTCCTCACCCGCTTCTCGTTCCTGTCGGTCCCCGCGTCGGAGGTCGACCGTGTCGTCTCCGCGGTGGACGGCAAGGACGTCGGTGGCGTGAAGCTCCGGCTGGAGCCGGCCGGCCGGTAGCCGGCACCCCGGGACGAGCCCGGGGCGCCGGGCGGATTCAGCAGATGGCGATGGTGTGCAGCCGGGTCATGGATGCCGCGTCCGGGGCCGAAACTAGCGTCGCGCCGGGCGCTTTCGCGAGAACTCCCGCCGACCGGGTCAGCATGCCGTCGACGCGGTTCGTCGGGTCCGGATTCCCCGAAGGGTCGGGGTTCACAAGCGGTCGCGACGGATCAGCGGGGAGGGTGAGATCGCTGACGAAATACCCACCCCCGTCACCGAACCCGGGCCATGAGCCGCGGACCTGGTTGGCTTGGCCGGGGTCGCCGATGATCGAGACGCGCATCGAGATGCTCGTCGGCACGTACCACGCGTTGAGGTACTTGATGCAGGAGCGCGTGGATGTGGTCGAGACCGTCACCGCTTGACGATTGCTGGCGATGTCGAGCTTCGACGAGCCCCCGAACTCGTAGATGAACTGGGCCATCCGCGCGCTCGCACCCACGGCGTCCGTGACGTCGTAGTTGACGTGTTGATTGAGACCGAGGTCGCCGGCTCCCTGGCACGCCACGTCGGCGGCGTGACAGTACGTCGTCACGTTCCACTCGGGCTTGAACTGCGGAACCGGCCCCATGGCTGTCAGGACCTGCTGCGGGCCGCTTCCCCACACACTGTTGTATCCACCGCCCTGGATCGAGTTCATCACTCCCCGGGTCCCCCCGGCCGTCCCGCCCACGTACTTGACGTTCGGTTCGCTTTCGAACCAGCGCACGTCGCCGAACAGGAAGGCCGCAGTCTTCGCGGTCCGGGTGCGCACCCGCTCCGCCAGGGCGGTGTCGGCCATGGCCCGGCGGAGAATCTCGGCCCCCTGGCTGTAGCCCATCACGACGAGAGTCGCGTTCGGGCAGTTGTCGAGAATTCGATTGAGGTCCCACACCGCAGCCGTGGTTCCCTGGAGCATGCTCGACTTGTACTCCTCGAGGAGCCCTGCAACGTATGCCCCCGTGTTCGAAGCAGGGTCCTGAAAGACGGTGAGGTCGACGCCGATCGCGCGGTATCCGAGCTCGGGGTCGGTGCGGCGGCTCGCCGGGTCCTCAACCCCTCGGTAGACCTGCCGGTTCTGCGCGTCGCGCGGAATGGTGCGCGGGCCGCGGTTGGTCACGAGCTTGAGCCCCGGGACCCGGGTGCTGTCAAACCACGAGGAGACCGGCTCGGCGGGAAGTGGCGTCGGTACCGTCCCGTACGTGTAGAGCTGCTTGAGCGCGCGATAGATCGGGAGCATCTGCGTGCCGACGCCTTCGAAGTAGTTGTTCACCCCCGGGTTCTCGTCGGAGCCACGGACGAGGTACGCCACGACCTTCGTGCCCTCGCACTCGGCAGTGGAGAGTGGGAGCACCGCTTCGTTGGGCTCAACCCCCGTCTCGATGGCGGGCGCTGCGGCCGGCACGATCGCGCATGCCGAGAGCATGGCCATCGCCAGGACGACCACACGTCTCCGGGGTCGACCGTGGATGGTTCTGGATCTGGGCACCTGTTCTCCGTTCGGCAGCTGGTCCGGCGCGTCGGCACGACACCCGGAAGGGCTGTCGAACCTACGCCGAACGAACGATCGAAGCAAGCCAACTGAAAGAGGGTTGATGCATGATCAGCATGTGGCAAGGTGCGCAGGCCATCCTCGCTTGCACGTCGCGCTGAATCTCGTTCACCGGCGTGGACACTGGGGTTCTCGCATCTCGCATGCCGCCCGTGCGCAGCGCGTGAGGATCTACGGGCCTAGTGTCCGCCTCGGGGATCCATGAGCGGATGAACGCGGGCGGGGGGGGCACATGCGAACACGACAGATGCTGAAGGGCGCGGCATCCAGGGCAGGCCTGCTCGAGCCGGCTCGGCGGGTGCGGGCGGCGCTCGCGCCGGACTGGGAGCGCCGCAAGCGCCGAGACCATGCGGTCCTGGGTCCCTTGATGGCGGCGATCCTGGAGCCCGACTCGCTGTGCGTTGATGCGGGTGCGCATCGCGGTGCCGTGCTGGATCTGATGGTTCGGTTCTCGCCCGCTGCGCGTCATCTTGCGTTCGAGCCGATCCCTCATCTCGCCGAGAACCTGCGGGGTAGCTATCCGAGCGTGGACGTGCACCGCGCAGCGCTCTCCGACACCGTCGGCAGCGTGACCTTCCACTACTTCCCCAAGCACGCCGACTCAAGCGGAATCCAGCCCTTGGCCCACCTTTCGGCCTCGACGCAGATCGAGGTGCCGACGGTGACGCTCGACACGGTCGTCGGGGATGCAGGGCCGGTCAAGCTCCTGAAGATCGATGTCGAGGGCGCGGAGCTCGCGACGGTGCGCGGAGCGCGTGAGACCCTCAAGCGGGACCGCCCCGTGGTGGTCTTCGAGCACACGCGGGCGGCGGTGTTGCAGGGAACGCCATCGTCAGAGCTCTACGACGAGTTGGCGCGCGCCGGGCTACGGGTTTTCTCCTTCGATGCGCAGGGGCCGCTCGCGCGAGCCGCCTTTGAGCAGCTCGTGGTGCACGAGCGTCACGAGAACTTCATCGCGCGCCCCTAGCGCGATGCCCGGTCCAGCAACCACGCGTCGTCCGGTTGAGGGCGACGACCTCAGCTCGCCGCTCGGGTACCCTGAGCGGGGTGAGGACGTTGCTGCGCAGATCCGAGCGCCCGGCCACGACGGAGGAGCCCGCCGTCGAGTCCGCGGTCAATGGCCACCCGCCGGTCGAGCCGTCCCCGCCCGAGCCCGTCTCGAGCGTCGAGGCGCCGGCTGCCACCTGCCAGTCCTGCGGCGCCGCGATGCTGGCCGGCCAGGACTGGTGCCTGGAGTGCGGGACCGCCGCTCCCGGGCGGCTCGGTGAGCGTCCCGGCTGGCGCCTGGGCGCCATGGTCCTGGTGCTCACGCTGCTGCTCGTCGGTGGCGCGTCGGTCGCCGGCTACGCCGCCGTCACCGGTGACGCCGAGCGTGAGACCGCCGCGCAGAACCCGGCACCGGGCACGCCGGTGCCCGCGCAGGTCCCTCAGCCGCCCGCGCCCGAGCGCCCGACGAGTGAGCCGCCGGAGCCCGAGCCCGTGGAGCCCGTCGAGCCCGCGCCGTCCAACGACGCGCAGCCCGACCTGTCCACGCCTGACACGTCGGTCCCGGACACGGTGGTCGACCCCGTCACGCCGCTGCCGGACACGTCGACGGACACGAACACGGACGACACGACCGGCGGCACCGGCGCCGAGGAGCTCACCGCCTTCGACGTCAAGGCGGACGAACTCGAGGTCTACGACCCGTACGAGCGCGCGGGTGCGGAATTCGGCGATCCCGAGGACGCGCTGAACACGACCGACCCGTTCTTCGACGTGACGGTTCCCGCCGACGGCGAGCCGATCGGCGCCGGCCTGAAGGTCGACCTCGGCGCGGTGCGCACGGTGCGCGAGATCACGTTCCGCACCACGACCACCGGCATGGGCCTGCAGGTCTACGGCGTGAAGTCCGGCGACCCGTCCGGCCTGAAGGCCGGCTGGCGCTTGGTCGCCGAGCCCGAGCTGCCGTCGGGCGAGCGCGACGTCACGATCACGCTCGACGCCGGCGGCGAGGAGCTGCGGCGCATCGTGCTGTGGTTCACCACGCCGGCCAACGCCGACGATCCCCGCGCATCGGTGGGTCGCCTGAAGGTGCTCGGGTAGGAACCACGTAGGGACAGCGGCAACGCGCCTTTCCCCCGCTCGTGCCCGTCGGTACACTCCGCCGCCATGAGGGACTGGGGGATGGGGTGAAGGTGGACGCTCGGCGGGGGCCGCAGCTGGCCAAACAGCTCTTCAAGAAGTACTTGTCGCCGTGGCTGTGGGTGCGCGACCGCGATCGCTGGATGGCGTGGTCCGTGCCTCCGCCGGATCGCGATGCCGGGCCGACGGTCGACATCCTGCGCATCGGCACGTGTGAGGACCGTGCGATGCCGAACAACCACCAGGTGGGCGCGCCCCTCGGGTTTCCCCGCTTCATGCTCGAGGACCTCGCGTCCCAAGGCATCGAGGCGGGCTACCAGAACATGTGGGTCTGGATGTTCGAGGAGCTGCCGCAGACCGAGAAGGAGCTGCTCAAGCGCCGGCGCAAGAACCGTGGCGCCCCGGACTTCGTCTTCATGCAGATCGGGCCGATCTACGCGGGTCGGCACTACCTCGGCGGCCACATCCGCGTCATCGGCCTGCGCGAGAACCTGGGCAAGCGCATCGGCAAGCTCATCTTCCCGGTCTGGCGCGTGATCGCGAAGTCCCAGCGGATTGCCGCGTTCAAGACGATCGACTACCCCGGCTCGGAGGCGCTCGACACGTTCCTGGAGGTCGCGCTGAAGGCGTGGCCCGACACGGTGTTCGCGCTCTACGAGCCGACGTCGCCGATCCTCGAGGGACCGCTGAACCGGCGCAAGCTCGAAGACGTGACCGCGGAGCTGCACGCCGCGGCGGCCCGTCACGGCGACCGGGTGCACGTCATGCCCCGGCCCGACCTCGGGCTGGACTGGCGGCTGCGGATCTCCAACAGCCTCAACACCAACGAGGCGGGCGCCCGTGTCGTCGGCCGCCACTTCGCCGACTACATCGTCGAGCAGGGCCTCGTGCGTCAGCCGCAGCGTGCCGCGGATTCCGGCACGTCCGAGCAGGTCACCTCCGCGGTCTGATTCAGGATGGCCGGCACGCAGGATCCTCAGCAGGACGGGTGCGCGCTCGTCACCGGCGCAGGCCGCGGGATCGGCGCCGCCTGCGCGCGGGGCCTCGCGGCTGACGGCTGGCGCGTGGTCGTGCACTACAACAGCAACGCCGCCGGAGCCGAGGAGGTCGCCGCGCAGATCCGCGCGGCGGGCGGCGAGGCCATCGCGGCCGGCGGAGACCTCACGCAGCAGGACGCCGTCGTCCGCGTCTTCGAGACCGCCGAGGAGGCCTTCGGGTCGGTGCTGGTGCTGGTCAACAACGCAGGGACGACCGCGCTGCGGACGCTGGGCGCCATGAAGGACGAGCATTGGGAACCCGTCCTCGACGTGAACCTCACCGCCCCGTTTCGCACCATCCGCCGCGCGGTGCCGCGCATGCTGCGGGCCCGCTGGGGGCGCATCGTCAACATCGGCTCGCTGTCCTCGGAGATGCCGGTGGCCGGCCAGTCCAGCTACACCGCGTCAAAGGGCGGGCTCGAAGCGCTCGGCCGCGCCGTCACCGCAGAAGTCGCGCGCCGTGGTGTGACCGTGAACACCGTCATGCCCGGGCTCGTCGAGGCGGACTACCACCCGGAGCAGTTCCAGCAGATCATCGCGGCCGCGCCGAGGATCGTGCCCGCGAAGCGGGCGGGGACGCCGGAGGACGTCGCCGCATGCGTGCGGTTCCTGGCGTCGTCGGGCGCCGCGTACGTCAACGGCAGCGTGCTGACCGTCGACGGGGGACTGAGCGCATCGCCCATCCCGATTGCGATGCTGTCCGCCGTAACGTCTGAATCCTGACCCGCAGAGGAGACCCGTGGCCCACACGAAGGCTGAGATCAAGGCGAAGATCTACGACGCGCTGGAGAACTTCGGCGCCGACCCCGACGCCATCACCGAGGAGGCGACGCTCGAGGAAATCGACATCGACTCCCTCGACCTCGTCGAGCTCGCGCAGATCCTCGACGAGGAGATGGGCATCCAGATCGAGCAGGGTGACCTCGGGGAGATTCGCACGGTCGGCGACGCACTCGAGGGCGTGTACGCCAAGGCGGGCGCGACCGAATGAGCGCGCGCGTCACCCATGTCGTCTTGTTCCCCGGCCAGGGGAGCGAGATCAGCGAGATGGGGGCGCGGGTGGACGAGTACGTGCCCGAGCTCGGCGCGCTGGCCCGCGAGACCGTCGCCCCAGACCTGTTCGAGCGCCGGGACACGCTGGGGCTGTTCCAGCCCGCGCTGTTCTGCGCGACCATGGCCGGCTGGGAGCGGATCAAGCGCCTCGAGGCGGCGGGCAAGCTCGACCTGGGTGACCCGGCGGAGCGGGCGTTCTGCGGGCATTCGCTCGGCGAGTTCGGGGCGATGGCCGCGTCCGGCGCGCTGTCGATGGAGGATGCGCTGGCGCTCGTGAAGATTCGCGGGGAGCTGCTGGAGGAGGTTCGCCAGGTCGACGCCAAGGGCGCGATGATGGCGATGATCGGCCCGGGCGTGCAGGACTTCGTCGAGGGCGCCGCAGACCAGGGCGTGATGATGGCCAACGACAACTCGCCCGTGCAGGTCGTGGTGGCCGGCAGCCAGGAGGCGATGGACTGGTGCTACACGGCGGGCAAGGACGCGGGGTTCCGCGTCGTCAAGCTGCCGATGAACGGCGGGGCGGGCCACACGCCGCGGATGGCCTCCAGCGTGCCGCCGTTCCGCGAGGCGCTGTCGAAGGTGACCTTCCGCGAGACGGAGAGCCAGATCTGGTCGGCGGCTGACGCCGCGCCGTTCACCGACCCGGCCGAGCAGCTCGCCACGGCGGTCATGCGCAACGTGCGCTGGCGCGAGCTCGTGCTCAACCTTCATGCCGCGGGCGCCTGGAAGTTCGTGGAGTCCGGGCCGGGCCACGTGCTCGCCGGGCTGGTGCGCAAGACACTCGGGACCGACGGGATCGAAGCGCACGCGATCCACGACCTCGAGGACGAGGCCGCGGCGACGTCTTAGAAGAGCGCGGCGGCCGGCACGAGTTCGGTGCCGTCGCGCTTGGCGCGGTCGATGAGTTCATCGCTGAAGCCGCGCGCGAAGATCACACGGGCGGCGGGGGCGTCCGGGCCGAGGAAACGTTCCTGATCACGGCGGAGCGCTCCAAGGACATTGGTTGACGTGGAGGCGTTCCACTTGCATGACCCGACGAGCGGCTCGTCGTGGTCGCGGATGCCAACGATGTCGATCTCGGGGCTCCCGGTTCGGTGCCACCAGCTGCCGATCTCGCGCAGCCCTGTTCCGAGGGGGTCGGGCGCGTAGGTCCCGAGCCAGGTTCGGCAGCAGTCCTCGAACGCGAGGCCCATGTAGGTGTCGAGGTCGGCTTCGATGGTGTCAAGGACCTCGATGACCCGGCCCCGCTCGAGGCGGCTGCGGTTCGGGAAGACGTACCGGAACCAGAAGCGGAAGTACGGGTCGCTCAAGCGGTAGATCCCGCGCTTCTCGACCACGCCGTCTGGCTCGAGGGGCGAACGTCGCTCAACGTAGCCGAGCTCCTCCAGGCGCCGCAGCATCTTGGTCATGTTCGGCGTGTCGAGCTTGGCCTTGCTGGCGATCTCGCCGTGCTGGGTCGCACCCTGAGCGATGGCGTGCGCGAGCTTGAAGTAGGTGCCCGCGGTGCGGATCGACTGTTCCTCTCGCAGGAGGTGCAGCGGCTCCTCGTAGAGCGACTCGCCACGGCGGAGGATGCGCTCGCCGATAACCTCGCGCAGGGGGCCGGCACCCGCCCACGCCTGATACTGCGGGGTGCCGCCGAGGATCGCGTAGCGCCTGAGCAGGTCGTCCGGTGGTGTATCGGGTGCGGCGAAGTGCTGCGACCACCGGTAGTCGAGCGGCTGCAGGAGCGGTCGGTAGTCGGCTCGGCCGTACAGCGGCCTGCGCGCGGCGACGAGGTCCTCCATGCGGCCGAGCGCGCTGCCGCTCAGCACGAGGGTGATCGGCGTGCCGTCACGCTGCCAGCGGTCCCAGTGCCGCTGGATGATCGAGTCGAGCGCCGGCTGGGCCGACCACAGCCACTGAAACTCGTCGAGGACGACGACGAGCGGGACCGCGTCGGCTTGGGCCTCGACGAAGGTCCACGCGTCGTCCCAGGAGTCGAACCGGAGGGAAGGCGACCCAGGAAGGAGCGCCGACGCCTCGCGGGCGAAGAGGTCGAGCTGGCCGTGCTCGTCCTGCTCGTCGGCCTGGAAGAAGATGCCACGGCGTTCGCCGAGGACCTGCGCGGTGAGGTAGCTCTTGCCCACGCGGCGCCGGCCGCGGAGCACGACGAGCTGCGGCGGGGCGTCCGCCGCAGCGGTCAGCCGAGCTGCTTCGTCGACGCGGTCGATCACCGCGGTTACTGTATCACGAGTTAGTGTACTGCAATACAGCTAACGCAGATGCGCGCCCGCAGCGCGTGCGTGCTTCAGCGTCTCCGTGATCTGCTGCTTCGCGGTCGCCGGGTCGATCGGGGCCGGCACGCGGCCGGCCTGGAAGTCGGCGAAGCGCTCGATCGCCTTCCGGATCGCGTGTTCGAGGATCGGCGTGACGGTCTCGGGCGCGTGGTGGCGCAGGACGTGCTGCTGGCCCTGGCCGGCGATCTGCCGCGTCGACGCGGGGTCTTCGGCGAACGTGCGCAGCGCGATGGCCAGGCGGCTCGGCGTGTCGGCGATGAGCCCCTCCATCCCTGGGTGGACGTCGATGCCCTCGAAGGCCTGGGGCGTTCCGACGACGGGGAGGCCCGCTGCCATGAGCGCAAGCGTGGCCGCGCCGTCGCCGCCGGCGCGCCAGAGCGGGCGGATGGCGATCGTGCAGCGCGTCGCCAGTTCCTGGAGACCTCCGTCGGGGTGCACCGCCTCAGCGGCCGGCAGGGTGCCGGCGGCCGCGAGCTCGGCGGGCCTGGCGGCGTCGGCGAGCAGCAGGCGTGCGGTTCCGTCGCCGACGAGCGGCCAGAGCTCGGAGGCGAGGCGGGCCAGGCCGTCGCGCTCGCCCGGCTCGCGCGTGTCGCCGTACCAGCCGACCGTGAAGGTCCCCGTGCTGGGCGCGTCGGCGGCCGTGAACGGCGGGTGGGCGACCGGGGTCGGCACGATGATCGGACGGCGGTAGTACAGGCGGTCCATACGCGCGCGTGTCTGTGCGGAGGGCGTGATGGCCCCGAACCCGCGGGCCAGCACGCGCCGCTCCCACGAGCGGTGCGGCTGGATGGTCCAGCGCGCCGCGCTGGTGCGCGCCCAGTCACCGTCGTCGGTCACGCCGCGGATGTGCACGTGGTCCATGACCGTGGGCACGTCGCCGGAGACCGCGGACGCGGCGCCGTGACCGGCGTCGTCGAAGCTGATGATCGCGTCCACGCTCGGCGCGAACGCCCGGGCCGACCGGGCCAGCGGGGTGGCGTACTCCGCCGCGAGGCGGATGGGCAGCGCCCAGCGCAGGGCCTCCGTTCCGGCAGCGATCCGCGCGGCGCCGGCTGCGGCGGTGACGGGTCCGCCGATGGCGGCGGCCGCGGTGTCGGCCAGCGCACGGCGGTCGCCGTCGAGGGGCTCACCGACGACGAGCTGGACCTCGTGGCCGGCGTCCGCGAGCAGGCGCAGGAGCGCGAGCGCGCGCGGCGGCCCCGATGGCGTTGTTGCATCCGGCAAGGTGCCGATGAGACCAAGGACCCTCATCCCGCGCGGGATCATACGCCGATGCGCCAGGAGGCGGGGTGCGCAAAAGGCGCTGCGTCCGTACAGTTCCCGGGCCGATGACGGAACGGGAGCCGGAGGGGAACAAGGCGCCGGACGCGCCCGCGCCCGGCGGTAACGCTGAGCTGACGGATAAGGCCGTCAAGGGCATGGCCGCGATGGGTGCGCGCGCCGTCGTCGTGCGCGTACTCGGCCTGGCCGGCAACCTCGTCATCGCGCCGCTGCTCGGCCCGGCCGGCTACGGCGTCATCGCCATCGGCATGATCTTCATGGTCGTCGGGCGATTCGTGGCCGACGGCGGCCTGAACGCCGCGTTCCTCGGGCGGGAGGAACCGCCCAGCCAGCGCGAGCTCCGCGCCATCGCGGGCTTCCAGATCATGATCACGGGCGCGATCAGCATCGCGGTCTTCGGCATCGTGCCGTTCTTCGGCGACGACGGGCTGGCGATCGCGCTGATGGCGTCGTCGCTGCTGTTGACCGTCCCACGCGTGCCGACCGCGATCGTCTGCGAGCGCGACCTGCAGTACGGCCTCATCATCCGCGCGGACATCGCCGAGGCGATCTTCTACAACGTGCTCGCGATCGGGCTCGTGATCGCCGGCCTCGGGCCGCTGGGCGTCGGCATCGCGACCGCGCTGAAGGCGCTCGTCGGCACGTCGATCCTGGTCTTCGGCGGGCCCGTCGGCTTCGTCCGCCCGTCGCTGCGCCTCGGCGCGCTGCGCTCGACGATCCGGTTCGGCATCTTCTTCCAGCTCTCCTGGGTGCTCACGCTGGTGCGCGACGAGGGGCTCGGCATCCTCATCGCGATCATCAGCGGCACGGCCGCGCTGGGCGCCTGGTCGCTGGCCCGGCGCCTGCTCATCGTGCTGACGACGGTCTTCGAGACCGCGTGGCGTGTGGCGCTGCCGGGCATGGCGCGTCTGACCGAGGCGGGCGAGAGCACCAAGAAGATCATGGAGCAGGGCCTCGCGTTCGCGGCGGTCGGCACGGGCATCCCCGTCGTGGCGCTGATCGCGACCGTGCCGGCGCTCGTGCCCGCGCTGTTCGGCGACCAGTGGGGCGACACCGTCAACGTCGTGCCGTGGATGGCCGGCGGCATGATGCTCGGCGTCCCGGTGGGGACCGTGCTCGTCACGCTGCTGTGGGTGCAGGATGCCGCCGACCGCGTGCTCTACATCGGGATCCCGTCGGTGATCCTGTCGCTCGGCGTCGGCGCGGCGCTCCTGCCGACATTGGGCGTCGAGGGCGCGGGCATCGGCTACTTCGTCGGGCAGGCGACGTTCTTCGTGGTCTGCTTCCTGAGCTCCCGCGACCTGTTCACGCCGCGAGCGATCTGGGGCGGCCTGGCCCCGACCATCGCGGCGGCGATCGCGTCGTTCATCGGCTACGAGATCGCCGCGCGCACGGCGAACGACTGGGTGGCGATCAGCGCGTCCCTGGGTGCCGGCCTCGGGCTGTACTTCGCGCTCATGGTGGTGCTGGACTTCCCGAGCCTGCGGCGTCTCGGGCGCTTCGCCGGACGCGGGGTGGGGGCCACCGCGTGAGTGTCCACTACGTCGTTCGGACGTTCCCGCGCCTGTCCGAGTCCTTCGTCCAGCGTGAGGTCGCCGAGCACGTCCGCCGCGGCGTGCCGCTCACGGTGTGGAATCTCATCCCGGGGGAGGCGGACGATGAGGTCACGCTCGCGCCCGAGGTCCGCGCCACGGTCCGCGACGTCCCCGGCCTGCGCCGGCTGTTGGGCGCCGCGGCGCGTGAGGCGTTCGCCCGTCCGGTGCGGTTCGCGCGCGCGGCCGGATGGTGCGCGGCGTGGGCGGTGCGCGAGCGCGACCCGCGCCACCTCGCGGCCGTGCCCTACGCGGCGTACCTCGCCCGCCGGATCCCCGCGGACGCGCACGTGCACGCGCACTTCGTCAACACGCCGACGACCGTCGCGCTGGCGCTCGGGATCCTCGGCGGCCAGCGCGTGTCGTGCACCGGGCACGCACGGGACCTGTTCGCGGTGACGTCGCCCGCGTTCCTGGCCGACAAGGTCGCGCGCGCGGAGTTCCTCGCTGTGGGCACGGAGTACTCGGTCTCCCGGGTGCGCCCGATGGTCGCGCCCGCGGATGCCGAGAAGGTGGTCGTGGTGCGCAACGGGCTCGGGGCGCCACCGGCGGTGACGCGGGAGCCGCAGGACGGGCTCGTCGTCGCGGTCGCCAGGCTGGTGCCGAAGAAGGGCCTGGCCACCTTGCTGCGCGCCGTCAGCGTGCTGCGGGCGCGCGGGGTCGCGGTGCGGCTGGAGATCGTGGGCGGCGGGCCGCTGGAGGACGACCTGCGGGCGCTGGCCGACGAGTTGGACCTCGGCGACGCGGTCGCGCTGCTCGGCCCGCAGGCGCGCAGCGGTGTCGATGCCGCACTGGGGCGCGCGCAGGTCTTCGCCCTGCCTTGCCGGCGCGAGGACGACGGCGACGAGGACAACCTCCCGGTCGCGATCCTCGAGGCGATGCAGCTCGGCATCCCGGTCGTGACCACGCTGATCGCGGGGATCCCGGAGGCCGTCATCGACGAGCGTTCGGGGCTGCTCGTCCCGCCGGACGACCCCGACGCGCTGGCCGCCGCGATCGAGCGGGTGCTGGGCGACGCCGCACTACGCGACCGTCTCGCGGCTGGTGCGCGCGAGGTCATCGCCGAGCGGTTCGACGTCGAGCGCAACGTCGGCGAGCTCGGCGCGCGCATGCGGCAGGGCTGACGGTCATGGTCGTCGGGATCGACGGCCGGTCGCTGCAGAGCGCGCGCGGCGTGTGGCGCTACCTGGCGCCCACGCTCGGCGCGCTGGCCGCCGCCCTGCCCGACGACGAGCTGCGCATCCTCGCCCCCGGGACGGCGCCGCTGCACGGGGTCCCCGCGGCGCCGAACGTCACGCTCATCCGTCCGCCCGGGGAGTCGCGCCGCTTCTACGCCCGCTCGGCGCTGCTGCGCCGCCCGCGGATCGACCGCTGCCTGGGCGACCCCGACGTGTTCTGGCTGCCCGCCAACCACCCGTGCACGATCAGCGCCGGCGTCCCCCTCGTCCTTACGATCCACGACCTCAGCTTCGATGTGCGCCCGCAGGACTTCACCTGGTCGGATCGCCTGAACCACCGCATCACGAACGCGCGGGCGCAGGCGCGGCGCGCGGACCGCCTCCTCGTGACGACGGCCGCCGTGCGCGACGAGGTGGTGGCCGCCTACGGCGTCGCCCCCGACCGGATCGACATCGTGGCGCCGGGCATCAGCCGCCCGGACCGCCCGGCGACCGCGGACGAGATCGCGGCGGCACGCGCGCGCTACGGGCTGCCTGAGCGCTACGTCCTGCAGGTCGGGGCGCTCGAGCCGCGCAAGCGCCCCGAGCTCCTCGCCCGCGCGGCCCCCCGCGTGGGCCTGGCGGCCGTCTTCGCCGGGACCGGACGGCTCGCGGCCGACCTCACCGGGCCGGGCGTCCACGTCCTCGGGCACGTCTCCGACGACGACCTCGACCTGCTCTACGCGGGTGCGCTGCTGCTCGCCTACCCGAGCCTCCTCGAGGGCTACGGCTTCCCGCCCCAGGAGGCCGCGCTGCGCGGCACGGCGTCGGTCGTCAGCGACCTGCCGGCGCTGCGGGAGGTCCTGGGCGACGGGGCGCGGTTCGTCCCACCAGGTGACGAGGACGCGCTGGCGGAGGCGCTCTCCGACTTGGCCGGGGACGCCCGCGGGCGTGACGAGCTCGTCGCAACCGCGCAGGCGCTCGTCACGCCCCGGACGTGGGCTGCCGCCGGTGAGGGCGTGGCCGCCACGATTCGTCGTGCCGCGCGGGCCCGGGCCTGATTGAATGCCCGCGTGATCAAGAAGGCAAAGCCGGACTTCCGCAGTGACCCGGTCGGGCACCTGCGCTACCAGGCAGGGGCCGTGAAGGCGTACGCCAGCGGCCCGGCGGACCGCCGGAAGAAGATGCGCAGCGAGGCCAAGCTCGACATCGCGCAGCGGCTGTCGCCCATCATCGCGGTCGACGACGGGGACATCCGCTACCTCGTCGACACGTCGGACCGCGGGCCGATCACCGTCGGCCTGGTCGGCGAGGGGACATGGGACGAGCCGCTCATGCGCAAGACCTCGGACCTGCTGGCGACGCTCCTCGAGCGCCCTGACCCGCTCAAGGGCAAGGTCTTCCTCGACGTCGGCGGCAACATCGGCACTGCGACGCTCTGCGCGCTCAAGCGCTTCGACGCAGGCCGCGCGGTCGCGTTCGAGCCCGAGCCGCGCAACTACAGGTTCCTCAAGCTGAACCTCATCGCGAATGACCTCGAGGAGCGCGCGCTGCCCGTGCAGGCCGCGATCTCCGATCAGCCGGGTGAGCTCGTCCTGGAGATCGCCCCCGAGAACGTCGGCGACCATCGCATCCGCACCGGCGACGAGGCGACGGCGGGCGACCTCGGTGAGGGCAATCGCGAGACGGTCACGGTCAACGCCATGACCCTCGATGACGCGATCGAGCGCGCGCAGGTGGCGCCCGAGGATGTCGGCCTCGTGTGGATCGACGTCCAGGGCCACGAGCCGCAGGTGCTGGCCGGCGCGAGCGGCGTGCTCGGCTCCGGCGCGCCCGTCCTGCTCGAGTACTGGCCGTACGGCCTGGGACGCGCAGGCGGGCTCGACACGATGCACGAGCAGCTGCGCGCGCAGTTCACCGAGGCGTGGGAGGTCGGTGAGGAGCGCGACGCGGGCCCGCCGACGCGCGTGGACCTCGAGGCGCTCGACGCGTTCGCGGCCCGGTTCCCGCACCCGTACGACTCCACGAACCTCCTGCTGCTCAAGCGCTGACGGCCGTCCAGGCCCACCTCGGCGACCCTGCATACTTGGAAGGGATGTCCCGCTCCCGCCGCGGATTGCTCCTGGTCGTCTTCGCCTGCGCGCTCGCGCTGGGCGGCTGTGGTGGGCTGACGGGGGAGTACACGGTTCCCGGCCAGCCGGTCGGCGATGAGGCGCCGCCGTTCATCTCCGGCATGGAGCCCGTGACGCGCAACGAGCGGCTGCTCATCCCGAAGACCATCGCGATGGGCCGCGTCGGCGAGGGCGCGAACGCGGTGTTCGTCATGCGGCGGGTCGACGCGCCGCCCGACCAGCCGCTGCTCATCTGGATTCACGGGTACGGCACCGCGAGCGTGGGCAGCCAGGAGCAGTGGCTGCGGCACATGACGCGACGCGCCACCGTGGTGTTCCCGGTGTACACGCAGTTCCCGTTCCCGGTTGGCCCGCGCTTCGGGCAGGTGGCATGGCCGATCGTCGCGCGGGCGCTGCGCCGGACGCTGCCCAAGCTCCAGTACGACCCCCAGAAGGTCATCGTCGGCGGGTACTCCCTGGGAGGCGCCCTGGCCAACGACTATGCCTTCAACTGGCGCGCCGAGGGACTCCCGATGCCGTACGGGCTCTTCTCCCTGTTCTCCGGGCGCCGGATCGAGGGCGGCGACATCTACCTGCCGCGCCAGGAGGGTGAGCTCTCCCCCAAGACGGACGTCGTCCAGATGGCGAGCGTCAACGACCTGCTCGCAGGCACCCGCGAGGCGAGCTTCATGATCTCCAAGACGCCGAAGAGCGCGCCGCGCCGGCTCATCATCGTCCGCAACTACGCGTACGGCGACCACTTCGCGCCGACACGCACCGGTCGCGAGGAGCGCGAGCGGTTCTGGAAGCCCCTCGACGAGCTGATCGACCGCGTCAACCGGCGGGCTGAGCGCGCCGCGTCCTGACGGCGGCCCGCAGGGCGTCGTCGTAGCGGCCGATGATGTGCTCCCACGTGTGCTCGCGCACGATGCGGGCGTGCGCCGCGTGGCCGATCGCCGCGGCGCGGGACGGGTCGTCGAGGACCTCGGCCAGCGCAGCCCCGAGCCGTGAGGGGTCGTCGGCGACGAGCCCGTCGACTCCGTGCTGCACGGCGATGCCCTCGAAGGCCACGGTCGTGCCGGCGACGGGCAGGCCGGCGCCCATGAGCTCCAGCGTCTTCATCTTGATCCCGGCGCCTTCCCAGACCGGCGCGACGGCCGCCCGGCAGCGGCCCAGGAGCGCGGCGAGGTCGTCGACGAAGCCCAGGACCTCGACGCCTGGAAGCTCGGTGAGCGCGCGGACGGCCTCGGTCGGCTCGCGGCCGGCGACGAACAGGCGTGCGCCGGTCTCGCCCAGCGGCGCCCACGCCTCACGCGCGAAGCGCAGCAGGCCGTCGGTGTTCGGCGCGTAGCGGTGGTCACCGAGCCAGACGACGTCGCGCGGCGCGGCTGCGGGGTCGGCGACGTGGGCGGGCGGCGGGATGGCGGACGGCACGACGAACGGATCGCGGCCGTAGAGCTCCCGGAAGCGGGCGGCTTCGTCCTCGGAGGTGACGACCGTCGCGCCCGCGAGGCCGACGGTCCGCCGCTCCCAGTGCGCGACGAGCCAGTGCTCGAGCCGCGCCTGGGGCTGGAGGCCGCCGCGCACGCGCCGCGACCAGGCCAGGACGTTGTGCTTGTCGATGACGAACGGGACGAGGTCCCCGACCCGCTCGACGTAGGTGTGCGCGGTGTCGTCGAGCGTGATCGCCGCGTCGAAGCCGGGCGCGAGCTCGCGTGCACGGATGACCAGCGGCCTGCTGACGGATCGCTCGGTCCAGGCGGGCTGGCGGTCGCGGACCGCACGCGCCCAGCGCTGCGCGGTCACGCGCTTGCCGGTCGCCCACGTCTCCGGACGGGCGGGGAACGCCTCGACCGTCGCGCCGCCCAGCCGCTCGCGCAGCTCGGCGACGAGCACGGCCGGGGTGTCCCGGTCACGCTGGCGCGCAAGCAGGTGCAGGTCGTGGCGCGCCGACAGTGCCTCCAGCAGCCCGAGCTGCCGGCGCACGCCGCCCGCGTTCACCGGGAGGGCGAACTCGTTCGTCAGCAGGAGGAGCTTCACGCGACGGGTGCAGGCTCACGCGGCGCCGGGGCCGGCGCAGGGGCCGGGGCGGGCTGCGCGGGGCCATAGGTCACGGCGAGTTCGGCCGACGCGGCCTTGGTGCGCTTCTCGACCCGCAGGGCCTCGCACTCCGGATCCTCCGACGACGCCATCAGCGCGCCGAGGCTGTACCAGAGGATCACGGCGGCCAGGCCGAAGAGCGTGTCCGCCGCAGCGGACTGCACGGCCGTGACGATCATGATCGCCACGAACGGGAAGCGTTCTTTTCGCTTGTACGAGTTGAGCTGTCTCGCGCCGTAGATCGCGCCGCCGAGCATGGCGCCGTAGATGAGGAGGAACCCGAGGAGGCCGCTCTGCCACATGATCGTGAGGTAGCCGTTGTCGGCGAACGGCGGCTCGCCCTTGCTGCTCAGGCGCGACGCCTGACCGACTGATCCCAGACCGTCGCCGATGGGCTGGACGAGCGCCCGCGGGCCGAACTCCGTGATCGCCTGGATGCGCTCGTTCGTCGAGTGGTCCCCGCCGGAGCTCGCGTCTCCGACGCTGGCTGCACGGTCGACGACGGCCTGGCCCGCGGTACTGCCGCCCGCGAAGACGTACATGCCGCCGAGGATGACGAGCAGGATGGCCACCCGGCCGAGGATCCCGCCACGCGAGACCGGGATGAGCGCGACCATCGCGACGGCCATCGCGATCCAGGCCGAACGCACCTGGGTGAACAGCAGCGCCGCCATGGTCAGGCCGCCCGCGGCGAGCCGCCACGGGGTGATCTTGGGGCCCACGAGCAGCATGAGCGCGAACAGCGCGAGCACGCCCGCGAGCATGCCCGGCGAGTTCAGCGTGCTGAAGGCGCGGAACGTGCCCTGCTCCTTCGTGCCGATCGAGATCGGGGCTTCGAACTTCAGCCAGAGGGCGTCCCAGGGCGGCAGGAACGGCGTGATGAACTGGTAGATCGCATATGCGGCGACGATCGGGATGATGACCAGCAGCAGCTTCTCGAGGACGATCGTGCCGCGCTTCCAGTCGTGGTAGCCGAGCAGCAGGCCCATGGTTGCCGCGATGTAGGAGAACAGCGCGAACATCAGCGGGAACGGATCGTCGAGTCCGGCGGGCGTGCCCCACAGGAAGCCCGCCCACACGGACAGCAGCACGATGAGCACGGCCTTGCTCGGCTTCTGGCGGCGGTAGGCCAGCGCGCCGATCGTGAGCGTGGCGAGGAAGGGCGCGAGCGAGAGGATGTCCGGGCCGGCCTTGGACTCCACGAAGTAGTCGAGCAGGCGCCGGATCAAGGGCGCGATGATCCAGAGGATCACCACGAGCGCCAGTCCCACCGTCGGCCAGCGCATGTACAGCGAGCCGGCCGAGACGACGAAGACGATCAGCAGGACGTACTGCCACTGCTCGGCCGCGACGCCAGGCGCGAGGAGCAGCCCGACGAGCACGACCCACGGCGCGAAGCGGATGTCCGAGCGCAACAGGCGCTCGTACTGGATCCGCAGTGTGGGCCAGACCCGCGAGACCCGGCGGTTGGGCGCGGGCAGGAACTGCCCTGCCGCCCGGTCGCCGTGCTCGGGAGTCGCCACCCGTTACCCCCGGAAGCCGACCGCGACGATGCCGAGGAGCGGGGTGCCGACGCTGGCCAGCTCGTCGCGCGCATCGCGCAGGACCTCCTGGTCCGCGCCGCCGTGGCGGTACACGAGCACCGCGCCCTGCGCCTGGCGCACGAACGGCACCGCGTCGGCGTCCGTCACCGGCGGGGCGTCGATCAGCACGAGGTCGTGCGCGGACTGGGCCTGGGCGATCAGCTCGCGGACCCGCTCGCCGCCGCCGAGGTGCGCGCCGCCGTTGCGCACGCCGGGAGAGACGATGTCGACCGCGTGCCGGTCGTCGGCCGCGACGTGGAAGATCACCTCGTCGAGGGAGTTGCGCGACGCGAGCACGTCGGTCAGGCCCGCGGGGCGGCCGCCGCCGTTCCCGTTGCCGTTTCCGTTGCCGTTGTCCACGGCGCTGGGACGGTCGTGGTCGGTCTCGCGCAGGAGCACGCGGGTGCCGGCTGCCGCGGCGGTCGCCGCGAGGTACCAGGACACGCTGCCGCTGGCGCCGTCGTCCTCGACGGACGCGATCACCAGGGTCTCCATGCCCTCCGCGCCTGCGGAGTTCCGCAGCTTCGCGAACAGCAGGCGGAACGGCTCGAGGTCCTTGCGCGTGAGTGTGTCGAGCGGCTTGCGGGCGCGCAGCAGCCCGCGCTTGTTGATCGAGGCGAGCACGGGCGCCCCGAGGGTGCGTTCGAGCTGCTTGCGGCTGTGGATCCGCTTGTCGGCCTGCTCGCGCAGGGCGATCATCGCGCCGCCGAGCGCTGCGCCGATGACGAAGCCGAGGATGCCGATCATCCAGGGCGCGATCCCCGACGGGCCCTCGGGAAGCTCAGCGGGCGTGGCAATGGTGACGGCGTCGGTGTTGATGCGCTCGGCGAGCTGGAGCGACTCGATCTGCTCGCGGACGGTCTGCACGCCGGAGATATCGACGTTCGCGCCCGCCTCCCGTGCCTCGCGACGCACCTGGGCGACGCGTGTCTTCTCGATCTTCTGCAGCTCTTTGCGGGCGGCGACCAGCCGGCCCTTCTCCCGCGCGCGGCGGATGTCGACGTAGGCGCGCGCGGTCGCGTTGGCGATGCGCTGCGCTTCGCGCGGCGTCCGGCCCTTGGCGGAGATGACGATGAGGCCCGTCAGCTGGTCGGGCTTGACATCGACGGCCTT